>Ga0207797_1003418_pt1 | contig 10540 bp, 11 predicted proteins | sample PRCRCaboRojoPR_6_FD_187275 | JGI IMG/M metagenome (GOLD analysis project Ga0207797, IMG submission 187275) | Marine sediment microbial community from Cabo Rojo, Puerto Rico - PR CR 10% Liquid 1 (SPAdes) | ecosystem: Environmental > Aquatic > Marine > Coastal > Sediment | place: Cabo Rojo, Puerto... | reverse complement strand
TCAATCGAGGAGATAATCCTTGAGAAAGCATTTAGGCAATCTAAACGTTGATTTCGCATTCTGGTAAAAATAGAGGAATCCTGCTCGATTGACTGCTGGGCAAAAACCAGCCGATTACTCCCCAGGGCAAGCCCTGGGGCTGCCTCGGCTAATTTTGGTGGATAAAATTACTTTCAAATAGTTTGGTGAACCTTTGGAGTAAGCTTTGTAGGATCTTGCTCTAAGGGTGGGCAACTCATCTGGGTGCTGGGTGAAAGTTACCGGAGAGTAACTTGGCTTAACCTTTTACACATCACCAGTGGGTGATTTGAGGAAGTTGATACAACAGTAGCGATTGTCTTTTGTGTTCTCTTTTAAAAGATTTTCTTAAACGAGAAAATCGTCCAACTAAAGTAAAAACTCTAAAAGGGGTGTTAGCTATGAACCAGCAAGGCTCCGAAACCAACCAGGTAGACGCTAACGAGTCAGCTTTCAGGAGGCTACGGTACTACAATTTTGGAATGGGCGTTCTTCACTTAGTCCAGGGAATATTGATGTTTATCATCAGCAGCGATTTTTCGCTCCCCATAAGTACACTTTATTTAAAGTTCAACGTGGACACTACAACTTTGACCCAGAATTTACAGACAATAGGCAACATAAGGCTTGGGCCGCTTGTTGCCGGCTTTCTTTTCATATCTGCCCTGGCGCATTTCTTCGTGTCGACTTTTGGGTTCAATATTTATAAGGGCGACCTAAAGCGCGGGCTCAATAGAGCAAGGTGGTACGAATACGCTTTCTCCGCTTCACTAATGATAGTTGTCATATCGATGCTGGTTGGGGTTTACGACCTGTCCAGCCTGATACTTATTTTCTTTGCAAACGCCTCCATGATCCTTTTCGGAATGGTCCAGGAACTTTACACCAGTCCGGGAGGAGAAGTCGACTGGCGTCCTTTCATCTGGGGTAGTATCATGGGGCTAATACCCTGGGTAGTAATAGCGCTCTACCTTTTTGGAACGGAATCAACCGCGGGAACGTCTGTGCCGAACTTCGTCTACGGAATATTTGCTTCCATTTTCGTTTTCTTTAACGTATTCGCGATCAACATGGTTCTGCAGTACAAAAAAGTCGGACCATGGGAGGATTACCTCTTTGGCGAGAGGGTTTACGTTCTATTGAGCCTATTCGCAAAAAGCGCGCTGGCATGGCAGGTATTTGCAGGAACTCTCAGGCCGATGTAATTAGAATTTACGATATTTTGCGAGGAAGGCTTCTAGTCTATTTGTTACTGGAATAATTCCTCCTTATAATTGTTTTGATGCGGGCATAGCTCAGTGGTAGAGCGACAGCTTCCCATGCTGTAAGTCGCGGGTTCAAATCCCGTTGCCCGCTCTAAATTGAAGCATGAAAATTTCGGGTGCCCAATGGTGGTCAATTCTTCTGACAAGGGTTTGTTTCGATTGGATTTAGCGGAGATCGCTGGTAAGGTCAAGACCTGCACAAAATGCAGGCTGTCCGAAAACAGGACGAAGGCCGTTCCGGGCGAGGGAGATGAGGATACCGATTTATTATTCGTCGGGGAAGGTCCAGGCAGGCAGGAGGACCAACAGGGACGACCCTTTGTTGGAAGAGCCGGAAACAAGTTAACTGACATTCTGGGTTCGGTATCCCTGGAGCGAAGTCAGGTTTACATAACTAACATCGTCAAGTGCCGACCTCCCGAGAACCGAACTCCAAAATCCGACGAAATAGATTCTTGTTTACCATATCTTGAAGCACAAATAGCAGAAATCAATCCATCAATAATTGCCACCCTGGGTAATACCGCAACGAAGACTTTACTTGACACGGAAGAGGGCATCACTTCGGCACGGGGGAAATTTTACAGCTGGCGCGGGAAGATACAGGTATTTCCGATGTTCCATCCCAGCTACCTCCTGCGCAATCCGTCAAAAGAAAAGGGGAGCCCAAAGTACCAGACATGGCAGGACATAAAGAAAATCAAGAAGGTTTTGAGGTCGAATTAGATTCTCGCTCCGACCTCACGCTTTCCGAAAAAAAGGAACGAGCCGAGAGGCTTCTGGAAAAAGGTCAGGAATTACGGGAGGAAGGAGATTACGATCGCGGTATAGACGTACTACTGGAAGCGCTCGAACTCGGAGTAAAGCAGGACGAAGTGTACTACCGGCTTGGTAATACATTTTACGATGCCGATGATCTGGACCGAGCTGAATACTCTTACGAGAGAGCTATAGAAGAAAACGAGGAACACGCGAACGCCCAGCATAACCTAGCGGTAGTTTACAGGGAGCAGGGAAGAATTGACAAGTCCGTAAAACAGCGGAAAAAGGCCAATAAAATCCAGATCAACAACCCGAAGGATCCGGACCTCTCCGAAGATGACAGGAGCTTCGTGAAAAAGTTAGCCCTAAAGATGTTCCTGTTTCTGACGCTGGGCATTACGGGCCTCGGGTTGGTCGTCTATTTGGTCTCACGTTTCTTTTTTTAATCCATTCATCATTTCCCAGGCACCATTACGATAGTATAACTCAAGGCTCGCTTCAGGATTATTAATACAGTTGACTGTAGACGAGATAATTCCGGTAAACCGATTTGACGTAATTTCTCGTGCTCCCCAGTGGTATTCGTTCCACGAATAAATCTATATCCGAGGTAGTAAATTCTTCCTTCCAACTACGGAGGTTACCCGGACCACCATGGTAAGCTGTTAAACCCAGTCGGACGTCGCTGAAGCGACCCAGTTGCTTGTTTATATAAAAGCTGCCAAATTCTATCGAGTCACTCGGGTGAAAGAGGTCTTCCGGGGTAAAACCATCCACCCCGAGATCCTCTGCAATTCCTTCCGCGGTCGAAGGAATGACCTGAGTCAGACCTACTGCCTTTGCCGTGGAATAAGCATCCCTATCGAAGGCGCTTTCCTGACGTATAACCGCGTATATCAGAGACTCAGGCAATCCGTATTTGCCAGCAACCCTCCGGACGTCCTGAGAATAGTAGGTCGGGTAAGCAGCCCTAACCACATCGACCGGCGGTCTCTGGTTCTGGTCGTAGTACCAGCCTGTTAACCGAGTAGCGGCTTTTAGCGATTCCCTGTAATTTCCAGCCAATTTTTGCCATTGAAGCTTGAGGTAGAGGTAATCCGAAGTCCTTAAATCCGATTCCAGCCTCTCGAGGCCGGCGAGTGCCGGGGAGAATAGACCATGGTTTTTCAGAGACAGAGCTAACCGGAACCTCTGGAGCACGGGGGGTGATAGGTCAGTTTCCAGTAACCGGGACTCCACTTCCTCCAGTTCGAGGTTCCGCTGACTCCAAGTCTCGCTTATTTTAAAACTCCCGCGAGACCAGCCGTTATTGCCAGCGAGCAGTGAGTAATAGTTGGTCGGGTTGTTTTCCTGAAAACTAACTACCCGAAGATAACTACCGGGATCCGTTCCCTGGCCTGCCATTTGAGCCTTACGCCGCCAGTAAAATAGCTTCGGGGGCAACTTATCGTAATAAGACTCAAGGTACCCCGTATAGTCGAGCGCCAGCTTGTAATTTCCCCTCTGATAACTTTTGAAGAATAAACGCCAGGTAGCGTCCCTGACGGCTGAACGAGAGAGCCGGTCCTTGTACTGTGCCAGCGCCGAATCAAGCTCCTGGAGGTTTGCTTCCTCAGTAACTCTTGCAAAGACCCGGCTGACGGCCAACCGGCCAAAATACGTTCCCGGAAACCGTTCGTATATTTCCAGTAGTCGGGAGTTAAGATCGTAATCGGCCTCGATATCGTTCTTTGTAAGAGCCTCGTAGTAACGGCCCTTGGCCTCCATGGAGCGACTTAAATTAGCCTGAAACAGCCTCTGGAAAGTCCAGAGGGCTTCTTCCGGATAATCCAGCCTTAAACCATCCAGCCAGGCAAGCCTAAAATAAGCCTTTACCTTCGTTTCTCCAGTAAAATCACCCATATGACGCAGCAGCAAGCTCCTGGCCCTGTTGTACTCCCGGTAATCAACTAGCTCTTCCACAAAGCGGATAAGGTATTCTGCCCCACCATTCTGGGAGAAATCGATTTCCGCAACCAGGTTTTCGGCAAGGGAGAACAACTTGTCCCGCCTCTTTCCGACAAATCTCAAATTCGTAACTTCCATCAGGTCTATAACCTGACGCAGGGCCTGGAGGGAATTGCCGTTTTCTCGGGCAATTGAAAGTTTCAGCTGTATTACTTTTTCACGCTCTCCGGCGGTCACGGCGTAACCGGAGACTTCTTCCAGAAGGCTGGAGACCCGGTCCAGACGGCCCAGACCCAGCTGTGCCCTTGCCTCCAGATACTTTTTTCTAAACCGAACTAATTCCTCCTGAGACGCGGGCTGAACTCGGTTGATTGCTTCGAGTGCCCTCTGGTATTCCTCTCGTCCGATTCTAGCTTCCGCAAGTAGCAAATCCGCGTAGGATCCAAGTGGTTGGTTTTCATCGTATTCGGAAAGAACGGCTAGGGCGGTACTGTAATTACCCCGTTTTAACGCCTCAACTGCCCCAACGAGGTCGACGGAAACTTCAGTTGATTGGGCCCTTGCACCCGGAACCGACCACAAAAAACCCGTGGCGACGATTAGAAACAGCGCAAAAAGCGGAATAAAAGTTCTTTTCGAGATCATTTTCCCCACCTTCGATTATCCTGCAGCTCCCGAGGATTATTTATAAAACCTTATCCTTTTCCCCGTTTTCAGTCAACTCAACTAAACTAACATTCCTGATTAGGAGGAAACCAGAGTCAGCATGGTGCTTAACTGGAGTACCTCCGAACGAGCTTTCCAGGGGAGAGCCTTCCTTCATTAACAATATTCACTGCCTGAATAATATATCCTCCTTTTTAAACAGAGTGATAGCCAGGTAAATAAACAACAGGGTAAGCGGCACCATGGTCAAAAACGTCGCAGCTATATGAAAGAGGTTTATCGTTCCGGCGATTAGCTCTTTGAATGTTTCGAGTGAATTTAGCAGAGGGATGAAGAAGGCAGCATTACCGAAATCGAGCCCGCCTGTCATAGATAAAATCCCCGTCAAAACTACAAGCATTAACACCGGGGTCTGATAGACGTTGGCCTCTTTCTGAGTTCTAGAAAAGGAACCGATACCAATTACCAGAGAGGATAACAGTGCCACAAGCGGCAGGACAGTAAAGAGGATACTGACAAATATCCCAAAGGTCAGGCTTTCCATGGGCAACTCAACCCCGAAAAATCCCAGACCGTAAATCAGTCCGATAACGCTAAAAACCGCCGCAACGGATGCAACCAGAAAGACGGTCAGGAACTTGCCGAGGACTATCTCCTCCCGTGATAACCGGGAAACCAGCAGGGTAGATATCGTCTTTTTCTCCTTTTCCCCTGCAGTTATTTCGGCACCAAGCCCCATGGCAGCAGTAATGATCGAGAGGATAACGAAGTAAGGCAACATCATCTTCAGCATTTCTCCACCAATAGCGGTTTGAGCGTTCCCGGTCCCGTTTACGTTCACCTCCATCGGTGGAGATATTTGCTCGTAACTCATCCCCATGCTCTCGAGCCTTTGTCGCATCGTTTTTTCCAGGTAACTCTCAAGGACCGTTCTCGTCCGGCTCACGCCTACTTCCGAGTCCTGATCGTACTGGCGGTAGGAGATGTCAATTTTCAAACCGGAAGACCCTTTTCCCGAGACGAGTACTAGTACGTCACCCCGTTCGGCCTCGTAAGCGTTCCGGGCCGAAGCCTCGTCTTTGTAAAACGTGGTTACAACGTTTTCTTCTTTGCGTAACATTTCTGCCAGTACGGGAGAGGCTTCCCGGTTCACGTATATGACCTCGGAAGTCGTACCTTCCTCCGTCGGAACGCTCTGACTGGAAAAGTGGAAGATCAACCCGAGCATAACGGGGTAAAACACAAGCGGGAATACGATAACCAGTATTGCCGTTCTCCTGTCACGGAGAGCCGCCAGAATTTCTTTTTTGAATAAAAGCCAGATATTCCTCATTGGTTGTTAGCCTCCGCAACGTTGAAGAACAGGGACTCCAGATCTTCTTCCCCGTGTCTCTCCAGCAGCTGGTCCACGCGTCCAAAAGCTTTGACCTCTCCATTAAAAAGTATGGCTACCTTATCACAGAGTTTTTCCGCCACGTGCATTATATGGGTGGAGAGGATAATAGTTTTCCCTTCGCTCTTAAATTCTTCTATGTAATCGGTAACGGTTTTGGAAGTCATCAAATCCAGGCCCTGGGTGGGTTCGTCAAATATTAAAATCGGCGGATCGTGTATTATACTGCGGGCGAGGGAAAGTTTTTGCTTCATCCCGGTCGACAGGTTATTTACCTTACGGCCGAGAAACTCCTCCATGTCGAGAATGCCAAAAACTTCCTCCATGCGCGGCTCTATCCTGTCCTCCTCCAGACCATTTATTCTCGCAAAGAACCTCAGAGTTTCTCTCGGCGTCAATCTCCCGTATAGCCCCATCTCGGTCGCCAGGTACCCGATGGATTGTCTCACTTCGAGCGGCTTTTCCACGACGTCATTTCCTTCGACAACCGCAGTGCCGGACGTGGGTTTGAGTATCGTAGATACCATCCGGAGCGCCGTGGTCTTGCCAGCGCCGTTGGGGCCCAATATACCGAGAACTTCGCCGGAAGTCGCCTCCAGGTTCATCTTCCTTACGGCAGTTATCTTTTCCTTCCGGTTTATCTCAAACTTCTTTGTCAGATCTACCGTTCTAACTTTTATGCTCTTGGAGTTCAACCTATTACTTCCTTTCCGACGTGTTCTGCCAGAGTATCGGGTAATTCGACACTTCCATCTTCTCTCTGGTTATTTTCCAACAAAGCGACCAGTAATCGCGAAGTGGCAAGCCCGGACCCGTTAAGAGTGTGGAGGTACTCCGGTTTCGGTTTTCCTTTCTCCCGGTTCTTATCCGGCCTGTACCTGATATTACCCCTGCGAGCCTGAAAGTCCTCACAGTTGCTAATTGAGGATACCTCGTAGTACTTCTCCTGAGTCGGTATCCATACTTCCAGATCGACCGTCTTGGTCGACTGTTGCGCAAGGTCGGCAGTCGGGAGCAGCACTTTTCTATAATGAAGACCAAGCTCACGCAGTATGGATTCAGCGTCCTCTATCACTTCGCTCAGATGCTGGTAGGAGGTCTTAGGTCGGGTGAAGCGAAATAGTTCCACCTTATTGAACTGATGAGTTCTAATAAGCCCCCTCTCCTCCTCCCCGTAACTGCCTGCCTCCCTGCGGAAACAGGTCGTAAAGGCAACGAATTTCTCCGGTAGGTCCGCTTCGGACAATATTTCGTCCCGGTGGTAATTAACCATTATGCTTTCGGAAGTCGGGTTGAGATAGAGACTTTCTTCGCGTTCCCCTCTACCATCTATCCGATAAAGGTCGTCCTCGAATTTGGGCAACTGACCCGAGGTATAGTAGCTTGAGCCCTTTGCCATGTAAGGGGGGAAAACCGGTGTATAACCGTTTTCCCGGACCTGGTAGAAGTACATGAAGTTGATTAATGCCATTTCCATCAGGGCACCATCCCCGTAGTAGAACGGGAACCTGGCACCCGAAATTTTGCTTGCCTTGTCGAAACGGAAGAGGTCGTTTTGTTCGCCAAGCTCCAGGTGGTTCTTCGGCTCGAAATCGAATTCCCTCTTTTTCCCGTATTCTTCAAGTACCTCTTTATCCTCTTCCGAATCACTTACGGGAACCGACTCGTGTGGCAGGTTCGGTAACTCGGCCATGCGATCCTGCAATTCCGACTTAACTCCTTCTAACTCTTCCTCCAGTTCGTCTATCCTGTCCGATACCCGACCCATTTCCTCGATAATCGCTTCCGCTTCTTCGTTCTTCCCCTGCCGCTTTAGCTCTCCTATCTTCTCTGATTCCTCGTTTCTCTCGTGCCTTAGTTCCTCTACCTCTCCTATTAATTCCCGTCTTCGATCGTCTAGTTCAACGATACTTCCGATATCCAGATCCTTTTCCCGAGTCCTTAGCCTGTTTTCGATCTCTTCCGGGTTCTCTCGTAATTTTTCAATATCAAGCATTTACAAAAATCACCGTCTGAAGAATCTCTAATTTTTATCAGCCGCTAACTGAACTATCAAAAAAATTAAGCCAGGTAATCAATTATCCGTTTGAGGAAGTCCGGTAGATCGCCAGGATGTCTTGAACTTATCAGGTTACCATCCACTACCACAGAATCGTCCTTATAATCCACACCTGCATTTACCATGTCGTCTTTTATTGCTTCGTAGCTGGTGGCGGTCCTGCCCTCCAGAATTCCTGCTGATATTGGTACCCAGCCGGCGTGGCAGATGATGCCCACCATTTTACCCTTCTCGTCCATCTCCCTGACAAAATCGGTAACGTCGCTGGAACGCCTGAGTTTATCAGGTGATCCAGTCCCGCCCGGAATTATGACTCCATCCAGGTTATCAGGATCCAGCTCGCCAGCAGGGTAGCTGGCTTCAATTGGATAACCATGCTTGCTTTCGTAAATGCCCGCCGACCGCGAAGCAACGATCGTATCGGCTCCCTCTTCTTCCAGCCGGATCTTTGGATACCAGCACTCCATATCTTCATAGCCGTTTTCGACAAGAAAAGCTATACGTCTCCCCTTTAGATTTTCCATATATATCACCTATTTTTCGCTTAAGGTGTAAGGTGCGCATCTTGCGCATTCACTCTTTGAAATTCTATTCATAGACAAACTAACTTCCGTTTGAAAAACTTCATTAATAACACTCAACGACATAGAGTAAATCCGTTTAAATGGACCAGTAACAATTAATAGACTATAACTTCACTAAACTGTAATTGCAAAGCGTAGGAGCCCATTGGGTTCATTCGATCCACCTTAATCCGGATACGTTTACTTCGGCTCCGCATTCCGGGCACTTATTTCCTTCCAAATTGATCCGTCTCGTCCGTCGGACTGTCCTCTCCACCAGAGTTGCTCCACATTCCGGGCAATTGATGTCGTTTTCTCGTCTCACGTTACCGAGGTAAACGTAATCCAGGCCGGCATTTTTCGCTATCTCCTTCGCCTTTTCCAGTTTGCTCACGTCGGTCGGAGGGATGTCCTGAACTTCGTGGGCGGGATAAAACCTCAAAAAATGAACCGGTACCTCCTTTCCGAGCTCGGAGACGATCCACTCCACCAGCTCCTTAATCTTGCTCTCTGAATCACCAATCCGGGGGACGATTAAATCGGTAATTTCGACGTGCAGACCCTGCGAATAGTACTCCTTGAGCGACTGGAACACCGGGTCGGCCGACGGAACGCCGGCAAATTCCTGGAGGAAATCATCGTCTCCGGACCCCTTAAAGTCAACGGTCACGGCGTCCAGGTAAGGAGCAATTTTCCTAATTGGCTCCTTGTTTATGTAACCATTCGTGACAAAGGTATTGTAGAGGCCCGCCTCGTGTGCCAGTTTGGCCGTATCATAAGCGAGCTCGTAGAATATTGTCGGTTCGGAATAAGTATAACTTATCCCTTTAGAGCCGGACTTTTTCGCCGCCCGAACTATCTCTTCCGGCTTAATTGCTCTTCCATCGAGCGGCCCCTGACTTATCTGCCAGTTCTGGCAAAATTTGCACTTCCAGTTACAGCCGGGAGTGGCAATAGAGTAGGTCTTAGTACCCGGAGCAAAGTTAAATAGCGGTTTTTTCTCCACCGGGTCGGGATTACCGGAGGAAACGTTCTCGTAACTGAGCGAATATAGCTTTCCGTTCCGATTTTCCCGGACACGACAGACGCCACGTTCGCCCTCCGATATTTTACAGTTCCAGGGGCAAAGGTGGCATCTCACCTCGTCACCTTCCAGTTCCTCGTAGAACATGGCTTCCTTCATGACAATTCCTCCAGATCACTGAAAAAGTCCCCTTATATCGTTTATTAATCTGGGGCTTCTCAGGGTTAAAGTTATGACGTTTTGAATCACAACCCGCAATTTAACCATGGTAAAAGAATTTAATCCATAAAATTATGTGGCTTCGGGCCAGACTAAATCAACCAGCGGGTATAAGGGATAACACCTACCCGTTCTGATGCAAGCTATCTTGAATTTCGTTCCCCTTCTCGTGCCTTGATTCAAGAATTACACCGTACCCCAAAAGGAATAGAAACAGTCGAGTGCTGCTCGATTAACCGGAGTACCAACCACGTGCCAATCTTCTTGCTATCCACTCAGGGCCACTCTGAACCAGAAAGGACAGTGTACCCCAAACACTTGGATGAGAAAAGCGGAGCAGATTACGATTACCAGAATCGAAAGAAGGCAGGATTCATTTCTTCGTCCTTATACCCCTCTTACCATAAATTTGAGCCGCTTTCAACTTGCGACCTAGAGACGGTACTACCCGGCAAGAAGGTTCAAGTTGGAATACCCCTCGTATGGTTTTATAATTTTTTGAAGTCAAGAACCCCGCACCAAGTTACGGGGCTTGTAGAAAAGCTTTTTTAAGCAGTTTTTTCCGATCTTTTACAAACAAAGACCCAGCAGTCAATCGTCCAGCACTCAATTCGGAACTGGTGT
>Ga0207797_1003417_pt1 | contig 10542 bp, 11 predicted proteins | sample PRCRCaboRojoPR_6_FD_187275 | JGI IMG/M metagenome (GOLD analysis project Ga0207797, IMG submission 187275) | Marine sediment microbial community from Cabo Rojo, Puerto Rico - PR CR 10% Liquid 1 (SPAdes) | ecosystem: Environmental > Aquatic > Marine > Coastal > Sediment | place: Cabo Rojo, Puerto... | reverse complement strand
TATGTTTCGACGCTCGAACGGTAAAGAACGGGAGCTGGTGACACCCGAGTCCAAGAAGGTCGGACGCTCGACCGAGCAGCCGCCCTCGGTGCTGGAGATGTCCAGCCAGGAGGGTGGCAAGCGGGATTTCCTCCCCCTGATCGTACTCGGGATTGCCGTTCTCCTGCTGATTCTTTTGGTTGTGCTCCTGCTGGGCAGCCTCGACCTGGAGTCCTTGCTCTCGCTTCCCGAAGGCCTCTCGGAGCTGGCCGAGGACCTGCGGGAGACCTTCAACAGACTGAAACGGCTGATTCCCTTTTTCTCATAGTGCGGCTGCTCAATATGCAGACAATACCTTCAGCTGAGCGGTCTCATTCCCTCAGCTGAGCTCGGAGGTGGTACGCCCTATGCCGCTTGTTGACGAGGAGACCCTGAACGCCCTCGACCCGAACTCCTTTGGCCCCCAGAACGTCGCCGAGCAGCTGGCCTTTCTGCCGGACGTCTTCGAGTTCTTGAAAAACCGGGAGTCCCTCCTGGGCAAGACCCGTCCGGTGGTGACCTATGCCATGGCCGCCACCCTTCGCGCCTTGCGCCAATCCGCTGAGCCGCAACGCGAGCTCCCCCCGGGGCTCATGGAACATCTCTGGTCCCGACTGGCTGAAGGACAGAACGGGAGCCAGATCTCCGAGGCCTTGGAAAGTCTCGAGCCGAGCCTGTGGCATTTCTTCCTCCGGCTGGCTCACGGAGCCTCTGAACGCGAGGAGTGGAGCCACCAGGATCTCGCTGCGGCCAGCCTGGTCTACAGCGCCGTCCTGTTCGGCTGTCTGTATGTCTTCTCTTCGGGCCGCTCCCTGGATGTCCTGACCAGGGCTGTGCAGGGCTCGATCTGAGCTTAGGGCCCTCTGGTCCTTCCTGATTGAAGATGTTCCCGTGCTCCCTTTGATTTTCCCTGACGACTTGCCTAACAGGCAAGAATCCCTTATAGTGCCGGCCATCGCTCTTCCTTGCTGATGGTGCCATCAGGAATTGCCTTTTTACAGGCAGCCTTCAGCTCCACGGGAGGTCAGCTTCCGCAAATCGAACGCACCAGCCGGGCTTTCGCCTGGCTCTTGATAATTACCGCCTTTCCGCACCCGCCGGTCCACGTCTCGGAGATCAGCCGAGGGCGCCGGCTGTGCGGTGCGTATCAGCCTCGCCCCGGTCCGATTACTACCCGGCGGCCGTGCACAGTGGCACCTTTCCCGGTGGGCCGATAAATGGTACAAGCCCGGCCCGCCAGCAGCGGAAAGCTCCTGTGAAGCAGTTCAGACGAGAGATAAGGAAACGGGCCACGTGATTACCATCCAGGACATCGTGAAGTACTTCGGAGGCCTCCGGGCCGTCGACGGCTGCAGCTTCACCATCGAAAAGGGGTCCATCACCGGCCTTATCGGACCCAACGGAGCCGGAAAGTCCACTCTGTTCAACATCATCGCCGGCTTCCTCAAGCCGGACAGCGGCACGATCCTCCTGGAAGGCCAGGACGTCACTGGAGTCGCGCCCCATCGTCTCTTTCACAAGGGCTTGGTCCGCACCTTTCAGGTTCCCCACGAGTTCGACCGGATGACCGTTCTGGAAAACCTTATGATCGTTCCCACCGGGCAGTCCGGTGAGAAGGTTGTTTCTGCCTTGGCCCTCTGGTCCAAGGTCCTTCGCCAGGAGCGCGAGGTCCGCAGGAAGGCCTTGCAGGTTCTGGATTTTCTCCAGCTGACCCATCTTCAGTATGAGCTGGCCGGCAACCTTTCGGGGGGGCAGAAAAAGCTGCTCGAGCTTGGCCGGACCATGATGGCCGAACCGCGGATGATTCTGCTTGACGAGCCCGGAGCCGGGGTCAACCGAACCCTCTTGAGCAAGCTCGCCGCGGACATCCGCCGCTTGAACTCCGAGTTCGGCTATACCTTCTGCATCATCGAGCACGATATGGACCTGATCATGGAGCTCTGCAACCCGGTGGTGGTTATGGCCGAGGGCAAGGTGCTCGCCAAGGGTGACATGGCCGAGCTGCGCAAGAGCAAGAGGGTTAGAGAGGCCTACCTCGGCGGGAGTGGGGACGGCGAGGAAGAGGCCTGCGACCCGGAGGAAGGAGGACGGCCATGAGCCTGCTTCTGGTGGAAAACATCACCGGAGGCTACGGGGGAACGGACATCCTTCACGGCGTTTCCCTGCAGGTCGAGCCGGGAGAGATCGTCTCCATCATCGGACCCAATGGAGCCGGGAAGTCCACGGCCATGAAGGCTGTTTTCGGCCTGATCGCCATCCGCAAGGGCATGGTCAAGTTCAAGAACCAGGTCATCACCGGGCTCAGGCCCGATCTGGTCGTTCGCCGCGGCATCTGCTACGTCCCCCAGGAGCACAACGTCTTCCCCTCCCTGACCGTCCAGGAAAATCTGGAGATGGGCGCCTTTGTCCGCAATGACGATATATCCGGCGAAATCGGGCAGGTCTTCGAGCTTTTCCCGCCGCTCAAGGACAAGCGCAAGGTCCCTGCTGGAAACCTGTCCGGGGGCCAGCGGCAGATGGTGGCCATGGGACGTGCCCTGATGCTCAAGCCCGAGCTCCTGCTTTTGGACGAGCCTTCTGCCGGCCTGTCGCCGCTGTTCATCGACCTTATCTTCGAAAGGGTTCAAGAGATCAACAACCTCGGCGTCGGCATCCTCATGGTCGAGCAGAACGCTAAGCAAGCCCTGACCTTTTCCCATCGGGGCTACATCCTGGTCATGGGCTGCAACCGCTATGAGGACACCGCCGAGAACCTGCTGGCGAATCAGGAAGTCGCGGAAATGTTTCTCGGCGGATGAAGGAGACTCTGGCGTGCCTGAAATCCTGCAGATTGTCGTCTACGGAATCGTTCTCGGATGCATCATCTCCCTCGGAGCCATCGGGGTCTCCCTGATCTTCGGCATCCTCCGATTCGCCCACTTTGCGCACGGCGACCTGATGACCGTGGGCGCCTACTTCGCCCTGTTCGGCGTCGCGGTTATCGGTCTGCCCATGCCCATTGTCTTCCCACTGGCCATGATCGCCTGCGCCCTGGTCGCAGCTGGGATCGACCGGATCCTCTACCGCCCACTCAGGCGGGCCTCGCCGATCATCATGCTCATCAGCTCGGTGGGCACGGCCCTGATGCTGCGCAGCCTGGTGCAAATACTCTGGGGGCCTGACAACAAGATCTACCAGGCCGGCATCGAGCTGCCTATCTCCCTTCTGGGCCTGAAGATCAAGCCAACCCAGGTAACCATCGTTCTCGGAGCCCTGGCTCTGGTGGTTCTTCTGCACCTCTTTCTGCATCGGACCAAGATGGGCAAAGCCATGCGGGCCCTGTCCGACAACATGGACCTGGCCAGAATCAGCGGCATCAACACGGAACGGGTCATCTTCTGGACCTGGGTCATTGCGGCCATGCTCGCCGCCGCCGGCGGCATCTTCCTGGGCATGGATACGCGCCTCAATCCGATCATGGGCTGGCGTATCCTGCTGCCGGTCTTCGCAGCGGCCATTCTCGGAGGAATAGGCAGCTTCTACGGTGCCATCGTCGGCGGTCTAGTCATCGGCATCGTTCAGGAGCTCTCCACCCTGTTCCTCTCCCCGGCCTATAAGCCGGCCGTGGCCTTCGCCATAATGGTCGTCATGCTCATTGTCCGGCCCAGAGGGATCTTCGGAGGGAAGGAATAATGGAACTGGCTGGCCTCCTCAGCTACCTCGTCTTTTTTCTGACCATGGCTGGCATCTACGGCATCCTCGCCCTGGGCCTGAATGTTCAGTGGGGGTACACCGGCCAGATCAACATCGGCGTGGCTGCCTTTTTCGCGGTTGGAGCCTATACCAGCGCCATCCTGACCACTGCGCCCAGCCCGGACCACCTCGGGGGTTTCGGCCTGCCCTTCCTGATCGGCATCCTTGGCGGCATGCTCATCGCCGGCCTTCTGGCCCTGATCGTCGGCCTGATCACCCAGAATCTGCGCACGGACTATCTGGCCATCGCCAGCATCGGCATCGCCGAGATCGTCAGGCTCTTCCTCAAGAACGAAGGCTGGCTGACCAACGGCGTCCGGGGCATCCCGTCCATCCCCAAGCCCTTGTCCGGACTTCTCGACAATGGCGATGCCCTGCTCTACCTGCTGATCATCCTCGCGTTCGTTGCCCTGATCTATCTGGGAATGCAGCGGCTCTTTCATTCCCCCTGGGTCCGCGTGCTCAGGGCCATCCGGGCCAATGAGGAGGCCGTCCACGCAGCCGGCAAAAATGTTCTGCGCTTCCGGGTCGAGGCCTTTGTGGTCGGCTCGATGATCATGGGCATCGGCGGGGCTCTGTATGCCCATTTCACCACCTTCATCAGCCCCGGAGCCTTCGACCCCATGTTCGGCACCTTCCTGGTCTGGGTCATGCTCATCGCCGGCGGAAGCGGAAACAACCGCGGAGCCTTGCTCGGCGCCGTGGTCATCTGGGCTGTCTGGTCGGGTACCGAGATGTTCACCTCGCAGCTGCCTGAGGCCTTTGTCACCCGGGCCTCGGCCCTGCGCATCTTCCTCATCGGCCTGCTTTTGGAGATCATTCTGATCACCCGGCCGCAGGGGCTTCTGCCGGAAAAGCCGCCAAAGCTCCGGCACGGGGACGAGGACCAAGCCTCAAGCTGATCTGCGCCCACACATCCCCGCGCCTGCTCACGAAGATCAAAAACTCCCTTTGTATTGCACGCTCCGTTTTAAGCTCCGCAAAATGAGTGCTCTGCAGACCGAGTCCCGCTTCAAATCTTGATTGTCCCATCTCAGAGGTGCTCTGCTCAATCTCTGGTTCCCCTCCTTGCGGCCCCTTAGGGCCGGAGGGAGGGGAGAGGAAAAGATTTTTCCTTTTCGACATACCAGATGAATCAAGGCACGAGTGCTCCATGTCGGCGGATACCAGTTTCGTGCAGACAATATCCTGTTGACCGCCTTGAACATCAGTGCTACACGTATTATTGTGATCCACTCATTCCTGTGCGGAGGAATCGTCTATGAAACAAAATATCACTCTCTCCTTGGATAAGGAGCTTCTTCACAAGGCCCGAATTCTGGCCGCTACCAGGGAGACCTCGGTGAGCCGACTTCTTGCGGATGAGCTTCGAAGGATCGTCCAAGAAGCGGAATCCTACGAACGCGTCATGGAAGAAGCGCTGACCGAGATTCAAACCGGTTTCCACCTTGGCGGCAGGCCGGCTTTTCGCGATCAACTCCATGAGCGGTAAGTCCTTCCTGGATACGAATATCCTGATTTACGCCTATGACCGAGACGCCGGTCAAAAGCGTGAGCAAGCCGCCGAGTTGATCAGTGCACTCTGGAAGCAGCGGAGCGGGATTCTCAGCACCCAAGTCCTCCAGGAGTTCTATGTCAACGTGACCAGGAAAATTCCAACCCCGCTCAGCCCAGCCAAGGCCAGAGACATCGTGCGCAAATATCTGACCTGGCCAATCATTGAGAATAATGGTGCGAGCGTCCTCACGGCCTCTGAGATACAGGAGCGCTTCTTGTTGTCCTTCTGGGATGCCTTGATACTTGCTGCGGCCAGGGAAGGTGGTGCACAGGAGCTGATTTCAGAGGATTTCAATCACGGTCAGATCATTCTCGGCCTGACTATCCGCAACCCTTTTCTGGACCAATGAAAAACCCGAGCCTGCTTAGACAAAAAGGGCCGGGGCTCAGCTGAGCCCCGGCCTTTTTGTCTGTTCCTCTCTCCAATAATTCATTTTCAGAGTGCCACGGGCCGTGGCACTCTGAAGCTTACATGCTCGGCTCAAAGACCTTGACGGTCTTGATCTCCCCGTTCTCGATGACCCAGTGGCCGAAGGTCCCAGAGACATCGCCGTTCTCATCGAAGTCCACAGATCCCGAGGCGCCGACGTAGTCGATGTCCTGGCCCTGCTTCAAGAGCTCCACGGCCTTGGACCATTCGCCAGGCAGGACCTTTTTGCCCGGAGGATTGGCCACATCGCGCAGGGCGTCTCTGACGTCCATGCCGTTGACCGAGCCGGCCTTCTGCACGGCCAGAGCCAGGGCATAAACCGCATCGTAGGAGGTGTCGATATACGGCTTGGGCGGCGCTTCTCCGTACTCCTTCTCATAGGCGGCGATGTACTGCTGGTAGGAGTCGGTGTCGGTCATGGCCTGAGGAACCGTGCCGAAGGAGCCGTTCAGGTACTCTGCCCCGATGGCCTCGATGATCTCCGGCGCCTTGAGGCCGTCGGTAAAGACGAACTCCTGGAAGTAGCCCTCTTCCAGGGCCTGACGCAGGATGGTCACCCCGTTTTCCGGATAGCCGATCATAACCAGGGCCTCGGCATCCTTGGAGGCCGCCTTGGACAGCTCGCCGCGGTAAGAGGCGTTCCCGGGCTCATAAGGCAGGGAGGCTGAAACGGTGCCGCCCTTGGCATTGAAGGCCTTCTTGAAGTTTACGGCCAGGCCTTCCCCGTAGTCGTTGTTCACATAGAGCACGGCCACATTGGCATAGTCCGCTTCATCAACCAGCTCGGCCAGGGCTACGCCTTGGAAGGCGTCCGATGGAACCGACCGGAAGAGGAAATCGCTGTCCTCCAAACCGGTAATGACCGGCGAGGTCGAGGCTGGGGATATCTGCGGGATCCGGGCCGTTTTTGTGACGCTCTGGGCTACAGGGATGGTCACACCGCTGGACAGCGCCCCGACCATGCCGCTGACCCCCTCGATGGAAACGAGCTTCTGAGCGGCATCGATGCCGGCCTGGGGCTTAGTTTGCGTATCCCCGACCTTAATGACGAAGTTTTGTCCCAATACGCCACCCTGAGCATTGATTTGCTTCTCGGCCAGCTTCACACCGGTCAAACAGGACTCGCCGTAGGCCTGCAGATCCCCGGTCATGGGCATCAAGGCGCCGATCGTGACCGGCTCTGCTGCCTGCGCCCCGGACGTCGGCCCTCCGACAGCAAAAGCAATGGCCAGGCTCACTACTGCCATACACATCACAAAGCATTTGACCAATCCTTTCATATTGACCTTCCCCCTGGTTAAATGGTTGAGCAAGCTTTTGGAGCTGCCAGCGAAAGTCAATCCAATCAGCTTATCTATGCATAGAGGATAACAGAACATCTGTCAATATAACCTGCTCCATTCAGGAGCTTTATTTATGACTGTGTGCTCCATCGTGGCAAGGAATGCGGCGCGGCGAAGGTTAGTCAGTTCGCCCGGAGAAGTACGGACCCCCATCACTGAAACGGGGTTGATCCAGAGGGAGATCCCCAAGTGGCCACAGGTCGCCTCTGTAAGCAGGACATGCCTTGTGGTTGGAAATGATCGCAGGGATTGAGCAGCCAAGGGATCATTCCTGAGATCCCCCGGTCACTCCGCCCATGTGCTGCCTGAAAGCCCGCAACAGCAGGCGGGCCAGCTGCACAGGCTCCTCTTCAGTAAGTGCAGCCTCCTCCTGCCCGGAAATGGCTTCGGACACGACGCGGTCGGCCAGGCTCGGCTTGCCCAGGAGCATCTCAACAACCCCCCAGAGCTGCGTGGTCTCGCCGAGCTCGGCCTGAATGTCCGGCTGCTCGAGGCCCCAGAGCATGAGCTCGGGGGCGCCGAGGCTCTCTGTATTCGGGCTCCGTCCGGCTCTGTCTAAAAGCTCCCGGCAATGCCGATGCAGCGGCTGCTCCCGCAGCTTGGCCAATCGTTGCTTGGATATATCCTGGCACATAGGTTTCCTCCTCTCCGGCAGTGGCCGGCTATCCTTCAGATGTCTGGGGTCAATGGGCTGCTTGTATGAAAAAATGCTCCAAGCTGTTGATTTTTATACGTTTCGGCCGGGGCCCCCCGCTTGGTTCCATATGGTCCGAGGCCTTGAAGCCACAGGTGCCCTTCCTGTCATCCGAGGCCAAAAGACTTCAAGGATCGAATACTGAGCCGTTGCCTGTCTCTCTGGCCTGTGTCGTGATGGAACCTGCGCTCGGCGTCCCGGCCGAAACGTGCTTTTTTTCATGCTTCGTTGTGCCTGCGGCGCAGGCACGCGGGTTTATCAGATCTGTTGCCGGTCGGCAGCTGCAGTGGTTATTGGAGCATCTCTCCATGGGATTATGGATTATAGGTATGGGGTATGGTCTACGGAGTCTTGCCTCCTACCTGCTGTCTCCTGAATCCTGATCCCACGGCCCCATGCCCTGCTCCTTGCTCCTTGCCCATTCCCTCCTTACCGTAACCTCTGCCCAGGAGCTGTCAGCTAAGACAACCACACCAGGCCCCTCGTTGGAAAGGAAGGGAGTCGGAATGCGGGGTACCGGTCTGTATTCAGGATCATTCTCTCTTTTCCAAGCCCTTGCCAGCCTGAAAGAGTTTCCATGGCAGGGTGGCCGACTTCCGGCATGATCGCATCAGCTTGCTGCTAACAGCGCACGCGGCTTCCCCGCTGCCATGGATACGAAACCCCTTCTCCGGCATTTTTACCCATATAATGCATAGCATGAAATGGGTAGATGGCGCGACTCCGTCTCCTCTATTTACCCAAAACGTGCAATGCATGAAATGTATAGATATGGCAGTCGCGAGCTTTTGATGTACTCCATGGGTCCAGTGGCTCACGCAGAGAGAATAGTGCCACGAGCTCCCGCTTCATCCTCCCCTCCCTTGGCAAGGGAGGGGCCGGGGGAGGGTTCGTAACCTCCGGAACAGACAGCCACCCCCCTCGTTGGACTGAGCAGTGAGCAACAAGCTGTAAGCTGTAAAGCTAAAGCTCTTCCCCTCACAGCTCTCTGCGCCTTGCCTATGGATTGGGAATTATGGGGGATGGAGCATTAACCATAATCCGTTCCATAATCCATAACCCATAACAATAGGGGCCTCTTAGCGCAGCGCCTCGACCCTCGCCTGCACCGAGCCGGTCTTTTCGGCCAGGGCCTGCCAGCTCCCTGTGGCCGAGCCGACCTTGTGCACAGGGAAGGCGGCCCGGATCTCCTGGCCTTTGCTCGACGGCGTCGGTCCCCAGAAGATGCAGAACCAGGTTGATTCTTGGTGAAAGGCCAGATCGCCCTCGTCCATAACCTCCTGCAGGTCGTCCTCGAACGAGTCGATGCTCGAATCAACCGGGCCGTAGAGCTCCTCCCCCCAACGGTTCATCTCGACCATAAAGGGGAGCTTCTCGGCCAGAGCTCTGCCGCCTGGCGTATCCAGGAGCTCGCCGGTGAGCTCGATGTCATTTACAGTGATGCGAATCGGTGTCGGCATAGTCATCTCCTTTGACGGACCTGCGCTCAATGGAAAAGGCCTCTTCCTGAGCCGGCTCGATAAAAGCCCTGCCTTCGCGAACGGTGCTGAGAGAACCCAGTCACCGAACGGACGACGGGAGACCGAGGGCGTCTAGCATGTGTGGATTGTAAATAGGGTGAATGCAGGCTGAGCGAGGCCTCGCTCAGCCTGAATTCAAAGTACCTGAAAAATCCCTCCATGTAAAAGAGGGCCAGCACGGCCTCCCGACTTTTGTCCCCCTGAATGCCGGATTTGCGGGATTTGACCTTTGACAGACCCCATCAATCCGACTATAGAGAGCCTGGCTTTGAAGGGCATCCTGCGCTTGAACCTCTTCCCGCCGGCTGACCACAGATAGTAAAGAAGGCAAAAAGCTGTAACATTCTCATGAGAGGCTGAGGCGTTGATACCTTCCATGCCGCAACCCTCTGCGAGATCAGCCTGGGACTTACACCCTGATTCAAGCTCGCTCAAAGGGTACACCAAATCGACTGCTTGCCATGAGCAGGGCACGCGCATTGACTCGAGGCAACTCTAATGTCTCCAGGAAAAACGGTGAAAAAACGGTCAAAGACTATGAATCCGTTTGCACAAAATGTGAATGGGTGGTAAAAAAGAAGTATGACGTTTCATATCATCAATCGAGTAGCTTGGGACAAGCCCCCTATGCTCCCCGCTTAATATTCATATATTTCATGGGGTTATTATAAAAACATAACGATCTGCAGCCTCTCGGATAATGCTCATGCCGCCAGCTCATCATCTTTTACCGGCCGGTCGATGATGACAGGAAATCATTAGCGAGTGTCCCCATGACCTTTCCAAAGCCGCTTATCGTCGGCCAAAGCGACGCCATCAATAAAATCCTGGAGATCACCCGAAAGGTGAGCAACGTCGACCTCAACGTGCTCATCACCGGTGAAAGCGGCGTGGGCAAGGAGCTTGTAGCCAGATCGCTGCACTACTACTCAGACAGGCGTAGCGAACCGTTTATTAAGGTCAACTGTGCCACTCTTCCCTCCGAGCTCTTAGAGTCCGAGCTTTTCGGGCATGAAAAAGGTGCTTTTACTGGCGCTGACAAGCAAAAACTCGGGAAATTCGAGTTGACCCAGGCAGGATCGATTTTTCTAGATGAAATCGGTGAAATGCCTCATTTTTTGCAAGCCAAGCTGCTACAGGTTTTGCAAGACCGCACATACCATAGAGTAGGCGGAAATAATGAAGTAAACATGAAGGCACGGGTTATTGCAGCCACAAATATTAACCTAGACAGAGAGCTGAGTTCAG
>Ga0207797_1003416_pt1 | contig 10542 bp, 12 predicted proteins | sample PRCRCaboRojoPR_6_FD_187275 | JGI IMG/M metagenome (GOLD analysis project Ga0207797, IMG submission 187275) | Marine sediment microbial community from Cabo Rojo, Puerto Rico - PR CR 10% Liquid 1 (SPAdes) | ecosystem: Environmental > Aquatic > Marine > Coastal > Sediment | place: Cabo Rojo, Puerto... | reverse complement strand
AAGGTATTGACCGAGCCAAAAATCTTGCCCTTGGAACTGGTCTTGGCGCCTATCTCCAACTTGAGCCCTTCAAGTTTCTTGGCAAGCTCTTCAGCTTCTTCTTTGAGCTTCTCCTCTTTATGGGCACGCTGCCTGGCAATTTCTTCATACATCTTCTTGGCCGACCTGGTGGCCATGATCGCTATCCCGCGGGGTATAAGATAATTAATGGCATAACCGTCCTTGACGGTTACTATATCATTTTTATTTCCCAGATTGGGTACGTCCTGCTTAAGTATGATCTCCATAACTTAAAAATTATTATTTCAACATATCTGTTACATAAGGTAAAAGTGCTAAATGGCGGGCCCTCTTGACCGCTTTGGACACCTTTCGCTGATATTTGAGCGATGTTCCCGTGATTCTGCGGGGAAGGATCTTTCCCTGTTCATTGAGGAACTTCTTGAGAAAATCGGGATTCTTATAATCAACATATTTGATGTTGTTCTTTCTGAACCAGCAGAATTTTCTCTTTTTTACCTCTATTGCCGGTGGATTCAGATATCGGATTTCGGATTGATTTTGTTGTGCCATGGCTTATTTCTCCTTTTCAGGTTCGGGTTGTTGGGTGTTCGTACTCTTTTGATTTCTACGCTTCTCGGCATACTCGATGGCATATTTATCCATCTTGACAGTGAGAAAACGGATGATGCGTTCATCCCTCTTAAATTCAACTTCAAGGTTATCCACTACATCGCCTTCAACCTTATACTCAATCAAGTGATAAAAACCGGTTGATTTCTTGTCAATGGGATAAGCCAGCTTCCTCAATCCCCAATTTTCCTCATGAACCACTTCTGCCTGGTTCTTTTTGAGAATGTTCCTGAATTTTTCAACCGTTTCCTTCATCTGATCTTCAGACAAAACGGGAGTTGTAATGAAAACGGTTTCGTAACGTTTCTCCATGATTTGTTTAAGTTTATTTTCGATTAAACATTTTAACGAGCCGCAAAAATAGAATATTTTATTGTAAATTAAAAACCATTGGTCCCCATACTTTTAAAAAATACTGCTTCCACCTGTTGGGATCTTATTCTGAAAGAGAATGGATGAGCCGCAAAAAACCTGGCAAAATGCAACCCTGTATTTGCATACAAATAAAATCTGTCTCAGGGAAAATAAAATAAAGTGCTCAACATTTTCGTAATTTTGTAGCCAAAAAGCACTTAAAAATTCAGGCCAATGCAAGTAACAAGGGTGGTTGTCGGTTTATCCGGAGGAGTTGATTCCAGCGTAGCTGCTCATCTTTTGAAAGAGCAGGGCTATGAGGTGCATGGTCTGTTCATGAAGAACTGGGAAGACCAGCAAGGGGTACTGACGAGCAGCTGCACATGGGAGGATGATCTGATGTTTGCAAAGATGGCAGCCCAGAAACTCGATATTCCGATTCATTTCGCAGACTTCAGCAAGGAATACAGGCAACGGGTAGTGGATTACATGTTCCGGGAGTATCAGAAAGGAAGAACGCCCAATCCGGATGTACTGTGCAACCGGGAGATCAAGTTTGACCTGTTTGCCAGGGAAGCCGAAAAACTGGGTGCCGACTATATCGCCACAGGCCATTACTGCAAGAAGAAAGAAAGCATCCGGGAAGGCAGGAAGATTTATTCCCTCATGGCCGGAGATGACCCCAATAAAGAGCAAAGTTATTTTCTTTGTCAAATCACCCAAAAACAGTTGAGCAAAGCCCTTTTCCCGCTGGGAGGTCTATACAAGCCTCAGGTGAGGAAGATGGCCGGGGAACTGTCAATGGCCACAGCCGCACGAAAAGACTCCCAGGGCATCTGTTTTATCGGTAAAGTCGACCTGCCTGCATTCCTGCAGCAACAACTTGCAATCAAAAAGGGGGATATCATAAAAGTTGAACCGAAGGCATTTGATGACCTGAACGGCCAGGCTGCCGGGTGGGTTGAAAAACAGTGCCGGCCTCATGACCTGCATCGCCTGGGGGGCAAAAAAATCGGAGAACACAGCGGGGCCCATTTCTTTACCGTCGGTCAGCGCAAGGGTCTGAATGTGGGAGGAACCCGTGAACCCCTCTATGTCCTTGCCGTAGATACGGTTCAAAACCTCGTTTTTGCCGGTGAAGGAAAGGATCACCCCGGCTTGTTCAGAAAAGGCCTGTTCATCAACCAAGATGATGTCCATTGGATTCGAGAGGACTTGAAACTCATACCCGGTGAGGAGAAAAGGATGGACTTCCGGATACGTTACAGGCAACCCTTGCAGAAGGGAAGGCTGATCATGAGACAGGAAGGTGCCTACGTACTGTTTGATGAGCCGCAAAGAGGCATCACTCCCGGCCAGTTCGCCGCATGGTATGTGAACGGCGAATTGCTGGGCTCCGGTGTTATCGACTAAAAAAGGGTGTAAAGCAAGCCAGCATATGCTCCTCTTTACACCCTCTATTTATTATTGCGTTTTCTGACTTCTATTCGATGATATCAACCCATCCGTAAGGATCTTCCTCGTCACCAAACTGAATGGCAAGCAATTTCTCATATATACGGGTGGATATCGGCCCGGGCTTGCCATCAGGCGAATAGGTGAAGGTCTTATCCTCATCCAGATCCTTAATCTCTCCTATCGGAGCAATAATGGCGGCCGTTCCGCAAGCGCCGACCTCTTCAAAGCTCTCCAGTTCCTCAACAGGGACCGGTCTGCGCTCCACTTTCAGTCCCAGGTCGGGAGCCATCTCCTGAATGCTCTTATTGGTGATGGAAGGGAGTATGGAAGTGGAATCGGGCGTAATATAGGTATTGTCCTTGATACCAAAGAAATTGGCAGCCCCGATCTCGTCAATGTACTTTTTATCCTTGCTATCCAGGTATAAGGGCTGGGCATAACCGGCATCCTTGGTCTTTTTGATGCCCGGCAAGCTGGCCGCATAATTGCCGCCTACCTTAAACATACCTGTTCCCTGGGGAGCTGTCCTGTCACTGTCCCTCACGATGGCGATCTTTATGGGCTTGAAACCTCCTTTGAAATAAGGACCTACCGGTGTGACAAAAACCGCAAAAAGATATTCCCCGGCAGGCTTAACGCCTATCTCTGCCCCCGATCCGATCAACAAGGGCCGGATATAAAGGGCGGCACCTGTACCATGAGGTGGCAGCCAGCGCTCATTGAGCTTGACAGCCTTAAAAACGGCATCCCTGAATACCTCTTTGGGAACAGGCTCCATGAGAATACCATGGGCAGAACGTTCCATACGTTTGAAGTTCTCTTCCCAGCGGAAAATCCTGATCTCGCCATTTTTGCCCCGGTAAGCCTTCATGCCTTCAAAGGCTTGCTGGCCATAATGCAGTGCTGTAGCCGCCTGATGAATGCTCAGATATTCAGAAGAAGAGATCTCCAGCTCCCCCCACGCTCCATCACGGAAGCGACACTGTACATTGTAATCGGTCTTATAATAACCAAATGGTAAATTACTCCAGTCCATATTTTCCATAAGTGATATGTTTTGGTGTGATTAGTAACAGGGTAAACTTAATAACATTTTTTTGATTTATATATGTCATAGATCACCTCCTTCTGACCCTTATTATGCCATGAAGTTTAATCTCCCTGGTCCGAAGGCACTACCCCCTGAATTCAGCTCGGGTTAAACTTCAAATCATAAAAATGCATTAAACAAAAGATCCCGGGGATTAATAGTATGACAGAGAACCACAGACCGATGGGGGTGGAAATTCGAAATATACACAATTTAAAGAGGTCATGGTGAAAGGTTTTGCATACCCCGACAGGCATATTTACAGCATAATCAGGCCGGTTTCATTCAATCTAAACCCGGATCTGTCCCCCCTGTCAATCAAAATCCAGGTCGAAATCCTGCTTCAATTGTCGCAACAGTGGATTTTTCTTCTCCAAATGCTGGTATTTTTCTTCTGCGGTATACAGCTTGCCCTTATCCTCTCCGGTATTTTGAATGATTTCGGTTTGTAATTTTATCCCTCCGTTTCCCAATTGTTTTTGAAGACTCCCAAGCAAAGCGTTATAGACTTTATTAAGCTGTTGCTGCTGGAGCGGATTTTCAAGCTTAAAATGGATGGTTTGATCCTCCTGCTTTTCTGGTTTGCGCGAAAGCAGCATATTGTACAACCGGGGTTTGGAAAAATATTGCTCTGCAAATGCTCTCCAGGCTTCTTCCAGTTCTTCCTGGGTAAAAGATCTGGTAAGTTCGGAATTCGACTGAACGGTCTCCTGTTGTTGCTCCTCATTCCCGTTGGTCGCATCATCCTTTTTATCCCGGCCATTTTTGAGGGCTTGGTTGATGGAAAAGGTACCCGGTTGAGGAGAGGAAACAGACGATGGGTGGGAATCTTTGTCTTGCTGACTTGTTGTACTTCCCGGAGTGCCGGGCGGATCGCTCCTTGCCTCCCTCGAAGGCTTTGCTTTTTCCCGGCCTACCTCCGGCTGGTCATTGCCGGAGAGGTCACGGCCTTTTTTTTTTCAGCCTCCAGGTTGCATAGATCGATCATCGCCAGCTCAACGTGCAACCGCTGGTTCATGCTGGTGCGGTAGCTGACATCATACTGATTGGTGACCTCCAGGGCCCTGACCAGGAACTCCACAGCGGCTCTGGATGACTGATCCTGGTATCTTTCACGGATACCGGAGCCCACTTCCAGCAGTTCCAGGGTCTTTTGGTCTTTGCTAACCAAGAGATCACGGAAATGCTTGCTGAGCGAGTTGATGAACTGATGGGCATCAAAACCCCGGTCAAGCACCTCATTAAAAATTAGCAGGGCCTCTGAATGGTCGGCCTCCATGAAGGCATCCGTTAACCGGAAGTAGTAATCATAATCCAACACATTCAGATTCTCGATGACATTGTGATAGGTGATTTTTTCACCTGAAAAGCTTACCACCTGATCATAGATAGAAAGGGCATCCCGCATGGCCCCGTCAGCCTTTTGGGCGATTATGGTGAGGGCATCTTTTTCATAGTCGACATTTTCCTTATGACTGATATCTTCAAGAAAACGGACCATCTCATCCACTTTGATGCGGTGAAAATCAAAAATCTGACAACGCGAGAGAATGGTAGGCAGGATCTTATGCTTTTCGGTGGTAGCCAATATAAAAATGGCATGAGCCGGGGGTTCTTCCAGGGTTTTGAGGAAGGCATTGAAAGCGGCCGCAGAAAGCATATGCACCTCATCAATAATATAGATGCTGTACTTTCCAACTTGGGGAGGAATACGAACCTGATCAATCAATGAACGGATGTTGTCTACCGAGTTGTTTGAAGCCGCATCCAATTCATGAATATTGGTGGATCGGTGATGATTAAAGGCTTTACAGGACTCGCACTCATCGCATGGCACCAGGTTCTCCCCGGGATGCCCGCAGTTTATGGTTTTGGCAAAGATACGGGCAATGGTGGTTTTGCCCACTCCACGTGGCCCACAAAACAAATAGGCCTGGGCTATATGGTTGTTGGCGATGGCATTTTTTAAAGTGGTTGTGATGGAGGATTGTCCTACCACTGTATCAAAGGTCGCAGGTCTGTATTTTCGTGCAGAAACGATAAAATTTTCCATTGGCTAACGCTTTACCATATAACTATGCAAAGGTAAAATTTACCCGTAATTTATCAATACCCGCCCCGGCTTTTGAAGACATTTTATCTGGACTCAAAACCGGCCTTCCCGTTGGCTGAGTCTTAACAAATCCATAGAATTGAAGGATGGGGTTTTCCCGAATGTTATTAATGACAGGCCCCTGGAGGTTTACCGGAGACGCTCCCTGTCGAGGTTGACTGCAATCTCCTGAAGGGTATTCAGGCATTGGTGAATAGAAGCATCCGAAATATCCCGGTAAGCTTCCCTCAATACCTCTTCTGCATATGGCTCGAGCTTTTTAAATAAATCATTCCCTTTCCCGGTGATTACAACCTGGTTGAAACGCTTGTCATTGAGGTCTTCCTCCCGCACTACATAACCCTTTTTTTCCAGACCATCCACAATGCGTTTAACCATTACCTTATCGGCTCCTATAAAATGAGCAATATCCTTCTGACAGCTCTGGCGGTGCTCCATCAGATAGGACAGTACGGTCCATTCATACATATTGATGGCATAGCCTGCATTTTCCAGCTTATATTCCAGATATCTGCCAAGATCACGGGAAACCTGATGGGTTATTCTACCCAGGGATCCTTTATAAGAATACTTCATGTGTGTTGCTTTAGGGGTGATAAAGATACACAATATCTGGCAGCTTATGATGGCTGCATAGGGATTTTTTTAATCTGTGCTGAAAAATCCCTGTGTTAGTTTCTACTGTAACTGTATTTTATTACATTTATCCCCCATTTGAAAAATTAGATCCATGAGCAAAAAGCCCGCAAAGAAATTATCCCGCCGCGACTTTATTAAATACAGCGGTCTGGCGGGAGCAGCCATCAGCCTTGGCGGAGCAGCCGGTGCAGGCTATTTTAACGGCAAAAATAAAGCTACCCATACAGGATGGGGTAAAGACGCCTACGGAGAAAATCAGTTCTTTAACCGCAAACCGTTTGAGGCCGCAACCCCTACTTATGAAAAAGCAGGCAAAGTTAGAAGGATCGGTTATCTGGAGAACATATTCAAGCGCAACGGCGAGCTCTACCGCCTGATGTATCCCAGGGACGGCTCCAAACCACAATGGTCACTGGACCAGGGCATTGACGATCTGCCTGAACCCCTCAGGAGCTATTACCGGAATCATCCCGGAAGCTTGAAGGAATTCAAAAAAGCCATTGAGCGAAGCAGGCAGCAAAGAAAAAACTGGGAAAAATACAAGGATCAATACCTGCTGGCCGATGCCTGGTCGGCAGCCCATTCCAGTCCCCTGCGCGGCAGAGAAGCTTTCCCACCCGAACCGGATGGTCCTCCTGAAGAATCAGATTTCAAAGGGATCAACACCAAGCCCTACCGGCTCAAATCCCCACAGCACGGTAGCAGGTTGATCAAGAAAATCACCCATACCTTTGGGGCCACCCTGGTGGGCATAGCACCGGTCAAAGAAGCGTGGGTTTACCAGGGTTACCTGCGTGGGGTGGGAAAAACCAGGTTTGACAAGCCCCAACACTGGAAACATGCCGTGGTGGTGGCCATACCCCATGAATGGGAAAGCCTTTACGCCAATCCCACCTATGGCACCTCTTATGATGCATACTCCATGCTTAATTTCATTGCCGGCAAGCTGGAAGTCTTTTTAAAACATATTGGTTATGCGGCCCGCTCCCACGTGCCGCCAACCGACTACGACATTGCCATGCCTCCTTTGGCTATAGATGCAGGACTGGGTGAGCAAGGCAGGAACGGCATTCTGATTACCCCCGAACTCGGCGCCAACACACGACTTGCTGCCGTTACCACCAATATGCCGCTGCAGGATGACCAGCCCATCGACATTGGGGTTAAGGAGTTTTGCCGCAAATGTAAGATCTGTGCCGAAGAATGCCCCTCAGGGGCCATAAGCTTTGCCGAAAAACCACCGGCTCCGGTGAGGGGATACCTGCGATGGGAGATCAATCAGGATAAATGCTTCACCATTTGGAATACAGTAGCTACCAGTCATCCCAGGGGCTGCAGGATCTGTTTGGCCATATGCCCCTATTCCAGAAAAAATAACTGGATCCACCGCCTGGCAAAGGAAATTGATCCTTATGACCCGACCGGCGCCTTCTCCTCTGCCATGCTGGCCATGCAAAAGGGCTTTTTCTCCTATCCAGGGGGTGAAGCCTATCTTCCTCCTCCCGACGGCAACAACGCCGTTTACCAGGATCCTCCCGACTGGCTTAAAATGGAAGAATGGTTCGAACTCTAACCTTAAAAACTATTTCCCATGGGACTGATCGATATTTTTATCACACCGCTTTTCTGGATCATCATGGGCTTGCTTTATGCCCTGATCATCTATAGTGCCCGTTACTGGGCAAAAGATCTGGGTTTGAAGATGAACTGGTGGAAATGGCTGCTTTCAGGCCTATGGTTCATCCTGCTGATCCTGACACTGGCCGGGGGCATGACCCTGATAGGAGAAAATGAGGTCCGCGGCGGACTTTATTTTCTGGGCTTTTTCCTCATAATAAGCCTGATACTGGGAGTGGTGCTGTGGAGAATATTATCGGTGAATCGGAAAAAAACGGATCGGTGATCAAATCCAGATCAAAAACCGAATGGTACCTGGCCCTGGCAACATTGTTGATCCTGGCCGTAGCCTGGTGGACCGGTAAAGAAAACAGAGCGTCAACGCAGAGCCAAAAAATAGAGGCATTCTACCCCGACAGCCTTTATAGGATCATGCCGGCTGACCAAAACATATGGCTGTTGCAAACCCAAAGACAACAGGACACGCTTTTCCTGGCTGCCGGAAAGGCCAAAGGTTACGCCGGTCCCGTTAAGATCCTCGTCCAGTACAACCAAGAGCTGAAAATACAGCAACTCCATATATGGTCTGCTTCAGAAACGCCCTCCTACCTATCAAAAGTCCTTAACCAGGAATTTATACAAACATTCAAAGGCAAAGATTATGATGATGGGCTTAAAAAACTCGCCCAAACCGACGGGGTAACAGGGGCTACTACAACCTGCCGGGCCATTGCGAAGGCCACAGAAAAGGCCTCCGGTAAAATAGCCCAATATACCGGTCACCCTTTTAAAGCAACCCGGAACAACATACCGGTGATGGGATCAAAAGAGATCATCCTGCTGCTGCTTTTCACCCTGAGCATGATCACCCGCTTACCCAGGTTCAGGTACAAAAAGCAGACTCGCTGGCTCACCCTTGCTGCCGGCCTCATTTTACTGGGGTTTGTCTATGGCCAACCCCTTACCCTTACCAACATCAACAGCTTCCTGATGGGTTTCTGGCCCCAATGGCAAACACAATTGTACCTGTACATCCTTATCCTGGGTATGCTTCTGATCCTCCTTACCACCGGCAAAAATCCCTATTGCCATCATTTCTGCCCCTTCGGTGCTTTCCAGGAAGTATTGGGCTTACTTGGAAAAGCCCGTCCAATACATCTGAAAACACGCTACCTGTGGATCTGGCTACAACGGGCACTCGCCTGGATAGCCGTAATAATCGCCTTATTGACCCATAACCCCGGTATATCCGACTATGTGGTGTTTGGTGCAGCTTTCCAGTTTACCGGCTCCAACCTGTTGTTCATCTTACTGGGTTTGATCACAGCTACCTCCCTTTTCATCAAAAAACCCTGGTGCAGTTACCTTTGCCCGATCCGACCCATCATCGATTATATCCGTTTATTCAGAACCAAAACCCTACAATTATGGACAGGAAGAAAGCACCAGCAAAGTTAAAAGGAATTGTGCTACATGGCATTCTTCTTGCCTCATTTCTGCTGGCCGGCATGGAGTTGTACAGGAATCTCACCACGCGAGAAAACCCGCAAAAGGATCTTCCCGCCCAAAAATCCCCGGCTGTGACCCTGAAAGAAGATAGCATAAAAACGGAATCCATACAGGACAGTACCTTGTGGGATCAAACTGAATTCATGGAATAAATTACACAACACCCCCTGGCTTGATCAAACGAACCACTTCAACACCACAAAACCACCACATTACCTGTCAGGAGCCCACATCCCTCTGCCCGGCTTCAATCCTGTTGCTCAACCAAAGGGAGACCAAGCCCAGAATACAAATCATCACGCCGGTGGTGCCACCTTTGTTTTCAGGAGTATAAAGCGCCGTATAATCAATGGTATAGACCAGATGGAGGATGATCAGAACCACCAGTATGCCACTTAAGATCAAGCTGAATCTGTTCATAGGCCAGTGACTTAAAAGATTAACCTTCTGCCGTTTTTTGCGTCAGGCACTTCTTCTACCAAATCTACGGAATTATCCCATACAAATCAAGGGTATGGGAACGCCAGTATGCTCCCGCATGGCTGATGGCCTGATGGAATCAATCATACCCCTTCATCACGCGGATCTGGTTGCATAGGCAGTTTGGCCATCTTTTTCACTTCCAGGCTGGGGAAGCCAAATTCCTCCACCACCGCTCCCAGGATCAGATACACCCCGTTGCCTCTGAAGGGATATTGGCGAAGAGCCTTCGGAAAATGGACCGTATCAAAGAATTCTCCCTGGTGATCCAGGAAAGCAGCAAAATTCATGAACTCTCCCTTTACCGTTTTTACATACTTGATGGTAACCAATTCGCCGACCATACGCACGTCCCTTCCGACATAACGGATCATTGCCCGGGCCGTGATCTCACCCCGGAATGACGTTTTAAGAAGATCAAAATAGGTCAGGGTGATGGGAAAGCCGAAAAGTTCAATCTCATCATAGGCATCCTCCAGTGGAGACTGATCCAGTAAGGGAAGATCATACCCCCTCGCAGGTGCTGAAAAAAGCCTGCCTGTCCGGTAGGTCTTATGCTTTCGGGTTAACATGTGGACTTTCCATAACATCCGGGACTTGGTCATTCCGGTAAAACGGAGAGCTCCGGCACGAATCAACAGCACCAGCT
>Ga0207797_1003415_pt1 | contig 10545 bp, 7 predicted proteins | sample PRCRCaboRojoPR_6_FD_187275 | JGI IMG/M metagenome (GOLD analysis project Ga0207797, IMG submission 187275) | Marine sediment microbial community from Cabo Rojo, Puerto Rico - PR CR 10% Liquid 1 (SPAdes) | ecosystem: Environmental > Aquatic > Marine > Coastal > Sediment | place: Cabo Rojo, Puerto... | reverse complement strand
CTAGTCCGCCGGCAAGTGCGATGAGGCGAGCCGCGAGCACCGGGCCGGCGAGCGCCGCCAGGTTCGGTGCGACCTGCGGCGCCGTCCGCTCGACGAACCCCCTGAGCTGGTCGGACTCGTCAGCGAGGTCTGAAACCCGCTGAGCCAGCGCGACGACCCGGTCGTCGGCGGGCGACTCCGATTCCCGGTCGGCCAGTTCCCGCGCGTAGTCGACGCCCGTCCCGGCGTCGTCGTACCGGCTGCCCGCCCACTCGGCGACCCGCTCGGCGAGTTCGTTGGCCACCTGCTCTGCGTCGTCCATGGCGCGCACCGCGTGGATCAACTGCTGGTCGTCGCTCCGTTCGGCCTCGCGAACCCCCTGGCGGGTGGCCGCCATCGTCGCGTCGTGCAGTCGGTCGTAGTAGGCCTCTCTGTCGGCGGCGAATCCGTCTGCGACGGCCTGCTCCGGCCAGTCAGCAGGGGCTTCGGCAGATCCCTCCCGGATGGCCACCGCAGCGGCGTCCGTGTCGTCGGGATCGATACCGACGAACCAACCCTCGTTCATACCCGCCGTACCGACTGCGGAGCGAAAAAGGTACGCTCTCGCTGCGACGAGGCCCCGCGAGACGGATAAACTGTGAACAGCAAAGATGTTCATTACTTGAGAGTAAATGAGGCTTACGGCGGGTGCAATTTTTGTACCAGGGGTGTGTATGGAAGGAGCATGGCAAATGGGGAGGTAGAACCGGCGTGGTTGCAGGCAGAGCGGTCGTTCGAGGACGACCGCTTCCAGCGCGGCACCATTCCGGAGTTGTTCGAGTTCAGCGCGGAACGGCACCTCGACGGGACGGCACAACTGTACAAAGGCGGAATCTACGACCGGTCGATGACCGGTGTGATCCCGGCCGCGGAACCCGGCGAGTTCGCACCGCTGTCCTACGGCGAGATGCGCGACATCGTCCGCCGACTGGCGGCGGGCTTTCGCGACCTGGGTCTGGCCGCCGACGACCGGGTGGGCATCTTCGCTAACACGCGCATGGAGTGGGCACAGACCGACCTCGCGCTCCTCTCGGCCGGGTGTGTCGTAACGACGGTCTACACCGAGTCCTCGCCACCGCAGGTGCAGTACCTGCTCGACGATCCGAACGCGAGTGCAGTCGTCGTCGAGGACGCAGAATTGCTCGACCGCGTCCTCGCCGTCGAGGACGAACTCGACCTGGAACACATCGTGCTCATCGACGAGGCGCCGGGCTACGACGAGCGAGACGACGTCTATACGCTACAGGAGGTCTACGACCGCGGGGTCGAGACGTTCGACATCGAGACCTACCAGGGCTGGCTGGCCGACCGCGACCCCGACGACCTGGCCAGTCTGATCTACACCTCTGGGACGACCGGCCAGCCGAAAGGCGTCGAACTGACCCACTGGAACTTCCGCTCGAACGTCCACCAGACGCTGCGCCGTGTCGGGCCGCGACCGGATCGTGGCCCCGACGACCCGAGAATCGACGAGAATACGACGAGTATCTCCTTTCTCCCGCTGGCACACGTCTTCGAGCGGATGGCCGGCCACTTCCTGATGCTCGGGTCGGGCGCGGCCGTCGGCTACGTCGAACACCCCGACACCATCTCCGAAGACATCCAGAAGATTCGGCCCACGACGGGCGCGAGCGTCCCGCGAGTGTACGAACGGATCTTCGACACGATGCGCGAACAGGCCGGCGAATCCGGACTGAAGCGGCGGATCTTCGACTGGGCGCTGGACGTCGCCCGCGACTACCAGCGCGCCCGAGACCCCGGCCTCCTGCTGGGAGCCAAACACGCCGTCGCGGACAGACTCGTCTACAGCACCGTCAAGGAGAACCTCGGCGACCGACTGGAGTTCATGGTCTCCGGCGGGGGGAGTCTCAGTGCCGACCTCTGTCGCGTGTTCAACGGTATGGGGATCAAGATCGTCGAGGGCTACGGCCTGACCGAGACCTCACCGGTGATAACGGTGAATCCGCCCGAGGATATCCGACCGGGCACGCTCGGCGCACCCGTGGTCGGTGTCGACGTCGCGCTCGACGAATCGCGGGCTGCGCCGGACGAACTGGCCGACGCCAGCGGCCCCGTCGGCGAACTGCTGGTGCGCGGCGACAACGTCAGCGACGGCTACTGGAACAGGCCCGAGGAGACTGCTGCGTCCTTTGTCGATGAGTTGCCCGAGGGCGCACACACCATCAGAACAGACGAGGCCGAAGACGCCGGGCAGTGGTTCCGCACCGGCGACCTCGTCGAACACTCGGCCGACGACTTCCTCATCTTCCACGACCGGCTGAAACAACTGCTCGTCCTCTCCACGGGCAAGAACGTCGCGCCGGCCCCTATCGAGGATCTGTTCGCCGTCAACGACAGGGTCGACCAGGTCATGATCCTCGGCGACGGTCGAAAGTTCGTCAGCGCGCTGCTGGTACCGAACTTCGAACGGCTTCAGCGCTGGGCCGACGAGAACGCCGTCGACCTCCCCGACGACCGTGAGGCGATGTGCGACGACGACCGCGTCAGGGAGTGGGTCGGCGACGCCGTCGCCGAGGTCAATTCCGACCTGGAGTCCGTCGCGCGCGTCAAGAAGTTCGAACTCTCACCACACGAGTGGACGGCCGAGAACGACCTCCTCACGCCGTCGATGAAGAAAAAACGCCGGAACATCCTCGACGTGTACGCCGACCGGATCGAGGCGATGTACGAGGACGGCGAACCGAAGACGCCGGCGACGAGCGACGACTGATACCGCGGCGTTCGACGGCGATCAGCTACTGTAGCCGCTGACGGCCTGTGTTTCGAGCACGCGCTCGGCCTCGTCGATGCTGTCGGCTGTCTCCCCGCTGTAGCCCACGTCTTTCGACCGGCGTTCGAAGGCGGTCACGACCACTCGACTCGTCTCCTCGTCGACGACCCGGACGACGCGGTCGACGCCCATCTCTACGAGCTGTCCCTGCGCACGTTTGATCGGTTTCGCTGCCTCCGGCGACGGCGGTTTGAACCCGGCGAGGTCGTTGACGATGTCGAAGCCGTCACGGAGCGTCTCGGCTTCGGCTATCGTCGCGTCGGCTGCCGCTTCGATGGCATCCCGCTCCATCCGGCCGCTGAGGTCGATGTACAGGCGGTTCTTCGCTCTGTCTGCTGTGACGTCGTGCATCGTGTCTCCAATGTGAACGGCGAGCGCAGAGTTAGTAGCACCTAACTGGTAAGCAATTACCAGTCAGGAGACGACGCGAACCGTCCGCGTTCGTGGGCCGTCGCACTCGACGAGCAGGACGGATTGCCAGGTGCCAAGGGCCAGCGATCCGTCCTCGACGGGGACAGTTTCACCTGGCCCCACGAGCATCGCCCGGATGTGCGAATCGGCGTTGTCGTCGATTTCGTCGTGTGCCCAGCCGTCGTCGGGCACTATCTCGGCGAGCGCGTGTTCGAAGTCGCCGAGCAGACGCGATTCCGCCTCGTTGATCGTGATCCCGGCAGTGGTGTGCTGGACGAAAACCGTGACCGTCCCACCGGCGTCTGCTGGGACTGCCGCCGCGACCCGATCGGTGATGTCGACCACCGAGAGTCTCGCGTCGGTGCTCACTGTGAACTGTGACATAGTGGCTCTGTCGTGCGCCGGCCACATCAACACCGCCCCCGTCCACCGTCACGAAGGGCCATGGCCCGGTCTGTCGGTCACGGCACGGTTCCACCGAGAACCGAGGTACAAAGGAGGCGCACACGACTGGTGACCAGCTGCCTGTTTCGGGTACAAAAACGTCAACTAACCCTATATTTCGACGCCAAGCGGTTCCAACTGTCATGGGATCAGCAGATGATGACACGAGGCTGTCTCGCAGGGACGTGTTACGAGCATCGGGTGGCGCGTTCGGCTTTGGGTTCCTGCCGTGGGATGACTCGGACGACGACCAGACGACGGGGTTCGACGTCACGATCCCCTGTCCGGACGTTTCTGTCGGGGCGAGTATGGAGCACTATTCCCACGAGGGAATGCACAACTGTGCAGACGACCACCCAGCGACCGCGGAGATCCAGACCGCAGTGAGGGAGTCGTTGGAGACGAACTATCCGACAGTGGGGTCGCTCATCGACCAGGGGTACGTTCCGTACTTCGATTTCCTGGCCGAACAGGGAGAACGCGGCTGGTCGCACTGGCTCAATCCGGCGTACATCGACGACGACTCGGTGCTGGATCCCGGGCGTCCGGAGTCGATCCTCGTCGACCACAAGTGGTGGCGACCGATGGGCGTGATGTTCATCGCGACGCGCGATGGCAACCGCGTCGACCCGCCGCCCGCAGTCTACGACGACGACGACCAGTGTCTCCCGTGGCATGCGCACACGGGACTGCCCGGACTGAAGGCCTGGGCGAAGTACTGGACGGTCTACGGTGACTTCGCGGTGTCGGAGGTTCTGGAGTTCCCGTGCCGGACACCGTGGATGATGCACGTCTGGGCGTATCCCCGGCCAGGGAGCGTCTACGCTCACGGTGCACCGGCGCGGGGACACCGTGGCGGCCCGCCCGCCGAACCCGCTGGGTTCGACACGTCCGCGGAACCCGGCGAAGACCTGCTCGGGCCCGACGTGTTACCCGATGCGCTGATCCACCGCGTATCACACCTGGAACTTTGAGTGCGGTGGCAGCGCTCGCGACAAGCAGACCAGGACAGAGCCTGGTTCGTTCTGACAGTGAGCACAAACGGACTCACCCTGCCGTGGCCTCGCTAGAGCCGAGCCCCGTCCAGGTGGGAGTCGAGCGTCGAGCCAACGGCACCGGGATCCGGTACCGGCACCACGTCCACCGGCACGTCGGTTTCGGAGTGCTCGAACGCGGCAGTGACCGCATCGGCAGTCTCCTCGGTCACCATGCGCAGTTCGCTCGCGAGGCCGAACGGCCGGAGCTGACGCGTCGTCTCGGCGAGTTCCTGGGCTGCCGTTCCCGATATCGTTGCGCACTCTGTGAGGTTCGTCGCGACCAGGAACGGACGGCCAAGGTCACGAGCCGCCAGGATAGCCGCCCGTCGGTGACCGGCGAGGTCAGTCGTCGTGACATTCCCGCGACAGACGAAGTGAACGATGTCGCGAGCCGGGTCGGAACGCAGTTTGAACATATTCCCCGTACCACCTCGATCCGCCAATCAACGATACCTTACCTGTGAGAAGGCGGGGGCGATCAGGTCGTCCACTCGTCGGGTTTCGTGTCGTAGTCGATGTCGGTCGCCGCGAGGTGTTCGACATCGTCCCAGTCGAGTTGCTGCTCGGTGAACTCCATGCCGTCGTAGCTGATCAGTCGCCCGCGCTCGGTCGGTTCCGGTTCACGGTCGCGGCGTCGCGCGACCTCGACGTCGTGTTCGTCGTACTCCTTGACGATGGTGCGCAGATTCACCGGGCGACCCCAGAGTTCGAAGACGCGTTCCAGCGTGTCCTTGGCCTGCTCCATGTCGAGACTGACGCCGTTGTACTGGTGGTCGAGCAGGAGTTCGTTGCGGTTATCGTAGTTGCCGTCCGCGACGACGATGGTCGGCTTGCCGAAGTTGGTGAACCGGAGCATCAGCTTCTTCTTGACGTCGCGGTAGTCCGTCGACGTGACGCGGTAATCGTCCGACGACCGCATGTACTCGTAGGTGAAGTAGTCGTTCGCGTCGACGAACTCCTGGGTGAGGAACTCGTCGAGGAAGGTCACGTCGTTGTGGCTCTCGCGGATCTCGCGCATCCGGTTCCAGCCGACCGTGTAGTCCACGTCGGCGATCGCGTCGTCGACGCTGTCGTAGCGCGCGTCGTCGAACATGTACCGGGAGATGCGCTCCAGTTCCTCCTGGCCAATGTGAGTCAGGAACCCGCGGTACTGCGGCTTGACCAGCGAGTAGTGCCGCTGTGCCATTCCCTCGTAGGTAAGTACCTTCCAGGGATATTTCGCCAGGTCGATGTCGCCGGCTTTGGCCGCTTCGAGCGCGTCTGGGTCGATGCGGGGGTCGTCCGGCTCGAGTGCGTCCAGGTGCTCGGGGATGTTGTCGATTTCGGGGTCGGGGTCGAGCAGTTCCAGCACCTGCTGGAAGTCGACGGTGTCGTGGAAGTTCCGCCATGTCAGCCCCTCGACGCGGAGCAGTTGCTCGGCGACGTGTCGCCGGTTCGCGGTGTTCTCGACGTACTCCCACAGTTCGAGCCCGAGGCTGTACGGATTGAATCCCGGCGATCCCAGCACCTGGCTCATGTGGTCGGCGTAGGTGACGAACTCGTTGCTGTCGGCGAAGTTCTCGTCGGCCATCATCAGCGACTCCCAGTAGGAGGCCCATCCTTCGTTCATCACCTTCGTCATCTTCTGGGGCGCGAAGTAGTACGCCTCGCGGCGGAGCATCTCGAGGATGTCCGTCTGCCAGTCCGTCATCTCGGCGGCCTTGCCGGCGTCGTCGTCGTACTGCTTGCCGTGCTTGCGCAGGAAGCCGATGATGTCGGGTTCCGGTTCGCTGGGGAACGAGACCGACTCGTCGTCGTCCTGCTGGGCTTCCAGCCACTCGTCGTCGAAGACCTGCCGTTTGACCTCCTCGGAGAGGTTCAGGTCGGAGAGGTCCTCGTCGATGTCCGGCGCGTCGATCTCTGGCGCGTCTTCCTCCGGCGAGATCGGGTCGTAGGGCTGGTGCTGGTCGATGTTGTCCTCCAGACAGAGGATGTGGTCGATCCACCGCTCGACCTCGGCCCGGTCGATCTCCGGATCCTGCATGTAGTCCTGGATGGTCTCGGCGTGGCGGGCCAGCATCGCCGCCGCGTCGGGGTCGTCCGCGAACAGGCCGAACCACTCGTTGTTGTTGAAGAAGTCGGCGTGGGCCTCCACGTGCGTGATGACCGCCTTCTGATCCGCGAGGCTGTTCGACACCTGGAGGAAGGCGTGCGAGGGGTTGTCGTTGTTGACGATCTCGAAGGCCTTGCCGCCGAGGAACTGCCCCTGTTTCTGCTGGCGGTCGTACTGCATGCCCCACCGCCAGTGAGGGTACCGCTGCTGGAACCCGCCGTAGGCGATGAGCTCGTTCATCTCGTCGTAGTCGACGATCCAGTAGTTGACGGGGTAGGGGTTCAGCCCCAGTTTGTGGGCGAGGTTCGAGGCCTCCTCGACGGCCTCCTCCAGTCGTTCCGCCTCGCGTTGCATCTCGAACTCGTCTTGCGTTGTCATTCTTCTGCCTCCGTACTCAGGATCTCGTAGATGGCGTCGGTCACGTCCTCCGGGCTGGAGACGTAGGCCACCGCGACGTTGCCGCTGTCCCGGAAGTGGCGTTCGACCTCCTCGGCGTGGGTGGCGTTGATCGCGTTACCCGAGGGCTGCGTCTCCACGTACGCGTGGAGGTTCGCGTCGATGCGCTCCATCAGCGGGATGACGTTCTCCTCGGTGTCGTTGCTGGAGTTCTCGCTGTCGCCCGCCGCGAACACGTAGCGGTTCCACTCGCTCCAGGGGTACTCCTCGTCCAGCCGTTCCATCGCCACCTCGTAGGCCGAGGAGATGCGCGTGCCGCCGCCGGAGCGGATGCCGAAGAAGTCCTCGCGCTCGACTTCCCACGCCTCGGCGTCGTGGGCGATGTAGACGAACTCCGCGTTGTCGTACTTCCCTTGGAGGTACCAGTCCAGCGGGGTGAACGTCCGCTCGACGAGTTCGCGTTTCTTCTGGCGCATGCTCCCGGAGACGTCGCGGATGTTGACCACGACGACGTTCTTCTCGCGCTCTTTCTCGATTTCGGGGTAGCGGTAGCGCTCGTCCTCACGGCGGAACGGGATCTGGTCGACGCCCTCCCGGCGGATCCGCTGGGCCGTCGTCGTTTTCTCGACGTTTGCCTCCATCTCGTCGAGACTCGCCCACTTCGTCTTCTCGTCGCTGGACAGGTCGGCGTACTCGTCTTCGATCCAGGCCCGCGAGACGGGGATGTTCTCGCCGCGGCCCCACTCGAAGACTCTGGCGGGGCCCCAGCCGTCGATTTTCAGCGCCTCGCGCACGTAGTCCCGGTCGAAGTCCATCGCGAGTTTACGCTTCAGCCCCTGCTTGAACAGGCGCTCGAAGTCGAGCGTCGACGTCGGGCCGGAACGGGTGATGTCCGTGAAGTCGCCCTCGACTTCCTCGATGACCTTCTTGCCTTTGGGGTCGAGGTCGAGGCCGAGCTCCTCGTCGAGTTCCTGGGCGAACTCCTCCGGATCCATCTCGTAGTACTCGTGTTCGCCGGCCTCCTCGCCGGGTTCGCCGTCCTCGTCGCCGTCGTCGTCGGGCTGGGCCTCGCCGACCTGGTCGCCCTCCTCGGCGTCGCCCTGGCCGACTCCGCCCATGTCCTGCTGGGCGTAGGCGAACTCCGGCAGGTCGACGATCTTGATGGGGATCCGCACGGAGTCGGGCCGGCTCTGGCCCAGGTCGCCGTACTGGATGAAGTCCGCGAGGTCTTCGCGGCGCTCCTCGCCGACCTCACGGTACCGTTCGAGGTCGTCTTTCAGTCCCATTTGTAGCTCACCTGGCTCATGACGTGGCGGCTGGTGAGTTCAGCCGACGCCTCGCTGTAGTCGTACATCTCCTGCATGTTCTGGATTGTCGTTGCCTTCAGGTCGGCTGTCTCCGTCCCGCTCGGTGGATTGTCCCACTGCCGCGGGTCGAAGTCCTCGAAGGTACGGCGGACGTCGTCCCAGTCGTGGCTGCCGAGCACCGTCTTGATGACCGGGATCTCCTTGGGATTGACGTCGCTGACGCGGAACTCCTCGTCGCGGTGGTGCCACGCGTGGCGGTTCAGCGCCGTGATGATCTTGTCCGTCCGGAAGTTGCGCACCTGCTCGTGGGGCTTGTCGCCCTCGTAGTCGTCCTCCGTGAACCGGCCCAGGTGCTCGACCTCGAACACCTTCATCGCGAGCAGATCCGGCTCCACGAGTTCGCCGCGTTCGTTCTCTATCTTTTCGCCCTCCGCCCACGCGTAGACGTGTTCGACGTACTCCTCGACGGTCTCCTCGTCGACCCGCTTGTCCCGCATCATCGCGTCCAGCACGTCCTCCTCCTGTCTGGTGAAGATGTGATTTTTCACGGTGACCACGCGCTCCTCGAACTCGGCGGCCTCGGTGTTGGAAAACACGGGGGCGTCGGGGAGCGAGTCCGCCATCGCGTCCAGCACGTCCCGGGGCATGATCACGCGCTCGACGGGCAGTTCCTCGTGGAAGCGCTCGGACGCCTCGTGGAGCAGGTCGGCGATGGTGTCCCGCGTGTAGGTCACGGGGATCCCGTGGTCGCCGTCCGCGGCCCCGGCCTCGAAGTCGAACTCCTCGATCTCGATGCGTTCGTCGCCCTCCTGGAGGTAGCCACGGTCGAAGAGCAACGCCTTGTCCACGAGGTCGAGTCCGCCCGGCACGTCGCTCTTGTCGAGGCGGGAGACGACGCTGTACAGCGCCGCCGCCTCGATGCTGTGGGGCGCGAGTTCGCGGTCGGTGATGGTGCCGCTGCTGTCGCGGACGCTGATGGTCAGCGGCTGGCGGATCCACTCCTCTATCTGGTCCCACGAGGCCGCGTCCCACACTTCGGTCTCGTTGGTCAGTTCCCGCCGGAGCAGTTCGGCCTCCAGCGACCGGTTCGTGAGGTAGCCGAACTCCCGCTTGTCCAGCCGCCGTTTGAGTGCCTTCAACGGATCCTGACCCTCCCGGTCGGCGTGTTGATTCAGCTGGGCTTCCAGGTCGGGGTTGGAGATGATGATCAGTTGCGTGTCGATGTCCATCCCGATGCCCTTGTCCAGCTTGACGCGTCCCTCGTCGGGGACGTTCAGCAGCTTCTGGAGCAGGTCGGCGTGCTGGGCGGCGTCCTCGACGATGGTCAGCAGGCCGTTGCCCTGCGAGAGCACGCCGTCGTAGGAGAACGCCTGCGGGTTCTTCCGGCCCCGGGAATCCAGTTCCCGCAGCATGCCGGCCATCCACGACCCGACCAGCCGCTCCTTGGGCTGCCCCTCGTCCTCGGAGTGAAGCACACCGATGCCCCGGCCGATGTCCACGACGAAGTTCTTCACGCGGAGGTGCTGGGGGTCGGTGACCGCCGAGAACAGGTCCGTCTCGCCGTTGCGGCGGTACTGCTCTTCGAGGTGGTCGTAGGCCTCGCGGCAGAACGGGTCGAGTTCGCCCTCGACGCGGATCGGGATGTGGTCGTCCAGCCGGTCGTTGAGTTGGGCGACGATGTCTTCGCGGACGCTCTCGGGAAACACCGTCAGCGGGTGTGACTGAACGGGGCTCTCGTACCAGTCGTCCTCGTCGGGGACGGCCTGTCCGCCGTAGGTCAGGCCCCCGCTCTCGCCGGCGCCGGCGACGTTCCACTCGACGGTGTAGCGGCGGCCACGCTCTGTCTTGGAGAACTCACGCAGGCCGTTGATCAGACAGCGCTTGAGTTCCGATTTACCCGTCGCTGTCGGGCCGTCCAGCCAGATGATCTTCTCCTCTTTGCCGCGGCCGGCCGCGATCGAACGCAGGTCGTCGACGAAGTTGTTGAGCACGCCAGTGTTCCCGAGGATGGCGTGTTCGCCGTCGTTCCACGGGTCGTCGAAGAAGCGG
>Ga0207797_1003414_pt1 | contig 10546 bp, 12 predicted proteins | sample PRCRCaboRojoPR_6_FD_187275 | JGI IMG/M metagenome (GOLD analysis project Ga0207797, IMG submission 187275) | Marine sediment microbial community from Cabo Rojo, Puerto Rico - PR CR 10% Liquid 1 (SPAdes) | ecosystem: Environmental > Aquatic > Marine > Coastal > Sediment | place: Cabo Rojo, Puerto... | reverse complement strand
TGATCAGCCGGCCGCTCAGTATATCAGCTGGAGTGTCGTCCCAGGCGCGTAGCCTCTGGAGTCAGCCGCCTTCCCGGACTAGGCCACGAGCCCGCACACACTCGTTGGACGAAACACCCTAAAGGAATTTCGATCACTCGCGGTCGGTCTCGGCCCAATCACAGTCCTGGCACTTCCAGCCGGTGACGAACTCGAGTGCCGACGGCATGTAGCCGACTTCGAGGACGTCGCCGTCGCATTCGGGACAGTCTCTGTCCGCGTCGGCGATCGGTTCTGCGTCCATCACGTCTTCGCCTTCGATCAGTTCGGCCAGGCTCTCCGGAGTGACCATCCGGCCCTGTACCACACGATTGTCAGCCATACTCCTTGATCGGCGACCTGCGCCCTAAGCCTTGGCGTTCGGTCACAGCCAGGGGAGGCGCTCGTCGTCGTACTCTGGGGTGTCGCTCCCGTCGACGCGCTCCTCGACGGGCTGGGTGTTCGGATTGTCACCGTTCGAGAGGGCGGCGGTGATGTCGATCTCGTCGGGCTCGTACTCCCAGTCGCGCTCGCGGGCCCGACCGGGCTCGAACGCGAAGATGGCCGTCACGACGAGCACGGCGAGTGCCAGCGGCGCGTTCGCCGGGATGAGGCCGTAGATCGACAGCGGGAGGACGCCGAGCGCGACCGCGCTGCCGAAGCGGAAGCGGTCGAGGTCGACCGCATTGCGCAGCCACGGACTGACCAGCGCGACCACGAGCGCGAACGTGACGCCGACGCCGGCGGCCGCCGCTGCCTGGAGCATAAGTTCGGGACGGGCGTCGACGACGAGCGTCGCGCCGGCGGGGTCGACGCTGGCGACCAGGCCGAGGGCCACGATCACCGCTGGCCGGGGGAGGTATTCGCCGATCCGGGCGCTCGCAGTCTTGGCCGCGACGGCGAGGATGACCACGCCGGCGAACCGCTCGAAGACGGCGAGGTCGAGCAGGCCCGCGATCGTAGGAGCCAGTGCGGCCTCGACGATGGCGAGCGTCATCACGAGCGCGCCGACGCCGAGGACGATCCTGGCCTGTGACCGCGGCGTGTCGTCCATCTCGGCGATGATCACGGCGACCATCGCGCTGCCGCCGAAGACGAGCAGGCCGACCTGGACGATGCCCGTGACGCTGTCGAGTGCGCCCGCGAGGACGAGGGCGGGGAACAGGCCATCGACCAGCGGGAGACACATCACGATGGCGAGCAACTTCGTCGCGTCACCGACCTGCCGCTCGATAGAGAGCGCGATCGGGTGTCGAGAGCTACTCATGGCTCAGGGTCGTTGGCCGTACCCCGTGGCCGGTGGGTGGTATCGTACACGCCTGGACGCACGTCGGCCAGCCGTCTGCGTCAGCCACTCCGCTTTGGATTTGAAATTGCGTCCCACGAAAAATGTATTCGCCACGCTCTCGGGTGCGCGTGGCTGCCTGTCGGCGATACGTCCGCAAGTGGGACCAGCGGAGTACATACTCGTAAATATTGCGAGATGGGAGTAAAAACATTGTGTGAGAAACGCCCTCATACCCTACACATCGCCAGATTTCTCCGGAGTAACTGCCAGACTTCCCAACCACTCCCATCGTCGTATAGGTCTGTTCACTGGTGCACAGGGTACTCGACTTTGAGAGGTAGATCGAGTGGTCGACTGGGTTCGTCGTCTGGCATTCACTGGCACGGGACAGCAGGGAATCTCGCAACGCTTTTCAGCACCCCACTACGACGGTTTACATGGCGAACGATTCCGAGCCCTTCTCCGAGAAACTCCGTGTGCCGGAGGCTCTGACCTTCGATGACGTACTGCTGCGCCCGAAAGAGAGCCACGTCGAACCTGACGAGGCCGACACGACGACACGAGTCTCCAGAGACGTCACCCTGAACGTCCCGGTTCTCTCGGCGGCGATGGACACCGTCACCGAGAGCGACATGGCGATCGCGATGTCCCGTCACGGTGGTCTGGGCGTGCTCCACCGCAACATGACCGTCGACGAGATGGTCTCAGAAGTCGAGCGCATCAAACGCGCCGACGAGCTGATCATCCGGGACGTCGTCACTGCCTCACCCGACCAGACGGTCAGGGAGGTCGACGAGATGATGAACCGACAGGGCGTCTCAGGTGCACCCGTCGTCAACGACGCGGGCGAAGTGCTGGGGATCATCTCCGGCACGGACATTCGCCCGTATCTGGAAGTCGGCGAGGCCGACGCCGTCAGGGAGGCGATGACCGACGAAGTCGTCACCGCCCCCGAGGACGTCACCCCACGGGAGGCGCTCGAACTCATGTACGAACACAAGATCGAGCGGGTGCCGATCGTCGACGAGGGGAACCATCTGGTCGGTCTCGTGACGATGGCGGGCATCCTCGCGCGGCGCGAGTACGACAACGCCGCGCGTGACGAGGACGGCCATCTCCGGGCTGGTGTCGCCGTCGGCCCCTTCGAACTGGATCGTGCACGCGCCGCCGACGAGGCCGGCGCCGACGTACTCTTCATCGACTGTGCACACGCCCACAACCGCAACGTCATCGACAGCGCGCGTGACATCAAACAGGAGGTCGACGCGGACGTCGTCGTCGGCAACATCGGGACTCGCGAGGCCGCCCGGGACGTCATCGACTTCGCAGACGGCGTGAAAGTCGGCATCGGTCCCGGCTCCATCTGTACGACACGCGTCGTCACCGGTGCCGGGATGCCACAGATCACGGCCATCGCACAGGTTGCCGACGTCGCCGACGCACACGACATCCCGGTGATCGCAGACGGCGGCATCCGGTACTCCGGCGACGCCATCAAGGCCATCGCCGCCGGCGCGGACGCCGTGATGCTCGGCTCGTACTTCGCCGGCACCGACGAGGCACCGGGTCGCGTCATCACGATGAACGGCAAGAAGTACAAACAGTACCGCGGCATGGGATCCGTCGGCGCGATGAAATCCGGTGGCGGCGAACGCTACCTGAAAGACACCGAAGACGACGAGGACTTCGTCCCGGAAGGCGTCGAAGCGGCGACGCCATACAAAGGGACGCTCGAATCCGAACTGCACCAGCTCGTCGGCGGGATGCAGTCCGGCATGGGGTACGTCGGTTCGGAATCCATTCCCGAATTCAAAGAACGCGCGGAGTTCGTCCGGGTGTCCTCGGCCGGCCAGCAGGAGAGCCACCCGCACGACGTGGTCATCACGGACGAGGCCCCGAACTACAGCCCCGACGGCAACTGATCGCCGTCGCTGAGACTGGGACGTACCGGGCCGTTCCGCGGTCACCACCGCGGTCGTGTGACTCCCCGCGAGTCAGGCCAGCCCTTCGCCTGCCGTCTCGCAGGCAGGGCTGCAGTATCCCGTCTCGGCTGCAGCGGCGCTGGGGAGTGCTTTGAACTCGTCGCCACAGTTGTTGCAGGTGAAGGTCTCGAAGTCTGGCATGCGTTCTGCCGTTCATCGGCCAGCATCAAATGGATTTCCCACCTTCGCTCCCGGCCGGCAGTACCGCCAGTACCTCCGCGACAGCTTCCTGCCGGCCGGCCGCCGAGAACAGTTGATGTCCGCCCTCGTACAGCATGGTCTGCGTGGCGGACACCGCTTCCCCGATCGCTTGCAGACTGACGATCGTGTCTTCCAGCGATGCGAAGACGACGGCGTCCGCGCCGACCGGTGGCCGTCGCTGCTGGGCACGATAGATCTCCGTGATGAACGCCGGTGAGATGCGTTTCGGGATCGACTCCCAGGCCTCGTCCGGCAGGTGTGCCCCGAGTTCGTCACGGCGCGTTTTGATCGGGAGTACCGGTGCCCGGATCGGAAGTCGCGGAACGAGCCACCGCTCCCAGGCGGAGACCTTCCCCTCGTAGATCCCCCACCAGGGGGAGAGAAACACCTGTGGTGCCGACGTCTCCAGAAACGCCGTTACGAGCCCGCCGAGGCTGTGACTCAGTACGCCAGCCGGGGGATCCTCGTCGTGTATTCGCTGCACCGGCCCCCGATACGCTCGGTCGAAGTCAGCGATATTCGTCGGGAGTTGGATCGCCCGTACTCGATAGCCGGCCCCTGTGAGTCTGTCGAGAAACCACCGCTCGTTCTCGCCGTCCAGGCGGTTGCCGAACCCCATGACGAACAGGAGCGTCGGCTCCCCGGACTCGTTGAATACCCGACTGTCCATACCGCCTGTACGGCATGCTGTCAGGTAAACTGCAGTCCTGGCTGCGAGACACACGGGAGCGCAGATCCGTTGTCACGCGTTTCCAGCGTGGAACCGGAGTGACGCCAGTCCGTCGCCCCACCACCGTGTCGTAACGCTGGAATACGGGGTTGCCCAATAGCCGCCGATGACAGTATACGAGGCCGAGCGGTTCGATGGCGAGGCGGCCTTTCCCGACGCCTACGAGGTTCGCCGCGACGTCTTCATCGAAGAACAGGACGTTCCCGAGGAGATCGAGATGGACGGGCGCGACGAGACGGCGACGCACTTCGTCGTCTACGATACCGAGGCTGATCGCCCGGTCGGTACTGCACGGGTTCGGTACGTCGACGAGGACACCGCCAAGGCCGAGCGCGTCGCCGTCCTCGCCGAGTACCGCGGCGAGGGACTCGGGCGCCGCCTCATGGAACTCGTCGAAGCGGAGGCTCGCGAACAGGGCTGTACCAGCGTCGACCTCCACGCCCAGACGGCTGTCGAGGAGTTCTACGAGACGCTCGGCTACGAGACGGTCAGCGACGAGTTCATCGAAGCAGACATCCCGCACGTCGAGATGGAGAAACGGCTGGACGGCTGATCTACGACTCGCGGTCGTCGAGCCACTCGGCCAGCAACGTCCGAATGGCAGCCTCCTCGTTTCCGCGATGATCCGCGAACGCTTTGTCCTCGATTGCGGCCAACTCCTCCTCGCTGAGTTCCAGCGTCACTTCCGGCATGTCGGACAGAACGTCTTGCATCACTCGGTGGCAAGGTGTACGTACTGATAAACTTCAGTCAGACATCCGCCTGACGTCGCACTGACCGGCAATCCCCCCGACGAAAGCTTACGGACAACGGAGTGAAATGTGAATCGAGACCATTCTGCGGTCACGATGCCTGCTCGTGACCTTTTCAGGATCAACTGCTACGGGCCGGAAGGGATTTGAACTACCTGCACTTCGCTCGCATGCGCTCGCTCGTGCCGTCGTTCAAATCCCTCGTTGCCGCTTCGCTCCTCACGTCCGTTCGTCGCAGAAGCGGGCCGGAAGGGATTTGAACCCTCGACCGACGGCTTAAGAGGCCGTCGCTCTGCCAGACTGAGCTACCGGCCCAGCAACGTTCGCTTACTGTGGCCTGGTAAAATACGTTTCCTTTCGTCGGTCGCAGACGACGCGTTCACCTCCCTTTCATAACGGGACGACGACCGCAGATCTGCGTGCCATCTCGCTCCATTCGGTGGATATGCATTCGGGACGCAGTGCTGCTGAAGCACTCGCTGGCGGGTTGTGAGGCCGCCTTGCACGAACCTGTGTGTTATAAGGGCCTTCGTGCCTACCTGTGATACACTAATGAGTGCGGGCACCGGTATCACGATGGCCTCAATGTCTACGTATGCGATTCTCGGGTGCGGTAGTGTGGGTCACGCCGTCGCTGAAGAACTCGTTGCGGAAGGCAAAGACGTTCTCATCATCGACGCGGACGAGGGGCGTGTCGAGGCGCTCCGCGACCAGGACCTGGACGCCCGACAGGACGACATTCGCGACGACGGGGTCGCCGACGCCGTCGCCAGCCGCGACGTGATCCTCATCATGTCATCCGACGTGGAGGCCAACGCTGCGGCCGTCGAAAACATCAGGGAACGCAGCGAGGATCAATTCGTCGTCGCGCGTGCGTCCGACCCCGTCTCCGCGGACAAACTCACCTCCCTCGGCGCCGACGTCGTCATCAACCCCTCCGCAGTGATCGCCGATTCGGCGCTTCGAGCGCTGGAGACGGGTGAACTGGAGCACAAGGCCCGGCAGCTCGCGGAGGTCATCGACGGCACCGAGCACAGGATGGCGATCCGCGTCCACCGGAGTCCCGACCCGGACTCCATCGCAAGCGCAGCGGCGCTCAAATCGATCTCTCAGAGCCGCGACGTGGAGGCCGACATCATCTACGAAGGCGAGATCGGCCACCAGGAGAACCGTGCGTTCGTCAATCTACTGGGGATCGAACTCGTCTCGGCGGAGGACGTCGACGTCGAGGACTACGACACGACGGCGCTTGTCGACCACGCAAAGGCTGGCGAACCCGATTCCGAGGAACACGCCGACATCATCATCGACCACTACGAACACGAACACGACCACGACGCCGAGTTCACCGACATCCGTCCCAGCGTGGCCTCGACGTCGACCATCCTCACGAAGTACATTCAGGAACTCGACCTGAGCCTCGACCAGCACGTGGCGACGGCGCTACTGTACGGCATCCGCGCGGAGACGCTGGATTTCAAGCGCGACACGACGCCGGCGGATCTGACCGCTGCGGCGTATCTCTACCCCTTCGCCGACCACGACACACTGGAACAGGTCGAGTCCCCGTCGATGTCGCCGGAGACGCTGGATGTGCTGGCCGAGGCGATCCGCAATCGCGAGGTACAGGGCTCGCATCTGGTTTCTAACGCCGGGTTCATCCGCGACCGCGACGCCCTCACGCAGGCCGCCCAGCACCTCCTCAACCTGGAGGGGATCACGACGACGGCCGTCTTCGCCATCGCCGACGACACGATCTATCTCGCCGCCCGGTCGAAGGACATCAGGATGGACATCGGCCGCGTGCTCGAAGACGCCTTCGCCGACATCGGTGAGACGGCCGGGCACTCGACGGACGCCAGCGTCGAGATTCCGCTCGGCATCTTCACTGGTATCGAGGTCAGCGACGACAACCGCGAGACGCTGCTGGAGTTGACGGAAGAGGCAGTCAAGAAAAAACTGTTCCAGGCGATGGGTGTCGAGGGGAGCGACGGCGGGAACGGCTCCTAGGCGGTGACCTCTTCCTCGTCGTCGGCGTCCGCTTTCTGTTGCTGGATCCGTTCGACGATGTCGTTGACGAGAATGACGTCACCGACGGCCTGTACCCACCGGTAGGGGACGATGACGCCGCGTGCCGACGTTTCTTCGGGGCCGAAGAGGTCGGTGTTGAGTTTGTGTAGCGCGAGGCCGGTCACTTCCTCCGAATCGAGGTCGAGCCTGAGGTCTTCGACCTGCCCGATGTAGACGCCGTTGTTCGTGTAGACTTCGCGGCCGACGAGCGTCGTGATCTCCTGTGGCGTGGAGTCGCTGTCCATACACAACGCTCGGCGGGTGGCCTCTTAATTTTGGCGGGGTAGACAGCCGATCAAACCACCGACGTGCCCGCTGTGAAGGGCCGAACGGCGCTCGAAGTGTCGAGCGACGACCCTGCCCCACCGCAAGGCTCATTCTCGCCCTGTCGCAATGGCTGGCATGGCCGGAACAGTCGTTCACATGGCCTTCGCCGGGCTGCTCGCAGCGGCCCTGCTCGGCGCGGCCTACGACCGCCGCGCGGTGTTGCTGGTCGTCGGCGTGACGGCGCTCGCTGACCTGGACTCGTTCATCGCGCTCGTCTCCGCCGGGACACACCGCGCCGCCCTGCACAACTTCGTCATCCCGGCGGTCGCTGCCGGTCTCCTGCTGGCGGACACGCGTCTGCGCCAGGGTTCGCTGCTCCGGGCCCGGTACGGGCACTACGGGGTTCGGGTCGCGTGGGTCGCCATCGTCGCCTACGCCGTGGCCGGCGTGGGGCTGGACATGGTGGCTGGGGGCGTGAATCCGCTGTACCCGCTGTTCGACCAGTTCTACGTGCTGGACGGCAAGATCGAACTCTCGAACCAGCGCGGTATCGTCCAGACGTTCGTCGAGACCAGTTCGTCGTCCGGGAACAGCGTGCCCGCGCCACAGAGCCTCGGTAGCACGAAGGAGTTCAGTTACAGCACCGGCGTCGACCCGGATCCGGGCGGCACGCAGACCGACCCCGAGCGCATCTTCCCGGTCGTTCGCGCCGGCTGGCAGTTGCTCGTCCTGGTGGTCGGTACCGTCGTCACGCTCGCCCGGTTCCGCGTCGCTCACGACCTGCCCGACCGGTGACCGGCGCGCCCGCAGTCAGAATCTGTCCAGCGCCTGCCGGGCTGTCGACGTGTCTTTCAGCCCGCTGCCGGTCATCACGGCGACGACGGTATCACCGCGGTCGATAGTTCCGTCGGCGCGTGCCCGCTCGATCCCCGCGATGGCCGCGGCACAGGCCGGCTCGACGAAGACGCCTTCCGTCCGGCCGAGACGGATCGTCGCGTCCTGTATCGCGTCGTCGGACACCGTCACCGACGTCCCACCGCTGTCGCGGATCGCCGCCAGCGCGTCGTCGCGCCGGTGTGGCGTCCCGACGTCGATGCTGTCGGCACACGTCTCGCCTGGCTCGCCGCCACCGGCGCCCGCTGCGCTCTCGTGGATGGCGGCGGCCCGTTCGGACTGGACGCCGAGCATCCGTGGCGCGTCGGGCACGAAATCGAGCGTCGCGAACGTCTCGAAGCCCGCCCACGCACCAGCGATGGTGCCACCGTTGCCCATCGGGACGACCACCCAGTCCGGAACTGCCGTCGTCTGATCGGCGAGTTCGTAGCCGAGCGTCCGGGCACCCGCTGCGGTGTACGGCGACGCGCCGGCGCTGCGGTCGACCCACCCGCTCTCGCCGGCGACCGTCCGACAGCGGTCGTAGGCGTCGTCGTAGGAGCCATCGACCGCCTCGACGTCGGCGCCGTAGACGCGGGGCTGGACTGCCTTCGCCTCGGGAACGTCGCTCGGGACGAACAGGTGACAGGCGAGCGAACCGCGTGCTGCGTACGCTGCGAGCGAGGCGGCGGCGTTGCCCGTCGACGCACAGGCGACGGTCTCTGCGCCGGCCGCTCGCGCGCGTGTCACCAGGACGCTGCTGCCGCGGTCTTTGGTGGAGCCGGTCGGATTCGCGCCTTCCAGTTTCAGCGAGAGGTCGACGTCCAGTCCGGCACCGAGCGTCGGTGCGTCGACGAGGGCTGTTCCGCCTTCGCTGAGCGTGACCGCAGCCTCGGCCTCGACGGGCAACAGCGGTGCGTAGCGCCACTGGTCGTCCGGTCGCCCATCGCGGTCGAACGTCTCGCGCACGCGGGTCTCGTCGTGGACGATCCGGAGGGAACCCCCGGCACAGAAATGCGCCTCTCCGCCCGCGAGTCGCGTCCCGCACTCGTCGCATTCGACCGCTGTAGACCTGTTCATGGGCGACGCTGTCGTCACCGAAACTCACCGCTGGGCCGGGCATATGTCTTCCGGGAGGCCCGCGATGGGATCCACGTCCTTCTTGTAACCACTCCTCCTCGTGGCGGATATGTCGCTTCAGGTGCGCCAGCGGCTGGGTGTCGCCGACGTGATGACCCTCTGTAACGCCGTCCTCGGCGTCGTCGCGATGGTCGTCGCCGTCACCGTCGGTCCGACAGCGGCCGCCCGTCTCATTTTGCTCGCTGCGGTCGCTGACGGCCTCGACGGGATCATCGCCCGGTCGCAGGGGGGCACCGACGTCGGCCCGCTGCTCGACTCCATTGCCGACATCGTCTCTTTCGGCACCGCACCGGCGCTGTTCCTGTGGGCGGCGACTGATGCCACCGTGGCAGCGGCAGTCCCGACGGCTGTTCCGTTCGCTGACGCAGTGGCCATCCTCGCGGCTGCCGCCGTACCGGCAGTCATCGTCGTCTTCTCGCTGATCCGGACGGCGCTGTACACCGTCCACGTCGGCGACGACGAGAACCGGCCCGGCATCCAGAACACGCTCGCGGCGTCGATCCTCGTCGCCGCGTACCTCGCCGGCGTCACGATGCCCGCCGCGTTGCTGGTGGCCGGCGTCGTCCTCTCGGTGCTGATGGTCGCACCAGTGCCCTACCCCAAACTCGCGGCACGCGACGCGCTCGTGATGGGAGTCGTGCAGGCAGGTGCGATCATCGCGCCAGCAAGCCTTGGCCGGGTGTTCCCGCGGGTGCTGCTCGTCGCTGCGCTGGCGTACATGACGCTGGCCCCGCGATACTACTGGGGGGAGTAACTGCGCTCGCGCGGCGTCGGTTCACACCCGAAAACAGGGATTTAAGGCTGGAACCCTTACGGATAATCGATGGCTACGTCGCCGATAGCTGGCGATTCGACCCCGCAGATGCGGGACGACGTTCCCGACCCGAGCATCCTGGGTGACGCGTTCACCGTGTACGACATCGAGTTCGAGGACGGTGACATCCGCTATTACGGTGAACCGCTGGGTGAGAAAGAGGAGGTGGTTCGCCACCTCGCGCCGCGGTTCCGCCAGCGGGGCTACCGCGTCCGCCTGAACTACGAGACCGGCGAGTACGTTCTCATCGCGACCGAGCGGTCGCTGTCGGTCGACGGTGTCCCCTGGACGAACCTCCTCCTCTTTCTCGCCACCGTCGCGACGACGCTCTTTGCGGGCACCCAGTGGTACGGCATCTCCGTCGCGGACGACCCGACCGCGATACTCACCGCCCTCCCCTTCGCCGTCTCC
>Ga0207797_1003413_pt1 | contig 10546 bp, 8 predicted proteins | sample PRCRCaboRojoPR_6_FD_187275 | JGI IMG/M metagenome (GOLD analysis project Ga0207797, IMG submission 187275) | Marine sediment microbial community from Cabo Rojo, Puerto Rico - PR CR 10% Liquid 1 (SPAdes) | ecosystem: Environmental > Aquatic > Marine > Coastal > Sediment | place: Cabo Rojo, Puerto... | reverse complement strand
CCCGTCGCTCCAGCGCCCCGACCGGGACCACCGGCAGGTCGACGCGGGAGGGTCGCTCGGCGTCGTGGTAGACGGCCTGGTCGGCCCGCTCGGTTCCGGTGCCGTCGAGCCCCTCGCCGGTGTTGAGGTTCCGGCTGTACCGGGGGAAGTTGCTGCTCGAGACGTCGATCCGGACCCGGTGGCCCGCCTCGAACACCCGGGCCGTCGGCCAGACGGCGATCCGCCAGGCGTAGACCTCGCCGGACTCGAGCAGGTCGACCGTCGTGTACGTCTCCCGCGCCCGCGGGTCCGCCTCGACGTCGCCGATCCGCCCCCGCCGGGCGCCCTCTGCGACCCAGGTCCCCCCGGGACGCTCCAGCGGGTCGACGTCCGAGAGAACGACCACGAAGTCGGTATCGACCGCCGAGGTCGAGGCGTACAGCGTGACGGTGATCGGCCCGACGACCGCCACCGGGTCCTCGAGGGGGGCGGTCTGGTAGACGAGGACGTCGTCGCGGTCCCGGTAGGCGGTCGCACGGTCGGCAACGCCGCCGTCCCAGTGGGTGTTGTACCCCCCGACGGTGACCACGGGGTCGGCCGGGTCGTAGGTGTACTCGTCGGGGGGCTCCTCGCCCGGGGGCTCCGTCGTCAGTCGACCGCCGTACCCCGGCGAGGAGCCGTCGACCGCGTCGACGCCGGCGTCCCCGTCGCTGTGGAGGTAGTACGCCCGGAACTCGGTCTCCGGGAGCGGGAACTCGGGCGAGCCGACCCACTCGTCCAGCCCGGGGACGTACACGCGGGCCCGCGTCGGCTCGCCGTCCGGCCCGGTTCCGCGGTCGGTGCCCGCGTCCCGGAGGTGGCGGTCGAACCAGGCGGCCAGGAGGTCCGCCCGCGGGTACGTCGAGTTCTCGGCGAACTCGTGGACGTGCCCGACCATCTGTCCCTGTCCCCGGAGGGCGTTGTCGCCGTGGGTGTGCGGGCCCACGACGAGTTCGGCGGCGTCCCGGGCGTCGGCCGTGCCCGCCCCCTCGCGCAGCCCACGGAAGTTCCGGACGGTCCCCTGGGCGAAGATATCGTACCAGCCGCCGAAGCTGAGGACGGGGACGTCGACCGCGTCGTAGTGCCGGGTGTGGTCCTGGTAGGCCCAGAACGGCCCGTACGTCTCGTGGTCGTGCCACTCCTCGAGCCACTCGTAGCCCGCGCGTTCGAGCGGCTCGTAGGGGGTCACCGGCAGGTCCCAGAACAGCTGTGGCATCGCCTCCTGGGCGCGGTCGAGGAACGTGATCTCGTCGGCGCGGGCCGGGTGTTCGCGGTCGAACCGCTCGACGGCGAACCCGTTGAGGTAGTCGAGGTTGTGCGACAGCAGCGCCGCGCCGCCCGCGTAGGCCCCCTGCTGGTAGTAGCTGGCGAGCGCGAACCCCGGCGCCATCGCCTCCAGCGACGGCGGGAGCCCCTCGTGGGCGATGGCCCACTGGGTGCCCCCCGCGTAGGAGATGCCGAACGTCCCGACCCGGCCGTTCGACCACGGCCGCGCGGCGGCCCACTCGACGGTGTCGTAGCCGTCCTGTCCCTCGGCGACGCCCCCGCTCCGGTACGGGTAGAAGGTCCCCTCCGATGCGAACGTGCCCCGGACGTCCTGGACCACGACGGCGTAGCCGCGGCGGGCGAGTTCGGCCGGGACCTCCGCATTCTCCCGCTTGTCGTACGGCGTCCGCGTGACCAGCGTCGGGAGCGACTCCGTAGCCGTGTCGGCCCCGGCCTCGCCACCGGGTCGGTAGACGTCGGCCGCGAGGACCGTCCCGTCGCGCATCTCGACCCCCACGTCCTCGCTGAAGCGGATCCCGTCCATGAGTTCTGACGGTCACACGGAGGGGTGGTACATAACCGGGCGGGTCCGGCGGCCGGGAGCGCGTGGCCGGGAGGGGTTCGGAGGCGAACCATCCGCCTCCGTCACCCGGGCTCCGGTCCGCGGGTCCCGACCGACGGCCCCGCGCGCCACCGACCGGGGCCGCTCACTCCGCCTCGCGGCCGATGTCCCGGACGCTCGCGGCGACCACGACCGCGGCGTCCCGGAGCTGGTCGAGCGCGAGGTTCTCGTCCGGGCCGTGGACGTTCGAGTCCCGGCCGCCGGGGCCGAACTTGACGGCCCTCGTGCCGCCGGCGTGGAAGTGGCCGGCGTCGGACCCGCCGCGGGTCCCGCGGACGGGCACGTCGCCGAGGACCGCCTCGGCGTTGCGCGCGACCGCCCGGACGTGGGGGTCCCCGGGGTCCGAACGGAAGGGTCTGGTCCGGCTCAGCGCCTCGACCGAGGCGGACGTCCCGTCCGGGAGGTCGACGCCAGCGACGGCCTCGCGGAACTCCCGCTCGGCGGCCTCCATGTCGTGATCCGGCGGTACCCGACGATCGACGGTGAACGAGCAGGCGGGCGGGACCACGTTGGTCTTGACCCCGCCCTCGACGGTCGCGGGGGTACAGGTGGCGCCCCCGACGCCCGGCACCTCGCTCACCCGTTCGGCGAGCGCCTCGCCGTGGGCGTCGAGTTCGGTGATCAGTCGTGCGGCGGCGACCACCGCGTTCGCGCCAGCCTCGGGTTCGAGGCCGGCGTGGGCCGACGCGCCGTCGACGTCGACGCGGAAGGTGAGCACGCCCGAGGAGGCGTACTCGACCGCGTAGGTGCTCCCCTCGACGATGGCGTAGTCGGCACGGAGCGCGCCGCTCTCGACCACGTGGCCGGCGCCCGCCTCGCCGCCGGTCTCCTCGTCGGCCGTCAGCGCGAGCACGAGCGTCACCTCCTCGGGGAGGAGGTCGGTCGCCTCGAGCGCACGGGCGGCCAGCGTGTACGCCGCGATGCGGCCCTTCGAGTCACGCGCACCGCGGCCGTATATCCGGCCGTCGTCGACCTCCGCGCCGAACGGTTCGTGGGTCCACTTCGACGACTGGACCGGGACGGTGTCGATGTGTGCGTTGAGCGCGACCGTCGGGCCGTCGCCGCGGGTGACGTACGCGAGCACGTTCGGGCGCGGGTGGGGCAGGTCCAGCTCCTCGAGGAGGGCCTCGGGCGCCCACTCGACGTCGACGTCCCAGCCGTACGCCCCGTACCGGGTCCGGAGCAGGTCGAGGATCGCCGCGTAGTCGCCCGGCGGGTTCACGCTCGGGGTCCGGACCATCTCCCGGAGGAACGAGACCGCCTCCTCCTCGAGGTCCTCCACCGCCCGCTCGATGTCTACGAGTGCCGCCTCGGAGGTCATGCCACGGGGTCCCGTCCACCGCTTGTAAACCCCCGGTACCGCGTCGAGGGGGCGTTCGACGACGCCGAGTCCACACGACGGCGTCGGTGACGATGACACCGGACACCTGGACGACCGTCGTCCACCGCCCGCCGAGTCCGTACACCGACAACGCCCGAGACGTCACGACGCGCTCTCAGAGTCGCGTGTGATAGGTCGGTCGGCTGTATATCCGGTACACGCCGGCGACGGCCGCGAGGACGCTCGCCGTCCCGAAGATCAGGACGTAGAACCCCTCGGCCTGCAGGGTCCAGGTCTCCGGATGCGTGTAGAAGTACACGGCGAGAACGAGTCCCACGACGGAGATCGCCCAGAGATACCACCTCTCGGTGGCGGCCGCCCGCCGGGTCTGTCTCGCCGGGGCGACGTTCAGTTTACTCCTCGAAGCTCCCGACATGATCTATAATGGAAGTACGAGCGTATATCCCGATCGGTTTTGAAGTGGTTCCGGTGTCCGCGCGGCCGGACGGTCCGGGCCTCTCGGTTCACCCCGCCGTCCGTGTGGATTCGGGCGCCGGACGTGGACGGGACCCGTCCCGGTCGGCGACCGTGACCCGACCGCCCTCCCGGTCGGTAGACCCTTTACCGGCCTCCTTCTCGTCCGGTAGCATGGAGACCGCGTACATGCCGGCGACGGAGCTCGCGGCCCGGATCCGCCGCGGCGACCGCTCGCCCGTCGAGGTCGTCGAGGGGTTCCTCGACCGGATCGAGCGCCTGGACGACGGTATCAACGCGTTCGTCACCGTCCGCGAGGAGGCGGCCCGCGAGGAGGCCGAGGCGGCCGAGCGGGCGCTCTCGGCGGGCGAGGCCGTCGGGCCGCTCCACGGCGTGCCGGTCGCGGTGAAGGATCTCACGGACGTCGCGGGCGTCCCGACGACCTTCGGGTCGAAGCTCTTCGCCGACCACGTCCCCGACGAGGACGCCGTCGTCGTCGAGCGGCTGAAGGACGCCGGCGCGATCGTCCTCGGGAAGACGAACACCCCGGAGTTCGGCCGGAAACCCATGACGACGAACCTCCTCCACGGGACGACGAGCAACCCGTGGGACGCGACGAGGACGGCCGGTGGCTCCTCGGGCGGGAGCGCGGCGGCCCTCGCGGCGGGGCTGGTCCCGCTCGCGACCGGGAGCGACGCCGCCGGCTCGCTCCGCATCCCGGCGAGCGCCTGCGGGGTGACGAGTATCGTGCCCGACTTCGGCCGCGTCCCGGTCGAGTCCCGGCCGGACGGGTTCGTCAACACCCACCCCTACACCTACGTCGGCCCGATGGCGCGGTCGGTCGAGGACGCCGCGCTGCTGCTCGACGTCATGGCCGGACCGGACGGGGGCGATCCGTTCGGCCTGCCGGCGGGGGACGGATCGTACCGCGAGGCGACCCGCCGCGGCGTCGACGGTCTCGACGTCGCGTACAGCCCGGACCTCGGCATCGCCGAGGTGGACCCGACCGTCGAAGGGGTGGTCGAGGAGGCGGTCGGTGATCTCGAGCGGGTTGTGGCGACCGTCGACCGGATCGACGGCGTGTTCGAGGCGGACTGGCGGACGCTCGACGACGCGCTCGAGACCCTCCTGCAGGACCGCTACGGCGGGATGTACGACGAGTTCGTCCGCGAGCGCGGGATCGACCTCCTGGAGCGCCGCGGGGACGTCACCGAGGAGGTCGTCTCCCGGGTCGAGCGGGCGCTGGAACTCGACGCGCTCGACGTCCGCCGGGCCGAACGGGTGCGGACCGGGGCCTACGACGCGATGCGGGAGGTGCTCTCGGCGTACGACCTCCTCGTGACGCCGACGCTGGGCCTGCTCCCGTTCGAGAAGGGGACGAAACCGACCGAGATCGGCGGCGTCCCGATCGACCCCCTGCACGGGTGGGCGCTGACCTGGCCGACGAACCTCACCGGGAACCCGGCGGTCGCCGTCCCGGCCGGGGTCGCCGACGGGCTCCCCGTGGGCCTCCAGATCATCGGGCGTCGACTCGAGGACGGGACGGTCGTGTCCGCCGCCGCCGCGTACGAGCGGGTCAGGCCGTGGACGGACTCGTATCCGGTGGACTGAGGTCGCCGAGCGGTCCCGGCCAGCGGGGACGCCCGGGACGCCGCAACGACCACGAGTCCGACCTCCCGTCGCGGCTCCCGGGGCCACCCGCCCGGACGTTCCCGCCGTCGGGGAACCACGGTACCGCTATATGCTCGCTGACGGCCTCTAGACGTTCGTCATGCAGATCAACATCGAAGCCGTCCTGCGGAGGGGCGTCGACCGGACCGTCGCCCGGAACGGACTGCTCCTCGTCGGTATCCTGTTCGTCGTCTCGACGGTCAACGCGATCGTCGGGCTCGGAGTCGCGCGGTGGGTAGCGAACCGCGGCGTGTTCCCGACCGGCCTCCCGTTCCCGCGGGGAACCGGCGCCGCCGCCCTCTTCGCCGTCCCGCCGGGCGTGGGTGGTCTCGTCTCGCTCCTCGCGGGCCTGGTCACGGTGGTCCTCACTATCGGCGCGCTCCGCCTGTTCGTCAGCGACGAGACCGAGCGCCTCCCGAGGGAGTACTTCACCCGGAACCTCGTCTGGCCGGGCCTGAACTTCATCGTCGGGACCGTCGTGTTCGCGGTGATCGTCGGGTTCGGCCTCGTGCTGTTCGTCGTCCCCGGCGTCTTCCTGCTGGTCGCGCTCGCGTTCTGGACGGTCTACGTCGCCGTCGAGGACCGGGGGTTCGTGGCGGGCATGCGGGAGAGCTGGGCGCTGACCCGCGGACGCCGGACGAGGCTCTTCCTCCTCGGCGTCGCGGTCGTGCTCGTCCAGATCCTCGTGAGCGCCGTGTTCGGCATCGGCGGGCCGGCGCTCGGCCTCCTCGGCGTCGTTCTCGGCCAGGCCGGGAGCGCCCTGGCGACGGTCTTCGCGCTCGCCACGCTCGCGGCCGCGTACGAACAGCTCCTCGCGCTCCCGGCCGAGGAGGAGCCCGTCACGACCGACCGCGAGACGGCCTCGCCCGCGTAGGCGGCGGACGGTCAGGTGTGCTGGCCGCCTCCTCTCTTTTCGTGTCCCTGCGGCCGGAGCCCTCCGCGAGTGACCCGGCGACGATCGAGAGCCGTCGACCCCGACGGGTGTCCCGCGAGCGCGGCGGCGACTCCCGCCGGACGCGCCGCCCGTAGCCTCCCCCTGCCGTGTCGTCCGGCGACCGCCGCGCTACGTCTCGGCCTTCCCGAACGCGAACATCGTCATCGGCGTCCTGCCGGCCGCCCGCGGCGAGAGATGGTCGGTCACGAGGTCGTCGTAGAACGTGAACCCGCGGCCGCCGAGGCCGAGGTGGGCGTAGGTGGCGAGGTAGAGCCGGCCGAGCGCGACGCCGCCCTCGAGCTGTGCGAGCCGGTAGCCGCGGTTCCCGAGGTGCTCGACGACCCGTTCGACGTCCGTCAGCAGGTAGACGTTCGCCGCGGCGTCGCCGACCACCGGCTGATCGAGTGCGAGGCGACCCGCCGTCTCTCGGTCCGTCTCACCGATCCGCTCCAGGACGTTCGCCCCGGGGTGGTACCGGTACGCACCCGGATCGACCCCCTCGACCGCGTGGACCAGACAGTAGCAGTCCAGGAGCCCGCGACCCCGGGCGAGGTCCGTCGGGACCCCCCGGAGCGCCCGATCGAGTATCGTGGCGAACTTCCGCTCGCTCACCGGGTCGTGACCGAACTCCCGGAGCGATCCCCGCCGTTCGATGGTCGCGCCGACCGGCCGGGCCGAGGCCGTCGCCGCGTCCACGGGGTCGAGTTCGACCCGCTCGCCGTCGCCGGGGGCGCTCGTCCCGAGGTCGGCGCCGTCGCCGCGCTCGCGCCACGCCCGTACCGCGTCCCCGTCGGGGAGCGTGCTCTGTCGCCACGCGTCGGGGACGAGCGGATAGTCGACGGGGGCCTCCGAGAGCGGCGCCTCCGCGGGGTCGATCGGATCGATCGACGGCGCGTCCGGAACCGGCGCACCGCTCCCGACCGGGACGAGTTCCAGCGGCGCCTCCTCCTCCGGGTCGACGCCGAGCAGCCCCGTCACGGGGTCGTCGGCGAAGCCGGCGACGACCGACGCCCGCCGGCCGGCGGCGTGGGCGACCGCCAGCAGGTTCGCGAGTATCGTCCCCGAGTCCCAGAAGGCGTGCCGGTAGGTCCGTGCGCGGTACTTCCAGGCGTTGCGCCACCACTCGGAGGTGGCGACGAACGTCACCGGGGCGGTCGCCACTCCCCCGTGGTTTCCCGCGGCTTCGGCGAGGACACCCCGGTAGTCCCCCTCGCGGAGGACGTCGAAACCGCCGGCGTGCGGGTCGAAGTGGTAGACACCCGGATCGAACGCGCCACACTCGCCCGTCACCGCGTAGAGGTCGACGTGATAGAGCTTGCCGGTACAGGAGGCCGCGCGGAAGCGGACCGTCTCCCGGTCCTGTTCCAGTGCCTCCATGATCTCTCCCTCCCGCTCCAGTTCCTTCGTGACGCCCGTCGCGAAGTGACAGAGCGTGTAGACGTCCGGGTCGCCGGCGTCACCGGGGTCGTCGGGGCCGCACATCGGTTCGGGACGGCGCTGTGCGAGCGCGGACAGCACGGGCTCGTCGGGCGGATCGACCGACGTCGGGGGCACGAACCGCGCCAGGTCCTCGTAGATCTTGTACGGCCGGGGTTTGTTGGACCGGTCCAGCCGGAAGTCGCTCCCGCGGAGCTCACGGGGCGTGTGTTTCGTCCGCTCGTGGTACTCGCGGGCGTCTACCATGCGGGCACGTGCGGGTCGACGGTGAAAAACCGTCGAGTCGACCGTCGGTCGCCGCGCGCGGCGCCGCTCCCGGCCCGTCCGCGACACGATGGGCCGTCCGCGGGTGCCCCGGTCCGCTACGGGCCCCGTTCCGGGGGTTCGGGCGTCCACCGCTCGTCGGGCCCCTCGGCGACCCGCCTCGACGCGACGCCGAGCAGGACACACGCGACGCCCGCGAGCAGCAGTTCGACGGCCCGGGCGGAGACGCCCAGGCCGGGGTTGAGCAGCGCGTAGACGAGCAGCGCGGCGGCGCCGCCGCCGAAGAGGAACCAGTGCCACTCGTCCACGGCGGCCGACGCGACTCGTTCGACCCGGTCGCGCGGTGACGTGTCGTCACCGAACCAGGCTGAGTCGGACATCGACGCCCGGGGGTAGCGTCGCCGGACGGGTAAAAACGGTGCCGCACTACGGAACGGTCCGACCCGAGAGGAGGCCGCAGAACCCGAGCGCGAACCGCTCGAACCGCCGCTCGACCGTCAGCTCCGCGAGCGCCTCCCGGCCCTGTCGGACCCGCGCCGAGAGGGCCGACGACGCGCGTGCCCCCGGGCGGACCGCCGCGAGCACCTCTCCCGGCGTCGAGGAGGGGGTACTCGCCGCGGTGAACGCGCGGAACGCCGGGTTGAGCGGCCGGCCGAGCGGGTCGTCGGTGGCCGAGAGGTCCATCAGCGCCACCCGGCCGGAGCAGAGTCCACACCACTCCGCGACGACGCTCGCGGGGTCGGCGAACATCCCCGTCACGAACGTCCCGAGGACGGCGTCGGCCTCGACGACGGGCGGGCGGGTGGCGTCCCCCCGCAGGAGCCCCGCCTCGGGCGCCCGGTCGCCGGCCCGCGCCAGCAGTTCCGCGGTCAGGTCCACGCCGACCACCCGCCCACCGGGACCGACCCGCCGCCGGAGGTACGGGAGGTTCGCGCCCGTCCCACAGCCCATCTCGACGACGGTGTCCCCGGCCGAGAGGTCGAGCGCGTCGGCGGCGGCCCGGCGCCACCGCGACACGCCGGGGAGCGTCGCGAGGTGGTCGTAGAGGGCGGCCCACCGGCCGTAGAACGCCGGGACGGACGACCCGGCCACCTCAGACCGCCCTCCGCACGCGCTCGGCGGCGGCCACCGCGTCCGGCCCGAGCACGTAGACGACCGGCTCGACGCCGAACCCGCCGGTCTGGTAGAGCACCGCGGCGTCGGGGTGCGACCGGATCGCGTCGCCGACCGCCCGATCGAGGTCGGCGTCGGCGTCGAACTCGACCGTCTCGTGCTCGGCGGCGAGCCGCTCGATCAGGTCGGGGTCGTACCGGACGTTGACGGCGGCGCGGGCGTCGCTTCCAGCGCCTCGGGCGGCGAGCAGCAGTCCCGCGACGTGCTCGCTGACGCCGAACTCCGGCTCCGCGGGGACGGTCGTCCGGCCCTTCACCTCCAGCAGGCGCCCCGGGACGGCCGCCACGTCGTCGATGGTCGTCGCGCCGGGGACCGCCTCGACCAGGTTCGACCCGACCGCGGGGATCAGTTCGGCGAACCCCGACGTGTTCTCGAGGACGCGCAGGCCCCGTCGGACCGAGGCGAGCACCCGCTCTGCGGTCCGGAGCTCCGAGTCGGGGTCGTGGACGTCGAACCCGCCCTCGTGGTCGGAGAGCGGCGGGAACGCGTCCTCGTGGAGCCGCGAGAGGAGGTCGCCACGCTCCAGTCGCCGGATCAGCACCTCCGTCTCCACGAGCGCCTGCACCCGGCTCACGTCGCCGGTCGCCAGCCCCTCGGCCAGCCGCTCGACCAGCTCGACCACCCGCTCGTCCTCGCGGATCGCCCCGTTGACCGCCACGCGACCCTGGGCGTACTTCGAGACGGCGCTCTGGCTGATCCCCAGGAGGTCGGCCACCTCCGACTGGGTGAGCCCCCGGTCCCGGAGCGCAGAGGCCAGCATCGACCGGTAGGTCGGGAGGAACTCCTCGACGACCACCTCCTCGACGAAGCGCATCCTACCGGTCGCCCCCGCTCATCGGTCGCCGCCGATCTCCACGCCGTTCGGGACGGATACTCACGCCCCTCGCGCGGCGGCGCTCGGAATCGTTCACTGGTCCCCTCCGAACTCCCTATCCCCCTGTATTCTGGAGGCCTGCGGCCCGGCCTGGTCCTGATACTTCGAGCCCCGACCGCTCCCGTAGGGCCGTTCGGCGGGCGAGGAGAGCTCCGTGAAGGTGAGCTGCGAGATACGCATCCCCGGGGTGAGCGCGACCGGCGCTCTCCCGAGGTTCGAGAGCTCGAGGGTTATCTGTCCCCTGTAACCGGGGTCGCAGAGCCCGGCAGTGGCATGGACTACCACGGCCAGCCGGCCGAGCGAGGAGCGCCCCTCGACGTGGGCGATCAGATCGGGGGGTATCTCGACGCGTTCGACGGTCGTCCCGAGCACGAAGTCCCCCGGATGGAGGACGTACTCCCCGCCCTCCTCGACGACCGTCTCGGAGACGTACTCCTCGACCTCGGCCTCGTCGTTGGGGTGGATGCAGGCGATGTTGGCGTGCTGGAACTC
>Ga0207797_1003412_pt1 | contig 10548 bp, 13 predicted proteins | sample PRCRCaboRojoPR_6_FD_187275 | JGI IMG/M metagenome (GOLD analysis project Ga0207797, IMG submission 187275) | Marine sediment microbial community from Cabo Rojo, Puerto Rico - PR CR 10% Liquid 1 (SPAdes) | ecosystem: Environmental > Aquatic > Marine > Coastal > Sediment | place: Cabo Rojo, Puerto... | reverse complement strand
CGGATCGCCAACCAACGCGGGCACATGGTCTCCCCCTCGCCTTGCGTGCGGTGCTACTCGGTGTCTTCCTCTTCGCCGCCGGGCTCGTCGCGCAGGGCCCGGTCGTGCTCCGACTGCAGCGCCTCCACCTGGGCGGCCACCTCGTCGGCGGCCTCGAAGCGGGCGATGTGGAACAGGCCGTCGCCCTCGTTGGCCAGCGGCAGGTTGGTCCGGCCCACGACGATGCCCCCCACATGGGCCTGCACCGGGACCTCGGTCTCGCCGAAGGGGTCGGCCACCGTGCCCAGGCGCTGGGCCTTGGCCACGTGGTCGCCGAGGGCGGTGCTGGTGCGCAGGAAACCGCTCTGCGGCGCGCGCACCCAGGTGCTGGAGCGGGCGATGAACGGCTCCGGCAGCGGGTGCTTGCGGCGGCTCGGGCGCAGCATGCCCAGGGCGCGCAGTATGTTGAGTACGCCGCGGACGCCCACGCGGATGGAGAAATCGTCGAAGCGCAGGGCCTCGCCCGCCTCGTACAGCAGCATGGGCATGCCGCGGTCGCAGGCGGCCTGGCGCAGGGAGCCATCGCGCAGGCCGGTGTTGAGGAGCACCGGCACCCCGAACAATTTGGCCAGGCGGGCGGTCTCCGGGTCGTCCAGGTCGGCGCGGATCTGCGGCAGGTTGGCGCGGTGGATGGCGCCGGTGTGGAGATCGATGCCATGGCTGCAGTTGGCCACGATCTCGGTCATGAACAGATTGGCCAGGCGGGCGGTGAGCGAGCCGCGCTCGGAGCCCGGGAAGGCGCGGTTGAGATCGCGCCGGTCGGGCAGGTAGCGGGAGTGGTTGAGCACGCCGTGGACGTTGACGATGGGCACCGCCACCAGGGTGCCGCGCATCCGGCGCAGGCTCTTGTGGCGTAGCAGGCGGCGGATGATCTCCACGCCGTTGAGCTCGTCGCCGTGGATGGCGGCGGAGACGAACACCCTCGGCCCGTCGCGCCGGCCGCGGATCACCTGCACCGGCATGTTGACGGGGGTGTGGGTGTGCAGCTGCGCCACCGGCAGGTCGACCGTGGCACGGGTCCCCGGGGGGACCCTCTGGCCGTTGATGACGAAGGGTTCGGCCACCCCTCAGCCCTTGCCGCGGGTTCGGGTCTTGTACGGCTTGGCGTTTTTCTCCACGAACTGCACCAGCTGGCCGGCCACGTCCTTGTTGGTGGCGGCCTCGATGCCCTCCAGCCCCGGCGAGGAGTTGACCTCCATGACCACCGGGCCGTGGTTGGAGCGCAGGATGTCCACCCCGGCGACGTTGAGCCCCATGGTCTTGGCGGCGCGCACCGCGGTGGAGCGCTCCTCGGGGGTGAGCTTGACCAGCCGGGCCGAGCCGCCGCGGTGGAGGTTGGAGCGGAACTCGCCTTCCTTGGCCTGGCGCTTCATGGAGGCCACCACCTTCTCGCCGATGACGAAGCAGCGGATGTCGGCGCCGGCGGCCTCCCGGATGAACTCCTGCACCAGGAAGTTGGCGTCCAGCTCGCGGAAGGCGTCGATGACGCTCTCCGCCGCCTTGTAGGTCTCGGCCAGGACCACGCCGCGGCCCTGGGTGCCCTCCAGCAGCTTCACCACCAGCGGCGCGCCGCCCACCATCTCGATGAGGGCGTCGGTGTCGTCCACCGAGTGGGCGAAACCGGTCAGCGGCAGCCCTACCCCGGAGCGGGCCAGCAGCTGCAGCGAGCGCAGCTTGTCACGGGAGCGGCCGATGGCCACCGACTCGTTGAGCGAATACACCCCCATCATCTCGAACTGGCGCACCACCGCCAGGCCGTAGTAGGTGATGGACGCGCCGATGCGCGGGATGACCGCCTCGAAGCCGGTAAGCTCCTGCTTCTTGAACTGGATGGTGGGACGCTGCGAGGCGATGTCGATGGTGCAGCGCAGCGGATCGATGATGTGGACGTCATGGCCGCGCTGGACCCCCGCCTCGGCCAGGCGCCGGGTGGAGTAGAGCTTGCGGTTGCGCGACAGGATGGCGATCTTCATCGGGCGCTCTTGGGGCTGATGACGGTGTCGGGGGGCTGACCCACCAGATAGGACCGACCCGGATCCACGGTGAAGCGGTCCGTCAGGGCGGTCCGGCCGAGCAGCATGCGGAACGTCATGGTGTCCCGGTTGGTCAGGGTCATCTCCACCGGCCAGGTATGCCCGCCCAGGGCGACCTCGGTTTCGATGACGAACCGGAACTCGCGGTGCCCGCCGGAATCGGTCACCCAGCGCCGGTCGGCCACCGGGGCGACGACCTCCACCGCCTCGGCGCGATCCTGATACGGGTGCACCCCGAAACGTATCATCGCCACGCCCTGGCGGCGAAAGGGCTCCAGGTAGTAGGCGTGCAGGGCCGAGGTGCGCGCGCCGGTATCCACCTTGGCCTTGATGTGGGGGATGCCGAGGCCGGGCAGCGCCACCCATTCGCGCCAGCCCAGCATGGGCCGCCCCGTGCCGCTTGCGCGGCTGCCGGGGGCCGAGCCGCTCAACGGCGGTCTCCCGGCCATGGATGGCAAGGTCTGGGAGTCACGGGACGCATGGCGGGAGTGTACCAAGCCGGCGGCGTTTGTCCCGACCAATAAAAAGGGGGCGGATCCCGCTGGGATCCGCCCCGCCTACCGCCGGGAGGACGGCTAGCTGGCGGTCTCGAAGTGGACCGTGCGGTAGCCGTTCTGGTTGCACTGGACGAAGTGGACGTCCCGATGGTCCCAGATGCGGATGGGCAGGGTGTCGCCGTTTTCCAGCTCCAGCTCGTAGCGCGGGTCCGCATCCTTGTCCGGATCGTTGACGCCGATCGGATCCTCCCATTCGGGGTTGAGGTAACCCCAGCAAGCCTGCTTGCCCGAGGCGTCCGCCTCGCAATTCACCCACAACCGCACATTATTCAGAAGGACACTGCCGTTTTTCTTGATCGAACCGTGTGCCAGGGACATTGCTTACCCCCTATGCGGGCAGCGGCCGCCGAGGCGGCCGGAATTTTCCGAGTTCCCTTCTAGGGAATTAGTCTTCCGGAGGCTACGCGAATTCCCACCTGGTTTGCGGGCCCGCGCCGGGGCGCTACGCTGGAAGGCCATGCCGACGCCAATCAGGGGCAGCAACCATGGCCCGCCTACTGCCGGTTCTCCTCGCCGCCGCCACCGTGCTCCTGCCAGCCGTCGCCGCGGCGGCGGGCAACACCCCCTGGGGCCGTGCCGAAGCCAAGGACATCGACTACAGCAACCAGCGGGTGGTGTTCGATGTGGCGGTGGCTAGCGTGGAGCGCATGAACGCCGTGCTCGACCGCGCCAGCTACATCAACAACCTCAACGGCGGCAACCCGTTCGACACCTCCATCGTGCTCGTCCTGCACGGCGACGAGATCCCCTTTTTCGCCATCGAGAACCTCGACCGCTACCAGGCGCTGATGACCCGCGCCCAGAGCCTCACCGTGGGCGGCGTCATCGAGTTCCGCATGTGCCGGGTGGCGGCCCGGGGCCACGGCTATGAGCCCGAGGCCATCCACGGGTTCGTGACGCTGGTGCCCATGGCCGAGGCGGAAATCATCCGCTACCAGCACCGGGGCTACGCCTACCTGCAGTACTGAGGCGATTTGTTGGGCAAGGCGTGGAAATGGCACGATTTCCCATGATCGCCATGAACGCGCCCCCGGAGCGACCGGGCGGCCCCAACAGGGAGATCGATCGATGGCGAGTGTGCTGATGCCTCTGGCCGAAGGGTTCGAGGAGCTGGAGGCAGTAACCGTGATCGACGTCCTGCGTCGCGCCGGCGTCGAGGTGGTCACCGCCGGCCTCGACGGCACCGGGCCGGTGACCGGCTCGCGCCAGACCCAGGTGGTGCCCGACGCCGGCCTCGATGACGTCATGGACCGCGATTTCGACATGATCACGCTGCCGGGCGGTCTGCCCGGGGTGGATCACCTCAAGAAGGACACGCGCATTCAGCAACTGATCGAGCGTTTCCATACCAAGGGCAAGTTCACCACCGCCATCTGCGCCGCCCCCTCCATCCTGGCCGCCCACGGCTACCTGGAGGGCCGGCAGGTGACCTCCAACCCCAAGTTCCAGAACCAGGTGAACATCGGCGAGGTCGACTACGTGGAGGATCCGGTGGTGGTGGACGGGCCGGTGGTCACCTCGCGCGGCCCCGGCACCGCCATGGAGTTTGGCCTCAAGCTGGTCGAGATGCTCGCGGGGGAAGACACCCGCGACGAGGTGGAGGCGGGGCTGGTGCGCATCCACTGAGCCCGCCCCTTCCGGCCCGACGCAAAAAGCCCGCCGGGGGATCCCCCGGCGGGCTTTTTCGCGCCCGGGCCCGGCTTCCGGGCCCGTTTGCTGCGGCCTTACTTGGCCGGCTTGCGGAAATGCAGGATGCCCCAGGCGAGGTAGCCGCTGTTGCCGCCCTCGACCCAGTGGCGCAGGCCCGTTTTCATGTTCTCGATGTACTCGTCGCTGACCTTGCCGCGCAGCTCTTCCTGGCGGCGCTCCAGCTCCTCGAGGACGCGGCCGTAGTGGCGCGGCAGCTGCGGCGTGTGATCCTCGAAGCCCAGGTCCTGCCAGCCCAGCTCCTTGGCGGTGGCCTGGTAGAAGCTGACCGAGCCCAGGCTCGGCAGGTGGATGCGGGCGAGGATGGGATCCAGGATCCCCTCGGGGACATTGTCGGTCTGCATGGGGTCGGTGAAGATGAACTCGCCGCCGGGCTTGAGGATCCGATCCACTTCCCGCAGCACCGCCGCGCGGTCGTCGGCGTGCAGGATGGAATCCTGGCACCACACCAGATCGTAGCTGTCCGCCTCGAACGGCGTGCTGTCGAAGCTGCCGTCATAGACGTCGATCTTGTGGTCGAGCCCCTGGTCCTTGTTCATCTGGCGGTCGCGCTGATTCTCCACCTCGGAGAGGTTGAGCACGTCCACGTGGCAGTCGAAGCGCTTGACCAGGTGGCGGGCGGTGCCGCCGTAGCCGCCACCGACGTCGCACACCCGGGTGCCGTCATCGATGGCGAGCTCCACCTTGTCGGCCATGCGATGCACCGTCCGGACGCTGGCATCGAAGATCGGCTCGTCCTCGGACTGGTACATGCCGATGTGCAGGTCCTCGCCGCCCCAGATGGTGAAGTAGAAGGTGTCCGCGTCCTCGCTGTTGTAATACTCGCGCGCGGTCTCGACGGCGTCGGAATACTCCTTGCTCATCCTCGTGCCTCCTCTGCCTCCGCCAGCAGCGGAGGGATAGCGATTGGGGGTTCGGGCGCCGGCGCCGGGCGGTTGCCGGCAACGCGGTAGGCCCCGGCCCGCTGGGCCGATCAACCGACCATGGTACCAGATGGCCCGGGCAGGGCCCGAACGCTCCCCGCCAGCCGCCGCCTAGCCCTTGGCGTTGGGGGCCTTGCCGTCCTCGCCGCCGTTGCCCTTCTCCTCCGGGGCGGGCGCATCGGGATCGGTGTAGGCGCAGCGGCCCTCCTCGATGTGTTTATCCCGGTCGGAACCCATTTCGCCGGCGCACAGGGCGCCCTCCTGGTTCTCCTTGTCCTCGGGAATGGTGGGCACGAAGGTATCCGCCGCCAGCATGTAGCCCCGCGGCAGCTCGCGGGCGGCGAAGGGGTCGCCGGCGGCGGCCTCGCCGGCCGCCAGGCCGGTCGCCAGCGTGGCGCCGACGGCCAGCCGGATGCCGTAGGCCCCTGGATGCGAAAAGCGATGCGTCATGGCTGTTGCCTCCCGTGGCACAAAGTCGTCCCCCGTCTGGGGAGTCTAAAACACAACGGAGGGAACAACACCCCGGATCCCCAACCGGGGCGAGGCGGGGCACTGGCGGCCTTGGCGCAAGCCATGGCCGCCCTGGCCGGTGGGGCTCCGGCGTGGAGGCAAGGCAAGACAAAGCCCCGGGCCTGAGCCCGGGGCTTTGCGGGAATTGGTGCCGGTGCGCGGAGTTGAACCACGGACCTACCGATTACGAATCGGTTGCTCTACCAGCTGAGCTACACCGGCATTGATCCGGGGACCGGCGGATCCGGAGATGGGGATTCTCCCCCGGCCCGCCGGGACGGGCAACGCACCGTCGCGGGCCGTTCAGTCCTGGCTGCGGACTCGGACCACGATGTCCAGATCCTCGCCGGCCACGCCCTCGGGGAGCTGCGGCATCAGCTGGCCGACGTCGATCTCCTCGGCCGGGATATCGCGCAGCTCACCGCTGGTCTCGTCGAAGAGGTGGTGGTGGGGGGCGGTGTTGGGGTCGAAGAACACCTTGTTGGCGGACACCACCACGGCCCGGATGAGGCCGGTCTCCTCGAACAGCCGCAGGGTGTTGTAGACGGTCGCCTTGGAGACGCGGTGGTAATCGGCGTTGACCCGTTCGAGCACCTCATCGGCGCTCAGATGGTGGTCGGCGCTCGCCTCGCCCGCTCCCTGGAACAGGACGTGGGCGATCTCCACCCGCTGGCTGGTGGGCTGGATGCGGTGCTCCCGCAGCGTCCTGGCTATATCGTGCTTGGTCCGGAGTTCCATCGGACACTCGCTTGGCGGAATTGAACGGTAAATTTAACCGGTTGGTAATATAGCGCATCGGTGCCATATTGGCCATAGATCCGGCCCAACTTTGGCCTGCCTAACCGGTTTGGACAAGGGCGGGGACAGGAAATGCCCTACTGCGCTTCCACCTCGCGCGCCACCGCGAAGGGGGCCGGATCCACCGCCGGCTCCTCGCCGGTGATGGCGGCGGCCAGAAGCTCCGCCGAGGCCGGGGCGTGGACCACGCCGTTGCGGGAATGGCCGGTATTGACGAAAAGCCCCCGGGTGTCGGGCACCGCCCCGATGAAGGGACGGCCATCGGGGCTGCCCGGGCGCAGGCCGGCCCAGTAGTCCTCCAGCTCCAGATCGGCGGTCTCCGGCACCATCTCCACCGCCGCCTGGGCCAGCGCCCGCACCGCACCCAGCGAGGTCCGGCTGTCGAAGCCGGCGTCCTCCACGGTGGAACCCACCAGCAGGCGGTTATCCGCCCGGGGGATGAGGTAATGGCTACCGGCCATCACCACTTCGCCGAGCAGGGGCCGGTTGCCCGAGAGCAACAGCATGGTGCCCTTGACCGGCCGGACGGGCAGTTGTGGCCCCAGGGGCTCGAGCAACTGGGGGGTCCACGGGCCGGCGGCCAACACCACCCGGGCCGCCTTTATGGGGCCGCGATCCGTGGTCACGCCGCCCACCGCACCGCCTTGTCGGGTCAGCTCCAGCGCGGACACCCCGTCCAACAGGGTGATCCCGGCCTCGTTGGTCAACCGGACGAGCCCCCGCATGAGGCGGGGATTACGCAACCAGGCAATGCCGGGCAGGCGCAGGCCGTATTCGGCCACCGGGCTGAGCTCCGGCTCCAGGTCGACGAGCTCCTCGCCCTCCAGCTCCTGGAACTCCACGCCCTGGTCGCGCGCCCAGGTCTGGGCCTGGTCGCGATCCACCGGGGCCTTGCTGGGGAAGTCGGCGTAGACCATGCCGAGGTGGCGCATCTCCGGGTCCACCCCGGCGCGCTCGCGGATCTGTCGGCACAGCTCGGGGTAGACCTGCTGGCTGCGGCGGGCCAGGGCGTTCACCGCCGCGTCCTGGCGCCAGGGATAGAGCGGCGACAGGATGCCGCCGCCCGCCCAGGAGCTGATGCCGGCCCGGCGACCGGGGTCGATGACGGTCACCGAGTACCCCCGGTCGGCCAGGGCCAGGGCGGTGGTCAGGCCGATGATGCCGCCCCCCACCACCAGGGTGTCCGCCTCGTATGTACTGAGCCCGCCCGCTTCGGTAGAGTGCAACGCCCGCTCCTAACCGGCCGGCCACCGTGCCGGCCCTGTTCCAATTACCAGCCCGTCAGGATCGCCCACCGGGCCTGAACCACTCAAGCCAACTTGGAGACCAGGACTTTGCGTCAGCTCGCGCGATACATCCCCGCCCTGCCCCTGCTGCTTCCCCTCGTCGCCGCGGCCCAGGATCTGCCCGATTCCGACAACGCCGACGGCGGCGACAAAAAGGTGTGGTCCACCGAGGCCGAGCTGGGCTGGAGCACCACCTCGGGCAACACCGACACCACCACCACGACCGGGCGCATCGCCAGCGACCGCAGCGGCGAGCGCTTCACCCTGCACCTGATGGCCGAGGGCCGCTACTCCAAGGAGGAGGGCGAGCTCACCTCCCAGCGCGGCCACGGGCTAAGCCAGCTGGACTACGAGTTCCGGCCCCGCGTCTACGGCTTCGGGGCGGTGGAGCTCACCCACGACCGCTTCGCCGGTTATGACGCCCGCCTCCAGGAATCCCTGGGTATCGGCCGCCGCATGCTGGATCGCGAGGACATGGTGTGGCGGGTGGAGGCCGGTCCCGCCCTGCGCCAGGAGTGGCGGACCGACGACACCTACGAGAACTCGGTGCGCGCCCGGGTGCGCACCCTGTACACCTGGGATTTCCGCGAAGCCTCCCGGTTCAGCCAGGAGCTGGTCTACAACCCGTCGCTGGAGGAAGGCAACGATTACGTGCTGACCAGTGACACCACCCTGAGCTTCCGGCTCAACTCCCGCATCGCCCTCAAGACCGGTGTCCGCGTGGAGCACGACAACGCCCCGGTGCCGGGCGCGGAGAAGACCGACGTCTACACCACCACCTCGCTGCTGTTCCACTTCTGAGCGGCGGCGGGCTCAGCCGGGCACGCCCTCGCCGGCATGGGGCGCCACCCAGCGCTGGGTGCCGTCGGCCAGGGTCTCCTTCTTCCAGAAGGGGGCCTGGGTCTTGAGGATGTCGATGATGTAGCGGCAGGCGTCGAAGGCGTCGTCGCGATGGGCCGACCACACCGCAACCAGGACGATGGGATCGCCGGGGCGCAGCTCGCCGTAGCGGTGGATGACGAGGGCGTCGACCACCTGCCAGCGGGCCATGGCCGCCGCCGTCACCCGCTCCAGCTCGCGCTCGGTCATGCCCGGGTAGTGCTCCAGCTCCATGACCGCCACGCCGTCGCCGGCGTTGACGTCGCGCATGGTGCCCACGAAGTGCACCGCGGCGCCGGCCGCGGTTCCCTGCGGGCGGTGCGCGGTCAGCTCGGCGGCGACATCGAAGGCTTGCGGCTGAACGCGGACATGCATGGCGGGCCCCTCTGCCGGCTAGCGGGTGCCGGGACTCACGTGGAGCCGTTCTCGTCGGTAGGCGACTCGGGGCCGAACAGGCTGTCAAGCAGCCGATCGACCCGGCGATCCAGCTCGGCCTGGAAGCGGTCGTGGGTCTCCACCGTCTCGCGCACGAGCGCCGCCGCCTCCCGGGCGTCCAGCGGCCGCTGCGGCGTGCGCAGGCGATAGCGCTCGCGCAGGCGGGTCAGACCCGGGCTGGGGTAGTAGGTCTCGCTTTTGACTTCCCGCCAGGGGTGAAGCCAGCGGCGCTCGTTGGCGTCCATAGCCGTCTCAGCGGTTTCCGTGGGGCACCGGCACCCGCCGGCACGCCCGGAAATGTAGGCGATTTCGCGCATGTGTCAAGGCACCCTGGGGCCGCCCTCAACCCACCTCGCCGTACACTGCCCGCTCACCCACCCAGCGCCGAACGAGGGCGTCGCCGGCGGCGGGGTCGTCGGTCAGCAGGGCCTCCGCGGCCGCCGGCAGCGCGGCCACCAGGCCGCGGTCCCGGCCCAGATCGGCGATGCGCATCTGCTCCAGGCCCGTCTGCCTCGTCCCTAGGACTTCCCCCGGTCCGCGCAGTTCCAGATCCACCTGGGCGATGCGGAAGCCGTCGTTGGTCTCGCGCATGGCGGCGATGCGCCGCTTGGCCTTGTCCGACAGCGGCGGGTGGTAGAGCAGGACACAGGCCGACTTGCGGCTGCCCCGCCCCACCCGGCCGCGCAGCTGGTGCAGCTGGGCCAGCCCCATGCGCTCGGCGTGCTCGATGACCATGAGGGTGGCGTTGGGCACGTCCACCCCCACCTCGATCACGGGGGTGGCCACCAGCAGGTGGGTGTCGCCGGCCTTGAAGGCGGCCATGGCGGCCTCCTTGTCCGCGGCGCTCATGCGCCCGTGGATCAGGCCCACCGCCAGCTCCGGGAAGGCCGCCTGCAGGCGCTCGTGGGTGGCGGTGGCGGCCTCCAGCTGCATGGCCTCGCTCTCCTCCACCAGCGGGCACACCCAGTAGGCCTGCTGGCCCTCGGCCACGGCGTGGCGGATGCGCGCCTCCACCTCCTCGCGCCGGGCGTCGGCAATGCCCACCGTCTCCACCGGCTGACGCCCCGGCGGCAGCTCGTCGATGATCGTGCCCTCGAGATCGGCGAAGGCGGTCATGGCCAGGGTGCGCGGGATGGGGGTGGCGGTCATGATCAGCAGATGCGGCGCGCCGCCCTTGGCCTTGAGGGCCATGCGCTGGTGCACGCCGAAGCGGTGCTGCTCGTCGATCACCGCCAGGCCCAGGGCGGCGAAGCGGACGTCGTCCTGGAACAGGGCGTGGGTACCCACCACCACCCGCGCCGTGCCGGTGGCGATAGCCTCGCCGCGGGCCCGGCGCTCGGCGGCGCCCATGCTGCCCACCAGGAAGTGGACCTCGATGCCG
>Ga0207797_1003411_pt1 | contig 10549 bp, 6 predicted proteins | sample PRCRCaboRojoPR_6_FD_187275 | JGI IMG/M metagenome (GOLD analysis project Ga0207797, IMG submission 187275) | Marine sediment microbial community from Cabo Rojo, Puerto Rico - PR CR 10% Liquid 1 (SPAdes) | ecosystem: Environmental > Aquatic > Marine > Coastal > Sediment | place: Cabo Rojo, Puerto... | reverse complement strand
GTGGTCATGGCCGTGATGGTTTTGGAGGCCTCGGGCCGGTGCCGGCCGTGCCGATCGAAAACGGAGACAAAGACCTGGCAGGGGGCGAAGGGAACGACCTCATTGCCGTCGACACCGAGGATGGGCTTGCGCAACCGCATGTATGAGCGCCCTTCCTTCCAGCGCCCCCTGGTCTCCCGCCCCGAAAGCTTGTCCCGCTGAACCTCGTCCTGCCGGTACTCCAGGTGGCAGCCGTAGCATTGGGGCATGAGCCGGCTGTGGCAGGCCTGGCAGCTCAACCGCTCGTGTCCCGGCAGGCTGTGCTGGGGCTGATCCAGGTCCGCTGGATCCATGAAGATCGGCTTTCCGTCGAGCTTGCGGAACAGAACGGCCCGTCCGCCGAGGGAGCGCAGATGGTAGAGGGGCGTCGAGCTGGGGGAGTAGGTGATTTTGGTTCCATCGACCTCGGGGACCCTCCGGTTCAGCCCGGTCAGGGCTCCGGCCAGCTCGTCCCCACCCCGGACGGGCTCGAAGTCCGCTTCGTGGCACATGGTGCAGGTGATCTCGGTCTGCTCCTCCATGTACTCATGAGCCTCCCCGTCGCCCATGAGCTCCAGGTGGGTGTGGCAGTCGATGCAGGTCATCCCCCGTTCGAAGTGGACGTCGGGCGGCCCCTCCATGAAGTACCGCCCGCCGGACAGCCGCCTCGTCCCGGGAGCCCCCCGGTGGTAAGGCGTTCCGTAGCCTTCCGACTCGAAGCGGCCCTGGTAGGACAGGCCCTGTCTGGCCGAGCGGTTGTGGCAACGCAGGCAGTTGTCCGCCGGGATCCTGATCGACAGCCGGGCGTGCTCGAAGGAGCCCAGGCTGGGGTCATTCCCGGTGTCGCCAGGGCTGATCACATGGCAGGCCGAGCAGCCCCCGCCGCGCTGGGCGATCTCCCCGCCGTCCTGTCGTTCCTTCCAGAGGTGGCAGGAGGCGCACATCTTGGCAAACTGGTCCTCGGCCAGGCTCAGCCTGGCCTGGCCCTCCATCATTGCTGGCACGTCCCTGGGGGCGGCGGCCAGCTGCCCGTCGGTTTCCCAGTGGTAGTACAGGGTGTTCAGGATGCCTTGGTTCGTAGCCATAATCGAGGACTTGACCCGGGACACGATCTCGGGATGGCAGTCCGACCGTCCGCAGGTCTGCTGGGCCGCCCGGAGGCCGCCGGGGTTGAGGACCATACCGGCGTGGGCCCTGTCCTTGTCCATTGAATGCGGGTTCCCCAAGTGGCAGGCGGCGCAGCCCAGAGCCGAGACCGGATGGGACGGGTCCGGGTCGCTGACCTCCGGGTGGCAGACCAGGCAGGTCTCCCGGGCCGGCTCGTCAGGCCGGGTCCTGAGCATGTCCAGGACCATGACCAGGCCCATGAGGAGGACCACGAGAATGAGGCCGGCCCGCTTCATCTCAGAAGCCCCTTTGGATGAGCAGAAATCCGGTCAGCAGGGCGTAAACCCCGATGCCCCCAAGCAAAGCCAGCCTGGTTGCCTGCTCGGCTCGGCCAGAGGTCAGGGGCAGCCCGAGAAAGACGGCAGCCAGGGTGCCGGGCAGGACGATGCCGGCCCACAGGGGCGGGGCATGCTTGAGCAGCTCCTGCAGGCCGAGAAAGAACCAGGGGCCGTAGGCCTCCTCGACTACAGCCTCCGGGGGGAGGCTGTGGGGCATGGGAATGGCAAGGGCTCCGAGGCCACAGAGCAGCAGGCCGCCTGTCAGGTATGCCCCGCGGGGCAGCCAGGAGCGGATGTGCTTCCGAAGCAGGAAGCCGAGGGCCAGAGGCAGTAGCCAGCAGTGCCAGAGGTAGGGGGGGAAGAAGAAGTCCGACCCGGAGCCGATGAAGACAGGCCCCAGCTGTTCCCCGGCCACGGGAACAGCCTCGGCCAGGTTCCGCAGAATGGTCCCGGCCAGGATGCCCTCCTTGTCGCCCTTGAGCACATAGCCGGTGAACAGGAGCAGAAGGGCCAGGGCAGAGGCCAGCCAGAGCCGTGCCCAGGCGGTTGTCGAGAGGATCCGGTCGTTGCGGCGCAGGACATGGTCCAGAACGTGGAGCAGGGTCAGGATGACGCAGGCCTCTCCGGACAGAAAGTGAATCCGGCGGAAGAACCAGCCGAAGGGGACTTGGCTGGTCATGGCCTCGACCTGGGCAAAGACGTCCCCCCAGGGCTTGAACTGAAAGGCCAGGAGGAGCCCCGAACCGAGGCAGACCAAGCCGGTGGCCAGGGCCAGGCGGGGCAGGGCGAGGCTGACTTTGAGGCTGTACGGCGGACCTGGCATGGTCATCCCCTAATGGGCAGGGCGATCGCCAGACCGCCGTTTTCGAGCTTTTCGGCCTGCAAAACCTCAAGGTCTGAAGCGGCCGGCCCGCGAATGCGTTTGCCCTGCAGGGAGTAGGCGCTCTTGTGGCAGGGGCAGACGAGCTCCTTCCTCAGATCGTGGTAGTGGACCAGGCAGCCCAGATGGGTGCACCGGGCGGACAAGGCCTGCAAGGTCTCTCCTGCTGGAACCAGAATGACCCCATCCTTGGCGGCGAAAGGGGTCTGCTCCCCGGCGGCGAAGACGACTGTCCGGGTCCGAGCCTCCCGCCAGGTGACAAAACGCAGGACGGGCCAGCCGACCAGGGCCAGCCCGCAGCTCCAGACCGATATTCTCAGAAGACGCCGCAGGAAGTGCTGCCTGGTCATGGTCCTACCTGCTCCGAGGCGGCCTGCTTCAGGGGGCCAGTCCAAACCTTCCCGGGCTGTGAGTTATTCAAGCCCTGGGCCTCATTCAACCCGTCATTCAGCGGGCTCAGGAGGCTTTTCCTCTGCTCAAAGGTCTTTGCTCCGTAGCCTCGACCGGGGCTCAGGAGCCGGCTCCGCTCCTCAGGCCTCAGAAGGCGCATGCCGGCTATGGCCGGCGGGCTCGGACGGAGCAGGTCAAGGTCCGGGCCCGCCTGGAGATCTTCCCGCCAGCGCAGGCCCAGCCCGGCGGCCAGGCTGCTGCCATGACAGGTCTCGCAGGGCCGGCCCCGGGATCCGGTGGTGTGCGGGACAAAGGGCATGAAGGCCCAGCCTCGGCCTCGTCCTCTCGTCCGTTCAGGCGCCACGCTGTCCAGGATGACCTGTCCCTGATCGTCCACGTAGGAGATACGGTACTGGTGCAGAGGCCGCATCAGGCTGATCCGGCCGCGGTGATCCAGCCCCAGAACGAGGTGCTCCCAGCGTCTGAAGCGATAGCCCTTGAGCCACAGGCCCGGGTCGGTCCGGCCGCTGATCAGGTCCAAAGACAGCGGCGTCCGCTCAGGGTTGTTCAGGAGCTCCTCCAGCTCGGCTTCGAGTCGGGAATCTCCTTGCTCAACCAGGTAGGTCCAGACCCGGAAGTCGCCGCCGTCCTGGCGCTGCAGGCTCAGACCGTAGTCGTGAGCCGTCCACCGGGCATGACAGGCGCTGCAGCGAAGGCGGGAATGGACCGTGGGATCGTGGGAGGGCGTGTCCGGTCTGAACAGCGGCAAGCGTCTTCGTCGGCCGTCCCGGCCATCGAAGAACCAGATCCCGTTCTCTGCTGCGATCCCTGGAATCGCCGAATTGGGATCAGGCTTCCCAAAGCCGCCGTGGCAGTCTTCGCAGGTGGTGCCGGGGCTGTTCAGGGCAAAACCGGCCAGCCGGCCGTCGCCCATGACATCCGCCTGGCCGTGGCAGTCCAGGCAGCCGAGCCCGCTCTCGATATGCACGTCCCGATTCAGGATGTGGTAAGGCCCCCATGGCTTGGCCTTGGCCGGCTCGGCCCCGAGAACGGCCTCCTGGAAGAAGGAGTCGTAGTCCCGTTCGAACAGGCCGTGGGCGTCTGAGCCCACGTAGTTCGGCCGATGGCACTTCAGGCACTGGGAGTCGGGAATTGAGGCGGTCAACCCATGGATTTTTGGATACCCTGTGCGGGATCGGTCCAGGACCTGATCGTCCCCATGATAGCGCCCGTCCGAGGCGTAAAGCACGTGGCAGGCGGCGCAGCCGCGTCCCCGGTAGGGAAAGGTCTTTTCCGATCCTGGTGCGCCGAGGTGACAGCGCAGGCACTTTCGGCGCAGGAGGTCGTCAACCAGCTCCGCCGGCCGCTTCGGGTCGGCTGGGCTCATTGGCGGACGCTTCAGGGGTCCGCCGGCCCCGAAGATCGGCGGGGAAGCCCGGTCCTGGGCCCCAAAGAGGAACCGGGTCTGATTGATCATGCCGGCCAGGCTGAGGTGCAGGCCGGTCTGGAAGGCCTCGAGCTCCTCCTGGTGGCAGGGCGCGCAGATGCGGCCGGCCATGTCCAGGCTGGCCGGGTTGCTGAGGATGGGGTCATGGTTCTCCAGAAAACGGCCGCGGTTTTCGGCCAGGACATGGCAGCACGCGCAATCCCTGTCGTGGCCTGTTCCAGCGGTTTCGATGCCCTCATGGCAGGTCAGGCACTCCCGATGGTCCTGCACCGGGGTTTCCCGGCAGCCTGCTCCAACGGCAAGGAGCCCCAAAAGCAGACACCAGACCGCAAAGGACCAGGCCGCCCGGCCTCCGGCCAGGCCAGACAGCATGGACGGGGCTCTGCGGAGCGGGCCGGTAAAGGCGGGAGGCTCAGACCTCCACCACGAAGCGCTCCGTCTGTTCGTTCCAGACAACCAGGACATACCAGAGCATCATGAAGATGGTCACGGCCAGCAGGGTTCCCTGGTAGCCGAGGATATCGGGGATGAAGACCTCGAAGCCGACCACCCGCCGCAGCAGATCGGAGGCGTCGATCCAGGCCCGGACCAGGGAGTTGGACAGGGCAAAGAAGATCAAGGCGATGATCAGCTTGACTTGGCCCTCAACCGCCCGCCAGGCTGTGCCGCTGCCACAGCCGCCGGTGACCAGCATGCCGAAGCCGAAGATGAAGCCGCCCACCAGGGCGCCGAGCCCGAAGTTGGGGGTGACATAGGTCGACTCGAGCCGCAGCCCGACCCACTTCAGAGTGGCGAAGCCGAGCATGCTGATGAGAATGCTGACGATGACCGCCTTGGCCACCTCGCTGTCTCCGGTCATGAAAGGCTCCCGGAAGCAGCGGGCGAAGCAGAGCCTGGAACGGTGCAGAATGAAGCCGAAGCCCAGGCCGCAGAGCAAGAGGCCGCCGACGAAGATGTAGCCGTAAAAACTGTACACCTCCGAGGCGACAAAGGCCAGGACAATGATGACCGCCCCGATCCAGGGCTGGATGCGTTTCCAGTCGACTCGGGAGCGCTTGGCCGGCGGGATCGTGGTCTGCCCGGTGCCGAAGGTGATGTTTTCCATCTCCCAGTAGAGGTACTTCAGACCGACCCAGGCTCCGAGCATAAGCCCGGCCATCATGACGAAGCCGCTGAGGGACAGGGCGCTAATGGAGGTGAAGAAGCCACCGACATTGCAGCCTCCGGCCAGTGCCGCGCCGGTTCCGAGCAGGATGCCACCGATGACCGCTTTAATCCCTTCAAGGAGGGGAGGCATGCGGATGGCGAACTGACCGGCCATGAGGGCAGCCGCCAGGGCGCCGACCATGAGGCCGAAGGTCAGGATGGAGTTGGTCGAGATGACGGCCGAGAAGGGCCGCTCAGCGTAGAGGCCCAGACCGTAGAACAGCCAGTCCGCCCAGTTGCGCAGACCGCCGACCACGCCCCAGGGCCGGTCCCAGGCAAAGGTGATGACCGAAAGGATCCCGACCAGGACGCCGCCGGTCATCATGGGCCAGGGCTTGATGAAAACCGTGTTCCAAACCTGCTTGACCACCGCCGTGAGAGTGCTCGTGTTCTGGTTCATGGTGCTCACCGTTTTATTCAGCAGCCTTCATCTTCCTTGGAAAACAGCCCAGTGGCCTGGCCGTCGGGCTCTGTGACCGGGACATCCGGAGCGCCGATGCAGCTGGGGTCGTCCTCGGCCCGTTCGGCCAGAGCAAAGACTACGGCCATGTCGTAGGAGCGCCAGGCCAGCTTGGAGGTTGGATCGGCCAGGATGGCCTTCCAGAAGAGCTGCTTGGCCTCGCGGTACCGCCGGCGTTCAAAGGCGGTCTGTCCATGGCGGATCATCCTGGCGCAGAGCTCCGAGTCCGGCGTGGAAACCTCCAGGTCGGTCTCGGCAATGGCCTCGAGGTCGGCTGTGTCCTCGGCCAGCTCCACGGTCGTGCCCAGGTAGACCTGCTTGCCGACGATGTCGATGGTGTCGTTATAAAAGCGGGCCTCAAAGCCGGCTTTCTTGAGGATGTTATAGGCCATTTCCGCCCGCATCCCGGTTGCGCAATGGGCCACGACAGTCTTGTCCTTGGGTATCTCGTTCAGGCGCATCTCCAGCTCGTCCAGAGGAATGTTCATGGCGGCTGGCAGGGCCCCGGCAGCCACCTCGTCGGGGCTGCGGACGTCGAGGATGAGGGTGTCCTCCGGGTTTTCCTCAATGATTCTGGCGAACTTCCCGGTGGAGATCTCCCCGGGCAGGGGCTTGGGGTCATAGACGATCTCTGTTGCGGGCTCGCCGCGGGCGGCTTCCCGGCCGGAGTCCAGCCAGCCCTGGAACCCCTGCTCCAGGACGGAGACCTTCTTGTAGCCCCAGGATCGGATGGTTCCGACAGCCGGCTTCAGGAGCTGGAGGTCCGTATCCGAGGAGTACAGGATGATCGGCGCCTCCCGATCCAAGGGAAACTCGCCCTTGAGGCCGGAGAGGTCCTCGAGAGCTATGGCCGTGGCTCCAGGGATGAAGCCCTGCTTGGCCTGCTCCGCTCCACGGGTGTCGATGAGCACGTAGTTGCCCTTTCGCTCGGTCAGATAGGTTCCGGTGGTTAAAAGGATGTTGCCGCCCTTCTTCCAGCCCGGCGCGCCGTCATGGTAGACCTTGACGTTGGTGTAGCCCCACTGCTCGACCATCTGTGAGGCCATGGGGCTTAGAGTGCAATGGTTTCCGCCGCAGTAGAAGATAATAAGCCTGTCCTTGTCCTCGGGCAGCTCGGAGCGCTTGGTGTGCATGGTCGTAAAGGGGATGGATACGGAAGTGGGGATGTGCCCTTCGTGGTAGCGGAGCTTGGGCCTGGAGTCCACGAGGAGGTAGTCCTGATCACGCTGCCCGGTCACCAGGGCCTCGATGTCCTCGGTGGTGGCCAGCTGCTCCTTGGGGATCTCGATCGGTGGCATGGTCCAGAGAGCCGAGGCCCAGAGGTCTTCCCTGTCCGAACGCAGATCGATCTTGATGGGCACCTTGGGCGCCAGCTCGGCCGGGAGGTTCAGCTCTGTGGACTCGTCGTACTTGACCATGTACGTCTCAGCCCCGACCTTGACCTGAATGGTCCGGGCCTTGCGCGAACGCTTGACAAAGCTCCCGGCGACGATGCCTGACTCCTGGCTGTAGTCAGCGTGGCAGCGCAGGCACTGCTTGGCCACCAGGCCTGTCTGCGGGCTTTCTGCCCTAATCGCAGCCAGGCTGGTGACAATAAACAGGCTGGCCACGAGCGGAACGGCGATCTTCGATGCATACCTCATTCCTCTCACCTCCGGACTTGAGTATCTCCATTGCGTGCATGGAGTCACAAGCAAGAACAGGACCATCGTGACCTGTTTCGAAATGCTTGGGATTGCCTAGGTTTTCTTCTGGCCTGCCCTTGTGGATATGTTCACATTGCGTTCATTATGACTCGGATGTGAACAGGTGTTCAGTCACGTGTTCAAGGGATTTGCTCCAGGGCAAACGCCAGGACAGGAGTGGGAGGCGGAAACGGGCTTCCGGTGACTCAATCAGGGAGGGACCTCTTGGAGCGGTTAAGAGAAAGCGCTCAGTGGACAGCGGAAGGCTTCACTATGGTGCGGGGCTTTGAACCTCTAGGAGCCCTTCCTTTCATTCGAGCTTAGGATCCTGTACGGATCGTATACTGAGCTGTTGGCTGCCTCTCAGGGCCTGTGCCGCGATGGAACCGGCGTTCGGCGTCCCGGCCGAAACGTGCTTTTTTCATGCTTGGGCGTGCCTCCCCAGGCATGACGGTTTGAACGAAAAAGTGCTCCAAGCTGGTGACTGTTCGCCAAGTGGGCCGGGGCGCCGAACGTGGTCCCAGATACAGGCCCATGACCATGGCCGCGCAGCTGGCGTAGAAGTTGGGCGTAGACGCCGTTCGGCAATGAACCTTTTTGGGCTCAGTGGGTACATAATGGGTATTCCAGGGAGCAGGAAACCTTTTTCTGCAGCCGGTTGTCAATGGGCGAAGCCTGTCACGAGCGACGAACAGGCAGGAAACGGCTTTCCCGATCGACTCAAGGCAGCAGGCAGAGGCTATGAGCCTGGCCGCCTCGGAAGGAGGTCCCGCTGCGTTGTCCTGGAGAACCGTCAATCACCAGGAGGACCGATGAGCCCGATCAAACACATCGTCATTGCTGCGGCTATGCTCTCCTTCTCGCTCCATTCTCCGGACGCCCTGTTCGCCGAAGCTCCCGACCTTCGAAGGCAGGCCCCCGGCACTGTCAAGGCTTCGCCTGAAACCGACCCCACTCGGGGCAGGACGCTCAAGGGCGCTCCCGGGGCGCTCAAAGAAGCTCCTCCCGCAAGATCGGACAGGCCGGACGGCAAAAGCCGGCCATCTGATCTGGTTATACGTCACATGCAGAAGATCCGGAAGGGCCAGATCCAGGTGACCCTGGCCAACATAGGATCCGGAGGGGTTCCGGCGGAAGCTTACGACAGGAGGAGCAGCGTCTATGTCCTGGCCTCCAGCAGCTCGGGCCGGGAGAGACGTTTCTTGTCTGACATCGATCCGCACAGGAGGCTGACCCGTCCAGGCTCCACGGTCCGGTTCATCGGCTTTGGGGAGGTGCTGGGTCGCGGCGAGGGAGGTGTGGTCACCCTGTCCATTGTCGATCGCCGCAAGGCCCTTAACGAGTCGAACACGCGGAACAACTCCTTGAAGGGGACGATCAGGCTGGCCGGGAAGGCATCTGGAGCCGAGGCCGGGCTCAAGCGGCCCTCCGAGGACCGGCAGCGGCTGAAGCCGGATCTTGTCGTCCGGCAGATGACCATCGAGCCCTCGAACCCCACCACGGCTGACGAGATCCGCTTCAGCGCCTTTGTCAGCAATGTCGGGCAATGGACCGCGGGTGCCTCCAAGGCCGCGATCCGGATCGGAGGCGAAACCCGGCCGGCCCAGTTCAGCAAGCCGGCCATCTCGCCGGGTTCTTCCGAAGCGGTGGTGCGCCTCGGGCAGCTGGACCGGCCGGGACGCTACCGGGTGATCTTTACGGCGGATGCGTCCGGGCAGGTCCAGGAGTCCAATGAAGGCAATAACCAGGCCTATCTCGAGTTCGAGGTCGCTCAAGCGCCTGTGAGCCCTCCCGGGCAAACGGCAGCAGCGCCGGACACGGTCGCCAAGGATGTGACCGGCTTGCCCAAGGTCAAGCCGGAGTTCCCGTTCGCCATCCTGGAAGAGCAATTGCTGACCTATACCTTCAATACTCCAGGCACGTTCGCCATGTACTTCAAGGCTTCGAAAGTCATTGACCTTGCCACGCTCTCTCCTTCCCCCGTGCGTGTCGATATCAGCTATTACCGGGACGGCCAGCTGCAGAGCCAGCAGGAGCTGCCTGGTCAGATTACTGAAGCCAACGGCATGGGGCCGCCCGTGTATCCTTCCAGCAGGATTTACTGGAAGTCCAACACGACGCACTATCCCCATGCCTGCACGGGGACATCAACAAGCTATTGCCGCTTCGACGTAACCATCAGCGACAGCCTTCTTTCGGAGCACGGGGAGAGCCTTGACGGAGATGGAGACGGCCAGCCAGGCGGGCAGTATCGCCATACCTTCTACCGCGGCAATGGACAGCCCTAGCCCGCGCGCCTGACACTCGGAGCCTTTCAGAGCTGAAGCCCGACCGAAACGGGCGCTTCCGGCCCGCTTGCCCCCTGGCAGGCGGGCCGGAGTCAACTCAGGTTGCTTCCCTGTTTGGCACAACCGGAGACAGTGGTGTCGAGGAAGGCTCCGAGTGGGATGCGCTCTTCGTGCTGCCCTCGGAGGCCTCAGGCCGACTGCCAGCCTAGCGGAAGAGGTCCTTGAATCTGCGCGTCTTCTCCGGCGGCCACTGTGGGCAATAGGCCGGCTTGCCCTGCATGACCAGCTGCATGCAGATATCCTCGCAGGCCGGATCACAGTGGATGATCTCTTTCTCCCGCCCCTGCTCGACCTTGCGCGGCCAATCCGGATCGGCCCAGAGCACGCGGGCCAATCCGATCAGATCGGCCTGGCCTGAGGCCAGAATGCCCTCGGCGGTCCGGAAGGTGGCAATCCTGCCTGCGCAGATGACCGGCACCTGGACGTGCTCTCTGATCTCGGCGGCCAGATCGGCCATATAGCCCTCGTTTTTGGACAACTCCACGATCTCGGGCTGAAAGAAGGACTCATAGGTGCCGCCCATGACCGAGAGGTAGGCTGCCCCGGCCTGGGACAAAGCCTCGGCGGCCCGGGAGGACTCCTCAAGAGTCAGGCCGTCAGGGAGCCACTCGTCAGCCAGAAAGCGATAGCCCACGGGATACTCCCCCACGGCCGAGCGGACAGCCTCCAG
>Ga0207797_1003410_pt1 | contig 10550 bp, 11 predicted proteins | sample PRCRCaboRojoPR_6_FD_187275 | JGI IMG/M metagenome (GOLD analysis project Ga0207797, IMG submission 187275) | Marine sediment microbial community from Cabo Rojo, Puerto Rico - PR CR 10% Liquid 1 (SPAdes) | ecosystem: Environmental > Aquatic > Marine > Coastal > Sediment | place: Cabo Rojo, Puerto... | reverse complement strand
GGGAAAGGACTTCTACGCCCTCACCATCTCCCGTCGGGAGGGCTCGGAGCGGGTCAGGGAGCGGCCCACGGTTCTCTCCGCCGCACCCCTCCAGTGTCAGGGGCGTAGGGTCCTGCTGGTGGACGAAATCACCTCCTCCGGAGACACCCTCCGTCTGGGCCTGGCCGCCATCCGGGGCACCGAGCCCCAGGAGGTCCGCACCGCCACGAGCTTCATCCGTCCCGGGGGATACCGGCCCGACTTCACTGCACTGGAGACGGACGCCACCATCATCTTCCCCTGGGACCGGAAGATCTTCGAGGGAGAGGATCTGGTGGTGAATCCCCGCTACGAGGACGTCATCGAAGGGTAGAAACCGACAGCTGGGGGGGCATGAGCCTTTCCTCCTCCGGCAGGGACCGAGCCGGACAGAGCCCTGGGAGGATCTTCCAGGGGTGAGGGAACGGAGGCCAGGTTCGGTTCAGGGCCTTCGGGCCTCCGTCTGTGCGGCGTCTCCCGGGCTCTGCGCTGGTCTCAGGCTCTGCAACGCCCCCGGGTCACCGTCTTCGCAGCAACGAATGCCCTCCGCCCCGTCTGTTGCTGCAAACACGGTGATTATTACCGTCTTCGCAGCAACGAATGCCCTCCGCCCCGTCTGTTGCTGCAAACACGGTGATTATTGCCGTCTTCGCAGCAACGAATGCCCTCCGCCCCGTCTGTTGCTGCAAACACGGTGTGAAGGCCCTGACGTGGAGCCCTCGAGGGGCTGGCCTGGCCTGGCTTCTCTACTCCCCCGCCGCCATGCTGTCCAGGAACTCCTGGTTCGTCTCCGTCCGCTTCATCCGCCCCATGAGGAACTCGATGGCCTCCGCCGGGGGCATGTCCGAAAGGAAGTTCCGGAGCAGGTAGACCCGGTTCAGCTCCTGGTCGCTCAAGAGGAGCTCTTCCTTCCGGGTGCTGGACCGGTTCAGGTCGATGGCGGGGAAGATCCGCTTGTCGGCAATGTGCCGGTCCAGGACCAGCTCCATGTTCCCCGTGCCCTTGAACTCCTCGAAGATCACCTCGTCCATCCGGCTTCCCGTCTCGATGAGGGCCGTGGCGATGATGGTGAGAGACCCTCCTTCGTCGATGTTCCGGGCCGCGCCGAAGAAGCGCTTGGGCTTGTGCAGGGCGTTGGCGTCCACACCACCGGACAGGATCTTCCCCGAGTGGGGAACGGTCACGTTGTAGGCTCGGGCCAGGCGGGTGATGGAGTCCAGGAGGATGACCACGTCTTTGCCGTGCTCCACCAGGCGCTTGGACTTGTCCAGGACCATCTCCGCCACCTGAGCGTGCCGGTCCGCCGGCTCGTCGAACGTGGAGGAGATGACCTCCGCGTCCACGTTCTCTTCCATGTCCGTCACCTCCTCGGGACGCTCGTCGATGAGGAGGACGATCATGTGGACGTCCGGATGGTTCTCCTTGATGGCGTTGGCGATCTTCTGAAGGAGGATGGTCTTCCCCGCCTTGGGGGGAGAGGTGATGAGTCCACGTTGTCCCATTCCTACGGGGGTGATCAGGTCCATGACCCGCATGGAGATGTCACCGGCCTCGTTCTCCAGGTGGAGCCGGTCTTCCGGGAAGCGGGGGCGGAGGTTGTCGAAGGCGATGCGGTGCTTGGCCTTCTCCGGCTCGTCGCCGTTCACGCTCTCCACCTTCAGCAGGGCCAGGTATCGCTCCCCCTCCTTCGGCGGCCGGACCTGACCCAGGATCGTGTCGCCGGTCCGAAGATCGAAGCGCTTGATCTGCGACGGGCTCACGTAGATGTCGTCCGGGCCGTAGAGATAGTTCCAGTCCTGGGACCGAAGGAACCCGTAACCTTCGGGAAGGATCTCCAGGACTCCCTCTCCTCTCAACACCACATCGCTGTCCAGAAGGTTCTGCTCGATGCGGAAGATGAGGTCCTGTTTTCGCAACCCCGAGTAGTTGGAGATGCTCAATTCCTCGGCCAACTCCTGGAGGTCTGCTACGCTCTTGCTCTTCAGCTCTGCGATATCCACGGGGTACTCCGAATGAGGCGAACCACCCTGGCGTGCCAGGTAGAGGAAGGATGGTGCTCGTCAGCTCGCCGGATGGCTTCTCGCGCTTTGGGGTCTGGAGAAAGGAATGCGAGGGGAATGCGCCGGAGACCCGAAGATCGACTCTCTTGTCTGGCGCGATTGGTTCCGTCGGTAGCGATAAAACGGTAACGCCGTTTCAGATCCCAGGCAAGTCCTTTGGCCCGGGGTTCTTCCGCGAATTCCGGGGGGTGGAGACGGAAGATTGGACCCCGGTCTCCGAAACCAGTGTCTTTTCGGGGAAAACCCGCACGAAGGGAGCCGGGAATACGGAAAAACAGACAGGGGGTGAATCCCGAGGAAAATCGCTTTACGGCTTACTTTTATGTCTTTCGGGGAAACTGGAATCTTGACATTTTCTCCTTCAGAGAAAACATTCGTTTACACTCACTGCACAGAGGCTTCGGTCGGAGAAAGGACATGGCCAGGCACAACCGGGAGGGGCAGGGCGTCGACCAGCGGGGATATCGCTATGCCATCGGGTATCAGCCGGACTGGCTTCGGCACGTGAAGGTCACCCGGACATTGGAATCGGGACGCCAGAGCACCAAGACCCTCTTCAGGAATCCGGAGGACAGGAAGGAAGCCCAGCCCGGAGAGAAGACCCGGACCCGGGTGGTCTCCCTGGACCAGGATCTCGACTTCGAGGTCACCATCTCCGACCCCAGGGGCGCGGTGTGCCGGATCCGGGTGGCCTACGAGGTCCCGGGGCCCGAGGGGGAGGGCCGTGAAGAAGTGGAGTTTACCCTGGAGGACGATCTCCCCGGTCCCTGAGGTTCGGCCCCCCTGCCGCAGGTTCACCTCCCTCCTCCTCCCCCCACAGCGACGCCCTCCCGCCTTGCCGAGATCCCGCCCAGGGTGGCGACGCCCTTCCCGGGGGGACTATACTCTTTCTGATGAAAACCGGCACGCTCTTCGACCCTCTCCAGGTCACCGGCCGCTCTGCCGTGGATACGGCGGCTCAGATCGGACGCTGGGGAGGGTTGGTACTGGATTCCTTCCGAGCTCTCCCCAGGGTGCGGACCTGGGGGCCCCTGCTCCTGGGGCAAATGGCCAGGGTGGGCGTGAACTCCGTCCCCATCGCCCTCTTCATCGCTACCTTCACCGGCGTGGTGATGGCTCTTCAGGCTTCCTACACCTTCACCGGGGCCGTTCCCATCTACTTCGTGGGCACCCTGGTGGGGAAGACCATGATCCTGGAGCTGGGACCCGTTCTCACGGGTCTGGCCCTTTCAGGCCGAGTGGGTGCGAACATCGCCGCAGAGCTGGGGACCATGCGGGTCACGGAGCAGATCGACGCCCTGGAGACCCTGGCCTACGACCCGGTGGCCTACCTGGTGGTGCCCCGGGTCCTGGCGGGCATCATCATGTTTCCCGCCGTGGTCATCCTGGCCACCGCCATCGGGATCGTGGCGGGGTGGGGCACGTCTCTGGAGCTCCTGGACATGTCCACGCCCGAGTTCATGAAGGGACTGCGTCTCTTCTTCGACCCCTGGGACGTTCAGTTCGCTGCCATCAAGTCGTTGAGCTTCGGCTTCACCGTGACGTCGGTGGGTTGCTTCTTCGGCTTCACCACCACGGGGGGCGCCGAGGGCGTGGGCGGCTCCACGACCCGGGCAGTGGTGGTGAGCAGCATGGTGATCCTGGTGTTGGACGCCTTCTGGGCGGCGACACTCCTATGAGCCTTCGCATGGATGACGTCCACAAGGCCTTCGGGCCGAACCGGGTTCTCCGGGGGTTCTCCCTGGAGGTGACGGACGGGGAGACCCTGGCCGTGGTGGGCCAGTCCGGTACGGGGAAGTCTGTGGCCCTGAAGCACATGGTGGGGTTGCTGAAGCCGGACAAGGGCTCCGTCTGGGTGGATGAACAGAACCTGGGGGATCTGGACCTTGAGGGGCTCTACAGGATACGCCGGAAAGTGGGGTACGTCTTCCAGTTCGCCGCGCTCTTCGATTCCCTCACCGTGGCGGAGAACGTGGGGATGGGCCTGAAACGCATGAAGGGTTGGGGGAAGGACGACATCCGGGACCGCGTCCGGGAATGCCTGGAGCTGGTGGAGCTGACGGGGATGGAGGACCATCATCCGGCGGAGCTGTCCGGAGGGCAGAAGAAGAGAGCCGGCCTCGCCCGGGCCATCGCCACCCAGCCCGATTACCTTCTTTATGACGAACCCACCACGGGCCTGGATCCGGTGACCACCACGGTCATCGACCGTCTCATCATCCGGACCCGGGAGGAATTGAACGTCACGGCGGTGGTCATCACCCACGATATGGACAGCGCCTACCGGGTGGCGGACCGGATCGGAATGCTCCATGAGGGGGTCATCCGATTCATGGGCACGCCGGAAGAGATCCAGGCCTGTGAGGATCCCGTGGTCCGGGGCTTCATCGAGGGGAAACCGGAGCTCCTGCAGGAGGAGGCGGTATGACACGCGGCAGAGAAATCCTGGTGGGTGTGGTCCTCCTGGTGGGGGCCGTGGTGGCCGTGGTGGGAACCCTCTGGCTCCAGGACGCCAGCTTCGGCCGTGGAACCCGGGAGGTGCAGGTCCTGGTCAGGGAGGTGGGTCAGCTCATGCCCGGGAACTCCGTGAAAGTCCGGGGCGTGAGCATCGGTCGGGTCTCCCAGATTTCCGTGGAGCCGGGGGGAGAGGCGGTACGTCTGACCATGAACGTCCGCCAGGAGGTCACCTTTCCCGAGGATCCCGCCGTCCTTCTGGCTCCCGAGTCCATGTTCGGCGACTGGCAGGCTGAGATCGTGCCGGTGGCCTCCTACCCCCAGTTCGACTTCATGGAGCCGGAGGAGGAGGGGGTCCTGGGCGGGTACGCCCTCCCGGACATCTCCCGTCTGACGGCCGCCGCGGACCAGATCGCCAGGAACCTGGGGGTGCTTACGGACCGGGTGGAGGAGGCCTTCACCGAGGAGACGGCCCGAAACATCGCCCGGGCCATCGACAACATCCAGGACGTCAGCGAGCGTCTCCGGGAGCTGGTGGAGGTCCAGTCGGCGGCCTTCAACGATGTGGCGGTGGAGGTTGAGACGGCGGCCCGGGAGCTGGGCGTGGCGGCCCACGCCGGCCACGTGGTCTTCGAGCGGGCCGAGGAGCTTCTGGGAGACCCGGCCACGGATTCCATCCTCGTGGATGCCCAAAGGACCATGGGCAACCTGGAGGAGCTGTCCCGGGAGCTCACCGCCACCACGGGTGACGCCCAGAGTGTGCTGGCCCGGGCCGACTCCACCTTCGCCCGCCTGGACCGGCTCTCGGCCCAGATCGAGGCAGGGGAAGGGGCCATCGGCCAGCTCATGCAGGACTCCGTGCTGGTCTACCGGACCCAGGACGTCCTCATCCAACTCTCCGCCCTCCTGGAAGATATTCGGGCCAATCCCCAGCGGTACGTCCGGATCTCCATCTTCTGAGCCGCGAGATGTACGAGATGGGAGGGAACGGAGCGGGGCCAGTGGGAGAGGCTGGCCCATGAGCGGAGAGAGACGGAGATCTCCCCTGATGAGCGCCCGGACCGGACTGGAGGGGGTGGGGCGGAGGGGCCGGGAGGAGTGGAGTGCCGGGGGAGTGGTGCTCCGGCGAATCCATGGCAAGATCCACGCCCTCCTCATCAAGGATCCCTACGGAAAGTGGGGACTGCCCAAAGGTCACCTGGAGAGGGGAGAGAACGCCAGCGACGCAGGCCTCCGGGAGGTGGAGGAGGAAACGGGCCTGGGCAGCCTGGAGTTGGGTCCCAGGCTCCGGACCATCGACTGGTACTTCCGCCTCCGTGGACGCCTGGTGCACAAACACTGCACCTTCTTTCTCATGGGCTCCCGGACCGGGGAGGTGGTTCCCGAGGAGGCGGAGGGGATCACCGAGTGTCGCTGGGTCCCCCTCCTGGAAGCCGTGGAGACGGTGGGGTACGAGAACGCTCGGGATGTGATCCGGGAGGCGGCCCGGATCGTGGCCCGGGAAGAGGGCTCCCTGCCCATCTGAGGGAGGCCGCCCCGGAGCCCGTGCCCGAGATCCATGAACTGGAGGCGAGGTGATGGAACGGTCTCTGGAGGGAACCTGGAGGGTGCTCCAGGCTGCGGCCATTCTCCTGGTGCTGGGGTTCTTCCTCTACAGCCTGGGGGACATCCTCACTCCCTTCGTGCTCTTCTGGGTCCTGGTGGCGGTCCTCTTTCCCTTCCGGGGAACGCCCGGCTACTCCCTTCTCATCAGCCTGGCGGCCATCCTCACGTTCTTCTCCCTCCTGGGGACCACGGGCTCCCTTCTGGCCCCCTTCGTCCTGGCTCTGGTGTTGGCCTACATACTGGATCCTGTTGTGGACTGGCTGGAGGGGCGCCGTCTGGGCCGGTCCCTGGCCATCCTCCTCCTGACCCTCCCGGTCCTGGTTCTTTTGGTCCTGGCGGTGGTGCTGGGCATCCCGGCCCTGGCCCGGGAGACGGGGGAGCTCATCCAGCGGGCCCCGGACTTCCTGACACGCCTGGCGGATTGGTTGGAATCCCTCCGGACCAGGATTCTCACCGTGGACATCCCCTTCGTTGAGGAGGAGGCCCTGCTGGATCGGCTCAGGGGAGTGGATTCGGCGGCGGTGATCGCCTTCCTGGAGGAGCAGCAGGAGCGGATCTTCTCCGGGATCTGGAGCGGAGTGCTGGGACTGGGCCGGGGGTTGGGGACCTTCTTCTCCATCGCCGGCTACATCGTCCTCACGCCCATCCTCACGTTCTACCTCCTCCGGGACTATGACGCCCTGAAGAAGAAGGTGGCGGAGCTCATTCCTCCTCACGCCCGGGAGCGGGTGGTGGGGCTGGCCTCGGAGTACGATCGGCTGGTCTCCCAGTATCTCCGGGGGCAGATCACGGTGGCCCTCATCCTGGGTACCATCACGGCCCTGGGTCTGCTGGCCCTTCGGTTCCCCTACGCCGTTCTCCTGGGAGTGATCGTGGCCGTCTTCAACATCGTCCCCTACCTGGGCCTGGTGTTGAGCCTGCTTCCGGCGATCTTCATCGCCCTGGTGAGTGGGAACGTGCTCCTGGCCCTCCTGAAGGTGGCCGTGGTCTACGGGGTGGCCCAGACGCTGGAGGGAGCGGTGATCAGCCCCCGGATCGTTGGCGAGTCCGTGGGCCTTCACCCCGTCTGGGTGGTCCTCGCCTTGAGCCTGGGCGGCTTCTTTTTCGGCTTCGTCGGGCTCCTCATCGGAGTGCCCCTGGCGGTGGGCGTGAAACTTCTCATCGTGGAGGGGGTGGAGCGGTACCGGGAGTCCGATCTCTTCCGGGGAGCCGGACCCTACGGGGAGGAGACGTCGCCGGCGACGGAATCGACGGAATCGACGGAATAGACGGAAAAGAAGGAATAGACGGAATCGATAGCGCCATGGCGCAGGACGTTTGTGATATCACCATCGTCGGCGGAGGGCCCACCGGGCTCTACGCCGCTTTCTACGCCGGGATGAGGGAGCGGTCGGTGAGGATCATCGACTCCCTCCCGGAGCTCGGGGGCCAACTCATGGCTCTCTACCCGGAGAAGTTCATCTATGATGTGGGGGGCTTTCCCAAGGTCCAGGCCCGGACCCTGGGGGAGGCCCTCATCGAGCAGGCTCTCCAATTCGGCCCGGAGGTGGTCCTGGGTGAGGAGATCCAGGAGCTGAGCCGGGAAGAGGGTGTTCTGGTCCTGGAGGGCCGGAAGAGGAGGTACCGGACCCGGACCCTGGTTCTGGCCGGAGGCCGGGGAGCGTTCGAACCCAAGACCCTGAAGTGTCCGGGCTACGAAGAGCTCATGGGACGCGGTGTCCACCACGCCGTCTCGGATCCGGAGTGCTACCGGGGGAAGCGAGTGCTGGTGGTGGGGGGTGGGGACTCGGCTCTGGACTGGGCCCTGGCCCTCAAGGGATTGGCCAGCCACCTGACCCTCATCCACCGCCGGGATCGTTTCCGGGCCCATGAGCGGACCGTGTCACGACTCCACCGGGCCGTGGAGAAGGGAGAGTTGGAGCTTCGGCACTTCTGCGAAGTGAAGGAGATCCGGGGAGATGAGGAGGTGGAGGCCGTGGTGGTCTTCGACAACCGGACCGGAGAGGAGACCACCCTGGCGGTGGAAGGGGTCCTTGCCTTCCTTGGGTTCCGGCCGGACCTGGGGCCCATCAAGTCCTGGGGCCTGGAGCTCGAACGGAACCGCGTGGTGGTGAACCAGCTCATGGAGACGAACCTCCCCGGCGTCTACGGTGCCGGAGACATGGTCACCTACCAGGGGAAGCTGGACCTCATCGCCACGGGCTTCGCCGAAGCGGCCATCGCCGTGAACAATGCCGTCCATCTCGTGGATCCCCATGCCCGGGTGAGCCCGGGGCACTCCACGAGCATGAAGATCTTCCAGGAGGGGAGCCGGGGCTAGCCTGCCCGGAGACCTCCCACTGCAACCATCGAACGAGCCATGAACGAGACCATCGAGAACGTGGTGATCATCGGATCGGGACCCGCCGCCTGGACGGCTGCCATCTACGCCGCCCGGGCCAACCTGGATCCCCTGCTCTACGAAGGGGAGCCGAGCACGGAGATGATTCCCGGCGGGCAGCTCATGTTCACGACAGAAGTGGAGAACTACCCGGGCTTTCCGGAAGGGGTGGACGGGCAGGATCTCATGGCCCGGATGCGGGCCCAGGCCGAGCGGTTCGGCACCCGCATGGTCATGGAGGACATCGTGGAGGTGGACTTCTCCGCCTTCCCGAACCGTCTCGTCACCAGCAGGGGAGACCAGGTCCAGACCAAGACGGTGATCATCGCCACCGGGGCCAGGGCCAACTGGCTGGGCCTGGAGAACGAGACCCGGTTGGCCCGGTCCGGTGGGGGGGTGTCGGCCTGTGCCGTCTGCGACGGGGCCATGCCGGCCTTCCGGGATCAGCGTCTGGTGGTGGTGGGGGGAGGGGACAGCGCCATGACGGAGGCGGAGCACCTGGCCAAGTACGGAAGCGAAATCGTCATCGTGCATCGAAGGGACCAGCTGAGAGCCTCCAAGATGTTGGCGGAGCGGGTCCTCTCCGAGCCCAAGGTCCGGGTGGAGTGGAACTCGGAGGTGAAGGACGTGTTGGGGGACGACTTCATCACCGGCGTTCGGCTCCGGGACACGGAGACGGGGGAGGAGCGGGACCTGGAGTGCGCCGGTATGTTCGTGGCCATCGGCCACACCCCCAACACGGCCTTCCTGGGGGATGCTCTGAAGAGGAAGGAGAACGGCTACATCCAGGTGGAGCCGGGGACCACCCGGACCAGCGAACCCGGGATCTTCGGAGCCGGAGACGTCATCGACGATCGCTACCGGCAGGCGGTGACGGCCGCCGGGACCGGGTGCATGGCGGCCCTGGACGCGGAGCAATGGATCGCCGAGAAGGGTTGAGCGTATCCAGGAGGTGACGGCGGGGTCCCCTGGCCGGGGCCCCGCTTCGTCGTTCACAGGACCCACGTGACCGCACAACCGAGGGGGGCGCATGCCGGAGTTCCAGGGAAGGGTAGCCATCGTCACCGGGGGAACCCGGGGCATCGGACGGGCCATTGCGGAGGACCTGGCGGATGGGGGATTCCACCTGACCGTCACCGCCCGCACCGAGAAGGACGTCCAGGACGTGGCGAACGTACTGGAGAAGAAGGGGAAGGGAGGGGTCATGGGGGTGGCCGCGGACGTCCGGGACCCCGAGGCCTGCCAGGAAGTGGTGCGCAGGACGGCAGAACGGTTCGGGGGCCTGGACCTCCTGGTGAACAACGCCGGCGTGGGGAAGTTCGCCTCCGTGGACGAGATGAGCCTGGAGGACTGGCACACGCAGATCGACACGAACCTCAACGGTGTCTTCTACCTCTCCCGGGCCGCCGCTCCCGTGCTCAAGGAATCCTCCGACGCCTGGATCATGAACATCGGCTCCCTGGCCGGTCGGAACACCTTCCCCGGAGGAGCTGCCTACAACGCCAGCAAGTTCGGCCTCCTGGGCCTGAGCGAGGCCATGATGCTGGATCTCCGTCACGACGGCATCCGGGTGAGCCTCATCATGCCCGGCAGCGTGGACACGAGCTTCGGCGATCACGGAGAGGGAGACAAGGCGGGCTGGGCCCTGACGTCCCGGGACGTGAGCCGGGCGGTCCTGGATCTTCTCCGCTATCCCGCCAACGCCCACGCCAGCCGCATCGAGCTCCGGCCCAGCCAGCCCCCGAAAAAGTAGGCTCCCATCGGGCGAAGCAGGGCGCCACCGGAGGAAGCAGGGCGCCACAGGACGAAGCAGGGCGCCATCGGGCGAAGCAGGGCGCCATCGGGCGAAGCAGGGTCCTTTTCCTAACAGAGGCAAGCGACGGGAGGCAGGAGATGTCCGACGGATACCGGATGGAGAGAGACTCTCTGGGTGAGGTGCGGGTTCCGGAGGATGCCCTCTACGGTGCCCAGACCCAGCGGGCGGTCGACAACTTCCCGATCAGCGGCATCCGGATGCCGTTTTCCCTCATCCG
>Ga0207797_1003409_pt1 | contig 10551 bp, 12 predicted proteins | sample PRCRCaboRojoPR_6_FD_187275 | JGI IMG/M metagenome (GOLD analysis project Ga0207797, IMG submission 187275) | Marine sediment microbial community from Cabo Rojo, Puerto Rico - PR CR 10% Liquid 1 (SPAdes) | ecosystem: Environmental > Aquatic > Marine > Coastal > Sediment | place: Cabo Rojo, Puerto... | reverse complement strand
CCCCAGGTCCTGGAGCAGCCTTTCGGCGTACGCTCGATACGGGCTGCCCTGACGAACCTGCAAGAGGAGCGGCACCGCCGTACGTGGATCGGGCGGGCTGAGCAGAGTCTGCCGCTCAAGGAGATAGTCGTAGCGGTGCTCCTGCGCCGTCCCAAGGAGCTCCTCGAGCCCCCGGGACAGGCGAGCCTTGTTCCCCCGCTATTGCCACGCCAGGCAGCGCCTCGGATAGATCACCGCTTTGCCATAAGTGTCGCCGCACTCCCAGAACGCCTTCACCTTAAGTCGCGGCAAGGCCAACGAGTTGCCCAGCTCGATCGCTTCCTGGCAGTTTTGGCAGGCCCCCTCGTAGATTTATACAGTGTCTCGTAGCAGCTAGGCGTGCTCCTCGTGCTCCTCCAGCCCCTCCTCGCGCAGGTCTCGGGCCTGGCTGCGCAGCATCTCGGCCCGCTGGAGGCGCCCCCGGTTGAGCTGGTTCTCCGCCATCAGTTCCAGGAGTCGTACCCGAGTGACGCGATCCTCCTGGCCGTCGGAGAGTCTCAACGCCTCCTGTAGCAGGTGTTCGGCCTGGGTGGGTTTGACCGTGTCTAGGTAGACCCGCGCCTGACCGCGCAACGCCCGGCTTAGGGCCGCCGCGTCGTTCCTGGCGCGGGAGCGCGTCTCCGCTTGGCGGTACCAGCCGACAGCCTCGTCGAACCGACTGTGGAGTCGGGCGATATCGCCCAGATGGGCCAGGATGGCGGGGTGCTCCTCCAGAATCTCGGGCGGCAGCCGGCTGATCCAGTTGGCGATCGTATTCGGGCGGCCGGCTCTCACGACGCTTCGGCTCACCTGGTCGAGGATGTGCACGGCTTCCTCGAATGCCCGCGCTCGGAGCAGGTGGTAGATCGCCTCCTCATCCTCTCCCGAGCGGCGGCAGTAGGCCGCTGCTCTCCGGTGTGCTTTCTCCTCCTCGCTCGCCGTCAGTTGGTGGCGGAGGAAATCGCGGAAGAGATGGTGATAGTGGAGGCGTCCGTTCCCTAGATTGAAGACGGACAGGCAGCTGTCCAGGAGACAGTGAAGGATCGCCTTGCTGTCGTCGGCCCGGCGGAGATAGTCACAGATCGACGGCGTCATCTCTCGGAGACCGAAGGTTCTTAGCAGGAACTCGCGCACGTCGGGAAGCTGCTGTTCTAGCACCTCATGGGCCGGCAGGTGAATAGGTCCTATCCCGGTCCGGAGAGCTGCCCGAGGGCCTGTTTTAGGGTGGCGACGCCGCCACTCCCCAGGGTTTGTCAGATCAACTGGGGGGCGATGGCCCACCCCTCTGTCTCGTTCGCTAGCCGGTCGCGCTCCTCCCCGGTAAGGAAGACGCGGTACTGATCTCGGAAGAGCGATGCCATCTCGTCCCGGGTAAAGGCTAGCTCCGCCTGCCCGATCTCCAGTACCGTTCCCTTCACCCGCCAGGTGATCAGTGAGGGAAGCTGCGGGGGATAGCGGGTGGCGAGGATGACGTCCACCGTCAGGTCATCCGCCAACACCACGCAAGTAAAGCAGGTATATCCCAGCCAGATAGCCAGCAACCAGCAACACTGCGTCTAGCTCTACGATCCAAACCCGTCGCTCAGCCTGAGCCAGGTTCCCTACAAGTCCCAGTGTTGTAAGCAGCATGGCCAAGAGACCCGCGATCGCAAACATCGGATCGATGGCTTCCAGAAAACTCCCTCGCAGGTAGATTAGATCGGCCAGAGCCAGTGCAAACATATTGAAGATATTGCTACCAAAGAGGTTTCCCACAGCCATGTCGTACGCACGAAAACGTACTGCCGCGATCATCGCGACCAGCTCGGGGAGCGAGGTGACCCCTGCTATCAATAGAATCCCGACAAACCCATCTCCCAAGCCCGTCACTTGGGCAATCCCGGCCCCGCTGCGGACGACCCAGGGAACAACAATCAGCAGCACGCCCACCGCGAGTCCAAAACCGATGAGCGCGTTACGCATTGAAGGCACTTCGTCCGCCGCCTCGTCGTCCAGCCTGACATCATCTACGATACCGCCTGTCGAATTGGAGCGTAGTAGCCAAACTCCGGCGAAGTACATTGCCATCATCAGCAGACTGTCCAAACCGAACCAACCGATTCTGGGATGAACATCGCTCAATATGAAAAAGACGGCCATGCCCGTGAGCATTGTTCCAAGGCTTGCAGTAAGGGCGTGCTTGAGAGCAACCCGGCGCAAGATGCGTGTCTTGTAGAAGAGCATGTCGAGCAGTCCCAACAGTAGCATGTTGTACATACTGCTACCAAAGAGGTCACCTGCCGTTAGATTGATGTGGTCTTGGTTGACGGAGCTGATCATCGTCAGGATTTCTGGAAGTGAGGTAGCGCTGGCGATCAGCAACGCACCTACGAACATGCCGCTTAACTTGGTATGATAGCCAATGGCGTCGCCGTACTCGGTGAGCTTGATTGCTGCAGCCACCAAGACGAGCGCACTGATGACGAATTGCAGCCAGATCATTCCTCAAGCTCTCCCCGACCGACGGGGTGCCCAGGAAACCCCCTCGTAATGGGCAACTGCCAGGCGACCAGCATAGCGTTTTCCGCAATGTCAAAGTCACCTATGACGGTTTCCGCTTGAACGATGCATGTCTGGACCACCGCTTCATCTGTTACGACACCAAACAAGGTAACTGAACATTGCCGCCGTCCTTGCGCTAGCTTTTCAAACATGAATCGCATGGGGATGTGTGGGCGGCCTTCTGCCTCACGGTGAAAGCACGTACTCTCCACGAGAATGATATCATCAACGTGGATGCTTTCCCAAGCTTTCAATACGGCGTTGATCTGCTCCACGTCCTTGGCAACCAGCATCATCATGTATGCCATAGTCTCTTTCCTTTCTACCCGTGAGTTGCCTTTAGCCTAGATTTCGCACTTCAAGGCACACCTAAGTCGATTATGAAGACAGCACCGATTATGAAAGACTTTGGGACGTGGAAGGGCAGCCGAGGCCAGCTTGGTCTCTTGTCTCACACTTTCTCCGCATATCATCGAGCGCAGGCGCACGCCGTGGGCCAGCAAGGTCCAGACAGCCACCGCGTCTGCCAACACGAGCGCGGCATAAATCTAGGAGGCGGCTAACGCCAGCGGCAGCGGGAGATCGGCCAGTTCCGGCGGTAACGGATCAAGCTGAGCGACGAGGGTCGGGGTCAGCGGGACCCCGAGGAGCCCCAGGCCGAAGAGTGCAAGGAAGGTCGCATCCAAGCGGGTATCAGGGGTTGATCCCATCGGGATTCCTTCTGTCCCGGCATTTGTGAACACCTACCAAGACCATCACGACGTTGGGATGCGTCTTTGTCAGAACACACTGGACGGCTCCGCTTCCGGCATCCAGGAAATCCTTGAGCCCACACTCTGGGGCGATTGACCAGGCCATCTCAATCTCCTCGTTGTATTTCAGTCCAGTTTACCACACTCTCTATGGTCCGCAATTCCGCGCTTGCATCAGAGCGTAGCCAAGAGAAGATTCTGATCCAGGTGCGGTCGGACGCGGGCGGCGACATCGCGGAGGACGGGGCACCTTCTGAGGACCGATTCTTTGGCAACACCAACCACCACGGCACTCATATCTCCCACAGAAACGGTCTAGTCCACGGAGCCGAATCCTCTACAGATTGGAGTCATGCGATAGCAGTCCTTTCCGGGCAGTCCGATCGCCGTTTAGCGGGCGCTCGCATCGGGGGCTGACTACGCACAGCATGTTGTCTCCCATCAATCTGACGGGTATAATACCTACTCATTGATGACCATACCGGAATGCCTATCTGGCTGACCTTTCGGGACCGCTTGCGTTCGAGCACAGTGACACTGACGTCATCGGGCCCGTAGCTTGCTCTGAAACCCTCGCTGAGGAGCTCGAACTGGTGACAGACAGCCCAAGGCATTGCACGGTTATCCTGCTGATAACGACAACGTAAGCATCAATCCTGGTGTCGCCATGCGGCGCACCGTGGCGTCCTTAGACAGATACGTAAAAGGCGAAGGGAGTAAGCGGTTGCTCTGCATACGCTCTATAGGCAAGTACCTGCATTCCGTCCGTCACTACCGCCAGATGCTATTGATGGCTCTCAGCGCTCTGGTCCTGGGTGCGTGTGTGCCGTCGCCAGTTGTGCCGCCCGCACCGACGGCAGTGCCCGAGCTACTGCCAGATGCGACATCCACTGTGTGGCCGACCTCGACTTGGGCGCCGCTGCCGACATCGACTTGGACGCCGATGCCGACCTCGACGTCGACTCCCCAGCCGACGTCGAGTCCGCTGCCAACTTCCACCCCGCTGTTGCCGACTCAGCCGGGGACGGTTGTGGAGAGCTCGGTGGCCAAGCAGGAGTCGCTGTCACTCGACAAGCTAGACAGCGTTCTGGGTGCCTATTTGCCGCCTCAAACGTGCCCTACCTCGCAGTATCCCGTCGATGTGTACCGCATCCAGTTCCGGACGCGTGATCGCGGTGGCACAGAGGTTCTTGTCCAGGCTGATCTGCGTTTTCCCAAGGTAGAGACCGAGACAGAGTTTCCGCTCTTCGTCTACGGCTCGGGTACCACCGGCATCGCCAACGAGTGCGCGACGCTGAAGGAGTACCTGGCTGGTCGAAAATGGGGAAACTACCGGGCCCACCTATCAGCCTACGCAACCCAGGGATACATCACGGCGATCGCCAACTGGCAAGGCTTTGACGATCCGAATCAGACGCACCCTTACTTCGTCGCCGAGCTGGAAGGCTACGTGATGCTCGACCTCACCCGGGCGATCTACGACTTCTTTTCTCATCCGCCATCAGAGGACGTTCTAGCCCGGCCGGCGGACGCAGTCTTCTTTGGAGGATACTCGCAGGGCGGCCATGGCGCTTTCGCGGGCGACGTGATGGCTCCCCGCTACGCGCCGGAGCTGAACATCGTGGGGGTTGTCGGCCACGCCATCGCGCCCGACGTAGAAGGGTTGATGTGCGATAGCCCTCTCTATGCACCGTATATCGTGCAGGCCTATCGCGCCTACTACGGCGAACAGGTCATCGACCCTCAGGATCTCTTCCAGGAGCGCTGGATGGCAACCTTCGAGCGGGACGTGACCATGTGCATTGACGATGCCTTGGGCTACTACCCGAACACACACGAATCTATGTACACGCCACGGTTTCGAGAAGCTCTGCAGAACGATCAGTTAGCAGTGGAATTCCCTGCGTTCAAGGCCATGCTGGACCGCAATTACGCTGGGCGGGAGGTGAACCCAGCGACACCTGCGCTCATTCTACACGGTGAAGCCGATCCGATCGTGCGATTGCGCACGGTGGAACCCTTTGTCCGCCGGCTGTGCGAGGAGAACAAGAGCGTGATCTATCGAGTATATCCGGGTGTGAATCACTTCACAATACGCCAGAACAGCCATCTGGATAGCCTTGCCTGGATGGCGGACAGATTGGCCGGCAACGCGCCGGCATCAGACTGTGGGCTCCTCGCTCAGCCATGAAGATGCAGCCAATCCTCAAAGCTTCGATCTTCCTCGTCCTGCTCGTCGTGGTCCACAGCGGGATCTCGGCGCTGTTCCCCCCATCCCTACCGGCTGAGATCGTGGAGTTTGACCGCCATCTTACGCAGGGCGTCGATGTGCTCTATCTCGGCGACAGCACGCTCTTGCTGCCCTTGGGTGAAGTGACCACCGGGGAGATCCTTCAAGAGCTATTGCCCGACCGGCAGGTCGGGCAGGTTGCCCATCCGGCCTACGGCCTTGAGCTGTTCTACGAGTACGCTGCCCATATGGATCGCCACGGGGCTTCACCGCAAACGCTGGTACTTCCGATCAACCTCCGTTCGTTCTCCCCTGCGTGGGATAGGCGTCCGGCCTACCAGTTCACGAAGGAACGGAGGATTCTGGCGCTGGGGCACCCCTGGGCCAGGCTCCTCCTGAGGCCGCTGGAGGCCTTTGGCTTCTTCCGGCCTTCAATCAGCCAGGAGGACTTCCTCGATACGCCGGTCTACGATGGCGACGTGGTCGTCGGGCAAGTCAGGGATTTCGAGACGCTTGCGGATGACGAGATCCTGCAGGAGGAAGCCGAGAACTCGTACCGGGAGGTCGAGTTGGAGGATGAGGAGACAGCACAGGCAGTGCTCACCTACCACTATATGCTCAATCTTGAGCCGGATCACCGCAAGTTGGATGCGATGGTCGAGGTGGCGGAGCTAGGTGCGAAGCGCGGTGTCAATGTGGTCTTCTACATCTCTCCGGTGAACGTGGAGCAGGGCGAACGCTTCCTCGGGAGCAGATTCACTGAAAGCTTGGCTGACAACATCCAGGTGGTGCAGTCTAGACTTGACGCTGCCGACCTGGAAAGCGTGACGTTGCTCAACTTGGCTTTCGACCTGCCGGCCTATGACTTCACCGATCTGGAGCACTTGACCGAGACAGGGAAGGAATACGTCGCTGAGCGGATTGCGTCGGCGGTGGAGGGAGAACAAGACTTGTCGGTGCCCAGCCCGCCAGAGGTAACAACAACTGCGACGGCGGTTCCAACGCTAGCAACCGCCACGCCGCTTCCCACGCCGGCGGAGCCCGTAGCGACGGCAACGCCACCAGCAACGCTGTCCATAACGTCAACGGCAACGCCAGTGACGGCAGAACCGGTGACGCCGACGGTCACCGGCGGCGACGTGACGGGCGTCCGCTATATCGACCGATACCGGCCTTCAGGACCCTATCCCGTGGATTTGTACCGGATCACCTTCGAGACCGTGAATGAGTCCGGCGAGATTGTTGAGACACAGGCGGACCTGTACGTCCCGTATGTCGAGTCTGAGACCGCTTTCCCTGTCCTGGGCCACGCCGCCGGCACCACCGGCGTCGGGAACGGCTGCGCGCCCCTTGATGAGCGGACGACGGGACGGGGTTGGGGGGGCTATCACAACCATTCGCTCGCCTATGCCGGGCAGGGATATGTCGTCGTTTTTCCGAACTGGTTGCACTTCGAAGATCCGCAGCGAATTCACAACTACTTCGTGGCTGAATTGCAGGCACATACCTTACTTGATGCGGTCCGTGCTGCCTACCGCTTCTGGGACGGCGATCAGACCTTGGATACGGAGGCGGAACCCGCTCAGGCCGCCTTCATGATGGGCTACTCCAGTGGCGGGCATGCCATCTTCGCGGCCAAAGACCGCGCGCAGCGCTACGCGCCTGAGCTTCCAATCAAGGGTGTGATCGGCTTTGGGCCGGTGACGGATCCTGGCCTCCTGTTGCAGGAGGATCCGATATTCGGTCCCTACCTTGTCTACGCCTATCGCGAGTTCTATGGAGAGGACATCATTGACCCAGCCGAGGTCTATCTGCCGCGTTGGGTGTCGGACTTCGAGGATGACGTGCTGTCCATCTGTGTGGATCAGATCTTCTCCTACTATTCGCACAGTGCGCGGCGTATGTACGACTCCGAGTTCCGCGAGATACTGTACGACGGACGGCTGGCTGAAGTCTATCCTGAGTTTGCCGAGCAGCTCGCCGCGAACACCGCCGGACTGGGTGGGGGCACGGACATCCCGGTTCTGATTCTGCAGGGCACGGCCGATACTGTGATCACACCGCCCAGTCAACAGGCTTTCGTCGATCAGCTGTGCGCCCTCGGGAACTCGGTGACCTTGAATGAGTACGAAGCCGCCACCCATGCCGATATCCGGTGGCGTAGCTATAGTGACGCGCTAGCTTGGATGGGGGACGCCGCTCAGGGAACGGTGCTCCCTTCCGATTGCCCGCCGTCGGAGTGATAAGATGAACGAGGCGGAAGCCCGTGTCCTTTGATTCTCTTCCTTTCTTGGCCTTCCTGGCCGTAGTCCTGGTAGGCTACTGGCTGCTTCCCCATCGCTTCCGATGGGTGCTGCTGCTGATCGTGAGCTACGCATTCTGCGCTACCTGGGCGCCGAGGTTCATGCTCTGGATCGCGTTGTCTACGGTGACCGCCTATGCTTCGGCTCGGTTGATGGGGAGCACGGCCGATCCAAAGAGGCGTAAACGACAGCTTGCGGTTGGTGTGCTAATAAGTGTGGGATTGCTGCATACCTTCAAGTACCTGGGCTTTGCTGCTGAGACCCTTCGCACGCTCGTCGGCTATGTGGGCCTTGCCAATTTGATATCCGTGCCCAGCCTGTTGTTGCCTGTGGGCATCTCATTCTACAGTCTCCAGGCGATCGGCTACCTGATCGACGTCTATCGGGGCAAGATCGAACCGGAGACGCACCTGGGGCTCTTTGCCTTGTACATGGCGTTCTTCCCCAGGCTGGTCTCCGGGCCAATCGAACGAGCTGAACATCTCATCCCTCAGTTTCGAAAGATCCCTGCGTTGGACGCATCCCGCCTGTTCAGCGGGCTGAGGCTTGTGCTGTGGGGGATGTTCAAGAAAGTCGTTGTCGCCGACCGCCTGGCCATCTACGTGAACGAAGTCTACGCTCAACCGGGTGACTATACCGGCTGGACGATTGTGATCGCGACGCTTTTCAGCGCCGCCCATATCTACGCTGACTTCTCCGGCTACTCGGACATGGCCGTTGGCGTGGCCCGCCTGTTCGATCTTGAGGTCATCCAGAACTTTCGGCAACCCTACCTGGCATCGTCGGTCTCGGACTTCTGGCGACGCTGGCACATCTCGCTCTCCAGCTGGTTGCGCGATTATGTGTACATTCCGCTGGGCGGCAATCGTGTACCTCCTTGGCGGAGGGACCTGAACGTCCTGATCGTCTTCCTGGTAAGCGGGCTCTGGCACGGGGCAGCCTGGACTTTCGTGCTCTGGGGTGCGTTGCACGGCGTCTACATTGTCTTGGAGAATCGGACCAAGATCGCCGGCGATTGGGTGTTCAAAACTTTGCGCCTTGAAAACACTGGGGTGCGAAGGACTGTGGGTACAGTGATGACGATCCTCCTGGTCAGTTTCGCATGGATCTTCTTCTATGCGCGGTCTGTTCCCGATGCCGCGCTCATGATCCAGAACCTGGTCCGTTTCGGCAGCGGGACTGGTATCTATGCGCCGTGGGCCAGCCTGACGAATGCTCCAGCCGCCGAGATGGCACTGGCCTGGGGATTGATTGGAGTGCTGGCCGTCGTTCACGTGGGGCGTGACGGACGGCTGCCTCGGGCTTCCTTTGTTGTCGGCAATGCCGGCTTTCGCTGGGCAGCCTATCTGTTCCTGGGTTTGGCGATTCTGAACCTAGGTGTCGCTACTGAGCTTCCTTTTGTCTATGCTGGATTCTAGAATACTAAGTCTACGAGGAAGCCTGATGAAGAACAACCTATCTCTTCTTGAGGCACTGCGCTCTATCGTGATGACCGCGGGTGCATTCCGTCAAGGATGGTTTTTGCGTAGCAGAAGTCGTCCGCGCAGGTTACATCAGCGCTCTTCCGATCCTTCCTCATAATCCGCGGTTTCTCTTCCGATGCTGGCCGTCGCCCACGACATCCACGATACTGCGGCGGCTGCCGTGCCGAGTGTGATAGAATCCCTCACGAAGTGTAATGTGCAATTCGTGATGGTGATGCACCTCGTTGCGCCATATCTACCGCCGGACCGGTCCACCAAGCTAGACGCGGGCTGAAGACCATAGACCTCATACGGAGGCCTCTCGCCATTTGCCGCGCCGGAAGAGGACCACCGTCAACAGCGCCCGTCCGGCCCAGTCTGCGGCCGTTCCCAGCCACACGCCTCTCAATCCCCATCCCAGGGCGATGGCGAAGACGTATACCACGGCCACTCGAAAGAACAGTACACCGAAAAACGTGACGTACATCGGTGTTCGCGTGTCTCCTGCTCCCTGAAACGCCGCGCTGAGGACCATATTAAGGGCGATGGGTACCTGCTCCAATGCCGCAATCTGGAGGGCGGCACCGGCCAGTCTTAGGGTCTGCTGGTTTGCGCCGAAGACCGCCACCAGCGGATGGCTGAAGAAGGCGAAGCCGAGCCCGATGGCGCCCATCACTCCGCAAGCGAGAGCCGATGTGCGCTGCACGGCCGCCACCGCCGTGTCCTCCTCGCCTCTCCCCAGCGACTGCCCCACTAGGGTAGCTGCCGCCAGCGAGAATCCCCAGCCAGGCATGTAGGAGAGGGACTCCACCCGCAAGGCGATCTGGTGCGCGGCCAGAGCGACGGTCCCCAGAGCCGTCACAATTCGCATGAAGAGGATATGGCCTGTCCGGCTAACGCCCTCCCTGGCGAGGTTCGGCAGGGCCAGCCGCACGATCCGCCATGCGAGCGTACCATCCCACACAAATAGGGATCGCGGCTCGACCCGGAGCGCCGTACGACCGGTGAAGAGAGCTCCCAGCGCCAGACACCCGGCCAGGGCCCCCGCGGTCGACGTGGCAAGGCCAGCCCCGAGCAACCCCAACATGGGTAGAGGACCAATCCCGAAGATGAGCAGATAGCCGACCACGATGTTCCACACGTTCTGGATCAAGGCGATCCACATCGGCGTACGGGTATCACCAGCCCCGCGCATGATGCCGCCGGCCACAAGCGTGGGGAAGCTGAGAATGGAGCTGGCCAGG
>Ga0207797_1003408_pt1 | contig 10554 bp, 10 predicted proteins | sample PRCRCaboRojoPR_6_FD_187275 | JGI IMG/M metagenome (GOLD analysis project Ga0207797, IMG submission 187275) | Marine sediment microbial community from Cabo Rojo, Puerto Rico - PR CR 10% Liquid 1 (SPAdes) | ecosystem: Environmental > Aquatic > Marine > Coastal > Sediment | place: Cabo Rojo, Puerto... | reverse complement strand
ACCCCAACTGGATACACACGCACATGGAAGACCGAACGCACACGGCGGACGCCGAGCCGGGCACGACCGTGACGGTCGCCGGCTGGGTCCACGAGATCCGCGATCTCGGCGGGATCGCTTTCCTCATCCTCCGGGACAAGACCGGCAAGATTCAGGTGAAGTTCGAGAAAGACGAGATGGACGACGAGCTCGTCGAGACCGGGCTGGGCGTCCACCGCGAGAGCGTCATCGTCGTCACCGGCGACGTCGAAGAGGAGCCGCGCGCGCCCACCGGCGTCGAGGTCACGCCCGACGAGCTGGAGGTGCTCGCCGAGGCCGACCCCGAACTCCCGCTGGACCCGTCCGGAAAGGTCGACGCCGAGCTCTCGACGCGACTCGACAACCGCACGCTCGACCTCCGCAAGGAGGAGGTACAGGCGGTCTTCGAGATCCGGGCTCAGGTGCTCGAGGCGGCCCGCGAGGCGTTCCGCGGCGAGGGCTGCACCGAGGTCACCACCCCGAAGATCGTCGCCACCGGCACCGAGGGCGGCACCGAGCTGTTCCCCATCACGTACTTCGGTCGCGAGGCGTTCATGAACCAGTCGCCCCAGCTGTTCAAACAGCTGATGGCCGGCTCCGGCCTCGAACGCGTCTTCGAGATCGGGCCGATCTTCCGCGCCGAGGAGCACAACACGCCCCGGCACCTCAACGAGGCGACCTCGATCGACTTCGAGGCCTCCTTCATCGACCACAACGAGGCCATGGACGTGGCCGAGGTCCTCGTGCGCTCGGTCTACGAGTCGGTCGCCGAGAACTGCGAGGAGGAACTGGAGACGCTCGGCCTCACAGACGAGTTCGACGTCCCCGAGGAAGACTTCCCGCGGATCTCCTACGAGGAGGCCATCGAGCGCGTCAACGCCACCGGTGAACTGGACGAACAGCTCGTCTGGGGCGACGACCTCTCGACCGAAGCCGAGCGCGCGCTCGGCGAGGACGTCGGCACCCACTACTTCATCACCGACTGGCCCAGCGAGATCAAGCCGTTCTACATCCAGGACTACGACGACGAGCCCGAGCTCTCGAAGGGCTTCGACCTGATGCACCCGCGGATGGAACTGGTCTCGGGCGGCCAGCGCGAGCACCGCTACGACGAACTCGTCGCCGGCTTCGAGCAGCAGGGGCTCGACCCCGAGCAGTTCGAGTACTACACGAAGATGTTCCGCTACGGCATGCCGCCCCACGCCGGCTGGGCGATCGGTGCCGAGCGGCTCGTGATGACGATGCTCGGCCTTGAGAACATCCGCGAGACCGTGCTGTTCCCGCGGGACCGTCAGCGCATCTCGCCCTGACGCGCTCGGTCGCTCGCCGACGGCGAGCGGTCGCATCTCCGTTCTGCGCTCCTCGCGAGGAGCGACCGCATCGCCTGTGACTGCGGTCGCCCGCGTCCACACGCAACCCGGCCCGCGAGCGGAGCGACGGATAACAACCGTTAATCGGACGCCCGTTCTCGCTCCGACAATGACAGAGGAGGCGACGGCGTTCGTGCCCGGCCACGTCACGGGTTTTTTCAGCAGCCACCCCGACGACGACCCGACGAAGGCGGGGTCGCGGGGCGCGGGGCTGGCGCTCACCGACGGCGTCGAGGTGACGGCTCGCCGCGCCGACGACCCAGACGTCACGCTCGACGGCGAACGAGTCGAGATCGACGCCGTCGGGGTCGTCCTCGACGCGCTGTCGGCCCGCGACCGCGTCGCGGTCGAGGTCGCGAGCGACCTCCCGCTGGGCACCGGCTTCGGCGTCTCCGGGGCGGCGGCGCTGGGGACGGCGCTCGCCGGCAACGCCGTGCTGGAGCGGAACCTCTCGGAGAACGAACTCGTGACGGTCGCACACGGTGCCGAGGTGCAGGCCGGCACGGGTCTGGGCGACGTGGTCGCACAGGCCCGCGGCGGCGTCCCCGTGCGACTCGAACCGGGCGCGCCGGGCCACGGCTACCTCGACGGCGTCCCCGCCCGGGGGCGCGTCGAGTATCTGGCCTTCGGCGAGCTCTCGACGGAGTCGGTGCTGTCCGGAGACACCGACCGACTCACCGCGGCCGGCCGCGAGGCGCTCTCGCGGCTCGTCGCCGAGCCGACCCTCCCGCGGTTCATGTACGCCTCGCGGCGGTTCGCCCGCGAGGCCGGCCTGCTAACCGAGCGGGTCCGGGAGACCGTCCGGGAGGTCTCCGAGGCCGGCGGCGAGGCGTCGATGGCGATGCTCGGCGAGACGGTCTTCGCGCTCGGCACCGGGTTGACCGACGCCGGCTACGACGCGGCGGCGTGCGAGATCCACCACGCGGGCGCGTCGCTGGTCGAATGAGGCCCGCGGTCGCCGTAACCACCCGGCCCGTTCGACCGCCGCCTTCGCGGCGTTTTTACTCGGCCCAGTCGAATCCGGACCAATGACCGAGATTCCGGAGGACCACCCTCGCAGCCAGTCGCTTCGCACGCGACACCGAATCGAGGAGGGCGTCGAGAAGGGCATCACGTCGAAGCAGGGGCTCATCGCGGAGGGTCGCGGCGAGGCCTTCGACTACCTGCTGGGCGAGCGGACCATCCCGAGCGCGGACGAGGCCGCGCGCGCCGCCGCCGCGCAACTCCTGCTCGCGCGACACCCGGTGCTCTCGGTCAACGGGAACGTCGCGGCGCTGGCCCCCGACGAACTCGTCGAACTCGCCGAGGTCGTCGACGCCGACCTCGAAGTGAACCTCTTCGACCGGACCGAGGAGCGCGTCCGGGCGATCGCAGACCACCTGCGCGAGCACGGCGCGACCGAGGTGAAAGGGCTCACCGCCGACGCCCGCATCCCGGGGCTGAGCCACGAGCGCGCGAAGGTCGACGCGGACGGGATCTACGACGCGGACGTCGTCCTCGTGCCGCTGGAGGACGGCGACCGGGCGGCGGCGCTCGCCGAGATGGGCAAGACCGAGATCGTCGTCGACCTCAACCCGCTCTCCCGGTCGGCCCAGTCGGCCGCCATCCCCATCGTCGACAACCTCCTGCGGGCGATCCCGAACGTCACCCGGCACGCCCGGGGTCTGGCCGACGCCGACGGCGAGATGCTCGAGGAGATCGTCGCCTCGTTCGACCGCGAGCGGGCGCTCGAAGCGGCGGAGCGGGCGATCCGGACGGGCGACCTCGACTGAGCCTCAGTCCAGCCCGCTTATCAGGACCGCGAGCCACTGGGCGTGGTCGCGGTCCCGGCGGACTTCCACCCGGTCGACCCACTTGACCCACTGGAAGCCGCGGCGCTCGGGCGCGACCAGTCGCATCGGCGCGCCGTGGCCGTGCGAGAGGCGCTCGTCGCCGACGTGGGTCGCGAGCAGGAACTCCCGGGCGGCGGGAAGCGGGAAGCTCCAGCGGTAGCCCGTCACCGAGCGGACCGTCACCCATCGCGCGTCGGCCGCCGGACCGGCGGCGTCGAGCAGGTCGCCGAGTCGGAGTCCCCGCCAGTTCTGCACCGTGTACCACCCGCTCGTGCAGTCGAGCACGGCGCGGCGCTCGACTGGCTCCCCGCCGACCGGCGCGTCGTCGCCACCGGGGTCGTCACCGAGTACCGCGTCGACGCCGAGCGAGAGCGGGCGGTCGACGAGGCCGTCGACCCGGAGCGTCCAGTCTGCGGCGTCGACCGGGTCGGGGTCGTCGGCCACCCACGAGGTGACCGGGAACGCGCCGCCGACGGTCTCGCCGCCGTAGAGTTCGCCGACGGGCTTCGATCCGGTGAACCGGCGGTCGTCGCCGACGGTGTCGAGCGCGGCGTTCCAGACCGACTGCGCGCGGTAGAGCACCGCCCCCGAGAGGAGCAGGCCGGCGTAGCCGATCGCGGTGCGCCGACTCGCGAGGTCGGCCCGCGAGGGCGCTCGCGCCCGGGTGTACAGGTGTGCGACGACGACCGGCAACAGTAGCAGTCCAAAGAGCACGTGGACGTTCATCAGCGTCCAGAACAGCACCCGGACGTTGCCGCCCAGCACCCACGCGACGCCGGTGCCGAGCGCCGCGAGCGCGACGACCGCGAGGAGCGCAGAGAGCCCGGTCGCCCGGTCCCAGAGCCGCCGGTCGGTGAGCCGATGCCGGACGCGGCGGAGTTTGAGGACCACGAGCAAGGCGAGCGTGAGTCCGGCGACGCCGTGGAGCCAGAACAGCGCCGCGGCGTCGGCGCCGCCGGCACCGAGGCTGACGACGCCGCTGGCGGACTGGGCGACGACCAGCGCGAAGATGGCCCAGTCGACCGCCCGCGGCGGCGGTTCGAGGCGGCCGAGCCGGTCGAGCATGCGGATCGTTGGCACCGGACGACAAAGAAGCCGTCGCGGGCGGCGGTCGCGGTCCGCCGCGAAGCCGACCAGCCCTGCCGGTGAGGGAACGACCAAGTGCCCGCCGCGACATGCCACTGTCATGCCAGCCGCAATCGTCACCGGTTCGTCTCGCGGTATCGGTCGCGCCGTCGCGCTCCGCTTCGCCCGCGACGGCTACGACGTCGCCGTCAACTACTACGAGCGGGACGACCGCGCCGACGAGGTCGCCGCCGAGGTCCGCAACTTCGGCCAGGAAGCGATCGCCGTGGGGGCCGACGTCTCCGACCCGGACGACGCGGACCGACTCGTCTCGGAGACGGTCACCGCGTTCGGCGGCGTCGACCACGTCGTCAACAACGCCGGCATCGACCAGCACGTCTACACGGCGGAGCTCTCGCCCGAGGACTTCGACCACGTGATGGACGTGAACGTCAACGGCGCGTTCAACGTCACGAAGTTCGCGCTCCCACACCTCGAGGAGTCCGACGACCTGCCCTCGGTGACCAACGTCTCCTCGATTTTGGCCCACACCGGCGCACCCATCGAGTGTCACTACGCCAGTTCCAAGAGCGCGCTCGTCGGCCTCACCAAGAGCCACGCCGCGGACTTCGCGCCGGAGATCCGGGTCAACGCCGTCGCGCCGGGACACGTCGAGACCGAGATGACCGCGGACCGAACGGAGCGAGAGGAGATAGAGCAGCTCGCGGAGATACCGGTCGGACGCTTCGGGCAACCGGAGGACGTCGCCGACGCCGTCGCCTACCTCCGGGACGCCGGCTTCGTCACCGGCGAGACGCTCAACGTCAACGGCGGGGAACTGATGCGGTGACCGGACGCGACCACGGCGATGCGGTGACCGGACGCGACCACGACGTTCTATATCCGTGACCGGCCAAAGAGCGGACATGGGCGGCCACGGCGCTCCCTCGGCCGACCGGACCACCCGCGAACTGGTCCGGTTCTACCTGCTCGACCACCGGACGTGGCTCGGGAGAGCGATCGATATCGGGCTCCTCGGGCTGAACCTCCTGTTCGTCCTCGTCTTCGTCGCCGAGACCTACTCGCTTTCGGCGTCGTTCCAGCGTCGCCTCTGGCAGTTCGAGGTCGCCATCGCGGTCGTCTTCCTCGTCGAGTACGTCCTGCGACTCTACGGCGCGGAGAGCCGAATCGCGGAGGCGACCAGTCCGTACACGGTGGTCGACCTGGTCGCCATCCTGCCGACGTTCACCGTGTTGCTGCTGCCGGGTGTGACGCTCGTCGACGTCGGCTTCCTGCGGGTGATCCGGATCGTCCGCGTACTCCGGTTCTACCGGTTCACGCAGGACGAGGAGTTCTTCTTCGGGACGGTCTCGGTGGGCCGACTCCGCAGTATGCGACTCCTGCTCACGGTGCTCTCGCTGTTTTTCGTCGCCGCGGGGCTGTTCTACAGCGTCGAGGCCGCACAGAATCCCGACGTCTCGACGTTCGGCGACGCGTTCTACTTCACCGTCGTCACGCTGACGACCGTCGGTTTCGGCGACGTCGTCCCGGTCACCCGCGCCGGTCGGTGGGTGACCGTCGCGGCGGTGCTGGCGGGGATCATCCTCATCCCGTGGCAGGCCAGCAAGATCGTCAGGGCGTGGACGCCCGGCGACAAGCGACACGTCACCTGCCCGAACTGCGGGCTCGCCTCTCACGACGCCGACGCGTCACACTGCAAGGCCTGCGGGCACGTCATCTATCAGGAGTACGACCCCGACGAGCAGTGAGTCGTGCTTCGACGACCTCTCAAAAATGACGGGCGCTACGTTCCGCCGGTGGACCGACCCCTCGGCGTTACGCCGATGGTCCGGGTTCCGACTCCTCTTCGCTCGCCGACTCCCGTTTCGCGGTGCTGATGCCGAGCGGGCGGTAGAGCAGGCAGGACTGCGTGTAGCCGGTCCCCACGAGGACGAGGCCGAAGACTATCGCGACGGCCCCGACGGCGAGACCGAGCGTCCCGCCCGCGAGGCTGACGATACCGCCGATCTGGGCGAGGCCGACGATGGCCAGCAGGCCACCGACGACGAGACGCACGAGACGGTCCGTATTGCCGACGTTCTTTTCCATGGTATGACTCACCTGCACAGGACTACGACCTCCGAGGTCATAAGGCCACGCCCGGATTCCCGGAATTCGGGAGCGATTAGTCGTCTGCCGGCGACGTTTCGGTCAGCGCCGCGGGCGGCCCGCCGGGCAGTCTGTCGCGGTCGTGCGGCTCGGTGAAGTCGATGTCCGGACCAGTCGGGACGAGTCGCCGCGGATTCAGGTCGGTGTGGCTCCGGTAGTAGTGTTCGACCGTGTGGGTCACGTTGACCGTCTCGGCGACGCCCGGGAGCTGGTAGAGTTCCTTCGTGTAGTTCCAGAGGTTCGGGTACTCGTGGACCGCCCGGCGGTTGCACTTGAAGTGCGTGTGGTAGACGTAGTCGAAGCGGACGAGCGTCGCGAACATGGCGACGTCGGCCTCGGTGAGTCGGTCGCCGGCGAGATAGCGCTGGTCGGCGAGCACGTCCTCCCAGTGGTCGAGCGCGTCGAACAGTTCGTCGACCGCGCGGTCGTAGGCCGCCTGCGACCCGGCGAAGCCCGCCCGGTAGACCCCGTTGTTGATCGGCTCGTAGACCGCTTCGAGCGCACGGTCGACCTCGTCGCGGTAGCCCCCGGGATAGAGGTCCACGTCCCGCGTCGCGAGGTCGTCGAAGGCGACATCGAGCATCCGCATTATCTCGACGGACTCGTTGTTGACGATCGTATCCGCCTTCCGGTCCCAGAGCACCGGCACGGTCACGCGCCCGGTGAACTCGGGGTCGGCGTCGACGTACCGCTCCCGGAGATAGTCGGCGTCCGAGAGCGGGTCGGGGTACCGCTCGGAGAACTCCCAGCCGTCGTCCTCCCGGACGGGTTCGACTAGCGAGAGCGAGACTGCGTCCTCCAGCCCCTTCAGTTTGCGCGTCATCGCGGTCCGGTGGGCCCACGGGCAGGCCCGGGAGACGTAGAGGTGATACCGACCGGCCTCGACGGGGACCGGGTCGCGGCGGCTCGTCCCCGGCCCGGCGAGTTCCGGCGGTCGCTCGTCGTCGTCGACGCCCGCGACCCAGTCCCGGAAGGTGGTCGCCTGCCGGTCGAACTCCCCGTCGCCGTCGGTCTCCTCGTACGCGCCGGTCCGCCACTCGCCGTCGACGAGCATGTTCATGTCGTGGTCATTTGCGCCCGGCGGCGCATAAGGATTCGCCGCGGGTGCGTGCCCCGCACGTGTACGATTAAGCCGGCTCGCCGCGTCTCTTCGAGCATGGCTCGTACACCCACGTCGGCCACGGAGAGTCGCGACCTCGAAGACGCGACCGGCGGCAGGTGGCGACGGCGCGGCCGCCGACTGGTCGCGGCCGCGCTCGCGGCGGTGGCCTACTGGACGCTCGTCCGACCGCGGCTGCTCCGCTGGGGCGCGACGCCGTCGGAGGTCTCCCGGTCGCTCCCGGGCGACGACCTGCTCCCGGAGGCGACCGCCGAGTCGACGATGGCTATCACCGTCGACGCGCCGCCCGAGGCGGTCTGGCCGTGGCTCCGCCAGATCGGACAGGACCGGGGCGGCTTCTACAGCTACGAGTGGGCCGAGAACCTCGTCGGCCTCGACATCCACAACGCCGACGAGATCCGTCCCGAGTACCAGTCGCTGTCGGTCGGCGACGAGATCCGGCTGGCCCGGGCCGACCGGTTCCCCGAGGCGACGCTTCAGGTCGCCGCGCTCGACCCGGAGCGCTCGCTCGTCCTGGCGCACACGGCCGAGCCGACCGGCTGGGTCTGGTCGTTCGTGCTCGACCCGGTCGACGAGTCGACGACGCGACTGGTGGTGCGCTCGCGCGTCCGCCTGCCCGAGCACCCGGTGGCTCGCGTCGCCGCGCAGTCGGTGCTCGACCCGGTGACGTTCGTGATGACCCGCGGGATGCTCCGGGGGATCAGAGCGCGCGCCGAGGGACTCCCCGCCCGGGAGTCGACGACCCGCGCCGAGCCGTAGCCGCCGCTCACCGAACCCGGCCGCCGCTGACGCGACCGAACCCGAGCGCGTTCGTCGCGCAGGCGACGTCCCCACACCGATCGCGGAGCCGACGGTGAGCCGCCGCGACCCGGCGGTCGAGCACCGCGGTCGGCGACCGGTCGCGCCCGAAGCGACTCCCCGGCGGCGACGACAGCACCACCGCGACGCGAAAGAGGCCGTTGAGCGGTCGCGCCGCGGGACGGGTCGTCCGCGCCAGATCGAGCAGCGCGAGCCGACCGCCCGGTCCGACGAGGTCGGCCCACCGGTCGACGGCGGCGGCGGGGTCTGAGAGCATTCCGACGACGAACGAGGCACAGACCGCGTCGGCGTCGGCGACCGGCGGTCGGTTCGCGTCGCCGCGGACGACGTGGACGTTCTCCCAGCCCGACGCGGCGACGCGCTCGCGCGCCCGCTCTAGCATGCCGGGCGAGAAGTCGACGCCGACGACGGCGCCCTCGGGACCGACCCGACGCCGGAGGTGCGGGAAGTTCGCGCCGGTGCCACAGCCCATCTCGACGACGACGTCGCCCGGGGCGGGGTCGAGCGCGTCGACGAGGTCCTCGCGGACGCCGTGGACAAGCGGCGCTCGCGTCGCGAGGACGTCGTACGCGCGGGCCCAGCGCGTGTAGAACTCCTGGGCGCGGGAGACGGCCTCGCCGACCATCGTCAGAGCAGGTCGCGGACCGTCGTCGCCACCGTGGGCGCGTCAGGCGCGAGCACGTAGGTGATCGGCTCGATACCGAAGCCGCCGGCCTGGTAGAGGACGAACGTCTCGCCGAGGTCGCGCTCGTCGACGGCCGCCGCGACGGCGGCCGGCAGGTCGGCCTCGGCGTCGAACTCCACGCACTCGTAGCCGGCGGCGCGCAGTTGCGCTATCACGTCCGGATCGTACCGGAGGTTCAGCGCGCCGCGGACGTCCGCGCCCGCCTCGCGGGCGGCGAGCAGCACCGACGCGACGTGCTCGCTGACGCCGAACTCGGGTTCGCCGGGAACCGTCGCCCGTCCCTTCACGTCGACGATGCGCCCCGGCACGCCGGCGACGTCCTCGATGCCCTCGGCCTCCGGGATACACTCGACGAGGTTCGAGCCCACGTTCGGGACGAACCCCGCGAAGCCGCTCGCGTTGGTCAGCGTCCGGAGGCCCCGGCGCACGGACGTGAGCACGCGCTCGGTGACCCGGAGCGTGCTGTCGGGGTCGTGGATGCTCGCGTAGTCGTGTTCGCGGAGTTCCGGCATCGCCTCCTCGTGGAGCGTCGCGAGCAGGTCGCCGGCCTCCAGCCGCCTGACGAGCACCTCGGCCTCGACGAGCGCCTGCACCCGGCTCATGTCGCCGGTGGCGAAGCCCTCGCCGATGCGCTCGACGAGCGCCGCGACGCGGTCGTCCTCGCGCACCGCCGAGCGCTGGCTCACCTCGCCGTGGGCGTACTTCGACACCGCAGACTGGCTGATGCCCAGCGCCTCGGCAACCTCGTGCTGGGTGAACCCGCGGTCCCGGAGGTTCTCGGCGAGCATCGAGCGGAACGTCGGGAGGAACTCCTCGACGACGATCTCCTCGATGAACTTCATCGGTCGCGCTGGAACTCGGGGTCGTCCCCGATGCGCGAGGCCTGTGGCCCGCTCTGGTTCTGGTACTTCGAGCCGCGATCGGAGCCGTAGGGGCGGTCCGCGGGCTGTTTCATCTCGGTGAAGACGAGTTGGGAGACGCGCATGCCGGGCGTGAGCGAGACGGGCGCGGTGCCGAGATTCGAGAGTTCGAGCGTGATCTGCCCGTTGTATCCGGGGTCGACGATGCCGGCGGTGGCGTGGATGACGATGGCGAGTCGGCCCAGCGAGGAGCGCCCTTCGACGGTCGCGAGCAGGTCCGGCGGGATCTCCACGCGCTCTTTGGTCGTCCCGAGGACGAAATCGCCCGGGTGGAGGATGAACTCCTCGCCCTCCTCGACGTAGGTCTCCCTGACGTACTTCTCGACCTCGTCCGACCGGTTGGGGTGGATACAGGAGATGTTGGTCCGCTGGAACTCGAGGAACTCCGAACCCAGTCGCAGGTCGATGCTCGCCGGCTGGACCTGCTGGTCGACGTCGTCGATCGGCTCTATCACGAGGTCGCCGTCGCGGAGTCGTTCGAGAATGTCCGCGTCCGAGAGTATCATTGTCGGTGAGAGGGAAGCCGGCGCTGTAAAAGCTCTCGGTCCGGCGGCGG
>Ga0207797_1003407_pt1 | contig 10559 bp, 9 predicted proteins | sample PRCRCaboRojoPR_6_FD_187275 | JGI IMG/M metagenome (GOLD analysis project Ga0207797, IMG submission 187275) | Marine sediment microbial community from Cabo Rojo, Puerto Rico - PR CR 10% Liquid 1 (SPAdes) | ecosystem: Environmental > Aquatic > Marine > Coastal > Sediment | place: Cabo Rojo, Puerto... | reverse complement strand
CTGCTTGATGAAGTCGTCGTCGACGCCGATGTCGCCCAGCTTCCCCGCGAGGGCGCCGGCAGCGGTGCCGGCGATCAGCCCGAGCCAGGGTGCGAAAAACAGCAGGCCGATCAGCATCCCCCAGAACGCCCCGCCGAGCGCACCGGCGCCGACGAGGCTGTGGGCCTGTTTCACCTTCGTCTTCCCGCTCTCCTTGCGCACGACGACGGCGGCGTCCTCCAGAGTGATCAACTCCCGTTTCTGGAGGTCGTACATGCGTTCGCGCATCCGCTCGGCGCCCGTCATGTCCTCGAACGCCATCACCACGAGTGAACTCATGCGTACGGCTACGGCCGCCTGCGGCTATTGTAATGCACAGCCAACCGGTCTGAAAGGTGACCGTATCCACCTCCGTGTGGGCGCTGCGCGGGTGGCGCCCACCCTGGCCCGGCCACGCACGGCCGCCCCGGCGGACGGACAGTACCGGGCCAGGGTAGCGAACGCTTGCCGTCCGGGTCCCGTGACTACGGTTAGGTCCGTGGCGCGCGAACCGGTGCGGCGAGACGCTATGAGCACAGAGACCACCTCGACAGGGTCGACCGTACTGGGCAGAACCGGAACCAGCCGGCGGGCGGTGATGGCCGTCGGCGTCGTCATCGCCGTGCTGGGCGTGCTGGCGATACTCGCGCCGCTCGTCACCGGCGTCGCGCTGTCGATACTGCTCGGCGCGCTGCTGGTTGTCGGCGCCCTGGCCCACGTCGCCCACGCGTTCCACGCGGGGGGCTGGACCGGTTCGCTGTGGCAGCTCGCGCTCGCGATACTGTACGCCGTCGCTGGCATCTCGCTGCTGGCCAACCCGGTCGTCGGCCTCGCGACGCTGACGCTGCTGGTGATCGCCTACCTCGCCGTCGCCGGCATCGTCGAGGTCGTCGGCGGCGTGTTGCTCCGCCCGGCTCCGGGCTGGAGCTGGACGGTGGTAGGCGGCGTCGTCTCGCTGCTGCTGGCGGTGTTGCTGTGGGGCGGGTTCCCGAGCACGGCCGCCTGGGCGATCGGCCTGCTCGTCGGCATCCAGCTGCTGTCCACGGGGCTGTTGCTGGTGGCGCTCGGCTACCTCGACCGCGGCGCGGCGACCACCGGCGGTCAGACCGGCGACGCCTCCGCGGGGTAGGCGTCGGAGTAGGGTAGGGCCGCGGTACCGCGGTCGCGCCTGGTGGTTCGCGGGCGCCCGCTAAGCCGACCCAACCCGGGTCTCAGGAGAGCATTACAAAACCGGACTGTCACGTAGCGGGGACTCCCGCGCCGGCGACGCGGCGCGCTCCCGCTATGCCAGACACGGCGTCCCGACCAGACCCGGCCCGTCCGCCCCGGGGAGAGACTGCCACGGGCCCGCCAGCCGCGACACCGGGACCCGAGCCATGAGCCGCCGGCTCGCCGCCGTCGCGGTCGTGCTCGCCGTCCTGCTGGTGCTGGTGACGGTGCCAGGCGTCGCGAGCGCCGAGACGACGGTCCGGCCGGTGGTGACGGTGCCGGCCGGCGAGACCCTCGAGGAGGACCTCACCGCGGCCGCGCTCCGTGTCGTCGTCCGGGGGACGGTCGACGGCGACGTCACGGCGCTGGCGGGCCAGGTCGTCGTCCGCGGCGAGGTGACCGGCGACGTCACCGCCATCGCCGCCCGTGTGGAGGCGGGCGGCCGGGTCGGCGGCGACGTCACCGCCGTCGCGGGTCGGACGACCGTGGTCGGTGAGGCCGGCGGGCTGACCGCGGCCGGCGGCCGGGTGTCGGTGGCCGGCCGGGTCCGCGGCGCCACCGAGGCCGCCGGCGGCGTCGTCGCCGTCGAGGAAAGCGGCACCGTCGAGGGCCGGCTCCGGACGACGGCGCTGCGCACCTGGGTGAACGGCAGCGTCCGGGGCGGCGCCCCCGCCACGCTCGCCGGCAGCGACGGCCCGACGCTCCGGCCGCTCGCCGGCGGGGAGACCGCCATCCCCGCCCAGGTCGGCCTGCGACCGGGCCGCCGGCTGGGGCTGTCGCTGTTCGAGGTGTACCGCTTTCTCGCGAACCTGGTGCTCGGCGCCGTCCTCGTGGGGCTGTTCCCCCGGTTCTCCGAGCGGCTCGCGGGCGTCGCCGTCCGCGACCCGATACGAACCTGGCTGGTCGGGCTCGGCGTCACCGTCGTGGGGCCGCTGGTGCTGGTGCTGTTCGGGTTGAGCCTGTTCGGCGTCCCGATAGCGCTCGCCGGAACGGCGCTGTACCTCGTCGCCTCGTGGGTCGGCTCCGTCTACGGCCGCTACGTCGTCGGCGTCTGGCTGCTCGGGGCCCTCCCCCGGGCGTTCGCCTACGGCGACATCTCCGTGCCGACCGTCGACAACCGCTGGGTGGCGCTGCTGGTCGGCGCGTTCGCCGTCGAGCTGCTGGTGCAGCTCCCCTACCTCGGGCCGGTCGTCGACGCCGTCGTGCTCGTGCTCGGGCTGGGCGGGCTCGCCAGGCTTGGCTACCGGTCCTACCGGCGGACCGAGCGCGGGCCGCTCGCCGGCGGCCCGGCGGCCTCACCCCCGACCGAGTGACCGCCCGCGACGGTTCCCGCGGGGTGGGAAGCGCCCCGCCGGCTATTGGCCTCAGCCGGGGAGCCACCGTATGGCACGACTCGAGGGGCAGACCGCGGTCGTCACCGGCGGCTCGCGGGGCATCGGGCGGGCGATAGCGGCGGCGTTTCTGGAGGAGGGCGCCGACGTCGCCATCTGCAGCCGCGACGAGAGCGAGGGCGCCGCGGCCGCCGAGGAGCTGGGTTGTCTGTACGTCCAGACGGACGTCCGCGAGTACGACCAGGTGGCGTCGCTGGTCGAGCGCACCGTCGAGGAGTTCGGGGGGCTGGACACGATGGTCAACAACGCCGGCATCGCCAGCGAGACCGCCCTCGAGGAGATGACCCTCGAGGAGTGGGAGAACGTCCTCCGGACGGACCTCGACGGGGTGATGCACGGGACGAAGGCCGCGCTGCCGTACCTGAAAGACAGCGACGGCTCGGTGATCAACGTCGCCTCCATCTACGGGCTGGTCGGCGGGAGGGGGGCGGCGTCGTACTCCGCCGCCAAGGGGGGTGTCGTCAACTTCACCCAGCAGGTGGCCGTCGACTACGCCGAGGAGGGGGTCCGGGTGAACAGCATCTGCCCGGGGTTCGTCGAGACGGAGATGACCGAGGACCTGCTGGAGAGCGAGCGGTTCTACAGCTTCGTGCTGGAGAACACGCCGATGAACCGGGCGGCCCAGCCCGAGGAGATAGCGCCGCTGGCGGTGTTTCTGGCCTCGGAGGAGGCCTCGTATCTCACCGGCGTGAACGTTCCCGTCGACGGGGGCTGGACGGCCCACTGAGCCACTCGTGGCGCCCGCCCCCGAGGCCGACCACGACCACGACACCTCCGCCCCCGACCGGGCCACCGAGAACGGCGAGCTGACCCCCGCCGCGACCGTCCCGTGGGGCTCCCGGACCGTCCAGGTCGTGCTCGCGAGCACGGCGCTGGCGCCGCTCGGCGTGCCGCTCGTGGCGCCCGCCCTGCCGGCGTTCCGCGACGCCTTCCTGCTTGGCGACGCGCAGGCGAGCCTGCTGATCAGCGGCTACTTCGCCGCCGGCGTCGTCCTCTCGCCGTTCATCGGCCTGCTGGCCGACCGGGCCGGCCGCAAGCGGGTGCTGGTCGGCGGCCTGCTCGGGTTCGGCCTGCTCGGGAGCAGCGTCGCGCTGGCGCCGTCGTTCGGGGCGGTGCTGGCGCTACGGCTGCTCCAGGGCACCGCCGCCGCAGCCATCTTCATCACCACGGTCACGCTCATCGGCGACCGGTTCGAGGGCGCCCGCCGGGCTGCGGTGCTGGGGGTCAACGTCGCCGTCCTGTCGGCCGCGGCGGCGCTGTACCCCGTCCTCGGCGGCGCGCTCGTCGCCGTCGGCTGGAACGTCCCCTTCCTCGCGTACCTGGCGGCGCTGCCGGTGGCGCTGTTCGCGTGGGTCACCCTCGAGGAGCCCACCCGGAGCGCCGGCGGCCGCGGCGTGGCGTACCTCCGGGCGGCGCTGGAGAGGGTGCTCACGGGCCCGACGCTGGCGCTGTTCGGGGCGACCTTCCTCACCGAGTTCCTCGCGTTCGGTGTCGTCTTCACCGCGTTCCCGTTCCTGCTGGCGCCGCTGCTGTCGCCGGTGCTGGTCGGGGTGGTGATACTCGTCGCCGAGGCGGTGTCCACGGTCGTCGCGGCCGCCAGCGGCCGGCTGGCGAGCCGGCTGTCGTCCGTGCTCCTGCTCCCGGTCGGGTTCGCCTGCTACGGCGTCGGCTTCCTGCTCGCGTGGGTCTCCCTGGAGCCGGCCGTCGTCGCGGTGGCGGCGGCGTTCGTCGGCGCCGGTATCGGTCTGCTGCTGCCGAGCGTCGACGCCGCCCTCACCGCCCGCGTCCCCACCGAGAACCGCGCCGGCGCGCTCAGCCTCCGCAACAGCACCACCTTTCTCGGCCGCAGTGCCGGCCCCATCGCCTTCGCCGGCCTGGCGGTCACCGTCGGGGTGGGCTACCCCGTGTTGCTGCTCGGTGCCGGCGTGCTCGCGCTGGTCGCGGCGGCGGTCGCCCTGCTCGTGACCCGGTGAGCGTGAGCGACAGCCCGGCTCAGGGGAGCGCACCGAGCTGTTCCAGCAGGCCGTACACGTCGTCGACGGCCCACCCCTCGACGAGCCGGCCGTTCTCGACGCGGAACAGCGCCATCCCGACGGTCTCGACCCGGCGGCCGGTCGCGGGCACGCCCAGCGCCTCCCCGCGGTGGGTGCCGGAGAAGCGGTAGCGCAGCGCCACCCGGTCGTCCGTCGCGAGTAGCTCCTCGACGTCGTTGCGGAGGTCCGGGAACGCCCGGTGCCACTCCGCCCAGGCGACCCGGAGCTCCCCGACGGTGTACTCCGTCGACCCGTGGTGGAGGACGTAGTCGTCGCTCACGAGGTCGGTGTCGAACGCCCGCAGGTCGCCGTCGTTCCACACCGTCCGGAGGTACCACCGGACGAGGTGTTCGGTCCAGCCGGTCGCGGCCGCCCGCCCGGGGACGGCTCTCCTGGCCTCCGGGTTCGTCTCCATCAGACCGCCGGCGCGGGCCGGACGTTCTGGTTGCGGTGGAACAGGTTCTCCGGGTCGTAGCGGCGCTTGATCTCCAGGAGCCGGTCGTAGTTCTCCCCGAACAACAGCTCGACGGGGTCCTCGGCCAGCCCCGGGAAGTTGCCGTACCGCCCCGAGGCGCCCGGCAGCGTCTCGACCTCGGCGAACCCCTCGCGCGCCCAGGCGACGTTGGCGTCGTCGTCGGCGGGGTCGGTCCAGTTGGCCTCGAAGTTCAGCATGAACGGCTTGTCCCGGTGGTAGAACGCCGTCGCGTCCTGCGAGCGGCCGGCGACCGCCCCGCCGAGCACCCACAGGTCGATCGTCGACAGCGCCGACGGCGCCGACTCGTTGTACCGCACCACCAGCTCCACCACCTCGTCGGTGAGCTCCTCCAGGAAGATCGACTTCCAGTAGTAGCGCAGCCCGTCCGGGTAGTCCTCGTCGAGCAGCCGCTGGAGCGCCTCGTGGCGCATCGGGCCGCTCATGTCGGCGACGGGCTCGACCCCTTCGACCAACGGGGCGAACGCCGCCGGCCCCTCGGCGACGTCGCCGCGGTAGGAGCCCAGCAGGGCAATCGCCGGCTCGCCCCAGGCGCTCGCGGGGAACTCCGCCAGCTCCGGGACGTGCCCGACGAACGGGAGCACGCCGGCCGCGAGCGGGGCGGACTCGGCCCACTCGGGCACGCGCCCGAGCACCGTCGGCGCGTCGTCGGCGTGGAACCAGCTGAACGGCACGTACACCTCCCCGACCGCCTGGAGGTCGAACTCGAAGGAGGTGACGACGCCGAAGTTGCCGCCGCCGCCCCGGAGCGCCCAGAACAGGTCGGGGTGGTCGTCGGCGCTGGCCGTGCGCACCTCCCCGTCGGCCGTGACGACCTGCATCGAGCGGACGTTGTCACAGGCCAGGCCGTGCTCCCGGGAGAGGTGGCCGTAGCCGCCGTTCAGCGTCAGCCCGGCGACGCCCGTCGCCGACACCACGCCCAGCGGCGCCGCCAGCCCGAACAGCCCCGTCTCGTGGTCGACGTCGCCCAGGGTTGCACCACCCTCGACGCGGGCGGTCCGTGCCGCGGGGTCGACGAACACGCCGTTCATCCCCGAGAGATCCAGCATCACCCCGCCGTCGGTGGTGGCGTTGCCGGCGACGTTGTGGCCGCCGCCGTGGACCGCCAGCTCCAGCTCCTGCTCGCGGGCGAAGTTCACCCCCGCCACGACGTCCGCGGTGCCGGTCGCGCGGACGATCACTGCCGGGTGGCGGTCGATCATCCCGTTCCACAGCGCGCGGGCCTCGTCGTACCCCTGGTCGCCGGGGAGCAGTAGCTCCCCCCGGACCCGCTCGGCCAGCGCGTCGAGCGCCTCTCCGTCGAGTACCGGTATGCGTTGCTGTTCGCTCATGGGGGAACTGACGGCACGGGTGGGCATACGCTTCGCCCTCTCGGCCACTCGGTGAGAACACTGCCACGACCCCCGCGGTGTCGCCGCGGGCTGGGAACTGCGGGAATACTGATGTGGACGCCCCCCGACCTGTCGGCCGGACTCCCTATGCCAGAACTCTCTCAGGAGGAGCTCCCACCGCTCCCGTACGACTACGACGCACTGGAACCGCACATCGACCAGCAGATTCTCGAGTGGCACCACGACACCCACCACCAGGGGTACGTCAACGGGCTGAACGGCGCCGAGGAGACCCTCCAGGCCAACCGCGCCGCGAGCGACGTCGACGGCTCGGCGGCCGCGATGCGCTCGGTGAGTCACAACGGCTGTGGCCACTACCTCCACCACCTGTTCTGGCGGTGTATGTCCCCCGACGGCGGCGGCGAGCCCGAGGGGGCGCTGCGCGAGCGCATCGAGGCGGACTTCGGCTCCTACGAGGGGTGGAAGGCGGAGTTCGAGGCCGCCGCGGGCTGGCCCGCAAGCGGCTGGGCGCTGCTGGTGTACGACCCCGTCGCGAAACAGCTCCGCAACCTCCCCGTCGAGAAACACAACGACGGCGCCCTCTGGGGCGCCCACCCGATACTGTCGCTGGACGTCTGGGAGCACTCCTACTACTACCAGTACGGTCCCGACCGCGGGAGCTTCGTCGACGCCTTCTTCGAGGTGGTCGACTGGGACACGGTCGCCGCGGAGTTCCAGAACACCACCGACCACCACGAGGGGTGAGCGCCGGCGCCCGTTCACAGGCTGTTCGGTGATATGACGGGGTTGCGCTTCGACAACGACGAAGGGCGGTACGTGAACGACAAGACCCACAAAATGCCGTATGCGAAGGCGGCGAACATCCTCACGTACAAGGCTCACCTCGACGGAAGAGAGTGCATTCCAGTGGAGGAGTACGACACGTCTGTGACGTGTTGGAGGTGTGGGTCGCAGAACACGAGTCGGGAGGTTCAGGGACGGTTTGCGTGTGGGGACTGTGGGTTAGAAGATAACGCTGACAAGAATGGTGCGTCGAATATTGCGAAACGAGCCGTCGGTAAGAACATTCAGAGTCCGCTATCGACGGTGGGGGGCGCTGTGGCTCGCCCCGAAACGCAGGTCGTACTCACGGGAACTAACGGCGAGATGGAACCTGCGAACTCCCCAGACGACGTGGGGGTAACCCTCAGTGAGGGAACCCCACCAGTTTAGTCGTGGGAGAAGTCACCCGCCGTAGCGCTCCGACAGCTCCGCGCGCAGCGCCTCGGTCGCGCGGTCGAGTTCGTCGCTGACCTCGACGGGGTACGCCGCCGGCTCCCGGAGCGCCCGACAGCCCTCCGGCAGGCTCCCGACCTGCTCGGCCCGGCGCTCGCGGCTCGCCTCCAGGTCCGGGAGGTCGGCGACGAGCGCGCCGTCGGCCATCACCTCGACCAGCAGGTCAGCCTCGGGGTCGGTCTCCGAACGGTGCCCGAGCACGTCACGGCGGAACCCGTTGTCGCGCTCGACCCTGCGGACGCTCTTGGCCCCGGGGTAGGTCACCTTCCCCGTCGAGAGCTTCATCGTCGGCTCGCCGCCGACCTCGACGAGCTTGTACACCGCGTCAAGCGACGCGACGTCGCCGCCGGTCGACAGCGCCGTCCCCGGCCCGAACCCGGTCGCGACCCCGCCGTCCTCGAGGAACCGCTCGATGCGGTACTCGTCGACGCCGCCGGAGACGAACACGCCCGCGCCGTCGACGACGTCGGCCACCGCCCTCGACAGCGCCACCAGGTCCCCCGAGTCCAGCCGGACGCCGTCGATGTCGACCCCCCGCTCCTCGGCGACGGCCACCGCCGTCCGGGCCCCCGCGACCGTGTCGTAGGTGTCGACCAGCAGCACCGACTCCTCGCCGTAGACGTCGAGAAACGCCTCGAAGGCCGCCCGCTCGCTCTCGAAGCTCTGGACCCAGGAGTGGGCCATCGTCCCGAACGTCGGGAGGTCGAACGCCCGACCGGCCGCCACGTTCGAGGTGCCGTCGACGCCGCCGACGTACGCCGCCCGCGGGCCCACCAGGCCGGCGTCGACGCCGTGGGCCCGCCGCGAGCCGAACTCCACGAGCGACTGGCCGTCGCCCAGTCGGTCGACCGTGTCCCGCATCCGGGCGGCCTTCGTGGCGATCAGGCTCCCGAAGCCGACCTGGTTGAGCAGCAGCGTCTCGAACAGCTGTGCCTCCGGGAGCGGCGCGGTCACCTCCAGCAGCGGCTCGTCCGGGAAGACGACCGTCCCCTCCGGAACGGCGCGGAGCGACCCGGTGAACTCGAACCCGTCGAGGTAGCGCAGGAGCGGCTCGGAGACCCCCGCGCTCGCGAGGTACGACAGCTCGTCGTCCCCGAACGACACCGTCCGGAGGTAGTCGACGGCCTGCTGGAGCCCGGCGGCGACGACGTACCCCCGGTCGGGCGGGAGCTCTCTGCAAAAGAGGCTGAACGTCGCCGTCGGGGTGTGGCCGGCCTCCAGGTACCCCTGCATCATCGTCAGCTCGTACAGGTCGGTGAACAGCGAGCGGCCGTCGGCTGTGTGCATACGTGCTCCCGGCGTCACTCGCGCCCGCCGGGTAAAGTGAGCCGGGGCCGGTGTCACGCGCTGGTAGCGAGCGACGGGCGCCGTCACACCGGGGTCCCGCTCCCGCCAGCGGCGTCGTTCCCTCCGGCCTGGAACGGAGGCCCGGACTTTTCGTGATTATCGTCTACACGTCGGACGTGTCGCCCGACCGGCCGTCGCGTCGCGCCGTGCTCGTACTGCTGGCCGTCACAGCCCTGTCGCTCACCCTCGAGCTGGTGTTCGGCGTGTTCGGGACCGTCCGCCGCGACGGCGACGGGTGGACAGCCCGGGACCCCGTCCCGCTCCCGGAGCCGCGGGAGGTGAGCGAGCTGTCGGTCGAGGCGGCCATCGCCGCCCGGCGCTCCAGGCGCGACTACGCCGACCGCGCTCTCGAGCGCCGCGAACTCGGGCAGTTGCTCTGGGCGACCCAGGGCGTGACCGACCGGCGAAGCGGGTACAGGGCCGCGCCGAGCGCCGGGGCGCTGTACCCCCTCGAGGTGTACGTCGTTGTCGGGTCGCCCGGCGTCGAGGGGCTCGACAGCGGCGTCTACCGCTACCGGCCGGCGGCCCACGAACTCGACCGGGGTAGCGCCGGCGACGTCCAGCCAGCGCTGCGGGAGGCGGCGGCCGACCAGGCGTCCGTCGAGGCGGCGGCAGTCGACATCGTCCTGTTCGGCGTCGACGAGCGGACGACCGGGAGGTACGGTGAGCGCGGGAGCGAGCGCTACGTCCCGATGGAGGCGGGCCACGCCGGCGAGAACCTCTGCTTGCAGGCCGAGGCGCTCGGCCTCGCGACCGTCCCGGTGGGCGCCTTCGGCGACGACCGCGTGCGCGACATCGTCGGGGCGCCGGCGGATCAGCGACCGCTGTACGTGTTCCCGGTGGGCGCGCGGCCCTGACGGTCCACACCCCTTGCCCGACTACCGGCCGACCGAAACAACGACAAGCGTGAAACGCGCGTCGGTTCATCGTCGCCGGTATGGCTCCGCCGGCGGTGACCGCCGACCTGCTCGTCGTGTTCGCGCTGGTCGTCGCCGCGGTCGTCCTGTTCGCGACCGAGGCCGTCCCGCCGGACGTGACGGCGATCAGCATCGTCGTCGCCGTCGTCGTGCTGGAGCCGTGGACCGGCGTCGGCACCGACCAGGCGTTCGTCGGCTTCGCCAACACGGCGACGATCACCGTCGCCGCGATGTACATGCTGAGCGAGGGGATTCACCGGACTGGAGTCGTCCGCCAGCTCGGAGCCAGGCTCTCGGCGTTCGCCCGCGGCAGCGACTCCCGGCTGCTGGGTGCGATGCTGGTCGTCACGAGCGCCGTGGCGGGCGTGGTCAACAACACGCCCGTCGTCGCCGTGTTCATCCCGATGGCGACCGCGCTCGCCGACGAGCACCGGCTCTCCCCGTCGAAGCTGTTGTTGCCGCTGTCGTTCGCGGCGATGCTCGGCGGGACGCTGACGCTCGTGGGCACCTCGACGAACCTGATG
>Ga0207797_1003406_pt1 | contig 10561 bp, 6 predicted proteins | sample PRCRCaboRojoPR_6_FD_187275 | JGI IMG/M metagenome (GOLD analysis project Ga0207797, IMG submission 187275) | Marine sediment microbial community from Cabo Rojo, Puerto Rico - PR CR 10% Liquid 1 (SPAdes) | ecosystem: Environmental > Aquatic > Marine > Coastal > Sediment | place: Cabo Rojo, Puerto... | reverse complement strand
CGCGTCGAGCGAGTCCGCCTCGGCGCCCTCCACGAGGGGATCGCCGACGTTCGGTCGTCGGCCGGCCCGGAGACGGCGGTCGTCTTCGCGGCCGAGCCCTGGAAGCACCTGCACCCGGCCTTCGGCGGGTGGATCGACGCCGTCGCGTCGGCCGCGGTGCTGACGCGCCTCGTCGCCGCGGATGGCCTGGACGCGCTGGTCGGACCCGTCACGGCGCGTCCGTACCGGAAGGTCAGCGTGGACTGCCCGGACGCCCGGAAAGAGGCGGCGATGGGCGCGCTCGACTCGACGCTTCCGGACGCGTTCCCGGACGCGAGCGTCGACCGCCGCCACGGGATTCGGCTCGACCTCGGGGGCGGTGACTGGGTACTCGTCCGGCCGAGCGGAACCGAACCGAAGCTCCGCATCTACGCCGAGAGCGACGACGTCGAGGAACTCGTGTCGGCCGTCCGTGCGCTCGTCGAGTCCGCCGTCGAGGACTGACTCGGGACAAGGCCGCCCCGACCTCTCAGTGGTCGGGTTCCTCGACGGGCGCCAGCATGTCGTCGATCGTCAGGATCAGCTTGTTGTTCGTGTCGTCCTTGCCCTCGATCGTGCCGTCGATCCGCAGCTTCGAGAGCGGCGTCGGCCCGACGGCGACCTCGTCGCCCTCGTGGAAGTCGGCGATCGACCCGCGGAGCCGGACCTCCGCCCGGCACTGCTCGGGGTGGTGGACGCTCGTGAGGTCGATCTCCTCGACGTTGGCGTCCGCCACGAGCTCGCCGTTGTGGACGAGCGGGACGTCCGCCGCGTGGTCGATGTCCTGGATCTCCAGGGCCTCGTAGGCGGTCGCGGTCGGCTTGTAGCCCCCTTTCGGCCCGGGGACCCCCTCGACGAGCTGGAGGGCCTTCAGGCTCTGCATCTGGTTGCGGATCGTCCCCGGATTGCGGTCTACCCGCTCGGCGATGTCCTCCCCCTTGACGGCCGACTCGGACTCCCGATAGAGATTGACCAGCTCCTGGAGTATATTTTGCTGGCTGGGTGTCAGTTCGATGGATGACATTACGTCACGTTCGTCGGTACTGTCCTTAAACCCGGCGGTGGGCCGGATCGCGGCCTCGCGGAATTCCGGTTCTTCGCGGCGTCTCCGCCCGTTCGGCCGCCGGAATACAAACCACTAAGCGGGCGAGTGCCAAAGGCCGCCCCATGAACGGCGCGCGCGTTCTCGTCACGGGTGGCGCGGGATTCATCGGCTCGAACCTGGCGAATCGGCTGGCCGAGGACAACGAGGTCGTCGCCCTCGACGACTGCTACCTCGGCACGCCCGAGAACCTCGACCCGGCCGTCGAGTTCGTGGAGGAAAGCGTCCTCGCCGAGGACCTCCCGACCGACGTGGACGTCGTCTTCCACCTCGCGGCGCTGTCCTCCTACAAGATGCACGAGGACGATCCCACCCACGGCGCCCGCGTCAACGTTGAGGGGTTCGTCAACACGGTCGATCAGGCCCGCCGGGACGGCTGCGATCACGTCGTCTACGCCTCGACCTCCTCCATCTACGGCAGCCGGACCGAGCCCTCGCCCGAGGACATGCCCGTCGCGGCCAACACCGCCTACGAGGCCTCGAAGCTCGGCCGCGAACGCTACGCCGAGTACTTCCACAACCACTACGACCTGACGACCTGTGGCCTGCGCTTCTTCTCGGTCTACCAGGGCTACGGCGGCGCCGAGGAACACAAGGGCGAGTACGCCAACCTCATCGCCCAGTTCGCCGACGACATCGCCAACGGCCGCTCGCCAGAGATCTGGGGCGACGGCACCCAGACCCGGGACTTCACCCACGTCGAGGACCTCGTCCGGGCGATCGAACTCGCCGCCGACCACGACCTCCAGGGGATCTACAACGTCGGCACGGGCGAACAGTACAGCTTCAACGAGCTCGTCGAGCGCCTGACAGCCATCCTCGAGGCCGACGTCGACCCGACCTACACGGAGGGCTACGTGCCAGACGACGTCTACGTCCACGACACGATGGCCGACCCCTCGAAGCTCCGGGCGGCGACGGGCTGGGAGCCAGAGATCGACTTCGAGGAGGGGCTCCGTCGGGTTTGCGCCCAGTACCAGTAACAGGCGCTGACGCCCGCCCGTCCGCTCCCCAAAGACAACTGGTAAGGCTCGCCGGGTCGGCCTCCGGGTAATGGCATCCGGGCCCGCGCTGGCACTCCTTCTGTCGATCCTCGCCGTCGGGCTCGCCCTCGTCGCCTGGGGCGTGATCGCCGTCGCCCAGTGGCTCCGCCTCTGGCGCCGTGGCCGACGCGAGTCGACGGCCCCCCGTGACGGAGTCGCGGCGCTCGAGGGCACCTGCCGACCGACCGACCCGGAATCCGTGCGTCGCGCCTCACTCTCCGGCCGAGAGGCGCTCTGGTACGAGGTGTCCCTTCAGCGGGACGAGGGCCGACCGGTCCGGCCGCAGTGGACCGACGTCGGCCGAGAGGGCGAGTCGGTGCCCTTCGACCTGGATCGTGACGCCTGGTCGGTTCGCGTGTTTCCGGCCGACGCCGCCGTCGACCTGGCGCCCGCGGCCACCCTCGACTTCGACGCGAACCCCGACGCGCTCGCGTCGCTCGGGGCGGACCTCGCGTCGATCGACGTCGAGGCGGCCGGCGGGACGCTCCGGATCGGCGACTGGGACCTGGAGGCGGGGGAGCACTACCGCCTCGTCGAGCGGCGCCTCGAACCCGGGGCGGTGGTCTCGGTGACCGGCCGGGTCGAGCGGACGCCGGGGGCGAACGGCGATCGACCCGCGGCGCGGATCGCCGGCTCGGCCTCACCGGGGCTCGTTGGCCGCTTTCTCGGCGTCCCGTTCGTCGTCGCGGACGCCAGTGGCTACTCCGGGCCGAACCGCCTCCGGAACCGGGGGCTCGTGGGGCTCGTGTTCGGCCTCCCGCTGACGCTCCTGGCGATCGTCTTCCTGTTCCCGCCGGGGACCTAGGGGAGTCGCCGGGCGCGGCGGGCCGCCGGACCCTACTCCGCCGACGGCGTCGGCACGACGGTCACGGAGGCCACGTGATCCCCGTCCTCGAGTTCCATGATGCGGACACCCTTCGTGTTGCGACCCACCTCCGAGACGTCCGCCGCGGCGATCCGCATGATCTGGCCGGCCCCGGACATGATGACCAGGTGGTCCGAGTCCTCGACGGCCTTGGCCGTCGAGACCGGCCCGTTGCGTTCGTCGGTCTTGATGTCGATCAGGCCCTGGCCGTAGCGGGACTGGGGCCGGTACTCGGCGAGTTTCGTCCGCTTGCCGTAGCCGTTGCGGGTGACCGTCAGGAGCGAGCGCTCGTCGTCGTCGTCGGTCGCGACCATGCCGGCGACGGCGTCGCCCTCGCGGAGCTTGATGCCGTGGACGCCCCTGGCGGTGCGGCCCATCTCGCGGGCTTCCGACTCGGCGAAGCGGATCGTCATGCCCTGCTCCGTCGCGATGACGAGGTCCGTCGAGCCGTCGGTGACCTCCACGTCCACGAGCGAGTCGCCCTCCTCGAGGGTGGCCGCGATGATTCCCGTCGAGAGGATGTTCTCGAACTCCGCCGCACAGGTCCGCTTGACGTACCCGTGCTCGGTCACCATGGTGATGCACTCGTCTTCCTCGAACTCGTCGGTGTTGACCACCGCGGTGATCTCCTCGCCGTCGTCCAGGTCGATCAGGTTGATCGCTGACTTGCCCCGGGCGGTTCTGCTCATCTCCGGGATCTCGTAGGTCTTCAGCCGGTAGACCTGGCCCTGGTTGGTGAAACAGAGCAGGTAGTCGTGGCTGTGGGCCCGGAAGACCTTCGAGATGCGGTCGCCCTCCTTCGGGTCCGCGCCGATGATCCCCTTGCCGCCCCGCCCCTGCGGATCGAACCGGTCGACGGGCATCCGCTTGATGTAGTCCTCCTCGGTGACGACGACGAGGACGTCCTCCTCGGGGATGAGGTCCTCGTGGGTGACCTCGCCCTCGTCCTCGAGGATCGAGGTCCGCCGCTCGTCGTCGTACTCGTCTTTGATCTCGCGGAGCTCGTCGGTGATGACGCCCAGCAGCTTCTCCTCGCTCGCGAGCACGGACTCGAGGTACTCGATGGTGTCCTGGACGTCCGCGTACTCCGACTCGATCTCGGCGGCCTCCATGGACGTCAGCGAGCCGAGCTGCATCCGGACGATGTGCTCGGCCTGGGCCTGCGTGAAGTCGAAGGCCGCCTGGACCTCGGGATACCCGAACTCGCGGTCGTCCGCGCCCGCGGCGTGGGCCTCGAGGTCGAGCTCGCCCTGGAGCCCGGCCTTGGCCGCGTCGCGGTCCTCGCAGTTGCGGATCAGGTCGACGACCGCCTCGATCTGATCGAGGGCCTTCAGCCGTCCCTCCAGGATGTGGGCGCGCTCCTCGGCCTCCGCGAGGTCGTGTTCGGAGCGCCGGGTGACGACCTCCTTGCGGTGCTCGACGTAGTGGTAGAGGGTCTCCTTGAGGTCGAGTACGCGCGGCTCGCCGTCGACGAGGGCGAGGTTGATCACGCCAAAGGTCGACTCGAGGTGGTGCTCCAGGAGCTGGTTCTCGACGACGTCGACGTTCGCGCCCCGCGAGAGCTCGATGACGATCCGGACGCCGTTGCGGTCGGACTCGTCCCGGAGGTCCGAGACGCCCTCGATCGTCCCCTCGTTCACGTCGTCGGCGATCCGCTCGACGATGCGGGCCTTGTTCTCCTGGAAGGGGATCTCCGTGACGACGATCCGGTCGCCGCCCCGGTCTGACTCCTCGATCTCGTACTCGGCCCGGACGCGGACCCGACCGCGGCCGGTGGTGTAGGCCGAGTGGATCGCGTCCCGACCGACGATGTTGGCGCCGGTCGGGAAGTCGGGGCCCTTGACGTGGCCCATCAGGTCCTCGACGCTGCAGTCGGGGTGCTCGATGAGGTGGATCGTCGCGTCGACGACCTCGCCGAGGTTGTGTGGCGGGACGTTCGTGCTCATCCCGACCGCGATGCCCGAGGCGCCGTTCAGCAGCAGGTTCGGCAGCTTCGCGGGCAGGACGTCGGGCTCGGTCAGGCGGTCGTCGTAGTTCGAGGAGAAGTCGACGGTGTCCTTCTCGATGTCCTCGAGGAGTTCCTCGGCGATCGGCGCCATCCGGGCCTCCGTGTAGCGCATGGCCGCCGGCGGGTCGCCGTCCATCGACCCGAAGTTGCCCTGGCCGTCGACCAGGGGATACCGCATCGAGAAGTCCTGGGCCATCCGCACCAGGGTGTCGTAGATGGCCGTGTCGCCGTGGGGATGGTAGTCACCCATCGTCTCGCCGACGATCGACGAGGACTTGCGGTGGGAGGCGTTGCTGGTGACGCCCATCTCGTGCATCGCGTAGAGGATCCGCCGGTGGACCGGCTTGAGGCCGTCACGGACGTCCGGCAGCGCCCGGCCGGCGATGACGCTCATCGCGTAGTCGATGTAGCTCTGTTCCATCTCCTCCTCGATGCGGACCCGCTGGACGCGGGCCGCCTCGGGGTCCACCGGCTCGTCGGGGATGTCGGAACTCATGGCTCAGATGTCCACCCACTCGGCCTCGGGGGCGTGGTCCTTGATGAACTGCTTGCGCGGCTCGACGGCGTCGCCCATCAGCACCGAGAACATCCGGTCGGCCGCGGCGGCGTCCTCGATGGTGATCTGCTTGAGGTACCGCGTCTCCGGGTTCATGGTGGTCTCCCAGAGCTGGTCGGGATTCATCTCGCCGAGCCCCTTGAACCGCTGGACCTGGTCGGGCTCGCCCCCGCACTTCTCGGCGATGATCTCGTCCCGTTCGGCCTCGGTCATCGCGTCGTGGGTCTCGCCCCCGCAGCGGACCCGGTACAGGGGCGGCTGGGCGGCGTAGACGTAGCCCGCCTCGAGCAGCGGCTGCATGTGTCGGTAGAACAGCGTGAGCAGCAGCGTCCGGATGTGGGCGCCGTCGACGTCGGCGTCGCACATGAAGATGATCTTCTCGTAGCGGACCTCGTCGATGTCGAACTCGTCGCCGATGCCCGTGCCGAGGGCGGTGATGAGGTTGCGGATCTCGTTGTTCTCGAGGATGCGGTCGAGCCGGTGTTTCTCGACGTTGAGGATCTTCCCGCGGATGGGGAGGATGGCCTGGAACTCCGGGTTGCGACCCTGCTTGGCGCTGCCGCCGGCGGAGTCGCCCTCGACGACGAACAGCTCGGCCTCGCCCGGATCCCGCGTCTGGCAGTCCGCGAGCTTGCCCGGCAGGGCCGTCGAATCGAGGGCGCTCTTCCGCCGGGTCAGCTCCTCGGCCTTCTTCGCGGCCTTGCGGGCCTTCGCGGCCTCGACGGCCTTCGAGACGATGGCCTCGGCGGTGTCGGGGTGCTCCTCGAAGTAGGTGGCGAGGCCGTCGTGCATCGCCGACTCGACGATGCCCCGGACCTCGCTGTTGCCGAGCTTGGTCTTGGTCTGCCCCTCGAACTGCGGGTCGGGGTGTTTGACCGAGATGACGGCGGTCAGGCCCTCCCGGATGTCGTCGCCCTTGAGCGTGTCGTCGAGGTCACGCAGCAGGTCGTTCGAGGTGGCGTAGTCGTTGACCACGCGCGTGAGCGCGGTCTTGAACCCGGTCATGTGGGTCCCGCCCTCGCGGGTGTTGATGTTGTTCGCGAAGGCGTGGATCGAGCCCTGGAGCTCGTCGGTCGCCTGCATGGCGATCTCCACCTGGACGTCGCCGTCCTCGATGGTCTCCTCGTCCGCGAAGTAGATGACGTCGGCGTGGAGCCGCGTCTTCGTCTCGTTGAGGAACTCGACGAACTCCCTGATGCCGCCCTCGTAGCGGAAGGTGTCCGCCTGGTGGTCCCGCTCGTCGCGCAGCGTGATCTCGACGCCGGAGTTGAGGAAGGCCAGTTCCCGGAGCCGGGAGGCAAGGGTCGAGTAGGTGAACTCGAGGGTCTCGAAGATGTCGTCGTCGGGCCAGAACTGGATCATCGTGCCGGTGGCCTCGTCCGCGCCCATGTCCCGGACCCGCTCGACGTCGTAGGCGGGTTCGCCCTGCTCGAATCGCTGGCGCCAGACGCCGCCGTCGCGCTTGACCTCGACCTCGAGTTCCGCCGAGAGGGCGTTGACGACGGAGACGCCGACGCCGTGGAGGCCGCCGGAGACCTGGTAGGACTTGCTGTCGAACTTCCCGCCGGCGTGGAGGACGGTCATGATGACCTCCAGGGCCGGCCGGTCGTACTCCTCGTGGACGTCGACGGGGATGCCCCGACCGTCGTCCCGGACGGTCACGGAGCCGTCCTCGCCCAGCACGACCTCGATCTCGTCGCAGTAGCCGGCGAGGGCCTCGTCGATGGAGTTGTCGACGACCTCGTAGACCAGGTGGTGGAGTCCCCTGGCGTCGGTCGACCCGACGTACATCGCGGGACGCTTGCGCACGGCCTGCAGCCCCTCGAGAACCTGGATCTGGCCCGCGCCGTACTCGCTGCCATCCTCGGACATGAAAACCTTGCCGTTGCTTGACGGCCACCCTATATAAAGCCCACGCACGTGCGCAGGCGCACGTGCGCGAGTGAAACCGCCAGACTGCGCGGCCCCGGTCCTTCACTTTCACTGCGGGGGCACACAACATATAAACGAGGGCACGAAAGTCCCCCGTAGACGATGTCATCGTATCAGTCCGAACTCGGCGAGGGCGAGGGGATCGCCGAGGAGCTGGCCGCGAGCCAGCGCTCCATCTCCATCGCCGAGTTCTTCGAGAAGAACAAGCACATGCTCGGGTTCGACTCGGGGGCCCGGGCCGTCGTCACGGCCGTCAAGGAGGCCGTCGACAACGCGCTGGACGCCTGCGAGGAGGCCGGCATCCCCCCGGACATCTACGTCGACATCCAGGAGGCGGGCGACTACTACCGCCTCGTCGTCGAGGACAACGGGCCGGGGATCACGAAGGACCAGATCCCCAAGATCTTCGGCAAGCTCCTCTATGGCTCCCGGTTCCACAAGCGCGAGCAGAACCGCGGCCAGCAGGGCATCGGCATCTCCGCGGCCGTGCTGTACGCCCAGCTCACCTCCGGCAAACCCGCGAAGATCACCAGCCGGACCCAGGGCAGCGACGAGGCCGAGTACTTCGAGCTGATCATCGACACGGACTCGAACGAACCCGAGATCGACCACGAGGGGACCACGACCTGGGACCGGCCCCACGGCACCCGCATCGAGATCGAACTGGAGGGGAACATGCGCGCCCGCCAGCAGCTCCAGGACTACGTCAAGCACACGGCGGTCGTCAACCCCCACGCCAGGATCGAGCTTGTCGAACCCGCCGAGACCTTCAAGTTCGAGCGCGCCACCGACCAGCTGCCCGCCGAGACCGAGGAGATCCGGCCCCACCCACACGGCGTCGAACTGGGCACCCTCATCAAGATGCTCGACGCGACGGACTCGTACTCGGTCTCGGGCTTCCTCCAGAACGAGTTCACCCGGGTCGGCTCGAAGACCGCGGACAGCGTCATCGACGCCTTCCGCGACCGGTACTTCGGCCGAGCCGCGAGCTGGGAGCCACCGAAGTCCCACGAGGACGCCGACGTCGAGGCGGCACTCCAGGCCGCGGTCTCGAACAAGGGCAAGACCGCCACGGCCGCCTTCGCCAGCGAGGTCGCCGATCGCGTCGCCGACTTCGACCGCATCTCCCACCCCCAGCTCGCCGACGTGATCGACGACGTCGCGAACGTCATCGAGGACGAACACGACGTGCGATTCGGGAGTACGGTCCGGGAGAACGCCCGGGAGGCCGCCTGGCGACAGATCCTCGGCGGCGACTCCGACGACGAGGTCCGGGACTCCCTCCGGGGAGACCTCTACGGGATCGTCGACGACGCGACCAGCACCCGGAAGGACGACGCCGCGATCGAGGGCCTGGCCGACCGACTCGCCGCCAAGTTCGCCGGCGCCGAGGACGCCCGCCATCGATTCACGCTGGCCGAGATCGAGGAGTTCGTGACCCGGTCGGCCGACGCCACCGAGGAGTACGACGACGCGACCTTCGGCGAGACGGCCCGCGAGAACGTGATCGAGGCGCTCTGGGCACGGATGCTGACGGTCCCGGACGACCCGCCCAGCGTCTCCAGTATCGCCGACGACCGGGACGCGGCGAGCGACCTCGTCGCGGGCATGCGCCAGACGGACATCATCTCCCCGCCGACGGACTGCCTGGCGCCGATCACCGCGGAGCTCGTCGAGGAGGGGCTGAAGAAGGAGTTCGACGCCGACTTCTACGCCGCCGAGACGCGGGACGCCTCCGTCCACGGCGGCGACCCGTTCATCGTCGAGGCCGGCATCGCCTACGGCGGCGACCTCGAGAGCGAGTCGTCGGCGGACGTCCTCCGCTTCGCCAACCGGGTGCCGCTGGTGTACCAACGGGGTGCCTGCGCCACGACCGACGTCGTCAAGAACATCAACTGGCGCAACTACGGGCTCGACCAGTCCGGCGGCTCCGGCATCCCGACCGACGCCGTCGTCATCATGGTCCACGTGGCCTCGACGAACGTGCCCTTCACGAGCGAATCGAAGGACGCCGTGGCGAACGTCCCCGAGATCGAGAGCGAGATCGAGCTGGCGCTGCGCGAGGCCGCCCGCGACCTCAAGGCCTACCTCAACAAGCGCCGCTCGATGCAACAGCGCCGGGAGAAGCAGAACAAGCTGGCCACGGTCCTGCCGCGGATGGCCGAGAAGCTCACCGAGGTGACCGAGCGCGAACCCCTGAACATCGACGACACGATGGCCCGCATCATGAACAACGTCCTCGTCGAGCGCGAGCGCGACGGCGACACGGTGCGGCTGACCGTCGAGAACAACGCGAGCACGAACGCCGACCTGGAGATCACGGACATCGTGACCGCCGAGCCCGGCAGCGCCAACGGCGCCCAGATCGTCGCGATGGACGACGAGTGGTTCGTCAAGTGGAACCCGACGGTCGAGAGCGGGAGCGAGGCCGTCCTCGAATACGAACTCGACGACGCGGCCGACTGCCAGGTGTCGGTCGACGGCGTCGAGGACGCGAAACTCACGGTGAACGCATGAGCGCAGACGCCAAAGACCGGCTGATCGACCTCGCGGAACAGTTCTACCAGCAGTTCGACGACGGCGGCATTCCCCGCATGGACGTGCCGACCCGCTCGAAGTCGAACATCGTCTTCGACGAGGACTCGAACGTCTGGGTCTACGGCGACCGGACGAGTTCGCGGACGGCCAACTCCGTCCGGGGCGCCCAGAAGCTCCTGAAGGCGATCTACACGATCGACTTCCTCGCCGACCAGCTCGACCAGGACCGCTCCTCGACGCTGCGGGAGCTGTACTACCTCTCGGAGTCCTGGGACCTCGACGAGGCCCAGTACAACGACCAGGACGAGTCGAACCAGCTCGTCGAGGACCTCGAGATCGTCTCCGGCGTGACCCGCGAGGACTTCCACATGCGCCCGGAGGAGTCCGGCGCCACGGTCATGGGGCCGCTGCGGCTCCGCGAACAGACCCGCCGCGGCGAGCGGGAGATCCACTGCCAGGAGGACGTCGGCGAGGGCGGCTACCAGATCCCGAACAACCC
>Ga0207797_1003405_pt1 | contig 10561 bp, 4 predicted proteins | sample PRCRCaboRojoPR_6_FD_187275 | JGI IMG/M metagenome (GOLD analysis project Ga0207797, IMG submission 187275) | Marine sediment microbial community from Cabo Rojo, Puerto Rico - PR CR 10% Liquid 1 (SPAdes) | ecosystem: Environmental > Aquatic > Marine > Coastal > Sediment | place: Cabo Rojo, Puerto... | reverse complement strand
CTCGTCCACCGTCTCCGGCGTCACGCGCCCGCCCTCCAGCAATTCATCGTTGAGCCACACGGCGTAATCGTAGGTCCCCTGCAGCTCGCCCGTCACGCTCATCCAGTCCGTCAGCGCGATCAACGCCCACGCCGTCTCGTACGTCGTCTCCCAGATCCCGTCCCGGCGCGCCACCATCAGCCAGCGCACCACGTTCGGAATCAGCTCATTCTCGGGATCCAGCCGCGTCAGCGCGTTCAGGATCACGGCGGTGGAGCGCGTGTCCGTGTTCATCGCCCAGTAGTCGTACCCCGCCTCCTCCCAGTGCGCCCCGGTGGCGCTGAGGATCGCCTCGTTCTGCAGGTCCGAGAGCAGCGTGTCGATCCCCTCATCGCGGTCGTCAATCAGATGAAGCGTCAGCGCCAGGAACGCCCGTCCGTAGTGGCTCAGCTTGTCCCGGTTCCGGTACAGATCGCCCGTCCACTCGCTCGCCTGCCCCGCGTCGCCCGCCTCCGCCATCACGTAGAGGATGAAGGCCTGCCGGTTCGCCTCGCGGTACGAGGCCAGCTCGCGCCCGCTCACCAGCTGACCGCGCAGGTAGCCCAGCCCGCCGCTGATAGCGCTCCGATCGACCTCGAAGCCCGCCTCGTGCGCCTCCTCCATCGCGAAGACCACGTAAGCCGTCAGATGGGCCCTGCTCTCGCCGTTCGCCCACCAGCCCCAGCCGCCGTCGCCGTTCTGCCGCTCGTACAGCTTCCCCAGCCCTTCCTCAACCAGGCCCGGCAGCTTCTCCTCCAGCTCCGGCCGGGACAGCCCCAGTTCCTTCAGGGCCCGGTACGTCAGCACGTTCGGCAGGAACCGGGAGACCACCTGCTCCGTGCACTCATACGGATAGTGCTCCAGATAGTCCAGCCCCTCCGTCATCCCCGCCGCCAGCGACGGATCCAGCCGTACCGAGAGCTCCCCCTTCCGGTCGTCATATTTCGGCGGCAGTGCAACAGCCTCAGTGCGCGCGTCCTCTCCGGTCAATTGCCCCCCCGTGCCCACGATCTCCGGCGCCGTGTAACGGTGCACCAGCAGCGTCCCCTCCGGCCCTGTCGTCAGCCGCGGGCGCGCCGCGTCACTGTATCCTGAGTCCGTCGAAGGATCTCCCGCGACGGCGCTCATTCTTACGTCCACCGCCGGCACGTCCTCCACGTCCACCCACCAGGTCACCTCTCGCTCGCCCCCGTCAGGGATGGTCACCCGCTGGCTCGCCTCGTCCTCGATCTGCAGCCCTTCGGCGTGCAGCGCGACCTCCACCTCCTGCTCGGCGCCCGTGTTGTTGCTCACCAGCGCCGCCAGCTGAGACCGGTCGCCCACGACGAAGAAGCGCGGCGTCGCCGGGCGGACCAGTAGCGGCTTCGTCACCAGCAGCTCCGTCGTCTCCTCCCCGACATCGGTATCCTTCGTCACACCGACCCCTCGGAAGACCCAGGTGGTCAGGTTGTCCGGCAGCTCGATCTCCACCGAGGCTTGGCCCCTCTCGTCCGTCACCACCGTGGCGTCCCAGAAGGCCGTGTCCTCAAATTGCTCGCGCAGTTCGACCCCCGGAGGGAGCCCCTCGGCCCCCGATTTCTCGGCTGCGGCGCGGTCGGCCGTCATCGTCGGCTGCGCCGCCGGCGCCTCCGCCTCGGCCTCCTCCATTACCTCGCCACCCCCGCCGACGCCCAACCCTTGCCTTGCCAGCTCCTCCAGGTCCTCCATCTGCTTCAGCAGGATCCGGTTGATCGAAAGCACCAGCCCGCTCGACGTCGATACGCCAGTCCCGCGCCGGCCGTAGAACGTCTGGAGGATGGCATCCTCCTCGCGCGGCTTCAGGCTCAACACCGCCTTGTCCACCAGGTCGAGCGAGAAGGTAGCCGCCACCGCCTCGCCGTTTGCATCCCGCGCCTCTACGTCGAAGGAGACCGTGCTGCCCGGCTCCGCCTGCTCCACGCTCGGTCGTAGCGTGATGTCCAGCGTCTGCTCCACCGGCTCGACCGTCAGGGGGAGGTAGCCCACCTTGTGCGTCGCCACCGGATTGGTCGCATCCGGCCCCTTGACAATCACCACCGAGACGTAGACGTTCGGCGCGTGCTCGGCCGTGATCGGCAGTCGGTAGACGGCCGAGTTACTATCCAACCGTCGCACCTCCTGCTCCAGCACGTCCCCGCGCTCGACCGTGATCCAGGCCCACTGTTCACCCTGGAACGGGCTCGGGATCAGGATCTCGGCCGTCTCCCCTGGCACGTACGTCGACTTGTCGCTGATCAGGTCGAAGCGGTCGTTGTTCTCCCGCCGCCACGAGACGTCCTCCGCACCGCTCACCCATACCCACGTCGAGCTCCGCACCAGTCGCTCCCGGGCATCACGCCCGCTGACGGAGACTCTGTATGAGCCCCCTTCCTCCGGCGAGAAGGTGACCTCGCCCTCGGCCCTTCCATCTGTGGTGACCGTGTCCGTATAGACCAGCGTATCTTCCGTCTCCCACTCCCATCTTCCGCCGCCGCGCTCATTCTCGACGAAGGTGTTGACCCACTCGCGCCGGGTGACCTCGACGTCCAGCGCCTGGTCCGGCACCCGCTGTCCATCCCAATCCACGGTCACCACGTCCACCGTCATCTCATCATCGACTTCGCCGACCCGCTGCTGGGACGCCAGGCCCACGTAAAAGTCGCCCCGGTGGACGACCACCTCCTCCCGTCCCGAGATCGCTTGCCCGTCCTTCCCGTAGGCAGTCGCCTCGATCGTCAGCCTCTGGCTGCCCGTCATCACCTCCGTGGGGAGTTCAATGCCCAATTGGCCCTCCCCATCCGTCCTGCCGGAACCCCTCAGGATCGGCTCGGGCCGCGGCGGCTCCCGCCACCAGCACCAGAAGCAAATCCACGGATCGTCATCGTCGGTGAAGTCGTACCGTCCGAATTGTGCCGGCTCGAATCGGTACGGCGCGCTCAGCACGCGCCACTCGACGCGCGCGTCGGCCACCGCACCGCCGAAGAAGTAGGTCACCCCCACGTCAGCCCGCGTCGCCTGCCCGGAAGCCAGCTCCTTCTCCTCCGGCGTGACCGTCACCTCGAACTCCGGCGGGCGGTAGGCGGCCACCGTAAAGGAGCCGTGATAAGTAGTGCGTCCCACCTGCGCCGCGATCCGATAGTCGCCCAACGAGGCGCCCTCCTCGAGCGTCACCTCTCCGTGAAAGGTGCCGTACGCGTCGAGAACCAGATCCTCGTCGAAGATCGTCTCACCCTGGGCGGAATCCACCCGCACCCGTACCGTCTCCTGCGTCGGTAGGGAATAGTCGACGTCGTCCTCGGCGCGGACCACCCCCCGGAAGTAGACGGTCTGACCGGCGCGGTAGAGGGGCCGATCGGTGGTGATGTGAACCCGATGTTCCCGCTCGTCGTAGCCGCCCTGCAGTCCGAAGTCCCAGGGACCGATCCCGCGCTCCCATTCCCATCCGCTCCCCCCCAACACGAACGGATCTTCGGAGACGACGTAGATGAGCTGTCTGGCCTTGGGATCCAACTCGAACTGCGCCAGGCCATCTCCATTCGTCGACACCCGCCCGGTCGGCTCCCCCTCCGTCTGTCGCACGGTCAGCGAGAGCCCGCTGACGGGCTCGCCCGTCTCCAGCTCTGTCGCCCAGGCCCACAGCGCTCCACGGCTCCTCTTGATCGTCAAGTTGTACTCCGAGACGGAAAGCAACCGGCGGTGCATCCACGGCTCGAACCGCACGCCCGACGCCCGCACCTCCAACAGGTAGACGCCCGGCTCCAGCTCGCCCCCGTCCTCGACCAGGTCGATCGGCGAATGCATCTTCTCGTTGAGCGGCGCCTCCACCGGTACCGACCAGTCACGAAGCACCTCGTCAGGGCGCTGTTCCTCCCAGAAGTTCTCCTGGATCTCTAAAGCCTCCTCCAATCCGAGGCGATAGAGGCGCATGTCCAACCGCTCGGTGTTGAGGTGACCAACGAATATGCGTGCCGGTTCGTTCGCGTTGTACGTCCCGATCGTTCCCGGTACGTCGAGCTGGACCTGCGGGTCCAGCTGCGCCGTGCGGTAGCGCACCGTCCGCCCCTCACCGATCGTGTTGCCGTAGGGATCGGCGATATCGGGGCCGATGCGGACCTCATAGTCCGTGCTGGGCTGCGAGTTGAAGCTCAAAACGAAGGTGGTATCGTGGAAGTAGGTCTGCACTTGCGTCGGCGAGAGAGGCGGTGTCATCTCCAGGTTCGGCATCACCGTCCCTGGATCGATCGGTGTGTTGAAGACGATCTCGAAAGGGCGATGGGGATCGGCATTCTGGTCGCCATCCCCGGGGTTGGTGCGCTCGATCCGTGGCAAGGGGACCGTGGTGAAGCGCCACTCGTAAGGCCGTCGCATACCCTCCCCACCCCCGACGCTCTGCACGCCGGCGTCGATTCGGGCAGTGTAGGACGTATCGAAGGCCAGGCGCTCCGTCGGCGTGAAGACGAGCGTGTTCGACATCACCTTGAAGGTTCCATCTACCGCCGCACCACCTCCTCGCAGGCTGAACGCCTGCTCGGCCGAGGCCGGATCGATCGGCATGTTGAACGCCGCTTCCACCACCGGCTCCACCGATACCAAGTCGGCTCTCTCCTTGGGGGATACCCAGGTCACCTGCGGCGGCTGTGTCGTGAACGTCCAGACGAAGTCCTCCTCCAGCACGCCCCCGGTCGTGTCGATGAGCCCGGCTTCAGCCCGTACGCTGTACACGGTGCCCCCCGCCATGGCCTCAGTGGGCGTGAAGGCATATATCGCAGTGTTGAGCCATTCGCCCCTCCCCTCAATCGGAGGGTCGATCACCAGCGGCTGCGGTAGATCCTCATACGCCGGGTCGGACACCGCCGTCAGTGGGACGACCGGGCGGTTGAACATCACTGTGATCGTGCTTTCCGCCTCAATGTCCGCCGCTCCGTTCGCCGGCACCACCTGCGAGACCTCCAGGTAACCCACCGTCCGGAAGTCGAAGCGGTAAGCCCCGTCGACAGATTCTCCATCCGCTGCCTTCGCCTGGGCGTCGACGGTGATCGTGTATTCCCGATCCCTCATCAGATCCCGCGCCGGTTTGAACCGCACCGTCCGCTCATCCGCCCACTCAAGGCTCCCGCTCACGTCGGGACTCAGATGAAAAGCGCCTTCAACGGTCGATTGGTCCATCGCACGATCGAAGACGAGCTCTATCGCGCCGTCGGGCGGCAACTCCTCGCCGGGCTCCGGCGTGCGCTGGATAACCCGCGGGGCGACGTTCCCCGGCGGTGGAGGCGTGTAAGGCGGGAACGTGGGCGAAGGCTCTGGCGTGTCAGTCGGCACCGAGGTGGGGGACGGCGCTGGCTGTCGTGCGCAGGCTCCCACCAATAGGGTAAGGACAACGACCAGTAATATCGCCTGATGAGATCGTCTCCGATGAGACCGTCTTCTGACCATCGATTTCTCTCCTCCTAGCCGGAAGGTGGCTGGTATCTACGAGGCAGCGAAACATCCAAAGCCATCATTCGCCCGTTCCCATTGGACGGCAGCCCAAACTATGAAGGGAAGCACAGGGGCTCACTGCGCTAAAACAGTGAAGGACTCTTTCCAATAACTCTACAAATGGAAGCCACATAAGACTGGTTCAGCCCGATTCAATGCCCTGTCAGCGCCCCCACGACACGTGGCGATCTAAAGCTGGCTATCACATCTTTAAGACGCAGAAAGTGCCCCAGAAGTTCCGTACCGTCTCACTAAAAAGTCGATTCACTGTTTACCAATGCTTGGAACGCCCGCCCGGTAAGCGTAGGGCGAAGAACGGAGCCCACGGGGAGATCCGACGTCAGATCGAAGGTCAAGTCAGGATGGTCCGCGGCTTCCTCCCACGGCCATTCGCTCCTCTCGAAATACGGTCCCAGCCCAGATCGCGCCACGGCCAGCAAGCCAAACAGATCACCCCGGTGAGGCTTCCCCTCTAGATGACCCTGGAACGTCACAATAGCCAGATGATCCGGCTTGTCCGGTCTCGACAGCTGCGGCGGCAGCAGGTTGACGATGTACGGCGGGAAAGCGCTATCGCTTCTCGAGAGATCCAGCCAGGCGGTGAATTCACCATCGTGAACCAGGGCAGTGCCCACCGGCTCTTCGAGCTGGAATCCAACCTCCAGTTCCTCACGCACCTCACGGCGCAGGCAAGAAAGGACGCTCTCCCCCGTCTCGATCCTCCCGCCGATGCCACCGATACCCACGGCTCGGGTCCCGTTCGGAAGCTGCCCCCAGTGACGCGGCCGGCTCACTTCGAAGTAGTAGGCTTCCTCATCGTGGAGCACGGCCGAGACGCCGACCAGAATCACCTGCTGGTCGACCAGCAGCGGGTGTGACACACGTCTTAGAGCAGGCATCAATGCAAAGAGATCCGGCATAGTTTACTCCTTCGTAGGAAGATGTGTCTGGATGAAGCGGTAGGTTTCCTCCGCTACCGTCCTCCATTCGCTGTCTACGGTAAGGACGTGACCGGAGCTGTGAAGCGTCACCAATTCCTTGTCGGTCGAGCCAGCTCGCTCGCACGTGAACTCCGCGGCATCGGCCTGGATCGTCTCGTCACCGGTGCTGTGGATGATGAGCAAGGGACAGGTCACCTGCGGAAGGAGTCCGTGGGCGCGCCGAATCAGCTTCAACAACTGGTGAGCAGCGAAGGAGGGAAACGCATCATAGCTCCACTTTCGATGTGCGGCTTCTGGATCGCTCAGGTCGCTCTTCTTCGACTTCGCCTTCTTCGGGACGAGATACTTTAGGACGGGCGAAAGGAGAATGAGACGGTTTGCCACCTTAACGGCGGGGGAATAGAGGATAGCTCCAGGAAGGGCATCGCGTCCTGCCAGGTAGATGGTCAGCAATGAGCCCATCGAGAGCCCGCCAACGAACACCCGTTCGCAGCGAGATCGGAGCTCCGCCAGAGCCTCCTCCGCACAATCAGCCCAGTCCGTCCACTTCGACTCGTTCAGATCCTCCACGCTGGTACCGTGACCAGGGAGCAGCGGCGCAAAGACTGTGAAGCCACGCTCGTGTAGATAGTCGCCAACGAGACGCATCTCCGGGGGAGAACCGGTGAAGCCGTGGAGAAGCAGCACGCCCGTGGATCCGCCCTCAAGCAAGAATGGCGACGGGACTACGTGATCATGTCGCACCACTCTGATCCTCCACTCACAGGTACGGCTCGCAAAGAAACAGTGCTAGAGCACTGTACCCGTCGGCTATCTGACCACTCCGCGCCATCGCCAGAGCTCGGTTTGGAGGAACCGGGTGCACCTCGATAACCTCGCTCGGCTCTCGGTTTACCTCTCGATCTAGACGGACGTTCGATGCCAAGACCACGTGATAGACCGCGTCGATGACGCTAGTACCAGGGCGAAAGGACCCGATATAGCGCCACTCGTCGCTCGTCCCACCGACCTCCTCTGCCAGCTCCCGCCTCGCCAGCTCCATTGGGCTGCCGTCGAAGTCGTGGAACCCGCCAGCGGGCACCTCCCAGCACCAATCATCCATCGTGTAGCGGAACTGCCGAATGAGCACTACCTCCCCGTCGATCGTTATCGGAACAACCCAAACCGCACCGACGCCTTCAATGTAAGTGTAGGGGCCGATTTCTCCATCGGGCCAGCGGACCAAGTCTGTGCGTACCCGGAACCAGGGGCACTCAAAAGCGTAGTCCGTCTCCAGTCGTCGCCACCCGAAGGCAACACTGTTTGGCTTGTCCAAGCCCTCGTCCAAGCCCTTATCAGAGTCCTTATCGATGCCGGCCAAAGCGCCTCCTCATCCCAACATATTCACAGAACGATAGACCTTTTTAGCCACCTACTGTCTCGCAACGAGGTACACTCCAGCACCAAGGGCTATGATCACACCCATCCCCCGCACGAACTCGAGCGTCATCACGGCGCAGCCCCAGCTGCCGACCAGTGGCCTGATGTCCTTCCACACGTCATCCGGCGGATTGGTCGCCGTCTCCTCACCAACCAGTTCCCCATACGCCTCCCTGGCGCGGCGCTCCGCCGCTTTGATCCCCAAATGAGACATCGCAGCGAGAACGACGCCGAGAACGACCATCAGGATTGCCAGCACCCACTCCCATCCAGTCTCGGTCACTCCTCGCCACGACGACGCCCAATGGTGTCATCCACGGGCATGGTGGCCCGAATGAGCCCGACGAACATCGACATCGCACCCAGCAACTCACCCCTATACACCACCAGCGGTACCCCAAGGCGACTAAACGTACCGCCAGACCGACAGGACGTCCTTCGTCAGCACAAAGCCTCCGACAAGATTATATCCCACCCGCGGTGTTACACAAAGGCCGGCTTTGGGAGGCGAACTGCGTCGTTGCCAGAAGGTTGGACGGCTCTGGCTCATTTCGGCATCCGCTCCGTCCTCACCCAGATCTGCCTGCCATCGGTGATAAACGTCACGGTACCATGCTTGTCGGTGCGGTAGACTGTCCTCCCATTCAGCCGTCTCAGCACCGCGTCGCAGGGATGGTCGAAATCATTCCCTTCACCTACGCTAATCGTGAGCAGCTGTGGATCGACCGCCTCAAGGAACTCCGTCGTCGTCGAGTCGCAGCCGCCGTGGTGCGCCACCTTCAGCACGGTGCTCCTCAGGTGCGCTTTGTCAGCCAGCAGCCGTCGCTCCGCTTTCGCCTGAATGTCGCCGGTCAGGAGCATCGAGGCATCTCCATACGTTAGCCGTGTAACCAGCGAGTTATCGTTGAAACCCTCGCCTACCAGAAGCTCCACGCCCGGATGCAGAACCTCCAGCAGCAATTCCTCATCGAGTTCGATCTCCAGCCCCGCCTCACCCCGATAGACCGTCGCCCCTCCATCTTCCACCAACCGCCGCCACTCGTCACACATCGCATCGTCACATCCCATCTCGCGAAACACCACCTTCTCCACCCGATACCGCTCCAGTGCCGAAACCAGCCCCGTGATGTGGTCAGCGTCCGGATGGGTGAGCACCACCAGGTCAAGCGACCGGTCCCAAAACCCCATCCGCTGGCCCAGATGGGAGAGCAGCACGCTCGGGCTGGGCCCACCATCGATCAGCGCTTGCCGTCCGGACGGAGTCTGGATGAAGATGGCGTCACCCTGCCCTACGTCCAGAAAAGACACGTGCAGGCGTCCGTCGGGTAGACTCGCCCGCAAGAACAGTGCAAGGATCAACAGAATGACCGACCCACCGATAAGCGTCTTCGATACCAGGTCTGAGGAAAACCAGACCCTCAGCTGCTCCCAGAGCTCCACGCGTCTTCCTCTAGGTCTCGTAATCCACCAACTAACCCCACCCAGAAGTCCATAGTACACGCCGACCATCCACCCATCGATATCCATCGGCACTGACGCGAGGGGCAAGTCGGCGGTCCAGCGGACCATCTCGATCGTGTAGGTCAAGAAGACCCAGGCAGCCCAGCCGACAAATTGCCCCAGCGGTTTTCGAATCAGCCCCAGGAGCGTAGCCACACCCCCGGTGACCATCAAGTACGGCTGAATCGGGAGTACAAGTAAGTTACTAAGAAGCGTAACGAGGGAGAGCTGTCCAAGGACCGCCACCAAGATCGGGGCTGTCGTGATCTGTGCTGCGACAGTCACCAGAAACGTCTCGCTGACCAAGTCCACCATCTGCCGAGCGCGCTCGGCGGCCATAACCCGCTCCAACACGTCTCCAACCGCGCGCTCCAGAGGCTCCGTGTAGAGCATCAGTCCCGCCGTGGCGGCGAAGCTGAGCAAGAAACCCACGTCCCATAACACGTGCGGATTCCACGTCGTCATGGCGAAGGCCGCCACCGCCAGAGAGACAGGGGCGTAGCTGGGGCGCCCGATGTACCGTCCAAATAGGTATAGCAGACCCATTAGCGTCGCTCGCACCACCGCAGCTGAAGCCCCGACTAAGAACGTGTAAATGACCACGCCCCCCATAGCCATTAACGTCGCCCGGCGACGATCAAACGCCCGTTGCGCCAGTCCAGCGAAGATAGCCCCGATGACTGTGATATTGAATCCAGAGATTGCGATGAGGTGCGTCGTGCCGGTCGCAGAGAAATCGTCCATCAGATCCTCCGGAATGCCTGACTCAACACCCAGTAGAATCCCAGTCAGTAGCCCGGCTTGTGGTTCAGAGAGCATGCCGGAAATACTCTCCTGAGCCCGGCGTTTGAAGGCGAGGAGATGGAACATCAGAGGACTCGCCTGCTTTTCAGCCAAGAGGTCGACTTGAGCACCTACCATCATCGAGTGAATCCGCCGCCGTGCCAGGTAATCACGGTAGGAGAATCCCTCGAACTGCCAGGGAATCTCCAACACCCCCTCGACCCGGACTGCATCACCATATTCGTGCCGCGGGTAACGCGCCGTACTGACGAGGACCAGCCCATCGACCTCACGCTCAGCACCGTCGGGCAACAGCAATCGTCGAGCACGTACTTGGAGACTTGTATACTTGTCGCGTTCATCTGGCTCGCCGACCACGAGGCCTTCGAATGTCACCCATTCACCGTTGTAGGTCGCCAGGGATT
>Ga0207797_1003404_pt1 | contig 10566 bp, 14 predicted proteins | sample PRCRCaboRojoPR_6_FD_187275 | JGI IMG/M metagenome (GOLD analysis project Ga0207797, IMG submission 187275) | Marine sediment microbial community from Cabo Rojo, Puerto Rico - PR CR 10% Liquid 1 (SPAdes) | ecosystem: Environmental > Aquatic > Marine > Coastal > Sediment | place: Cabo Rojo, Puerto... | reverse complement strand
GCGGACCGCGCCGTCGGTGAAAAGATTTTATATACCTTCCGCATTGGGCGATGAGAAAATGACGACTGCATATGACGTTCCAGCAGATGAGCTCATCGCCTCGCTCTCGCAGCGGCTGCGAAGCGATTATGATATCGAGCCTCCCGAGTGGGCCGCCTGGGTGAAAACAGGCGTGCACCGGGAGCGGCAGCCCGACGACCCGGACTGGTGGTATACCCGCATCGCCGCTATCCTGCGCAAGGTCTACATGCGCGGCCCCATCGGGACGGAGCGGCTCCGCAGCTTCTACGGCGGCAAGCGAGACAGAAAGGTGAAGCCGCATAAAAGCCGGAAGGGCAGCGGCTCGATCGTCCGGACCTGCCTCCAGCAGCTTGAATCAGCCGGTCTGGTGACCACGGTCGAGGGCGAAGGGCGCGTTATCACGTCCGAGGGACAATCATTCGTCGACGGCGTCGCCAACAAGGCCGTAAAGGCATGATAAACCTTAAATAAAATAAGTTGTGTGGAAAGTATGGATGCAGAGGATATCAAGCGGCGCATGATGGAGGAAATGCAGCAGCAACAGCAGGACGAACAGCAGGAAGCACAGGAAGAATACGTGCAGGCGCAGAAAAAAGCCCTCATGCGGCAAATCCTCACCCCGAACGCCCGTGAGCGGCTCGGCCGCATCCGCGTCGCCCAGCCCCGGCGGGCGGAGATGCTGGAAAATCAGCTCATCCGGCTCTACCAGATGGGGCGCATACAGGAAAAGCTCGACGACGAGCAGTTTCAAGAGGTCATCAAACGACTGACGCCGAAAAAGCGAGATATAAACATACGGAGGAAATGATGTCACGAAACAAGTCTCTGGGGAAAAAGAAACGCCTGAACAGGGCGACCAAGCAGAACAGGCGCGTTCCCGCCTGGATTATCATGAAAACCAACCGGCGGTTTCTCCGCCACCCCAAGCGCCGCCACTGGCGCCGAAGCAATCTCAAAAAGTAATAAAACGGTGATGAAATGCCAGAAGAACGGATTTACACTATTCCATTGATGCGGGCAAAATCACTGCCGCGACCCCGCCGCACCAACCGGGCAGTGAAGGATATACAGCGCTTTTTAGCCAAGCACATGAAGAGCGATGACGTGCACCTGGACGCCAGCCTGAACGAGGCCATCTGGAGCCGCGGCCGCGGGAACATCCCGGGTCGTATACGGGTGAAAGGCGTCAAGGGCGACGACGGCGTCGTCTGGGCGTACACCCCGGAGGCGGAGGTCGTGGAGCGCGGCGAGGCTGAAGAGAAGGAGGCGGCGCCGGTTGAGGAGGTGGAAGAAGAAGCTGAAGCGGTGGTGGCGCCCGCGGAGGAGATGGAGGAAACGGAAGCCGGGACAGCTGCCGGGGAAATCGAGGAGCCGGAGGAAGCTGAGGAGGCCCCCGTGGAAGCCCCTGAGGAGATAGAGGAGCCTCTCGAGGAACCCGAGGCTGAAGAACCGGTTGAAAAACCGGAGGGCGACACGGCAGAAGAAGCCGAGGAACCGCCGGAGGAGGAAGAAGAACCGGCAGCGGCGGAAACACCGGAAGAAGCGGAATCCGACGAAGGGGAGGGGGAAGAAGCCGCGCAGAGCGACGAGGAGGAGCAGGAGAAGGAGGCGGCGTAGTGTCGTGACCATGCTGAAACGGCTGGATTTTAACAACAATCCCTATCTCGGTGTCTACTGCAGGGCAAACGACGATGTCGCGTTCATCGACCCCTCACTGGACGAAAACAGCCGGGAGCGCGTAGCCGCCTCCCTCCAGGTGGATGTCACCACGCTGGGTATCGGCGGCAGCCCCATCACCGGGTCGCTGCTCGCCATGAACTCCCATGGAGCAGTGGTCACCGACTTCATCACCGAGCACGAGCTGGGCGTGCTGCGGCAGCAGTTCGACGGCAACGTGCTCGTCATGAGGGACAGGTTCAACGCAGCCGGCAACAACGTCCTCGTCAACGACACCGGCACCCTCGTCCATCCCATGCTCCAGGACGACACGATAAATGATATAAAGGACGTGCTGGATGTCGAGGTACAACGTGGCACCATCTCGTCTATACAAACCGTGGGTATGGTCGCCGTCGCCACCAACCGGGGGCTGCTGTGCCATCCCAAGGTGGCTGAGGAGGAAAAAGAGCTGCTTGAGGCGCTGTTCGGCGTACCGGCGGACATCGGCACCGTCAACCACGGCGTGCCCTACGTTGGCGCCGGCATCGTGGCCAACGGCACCGGAGCGGTCATGGGTACCGCGACCACGGGCATCGAGATGGGCAGGATAGAAGAAGCATTACGTTTAGCAGGTGACTAAAATGGCAAAAGCATACCGGGTTGAAGGAACCTTTTACATGAAAAACACGTGGCAGCCGTTCAAGAAAGAGGTTGCCAGCGACGGCGAGGACGAGGCCAGAGAAAAAGCGCTCTCCCTCATCGGCAGCAACCACAAGGTCAAGCGAAAGAATATCAACATCGAAAACGTGGTGGAACTGTCGATAGATGACGTGGAAAACCTCGCGGTTCGATATCAGCTTGAAAGGTGATTATGATGGAAGCAGGAAATATGCAGCAAAACGACATGTATCTCTTGCAGGAATATCAGGAGCAGATGGACACGCTCTACCGGCAGGTGCAGCTCCTCGACGAGTTCATCGGGGAATGCCAGCAGGCCCAGAACGCACTTGAGGATATAGCCGAGGGTGCCGAGGGGGAGCAGATGCTCGTCCCGCTGGGCGGCAACGTGTTCATGCGGGCTGCGATAGCCGACACGGAGAAGGTGCTCACCGGCGTGGGCAGCGACGTGGTCGTCGAGAAATCGGTCAGCACCGCCAGTGATTTCCTGGAGAAACGCATGGAGGAACTCCGGCAGCGGGAGGAAAAGCTCATCGAGGCCTCCCAGGACATCAGGGCGCGTGTCCAGGAACTGCAACAGCGGTTGCAGGGCCGAGGCAGCGATTGAGATGTTCGATTTTCTGAAAAAGAAATTCAAAAAGTTCGAGGACGCCCTCGAGCAGGAAGTCGAAAAAGCAGAGGTGGCGGAGGAGACGGAGCGCGAGCTGCAGATTGAGCGAAAGGTGGAAAGCGAGCTGGAGAAACAGCTGCAGCTGGAGAAACAGCTGGGCAGCGAGGCAGCCGGCAAAAGCACGAAGCTCCCGATGAGCGAAAAAAAGCTGGACGAGCTGCTCTGGGATCTTGAGATGGGGTTGCTGGAGGCAGACGTGGCGCTGCCGGTGGTGGAGGACATCAAGAAAACCGTGAAGCGGCAGCTGCCATCCATGGCCCGCAAGCAGCCGGGGGAGGCAGTCCGGGCGACGCTGAAAAAAGCCATTGCCAACATTTTGTCGTCGTCGGAGGAAGACTTCTGGACGTTCGTCGATGAAAGCGACAAGCCCGTGGTGTTGATGTTCGTAGGTGTCAACGGCACCGGCAAAACCACCAGCATCGCCAAGCTGGTCCATCAGCTGCAACAGCGGGGGTACACCTGCGTCATGGGTGCCTGCGACACCTTCCGGGCGGGAGCCATCGAGCAGCTGCAGCAGCATGCCGACAACCTCGGGGTAAAGCTGATCAAACATGACATCGGCAGCGACCCGGCAGCCGTTGCCTACGACGCCATCCAGCATGCAAAGGCCAAGTACAAGGACGTCGTCATGCTGGACACGGCCGGCCGGATGCAGACCAACATCAACCTGATGGACGAGATGAAAAAAATCCGGCGGGTGGCCCAGCCCGACAAAATTATTTTCGTGGGTGACGCACTTACCGGCAACGACGCGGTTGAGCAGGCGAAACGCTTCGACCAGGTTGTTCCCATCGACGGTACCATTCTCAACAAGGTGGACGCCGACGCGAAAGGAGGAGCCGCGCTGTCCATCGCCTACACCATCGGCAAGCCATTGCTGTTCATCGGCAACGGTCAGGAGTACGACGACCAGATCGTGTTCACGCCGGAATGGATGCTGCAGCGATTGTTTGACTAGCCCCATCGCTCGAAGAGCTCGTGTTCGATGTCGAGCTGGTCCAGTATTTTTCCCACCACGTGGTCGACGAGCTCCGCCACGGTTTCCGGCAGATGATAGAAGCCGGGCATCGCCGGCAGCACGGTTGCTCCGGCCTGGCGCACCCGGACCATGTTCTGCAGGCTGACCAGGTCGAGCGGGGTTTCCCGGGGCACGACGACGAGGGGGCGGCCTTCCTTGAGGGTGACCATGGCCATCCGGATGATGACGTTGCTTGCATATCCATGGGCGATGCCGGCCAGCGTTTTGAGGCTGCAGGGAACGATGACCGCCGCATCATACCGAGCGGACCCCGATGCCACGGCGGCGGCGATGTCGTCCTCCGCGATGGTTTCGTCGGCCATGACGGCCAGGTCGTCAACCGCGTAGTCGGTTTCGTGCGACAGAATCGTTTTGGCGCTCTCCGACACGATGAGATGGATCACGGCGTCCGTTCGGCTGATCTCTTCCAGCGTCCGGATGCCGTAGATAACGCCGGAGGCGCCGGTGATGGCCAGCACGATGCGTTGCATGGCTCTATATCGGATGACCGTACATAGCTTTATCGACCCTGCTCCGGGCCGTATATCTGCTCGAGGGCCTCCATCACGCTCCGGCGTACGTTTTCCTCGGTGAACTCGTCGAGGTGGCCGGAGACCTTCGCCATCGGTATGCCCTGCTCCTGGAGAAAATGCAGGGCAGGCAATGTCTTGGTTTTGAACTCCTGCAGCCGGGACCGGATTTTTTCCTCGGTGTCGTCGGAGCGCTGCACCACCGCGGCGCCGCATTTCGTGCACCGGCCGTCGTCGGGCGGCTTGTAGTCAAGATGGTAGACCGCACCGCAGTTAGGGCAGATACGCCGCCGGGTGGTCCGCTCGATGATGTTTTCGTCGGTGTTGGTGACCCAGAGGATGAAGTCGACGGCCGTATCCTGCTCGTCGACCAGTTCGAGGAGGAAGCGCGCCTGCTCCTTCGTCCGGGGGTAGCCGTCGAGCGCCTGCCCCCGGTAGCCGTGGGCGGCGAACGCTGCCTGGAAGAGCTCGTTGGTGATGTGGTCGGGGACGTACAGGCCCCGTTCGACATAATATTTTGCCTTCAACCCGAGGACGACCTCGGCATCGTCTGTGCCCAGCTCGTCCATGATGTCCTCGTCGGGGATAAACGCCTCGTTGTCTTCGTCCCGGAAGCGGTCAAGGGAGCCGGTGTAGCCGTAGCGGTCGTAGGCTGCCAGGTAGCTGCGGAACATGGTGCCCGTGGACAGCTGCTCAAGGCCATACTGCTCGACGAGCACGTCGATGCGGGGCTGCTTGCCGGCGCCGCTTTTGCCGGTCACGATAACGTTGGTCAGGGTGTCTGGAATGGACATGGGACGTGTATGACGCCGGGCTATAAGAATATGGCGGGACGGAAACACAACATACTTATAGAAAAAACGTGTTTTCCATCCGGTATACTTCAGGTGAACATATGGAAGGAACCGTGAGACGATGGCTTGTCTCCTACGGGTTTATCGGCGCCGAGGAGCTCGACGAAGATGTGTTCGTACATCTGTCAGACGTCAACTCGGGCATGCCGCTCAAGGAGGGACAAAAGGTCACCTTCGAGATAGAGGAAGAACCTAAGGGACCGAAAGCCGTCAACGTGGACATCGTCGAAGAATAACCTAGCCCATCATATCCGGCAGGAGCGCCTGCCAGCGCTGCCGCAGTTCAGCCGCGGTGAGATGCACATAGCGGTGCATGTCGTCGCCGTCGTAGACGGTGAGATGGTCGCCCGTCACCGTGCCAAGCTGCAGACATGACACATCTCCAAGCAGGGCTTCAAATGCGTCCGCGGCATCTTTTTTGACCTCTGCCACCCACCGGGTGTTCGACTCCGAGAACAGCTTGACATCCGTCCGCAGGTCACCCATGCCATACAGGCAGACCTCGGCGCCCGTGCCGCCCATCGTCATCTCCGCCAGGCAGCCGGCTAGGCCGCCGGATGAAACATCGTGGCAGGCGGCCACGTATCCTTCGTTGATGGCCCCATGCAGCGCGTCCATCCCGGCCTGAAGCCGCGCCGGGTCGGTCCGGGGCACCCGGCCGCCCTTCCGCTGCAGCCACCGGTAGTAGGCGCTGCCCCCCAGCTCCTGCCGGGTGTCGCCGACGAGGTAGACCGGGTTGCCCTCCCGTTTGAAGGGCGTAGTGACACAGCGCCGCACGTCGTCGACGATGCCGATGCCCAGCAGCGACGGCGTGGGAGGAATGGCGCCCGCGGGCGTCTCGTTGTACAGGCTCACGTTGCCGGAGACAAAGGGCAGATGGAGGGCGCGGGCCATCTCGCCCAGGCCCCGGGTGGCCTCGTGGAGCTCGCCCATCCGCTCCGGCTTCTCGGGGTTGCCAAAGTTGAGGCAGTCCCCAATGCTGTCCGGGCGGGCTCCGACCGCGGTGAGATTGCGGCATATCTCGTCGACGGCCGCCCGGGCACCATGATACGGGTTGAGAGTCATGTAAAAGGGGTTGACGTCGGCGGTGACCGCCAGCCCGCGGAAGGAATCACGGAGGGGCTTGACCACGGCTGCGTCGCCATGTGTCTGCCATCCCACCGGGCCCTGCAGCGGCTTGCCGGCGGTGCTGCCCCGCACCTCATAATCATACTGCCGGACAACCCAGCTGCGTGACGCGATATCGGGCATGGCAAGCAGCGAAAGCACCATCTCGTTGACATCCTCGGGCATGGCAAACGTCGGGTCGGCTGTCTCCCGGCCGGATGGCGTCTCCCAGGGACGCTGATAGCATGGCCCTGACACCTGGAACCGGAGGTCGAGCTCGCCGATGCACTGCCCGTGGTACCGGAGCCTGACCAGGGGCTCCTCGATGACCGTGCCCACCGGCACCGCTTCCACATCCCATTGCTCGAAGATGTCCAGCACCGCCTCGACGTTGTCCGGGTGGACGACCAGCATCATGCGCTCCTGCGACTCGGACACCCATATCTCCCAGGGCTCCATGTCTGCTTCCTTCAGCGGGATCTTGTCCAGCTGGACTTCGGCGCCGTAGCCCGCATCATATGCCAGCTCGCCGCAGACGCAGGAGAGACCGCCGCCACCCATGTCCTTCATGCCCTCCACCAGGCCGGCCTCGACGCATGCCAGGCAGGCATGGATGAGCGGCTCCTTGGTGATGGGGTCGCCCAGCTGCACCGCCGAAATCGACTCCTCCTCCGACTCCTCGTGCAATTCCTCCGAGGCAAACGTGACCCCGTGGATGCCGTCACGGCCGGTTTTGCCGCCGGCGTAGATATATATGCTGCCGGGATGCTCCGCCCGGCTGTGCATCAGATGCCGTTTGTCCACGATGCCGATGCAGCCCACGTTGACCAGGCAGTTGCCCACGTAGCCGTCATGAAAGCAGACCTGGCCGGCCACCGTGGGGATGCCGATGCGGTTGCCGTAGTCCCGGATGCCCTCCACCACCCGCTTGAACAGATAGCGCGGATGCTTGACGCCCCGCGGCAGCCTCCCATGTGGATAATTAAGCGGGCCGAAAAACAACGGGTCTATCAATGCGACGGGCTGCGCGCCCATGCACAAAACGTCGCGGACGATGCCCCCGATGCCCGTGGCAGCCCCGCCGTAGGGCTCGATGGCCGACGGATGATTATGTGATTCAAGCGCAGCAACATAGTAATGGTCGTCGTCGAACTCGATGACTCCTGCATCTTCGCGGGCGACGATGCGGTCCTCCTCGATGCCGTAGACATGCCGGCGGAGCACCGGCGTCGACGACTTGTAGCAGCAGTGCTCGCTCCACGCCTGGCCCAGGGCCTGCAGCTCCAGGTCCGTGGGACGACGTTCCTTGCCCGCAAAGTAGTCCCGGATACGCTGCATCTCGTCGAGGCTCAACGCCAGCCCCATCTCCCGGCTAATCGTTTTGAGCTGCACGTCGTCGGCGCTGGACAGGTCAACCAGATGTACCGCGCCATGTTTTTCAAAAAGATGATCAGTCATCCATATCCTCTTGCAGCTCGACCGTGTAATCATGGATAACCGGGTTGGTGAGCAAACGCTGGCACATCTCCTCAACGCGGTCGCGCACAACGTCCTCGCTGTCACCGCTGACCACGAGACGGGTCACCTTCGCAACGCTGACATCCTCGACCTCGTCGAAGCCCAGCAGATGCAACGCCTTGAGAATGTTGTTGCCCTCCGGGTCCGATATACCCTTTTTCAGCTGAACTTCTACCCGTGCCGTAAACATGATATCTATGCGCAGAGCTCGCTCACGTGATGACAGTCGGGACAGGTATACTTGAGCGGCCGCTCGCCCGTGTCATGTATCTCGAACACGTGCTCGCAGCGCTCACACTGCACGTTTTTCCGCACGCCGGACGCCATGTGCCTGCGCAGCGCGCCGTTCTGCCCGCAGTTCGGGCAGGTATACTTGAGCGGCCGGGCGCCGGTGTCGGAGATGGTGAACACGGTGTGGCAGTCGCTGCACATCACCTTGGTGGTAACGGCGGATACCAGCTTGATGCCCTCGCTGCGCCGTTCTTTTCCCGGCGCGGTAAAATACATGTACAGCTCCGCCAGGAAAAACACTGCGAACAGGATGATGCCGATGACCGCCCACCATTCCACCGAGAGCGGCAGGTCCGTCCCGGACAGTATGTATCCCTGGTCCTGGAGCACCGCCACCATGAGCCATATGAAGTAGAGGACGGAGATAAAGGTAATAACGGCAGCCCCACGTACCCGCTTCTCTTCCATGTTCAAAGTTATTGAAAGTGTCTATATAAATATTTGTGGCTGACCTGGCTGACTGACCAGTCGTTCCGCATGGTCACCGGGCAGGTCAGGTTTCCCGGAGATGGGGCATGGCGTGGCCGCTTAGAAAAATTTCCATATGGTGGCTGCTGCTATGCCGTAGTCGCCGGCGGTGTCATGGGAGACGGCGACGATGCAGCATTTTCCATACGCGGGCTCCGCAAACCGCCAGGTGTAGGGTGCCTCGTCCAGCCGGGTTTTTGCTTCGCCGTTCACGTAGAGCTGCAGGGAAACAATGTCGTTTACGTTGTCCTCGATAGCGACCATTATGTCGACGGGTCCGAAGGCCACCGGGACGGGGAAAGGCATCAGTCTGTTGTTGTAGACGTACACGCCGGGCTGCGGCTGAGATAGCTCCATTGACAGGGTCTGCGCCCGGGCGAACTTGAGATCGCCCATGCCCTCGTCCCGGTAGCTGATGCAGGCACGGTCATGGGCGTCGAACACGATGTCGCTGCAGCATCCGACGGCTCCCTCCGCATCAACGGTTTCATGTATCCATGTGTCGCCCTCCCGGTAGACATATATGAGGTCTTTGGCGTCAACGTCTTGGCACATAAAATGCGGGCTGTCATGGATGTCCAGGGCGAGCGAATACGAGTAGCAGACGTTTTCCCCGGAGATCACGGTCTCCCGGCGCCATGTTCCCTGTGCTTTGTACGCATATCTGAGGTCATAGCTGCCCGTATCATAGTAGCCGACATGCGGCCGGCCGTCCACGTCGACGTCGACAGCCGGGTAGAGCAGGTAGCCGGACGCCCCCGTGTCAACGGTTTCAGCCTGCCATGTGCCATTCTCGTTTCTCATGGCATAGCGTATGGTTCGATGCGCCACGTTTGTGTAGGCAACATGCGGTCGGCCGTCGGCGTCCAGCATGAGCGTGTTATGGACCCCACCAATCCCCTCGGGGTCAACCACCTCGTTGTGCCATGCCGTGCCATCCCAGAAGGCGTATCGCATACGACGAGCGCCATATCCGTCGCTGTAACTGATATGAGGATGCTGGTCGGCGTCCAGTGCTATGCCCACGGACCCGTAGACGCCGTCGCCCACATACACGGTGTCGTATATCCATTGCTCTCCATTCCAACGGGTGCAGATGACCTCCCCGGGCGGCCGGGCATAGGCGATGTACGGGTTGTCCTGGTCGTCCAGCGCAATGGCCGTGGCTAACATGTTTCCGTTTTCCCCGCCGGAGCCCTCGGCAAGGATGGCGGTCTCCCATGCGCGGTCGGTCCAGCGGGCATATTTCACATAGCCGCCGTCGTCCTCGCGGCAGTAGCTGATATGTGGCCATCCATTTGCGTCAACCGCAACCGAGGTATATCGTCCCGTGTTGCCCTCGGTGTCCACGGTGTCGACCCACCAGGAGACAGGTCCAATGTGTCCCTGGCTCGAAGATAAAGATGTGGCTGCTGCGTCACCATGTGCTCCGTCATCGGGACGGCCGTGTACGCCGCCACCAGTTGAAAAAATGGGCAGCAGCATCGCTGTACATATCAAAAGCACCCCCAGGTTTTTCATGCTGTGTAACCTCCATGCCACAAACAAACCAATCTTTATAAATATTGCTAACGTGGCACATGGCCATGTTCTCCAGGCATAGCCAGAGAGCCCCTGAGGCCAGAAATCTTTTTACCATGAGGACGTTGTAGAGCCATGTATGTCAGCGTGGTCGGCGGGCGGCAGTGCAGCCCCGAGGTATACAGCGAGGCGGAGGAGATCGGGCGGCGCATCGCCGGGCTGCCAGCTGTG
>Ga0207797_1003403_pt1 | contig 10567 bp, 10 predicted proteins | sample PRCRCaboRojoPR_6_FD_187275 | JGI IMG/M metagenome (GOLD analysis project Ga0207797, IMG submission 187275) | Marine sediment microbial community from Cabo Rojo, Puerto Rico - PR CR 10% Liquid 1 (SPAdes) | ecosystem: Environmental > Aquatic > Marine > Coastal > Sediment | place: Cabo Rojo, Puerto... | reverse complement strand
AGCTGGCTGTTATGCGAGTATCAGGGTTTAGCGAGGATCGTCTTTGTACGAGTTTCCTCTCTCAAGCGTGGCTAGTAATGTTGTCCGACAGTCAGACGCTGACGAGGGGCGAAATTCTTCGCCTTGGGATTCTCGAAGAAGTTCAAGTGGCAAATTTAGCGTAAATAGAAAACTTAGCAACACGAGTCACTTTAGAACTATCCCCGTCGCAATAGAAACGGTGACGTCAGTCCGGGATCGACATCGGTATTGCATCTTACGGAGATATTTGGGAGGGTTTACATATCGATCTATACCTTTATTTCAGAACAACTTGAAATTCAACTACGTCCTTTCCTAGGTCGTCTTAGGAAACTTTCCCCCCGCGAAGAGAGCTCGACGGAGCTTTGCTCTCGGAGCCAAGGGCATACGGCGCACTAGGATCAAACGTTGAACCAAGCATCGACCAAGAAATCAAGGAGGTCCACCCCCGATGAATTTTCCGGAACTAAACAGAGACTTTAGACTTGACCGACTAAAACCCCCGCAGGGCAAGATAAAGATGGTCCTCGACACCGATACCTACAACGAGATAGACGACCAGTTTGCAGTCACCTATGCCCTGAGGTCGTCGGAGCAACTTGACGTGAAGGCCCTGTACGCCGCCCCTTTTCAAAATCAGAGATCGGCCGACCCCGGAGAGGGGATGGAAAAAAGCTACGAGGAGATCCTGAAGCTACTGAAGAGGCTGGATCGGGATTCTCATAACTTCGTCTACCGGGGTTCGGGAAGCTACCTCGCCGACCAGGAAGATCCCCCCAAGAGCCCTGCGGCGGAGGACCTGATAGAACGGGCCCTCGAAGGCGAAGAGGACCCCTTGTACGTGGTGGCCATCGGAGCGATGACGAACGTGGCCTCCGCGATCCTGGCGGAGCCGGAGATAATAGGCAAAATCGTCGTCGTCTGGCTCGGCGGTCAACCCTTCCACTGGAAAGACACCCAAGAGTTCAACTTGGGACAGGACGTCCAAGCTTCAAGGCTAATTTTCGACTGCGGGGTACCTCTAGTTCACATCCCCTGCTACGGAGTCGCCTCACATCTACTGACCACTCTGCCCGAAGTGAAGGAACTGACCGAAGAAGCGGGTTCGATCGGCAAATATCTGAGAAAAATATTCCAAGATTATAGGGAAGATCACAGGGCCTACGCCAAGGAAATCTGGGACATCTCCACGATCGGCTACCTGCTTAACCCCGAGTGGGTCCCGACCGACCTGGTCCACAGCCCGATATTGACCGATCAAGTGACTTGGAGTTTCGACAACTCCCGCCACTTCATCCGCAATGCCACTTTCGTCCACCGAAACCCCATCTTTGGAGATTTGGCGGAGAAATTGAAAGAAGAGGGCTAAAAGGAGAGACCAAGGAGCGGTTTTATCCTATGAGAGAGAACGAGACCGACCTCAACCTCGAACGGCTGACGTTAAAAACGACCACTCAACAGCTGATAGAGGACGAGGAGGGCTACAGACTGTGGCGGAAGACGACGGAGAGGAAGTACCTACCCGTCGAGAGAAGCGCCTTGCTGCTTTGTGACGTCTGGGACGACCACTGGAGCAAGGGGGCCCGGGAGAGATTGGAGAAGATGGTCGGAAGAATGAATGAGGTGGTCCAGGCGGCCCGGCGAAAGGGGTTGATCATCATCCACGCCCCCTCGGAGACGACCGGTTATTACGAAGAAACCGCCGCCCGGCGGCGGGCAAAAGAGACTCGGCCCGTCGAATTGCCCCAGCCAATCGAACACGTCGATCCCCCTTTGCCCGTGGACGCCTCCGACGAGGGCTCAGACACGGGCCAACGTCAACCGCGACAGGTCTGGACCCGCCAACATCCGGCGATCGAGATAGATCAGGAGAGGGACTACGTCTCCGATGAGGGCGAAGAGATTTTCAGCATCTTAAATAGCGAGGGAGTCAACAATCTTTTCCTGATGGGAGTCCACGCCAACATGTGCATCCTGAACCGCTCTTTCGGGATAAAGAAGATGGTCAGCTGGGGGGTCCGCCCGATATTAATCAAGGACTTGACCGACGCCATGTACAACCCGGAAAGACCACCCTACGTAAGCCACGAGGAGGGCACCAGGCTGGTGGTCGAATATATTGAGAAATTCTGGTGTCCGACGGTCGAAAGCGAGGGACTCATCGCTTAGGAGCCCTTCCCGGGAAGACCTTACGTCTGACGGTCTTCCCCACCAGGATCCAACCATGCTCGTCCCGGCTGAGAAGCCAAGTGGTCCCGTAAGAGAGGAGCAAAACCAACAGACAGGCCAGAGAGGCGCCATACCAGTTGGAGAAGAAAAGATCCCCCCACAGACGCTTCAAGACGTTTTGAAAGAAGATATGGGTGAGATAGATGCCGAAGGAATAATTGCCCAAGGCCCGAAATATGGCGGCCGGGTAGCCCGACCGAAATGAAACGGCAGTTTTCCAAAAGAAGGCGAAAGCCACGATCGAGTAAAGAAAAACCGCGGGGCGCATGAAGTTCTCCCCGGGGCTAAATAGCTTCCCCGTCCGCAGGACGGAATAATAGTAGTCCCCCAGAACGAACCCTAGGCCGAGGAGAAAAGAGAAAGACCAGGGCCACCAGGAACTTTCCTCTATCCAGTCTCTAAATTCCTCCAGACGGCGCCCGAGGAAACAGCCGAGGATAAAGTAGCCCACCCAGGCAAAGAAGGTCGGTTGGATATTCTCCAGGCTCCATCGGGCCAGCCAGCTGGTCCCGGGCAAGAAATCCAAAAACACCAGCTCGAAGTAGGCCAAATAGACCACATTACAGGCCAGCGAGACGCCCAGAAAGACCTTCAACCTCCGCCCCCGATAGAAAAGAAAGACCAGGGGAGAGAGGAGATAGAACTGGACGATCAGGGGGATAAAATAGAGATGGAAGTAATAGCCCTGCCCCAGCAGGACCACCTTCCTGATCCAGCCAGGATTGAGCTCCCCCCACCGGTGCAGATTCAGGATGCTGAAGATAGTCCAAAAGGAGTAGGGCACCAAGACGTTGACGGCCCGCCTTTTGAGAAAGCGGAAGGGGAAGTCGGTCGGGTCGTGCCGATAGGTAACTAACAGGCCCGAAATTAGGATAAATATAGGAACGCAGAAGCGGGAAAGCTGGTTCCAGAAAAGGGCGTAGGGGATCGTGAAGCCAGAAGCGGCCTCCCGCCAGAGGGGTTGGCTGACGATATGGATGAGCAGGACGCCGACGATGCTGACGCCCCTCAAGAAGTCGATCTCCGGGATATAATCCCCGCTTGATCCTTCAGGCAAGCCCCACACCTCACTTGTTAGACCCCTTGGACCATCCCCGGGGCAAATTCCTCCGAAAAAGAAGAAGCCGGAGCCCGAAAGCCCCGGCAAGCACGATCGAAACAATAGTCGGAAGTAGTACTAGGCAAACTCCCTAAACTCTTCCCTCTTAGCTCCACAGATGGGGCACTCTTCCGGCGCTTCTCCCTCTAAGGTATGTCCACAGACGCTACATATCCGCACCTCGTCCAAGGCAAGGTCCTGGCCGGCCTCGACGGACTCCTTCGCTCTTTGGTAGAAATCCAAATGATTTTTTTCCGCCTGTAAAGCCCAGTCGAAAGAAGTACCTGCCGCTTTCTCTTCTTGGAAAGCGGCCACTTCTTTGTAAGCGGGATACATTTCGTTTATCTCAAATGATTCCCCGGCGATTCCCTGCTCCAAGTTATGGACCGTATCACCCAGCCCGAAGGGAGCGGCCGCCGTCGCCGGACCTTCCTCCAAGGGCAATCGGCTGAAATGATTGCTCGCGTGCACTTCTTCGGCGTAGGATATCGCCCGGAAGAGGCGCGCTACGTTGGGGTAGCCCTCCATCTCCGCCCTTTCTCCATAGATCCTATAACGCATATGCGCCTGGCTTTCCCCGGAGAACGCGTCTTGCAAATTGGCTATCGTCATCTCGCTTTCTGCTGGCATCCCTTCTAAATTCCCCCTTTTTCGACCATATCAATCTATCGTCGGTCGTCAAAAATTAGGCTTTTCAACTCTCGACCTCTGCCCATTTGTTCGGCAGTTTGGACTTAAACCACGTTTCCTCCAAAACAAATCGAGAGACGAACAAAGCACAGAAGAGACTACCCAGTATACCTATGGTCAAAGTGATGGCAAAGCCCCGCACCGGTCCGCTACCAAAATACATCAGAATAATAGCAGTCGCCAGAGTGGTCAAATTAGCGTCCACCACCGTGGAAATCGATTTCTGAAAACCGCTTCTGATCGCAGCGGAACCCGTCTTTCCTTTGTAACGTTCTTCCCTGATCCGCTCGAAGATAATTATATTGGCATCGACCGATATACCGATAGTCAAAATCACACCCGCTATGCCGGGCAAAGTCAACGTGGCCCCAAACATGGACAGGGCACCAAACATAATCAGCATGTTGAACAGTAAAACTACGTCGGCCAAAACCCCCAGCCAACGATAACGGATCGGCATGAAGAGTAAGATCAACAGGAAACCGACCAAGATGGTCAACGTGCCGGCCCTTATCGCGTCCTCACCCAAAGTGGGGCCGACCGTATTCTCTTCGATTATATTTACTTCGGCGGGCAAAGCACCGGCTCGCAATACGATGGCCAATCTCTTCGCTTGGTCCGCGGTGAAATCGCCCGTGATCGTAGCCTGATCTATCGAGTCTCTTCTCTGGGCGATATCGGCCAGACTCTGTTTTATGACGGGCGCACTTTGCACTACACCGTCAAGGACGATGGCCATTTGATCCCTCTCCGGTTCCAGACTCCTAACGACTTGGGCGAAGCGCTGAGCACCTTCGTTGTTGAAAGTAAGCGAGACAAATATGGGATTTTGACTGCTGCTGGATGTCTTGACCTCCGCGTTTTGCAATACCCTGCCGGTCATCAGGGGCTCTTCTTTCACCAGATACTGGCGAGGCTCCTCTCCTTCTTCCGAACGCCCCACCAAGACTTCCTCGGAACGAGAAGGCACAAGTTCCCCACCCGGGCCCGCAGTTTCGACGACCTTCTTAAACTCCAACAGGGCCGTGCGTCCGATCAGCTGGCGTGCGACTTGGGGATCGGTTTCGCCGGGTAGTTCGACTAAAACCCTCTCGTCCCCCAGCGGAGCGATGGTGGGCTCAGTCAGACCGTACTGGTTGACCCGGTTGTTTAGAATGGTGACGATCTTGTCGATGGTCCGTTCCTTCTCATCCTGACCCATCTCCTTTATCCCTTCAGCTTCCAGCACCATTCTAGTGCCCCCCTTGAGATCTAGCCCCAAGTTAATCACCTTGTCCAGAGGATAAAAGGGGAACAGGAAATAGATGACTACCCCTAACACGGCAAATATTAAAAGTATCTTCAGCAGTCTATTTTCGTAAAGAAGGTCAGTTTTCATTACTCGTTGCCCCCATCATTTTCTGTCTTTTCCTCTTTCGATTCCTTTGCTTCTTCCAGTTGCTCAGCATCTTCTTCGGATTCGCCCTCCATCTCCACCACACTGTCTTCCTCCACCCTCAATCTGCTACCGTCTTCCACTTCGACCAAAAGGCTGTCATCTAGAACTTGGACTATCGAACCGTGAATACCTCCGGCCGTAATGATCCTGTCCCCCTGCTTCAAGTTGTCGATCAATTCTTCATGCTGCTGTTGCTTCTTACGCTGTGGTCTGATCAAGAGGAAGTAAAATATACCGCCGAAGACCACGAGAAGAACAATTAAAGAAAGAGCTCCATCCATCTAGATCGTAAACCTCCCCTGAATAATTGCTTGCACAAATTTATCGGCTTCCATTATCGTTTCATCTCCCCGCATCTACACTCCAATCTCTTCTCCACCCTCCTCCACCGGCGAACCAGTATCCCCATCCCTATAGAGCCGATACAAACCCAGGCCTCCGTAGACACCTCCCAAAACGGCTATCCCCGCTTTCGTCAGAAGGGATCCCGTTCCCGTCAACTGGAGACCGTTCACAATCAACCGTTGCAAAAAGAAAAACACGATACCCCAAATGATGCAATACGAACTAAAAGATGTCAAACGAGGCCAGGCCCCTGCGCGAGTAGCTAGGAGGTCGAAAAGCAGAGTAGCGATCACCAAAAGGGGAAAAAGAACCAAGACGAAAAATACCACTTCCTCCCTCAAAGCGAAGGCCAAAAACAAAAGGTAATGGCCGGGCAGAAGGCCGATAAGGGAGTTACCCTTCTTAAACTTCCCTCGAGAGCCCTCTCCCCTTCTAAAACGGGGCCTAATCCAGAACAAATGCAGGAGGACCAATATGGCCAAAGAAGAAGTGAGAGAGACGGATAAAACGGATAGACCGGCCACCACGACCACCAGTCCGCTAAACAAAACCACCAACAAGGCCGTAGCTTCTTTAGAATACAAGCCTAAACCCATGAGAAAAACCTCGGCTGTCAATTGTTACGCAATTTTAAAAAGAGGAGCCGATCCACGCAAGAGATCGGGAACCACTAAAATAATGGAGCAAAATCAGGAACGCAGTTGGACTCCTTCGGCGGCGGCCCACAATTGGCCCAGAGCAATTCCCCCGTCCCCGGGCGGGACCGATTCGTTAATGACGAAATCGTAGCCCCGCTCCCGAACGACGCTTTCAATATGGTTGGAGATGAACTCGTTGAAGGCGACCCCGCCGGAGAGCCCCAAGGTAGTTATTCCCAAATCCTCGGCTATCCGACAGGCCAAGCTGGCCATTCCCTCGGCCAACATCCACTGAGCAGTGGCGGCCACCTTCTTTGCCCCTTCCCTCTTTTCCAATTCGATCAAGTCCAGCAAAGCTTTGCTCTGATCAAAAAGATATCTCCCTCGATCCGCTTTTCCTTCAACCAGAGGGAGAGGGATGGCCGCAGGCCGAACTCCCCTGGCGAAAGATTCCAGTTTCATCGCCGGCTCGCCCTCGTAAGTTCGCACTTCACAGAGGCCAAGATAGGCGCTGACGGCGTCCAGAAAGCGACCGGCGCTGCTAGTAAGGGGGGCGTTCAAACCCCCTTCCAAGCTGGCAAGCACTGCTTCCAGTTCCTCCTCCCCTTGGGGAAGGAGATCGATCGTCTCTTCGGCCAATTCCTTCCAGTCGCTTTCCCCCAGTCTTCCCCTTTCCAAAAGCGGGTAAAGAATACCCAATACCATCCGCCCGGGGCGCTTCGTAGCCAGGTCGCCGCCGGGCATGGGGGCGGGCGTAAGGGAACCTAGTCGACGAACACTCTTACTCTCACCCTGATAGGCGAGAACCTCTCCTCCCCATATCTCCCCTTTCGGGCCGTAGCCCAACCCGTCCAGGGTAATGGCGACGATTTCTTCTTGGCCCCCTTCGACGAGCAAAGAACCGAGATGAGCTACGTGATGCTGAACGGCAAAGGGATCGTCGGACAACTCCTTCGCCTTCTCCGTAGTCAGAAAATTGGGATGGAGATCGTGAGCGACCTGGGAGGGAAGGTCCAGCCCCAACAATTCCAACAGCCTACCCAAAGCTTCTTCCAGAAAATCCAACCCGGCCGGATCGTCGACATCGCCCAAGTACTGAGACAGATAGGCCGTTCCGTCGACGTAGACTCCTAAGACATTATCCTGCTCGGCACCCAATGCAAGTACGGCCTCCTCGCCTAACTCGGCCCCTATCCCCTCCGGCACCCAGCCGCGGGAGCGACGGATAAATTTGGCTCGGCCCTGGGAAAAGCGAAGGACCGAATCGTCACAGCGGGAGACTATCTCGCGTTCATGTAAGAGGAGTCCGTCCACTATCCCCCTCAATCCGGCTCGGATCTCGTCATTTTCTATATACATCGGCTGGCCGGGACGGTTGGCGCTAGTCATCACTAGAGGGAAGCGGAGAGGATCGAACAGTAGGTGATGCAAGGCGGTATAGGGCAACATCAGGCCGACCGTATGTAGTCCGGGGGCGACGTTTTCGGGAAGCGAATAACCGGGAGCCTTCTCCAAGGCGACGATCGGCCTTCTCGGTCCAGTGAGGGTTTCTCGCTCCGCCGGGGAGACTACCACTTGGTCCCCTTCTAGGACGGTCTCTTCGGTGGCCATCAGGGCAAAGGGCTGTTCCGACCTGCCCAATCTCTCCCGCAGTCGAGCGACGACTTCCTCACGGTCGGCCCGAGCCGCTATATGCGTACCCCCTAGACCCTTTATGGCAATTATTTTTCCCGCGATCAGTTCTTCGGCAGCCTGCTTTATCGCCCCTTCGAATTGCTTTCCCCCCGCCCCGTCCTCGTACCAAAGACGCGGACCGCACTGGGGGCAGGCTATGGTCTGAGCGTGATGGCGCCTATCCAGGGGATCGGAGTACTCCTCCAAGCAATCCTTGCAGAGGTCGAACTCCTTCATCGAAGTCTTCTCCCTATCGTAGGGCAAGGAGCGGATTACCGAAAAGCGCGGCCCGCAATTTACACAGGAAGTGGCCCAATAGCCTTCATAGCGGGTGGAACCAAACACCTCTTCCAAACACTGCTCACAGGTGGCGATATCGGGCGGGATCACCCCGGACCCCTCTCCCCCCTCCTCAGAGGGCAAGATGGAAAAACCTTCCAACTGGGGATCTTGCTGGGCTTCTTCCAGCTCTATCTCCTCGACCTCCGCCAGGGGAGGATTTTCTTCCCGCAGGGCGACGATCATTCGTTCTATAGATTCGGGACTGCCCTGCAAAAAAATTTCGACCCCGGCGTCGCCCAGGTTTTTGACCCAGCCGAAAAGACCCAGGGAAACGGCCCGCCTATAAACGAAGGGCCGAAAGCCGACGGCCTGTACTACGCCGTTCAAGTTGACGCGAACGGCCCTATCTTCCTCTCCCGCCATCAACTTTCCCCCACTCCCTCGTCCGCCACGGTCAAACGCCGAACCTCCAATTCTTTGCCCTGTACGACCTCCACCTTTCCCCCACAGCGAGGGCAGGAGAGGATCGGGGTCGAAAAGTGGAAGGCGGCATCATCGTCGTAATCGACCCCGCCGCTAAACCCACAACTGGCACAACACACCTTGACGGGCACGTCCTCGAATTCCAATGCGGAACCCTGAAGAAGGCTTTCCGCCGTAATCATCTGGTAAGCGCGGCTTAACGCCTCTTTGGACAATATCTTTAGTTCCCCCAGACGCAGGTGAACTATTTCCGTTCGGGCCAATTCTTCTTCTTCCACCTGTTCGAGGAGGGTTTTCACAAGTTGATCCGCTACGGAATATTCATGCATAGGATTATGACTAACCCCTCAGCCCAAGTTCCTCGGCCAATTCTTCGACCCCTTCCCCTTCGGGGGCAACGGTGAAGAAAACCTTCCCGTTGGGATTGATCCCCTCGTAATCCCGACGGGGTTTTTCCGGGTCGACGCCGATGGCATCGGCTAAATCGACTTTGTTGATCACGACGATATCGGAGCGAGCAAATATCTTGGGATGCTTGCGAACCATATCCTCCCCCTCCGTTACGGAGATCACCACCAGATCACGCTCAGTGCCCAAGGGAAAGTCCGCGGGGCAAACCAGGTTACCTACGTTTTCCACAAATAAGAGCTCTATCTCCTCCAAAGGGAGCTCCTCCAGGGAATGCCCCAGCAAGTGCGCGTCCAGATGACAATCGGAGCCCGTATTAAGGCTAATGGCGGGCAACCCGGCAGCCTGAAACCTCTGCTGATCGTCGTTTCCGGCTACGTCCCCCGCTACCGCCCCCGCCTTGACCCCGTTCCCCGCCACTCGACGGGCCAGGGCTTCTATCAGGGCCGTCTTGCCGCTGCCGATGGCTCCCATGACGTTAAAGGCCCGTATCCCATGACGCTCGAGCAGCTTCTCGTTTTTCTCGGCCAGTTCCCGATGCTGAGCCAAAATGTCTTCATTGTTCATATCTATGTCGTGCATTAACTAACTACCTCCAGAAATAAGAACAGTCATAAAATGATCGTTGAGAGTGACGGAGCACAGAAGGAGTTTGCTCTCCGCTATTATAACGACGGGATACCAAATATGAACGACAACTCTCTCTAAAACTATTCTTCCCGCCACAGGAAAAATCAAGAGCCCCATTACTTGAGCGAAGCCGCCCTTCAGCCAAAGGTATCTTCGATCTCCACCTCCAGCTCGACGCCCGCCCGCTCCAACCCCATAATCAAGGCGCCGATGCCGGGACCGTAAGCCGGCTCTTTAAAATTCAATTCACCCGTCAAGCGCTCTTCCAAAAACCCTTTCAGCGACTTCATATGCGGGTCTTCTTCCCGAGAACTCCGCAATAAACCACCGGTCAAAAAGAGCGGCGCTCCCTCCGCCGAGAGGCCCAACCGTTGGAAGACGGCGAGCGAGGTCTCCGCCAAAGCCCGCCCCCCTTCCCGCAATATTTGTAGGGCGACGCGATCCCCGCCCCTGCCCGCCTTCAGAACCAAGGGAGCAAGCTTCGCGACCTTACCGGAGATGGGCTCTGAGCTTTCGTATATCTCGCCCAAGACGTCAGTTATCTCATCCAAATCAAAATGATCCACCACCGATTTCCTAAGCGCCGTCTTCTCCCCCCGTCCGTCGAAGTCGCGCAACCCTGCCCTTACC
>Ga0207797_1003402_pt1 | contig 10569 bp, 13 predicted proteins | sample PRCRCaboRojoPR_6_FD_187275 | JGI IMG/M metagenome (GOLD analysis project Ga0207797, IMG submission 187275) | Marine sediment microbial community from Cabo Rojo, Puerto Rico - PR CR 10% Liquid 1 (SPAdes) | ecosystem: Environmental > Aquatic > Marine > Coastal > Sediment | place: Cabo Rojo, Puerto... | reverse complement strand
CCCCGCCGGCGCCGGCCAGCCTCCCAGGGCGTAGCGCAGCGGCCCGGTGGCCGCCACCTGCGTCGCCAGGGCGGCCACCGCGACCACCACCACCGGCGTGCCAACCGCGGCCAGCAGGCGCGCGCCACGGGGCCACAGGTAGGTCAGCAGGGCGAGCGCCAGCGGTACCACCACCGGCCACACCGGGGCGCCCACGGCTAGTCGCCCCCGCCGTCGTCGCCGGCCGACTGCAGCCGGCGGATCAGCGCCAGGGCCAGGGCGGTGGCGCTCACCGCCACCACGATGCCGGTAAGCACCAGGGCGTGGGGCACCGGGTCGGGCGGACCGGCGCTGCGGTGAGCGGCCGCCACCAGGATCAGGAACACCCCGGTGCCGGCCACGTTCACCGCCAGCACCTTGCGCAGCATGCGCGGCCGCACCAGCAGGGCGTGCAGGCCGAGCCCGAACAGCGCCGCGCCGGCCAGGGCGAAGGGCAGCGCCGCCAGGGTCATCGGCTTGGCCTCCGGCCGGGGCCCACGGCGTCGAACAGGGCCACCAGGATGACGGCGATGGCCACCGCCACCGCCGTCTCGATGGTCAGCACCAGGGCCCCCTTGGCGGCCTCGGGGTAGGCCAGCAGGTTGCCGCCGGCGGCCATCACCGCCACGCCCACCCCCAGGAACACCGCCGTTCCGGCGGCGGCGAGCCGGGGCCGCAGGCGGGCGCCGTCCACGGGGGGCACCGGCAACCCCGCCAGGCGCAGGAGGATGCCGGCGGCGGCCAGCACCGCCGCGCTCTGGAAGGCGCCGCCGGTGTCGGTGGCGCCCTGCCACAGCAGCCACCCGGCCACCAGGATCATCACCGGCACCGCCACCCGGACCAGGCCCACCAGCACCGGGGACGGCGGCTCGGGGGGCGCCACCGGCGCGCCTCCCAGCGCCGCCACCCCCAGCAGGGCGATCCACAGCACGGCGGTCTCCAGCAACGTGTCGTAGCTGCGGAAATCCAGCAGCACCGCGGTGACCGGATTGGTCAGCTTGCCCCCGGCCGCCGGGGCCGGGCTGGGCAGGCCGGGGGCGCCGGTCTGGGCCGCCACCAGCGCCACCAATGCCGCGGTCAGGACCAGGGCCAGGGTCGCCACCAGCCACGCCGGCCAGCCGCCGCCGGCGCCATCCGGGCCGGCCTCGCGCGGGTGCTCGCCGGTGCCGGCCAGGGTGTTCAGGAAAAGGGCGCCGGTGACCCCGGCGCCCAGGGCGGCCTCGGCCAGGGCCACGTCGGGGGCGGCCAGGCGCAGCCAGACCACCGCCACCAGCAGCCCGAAGACGATGAACAGCACCCCGGCCTGGAACAGGTCGGCCACCTGCAGCAGGCGCCAGGCCAGCGCCACCAGCAGCAGCGCCAGGACGGTGTCGAGGACCAGGGCCACGGCTAGTCCTCCACCGCCGCAGCCATCAACGCCGACAGCGTGCCGCTGGCCAGCAACACCAGCAGCCACACCAGCAGCAGGAAGGCGGCGGTGGTCCACGAGCCCGAGCGCAGCGCCAGCCCCAGGGCCACCAGGCCCAGCCCGGCGTTGTCCGCCTTGGTCAGCGCGTGCAGCCGGGTCAGGGTGTCCGGAAAGCGCAGCAGGCCCACCGTGCCGGCGGCGAAGAAGCCGGTGCCGGCGAGCAGGCTGAGCCAGGCCAGGATCTCAATCGTCATCGGTGCCCTCCGCGTCGGTCGCGGCCATGTAGCGGCGAACGAAGGCCACACCGGACACCGCCGCCAGCAGGGCCACCACCAGGGCCATGGCAAACCCGCCGGCGGCGCCCAGCACCAGCACCAGGGCCACGCCCGTGGTGCCCAGCAGCTGGGCCACCATCATGCGGTCCACCGCCGTGGGCCCGCGCTCCAGGCGCACCAGGCCCACCGCGGTCAGTCCCGCCAGCACCAGTGCCAGGGCGGTCAGCCCGGTCACGAGGCGGCCTCCGCCGCCACCCCGAACAGCGCGGCGACGCGCGCTTCCAGGGCGGCCAGCTCGGCCGCCAGCGGCAGACCGCGATCGATGGCGTGCACCTCCACCACGCCGTGGCGATCCGCAACGAACAGCGTCCCCGGCAGGAGGCTGACGCAAATGGCGAAGAAGGTGCGCGCCGTGCCCGCCGGCAACCGGCAGGCGTAGGTGATGCGGCCGGGGTCGATGGGCAACCGGGGATGGAGGGCGCGCCGGGCCACGTCCCAGGCGCCGCGCAGGGAGTGGGTGAGGAAGAAGGGCACGAAGGCCAGCGCCGCCAGCGGACGGAGGGTGCGGACGGGGGCCGGTGCCAGGCCGGCGCCGGCCCAGGCGGCCAGAACCGTCACCGGCGCGCCCAGCAACCACGAGCCGGAGGCGCCGTCGGTGAGCAGCGCCCAGAGCAGGCCGAGGCAAACCAGATGCATGACGAAGGATCGGGCCACGGGAGCTCCGCTGCGGACAGGTCCATCCCCTTGTATCCCACACCCGCCCGGGCGCCGGCAACGCGATTCCGACCCAGCGGGGAGGCTGCTATCCTGCCGCTACCCGTCGCCGAAGGAAGCGCGCCATGGCTGCCTCGCCCCCCGGACCGGCCGACACCAGTGAGATCAGTCGTCTGCGCGCGGAGAACGCCCAGCTCCGCACCCTGCTGGCCGCCCTCCCGGACATCTCCTTCGTCCTCGACCGCCACGGCCGTTACGTCCAGGTGCTTGGCGGCAGCGATCGGGCGATGTACAGCGACGGCAAGACCCTGGAGGGACACACCCTGGACGAGGTGCTGCCGCCCGGGACAGCCGCCCACTTCCGGGAGGTGGTGGCGCGCGCCCTGGACAGCGGCGAGCTGCAGACCATCGAATACCCGCTGCGGGTGGCCGATGTGGCGGCCCTCCCCGACGCCGAGCGCGGCTCCGAACGCGGGCAGGCCGACCAGTGGTTCCAGGGCCGGGTACTGCCCCTGCCGGACATGGACCATCCCGAGCCCTGCGTTCTGTGGGTGGCCATCAACATCACCGAGCGCCGGCACCTGGAGGAGGACCTGCGCCGGCTGGCCACCACCGACGAGCTGACCGGCGCCGCCAATCGACGCACGATCCTGGCCCGGGCGCGCCAGGAGATGGCCCGCTGCCGGCGCTACCGGCGACCGCTGACCCTGATCATGCTGGATGTGGACAACTTCAAGGTCACCAACGACACCTACGGCCATGCCACCGGCGACGAGGTGCTGCGCCTGGTCGCCGCCACCTGCCAGGACCAGCTTCGGCAATCGGACGCCTTCGGCCGGGCCGGCGGCGAGGAATTCCTGGCGGTGCTGCCGGAGACCGGGGCCGAGGGCGCCGCCCCCATCGGCGAGCGCCTGGTGCAAGCCATGCACGACCTGGGTCTCGGCCCAGACTTGCCCGAGCTGGCCGTCCGCGTGTCCGCCGGCGGCGCCCGCATGGCGCCCGGCGACTCCCTGGACACCCTCATGGGCCGGGCGGACGATGCCATGTACGCGGCCAAGGAGGCGGGCCGGGACCGCTTCGTCCTGGCGGCCGACGACTGAGCGGCGGCCGTCAGCCGCCCTGCCCCCGGGCCGCCAGGCGCGTCCGGGCGCCCTCGAGCACCTGCCCGGTAAGCGCCTGGAGCAGGCCCTCCAGCGCGGCGGTGACGGCCGCCAGGCGGTTGGCGGCCACCCGCCTGTCGGCCGCGTGCCGCTGGCGCAGCACCACCTCCCCGCGGGCCCGGTCCCACAGCACCGCCACCAGCGTCACCCGCACCCGCGGCCGGTCCTCGGCGCCCTGGGGATACTCGGCCTGGAAGTCGCGCACCGCGGTGACCAGCCGGTAGCGGGCCGGGCCCCCGTCCCAGGCCACCGGCCCCAGCCGGTTCTCCACGCTGGTGGCCAAGAAATCCTTCAGCAGCTCGGGCAGGGGCGCCCCCCAGCGGGCACCGGCGTAGTGGTCCAGGCGGCGCCCCTGGCGGACCACGGCGATGCGGTCCGAGGCCAGAGCCGCGGGCACGCGGGGCGCGGCCACCTCGATGCGCCCGGCCAGCTCATCCCCTTCCGTGGCCGGCAGCGGCGTCAGCACGTAGCGCTGGGGCGGCGTCTCGCCCTGGGGCAGAGAGACGCAGGCCGCCATCATCAAGGCCCCCAGCAAGGCCACCCAGGCGCGGACGCGAATCCGGACACTCATTGCGGGATCTCCATGCCGCCTGCCTGCTGTGGGTAGACCAGCTGCGATGGGTTGCTGCGCAGGTCGCGGGCCAGGGCCTTGATCTCGGCCAGGGTGCCGCGGCCGTCGCGCAGGAACAGACGCAGCTCCGCCAGGCCCTCCCCGGCGAAGCGGTCGAGGCTGCCCTGATTGCGTTCGGCGAGGCGGTCCAGGCGGCCGCTGAGCGAGCGCATGTTGGCCAGGGTCGCCTCCACCTCCGGCATCATGGCACGCACCCGCGGCACCAGATCACCGCCCTCCTCCAGGGTGACCCGGGCCTCCTCGGCGGCCCGGTCCACGGCCGCCAGGGTGCCCTCGGCCCGCCCCACCAGGCGATCGGCGCGGGCGGCCAGGCCATTGAGCCGTTCGGCGAGCTGGCTGGACTGGGCGAGGGTGCGGTTGAGCTGGCGGACGTTGTCCTCGGACAGCACCCGGTCCATGCGCTCGGCGAGGCGGGTCACCTGCTCGGCCACCTGCGGCAGGTCCTCCAGCAGGCGGTCGAAGCGCGACGGCACCGCCTGGATCACCGGATAGTCGGCGCCCTCGGGGGTGGGCGGTGGCGGCCCCGGGGCGTCGGTGGTGAGCTCGATGTAGGACAGGCCGGTAATGCCCTTGGGCTTGATGCGCGCCTCGGTGGCCTGGGTGACCGGGGTGGACGGCTCCACACCGATGTCCACGCGAATGTCGCGGGGGTGGTCGGGGTCCAGGCGCACCGCCAGCACCCGCCCCACCTCCACGCCGCGGTAGCGCACCCCGCTGCCCTTGGTCAGGCCGCTGACACCGCCTTCGAAGGGCACGGTGTAACGGGCGCGGTCGGCGACGCGGTAGGTGCCCGCCTGCCACACGGCGAAACCGATGAAGCCCGCGATCAGCAGGGCCACCACCAGGCCCACGGTCAGGTAGCGGACGTCCCGTTCCATGACTCCCCTTCGCCCAGCATGGCCCGCATGCGCGGGCCGTGGAAGTATTCCCGGCTCCACGGGTGCTCGGTCGCCAGCATCTCCTCCAGGGTGCCAGTCTCCACCCGCTTGTCCACGAGCACCGCCAGCCGGTGACAGATGTTCACCAGGGTGTAGAGGTCGTGGCTGACGATCACCACCGTCAGGTTGAGCGCCTCCTGCAGGTACTGGATCAGGTCGTCGAAGGCCGCGGCGGCGATGGGGTCGAGGCCGGCGGTGGGCTCGTCCAGAAACAGCACCTCCGGCTCCAGGGCCAGGGCGCGCGCCAGCGCGGCGCGCTTGACCATGCCGCCGGACAGCTCCGCCGGGAAGCGCTCGGCGGCGTGCGTGGGCAGCCCGGCCAGGTGGATCTTGAGCTCGGCGAGCTCGCGGCATATGGCTCGGGGCAGGCGCAGGTGCTCGCGCAGGGGCACCTCCACGTTCTCGGCCACGGTCAGGCCGGAGAACAGCGCGCCGCGCTGGAACAGGATGCCCCAGTGGCGCTGGTAGCGCATGCGCTTGCGGTGGGGCAGATTCAGGATATTGCGCCCCTGGTACTGGATGCGCCCGCCCTGCGGGCGGTTAAGGCCCAAGATGGAGCGCACCAGCACCGTCTTGCCGCTGCCCGAGCCGCCGATCAGGCCCAGGATCTCGCCCTTGCGGATGTCCAGGTCGAGGCGGTCGTGCACCACCTCGTCGCCGAAGCGGTTCACCAACCCCTGGACCCGGATCAGCGGCTCGCCGGTGGCCACGTAGGTCATGCCCGCCCCCGCTAGATGCCCAGGTTGGTGAACAGGATGGAGAACACCGCGTCGGCGGCGATGACCAGGAAGATGGCCTGCACCACCGAGACCGTGGTGGACCGGCCCACGCTCTCGGCCGAGCCGGTCACGCGCAGACCCCAGAAGGTGGCCACCGACCCGATAAGGAAGGCGAACACCGGGGCCTTGATCACCCCCACCCAGAAGGTCCAGGGCGTGAGCGCCGACTGTACCTGGCTCAAATAGGGGTCCAGGGTCAGGCCCATGAGCAGGTAGGCGGACAGGGCGCCGCCGGCCAGTCCCACCAGATCCGCCAGCACCGTGAGCAGCGGCAGCATGATCACCAGGGCCGCCACGCGGGGCAGGACCAGCACCTCGAAGGGGTCCATGCCCATGGTCTCCATGGCGTCGATCTCCTCGTTGAGCTTCATGGTGCCCAGCTCGGCGGCGAAGGCCGAGCCCGAGCGGCCGGCCACGAGGATGGCGGTGAGCAGCACGCCCATCTCGCGCAGCAGGGAGACCGCGGTCAGGTTGACGGTGAAGATCTCGGCGCCGAAGCGGGCCAGCTGGGTGGCGCCCTGATAGGCCAGGACGATGCTGATGAGGAAGGCCAGCAGGGCCACGATGGGGATGGCGTTGACGCCGGCGCGGTACATGTTGGCCACCACCGCGCCGAAGCGCAGCCGGAAGGGCAGGATCAGGCACAGCATCAGGGTCTCGGCCAGGCGCAGCAGGAACACCGCGGCCTCGCCGGTGTGCTGGATGCCGTAGACGGTCCAGCTGCCCAGCTTCTCCAGCTGGCCCAGGAGGGTCTCGCGCACCCGGGCGGGCGGCGTTGTCCCGGTGGGGAGACCGGCCACCACCCGCTCGAGGAAGCGGGCATGGACCTCCCGGAAACCGCTGAGCTCGGTGGCAAAGCCGGCGGCCTCCAGATCGCGGGTCGCCTTGTGCAGGATCCAGGCGCCGGTGGTGTCCAGCTCCCGCAATCCGCCGCATTGGAAGGCGATGCGGGGGAACCCGGCGGCCTCGGCGGGCAGCCGGGCCAGACGCGCCTTGAGCTCGGCGGCGTTCTCGATCACCCAGTCGCCGAAGACGTGGACGACCAGCTGTCCGATCTGCCTGTCCAGACTGATGAACTGCTCGGACGCCATTGCCCCGCTTCCCGCCCCGTTGCCCCAGCCCGTCCCACCATAGCCCAATGTGGCGGCTGGGATAAGTCGCAGCGTTCCGGCCACCCAAAGGCCCCGCGCCGGGGCGCGGGGCTTGCGGGGTCAGCCGGGACGGTAGCGGTCTAGAACCGCTTGTTCACCTGGGCGCTCAGGACATGGGCGGTGAGGTCGAAGGCGCCGTTCAGGATGGTCGGGGCCGGCCCGCCCGTTGCCCCATCGGGGTTGTCAATCTTGGCGTCGCCGAAGGGCATGTAGTTGTAGGCCACATCGGCGCTCCAGCCGCCGCCCCAGGCGTAGCTGCCGCCCACGGCGAAGCGCTGGCGGTCGGAATCGGGCAGGCGCGGGTCCCGATGCTCTTTGTCCGGCACCGGGGTCTGCTCAAAGCGGTAGCCGGCACTAATCATCCAACGATCGGACAGGTCGTATTCCGTTCCCACGGCGAAAGACCAAACGTCTTCCCATTTTTTTTCCTTTACGACGTTATCGCTACCGCTCACCTCCACTTTCAACTGGTCGTAGGTGCTCCACTCCGTCCACTGGGCACTGGCCATGGCCCGCCAGTTGGGGGTCAGGCTGTGCCGAATCCCGACAATCAAACGGCCCGGCAAATCCAGCCTTGTGCTTGCGGGCAGGGTATTCGGGGGAGAGACCGGGGTCTCCAGACGCTGTGACCCGCTGATGTCATGCACCACCGAGGAATGGTAGGCGACCCCCACTTTGGTGGCTCCCTGCTCCCAAAGAGCCCCCAGCATCCACCCATAGCCGTGGGAATCGCCGGTGATCTTGCTATTCCCGTCCCGGGTGGGCCCATCTCCTTGCCCCCCAAAGTCCACAGCGTTGGTCAAGGTCACATCCAGCTGTTGGATGACAAAGCCACCCCCCAGCGACAGACCGTTGCCGACCTCCTTGGCCACGGAAAGGGTGCCCTGGATCACCTGCAGGTCCGACTCGATGGCGTGGTAGCGCCCGGCCCAGTCGGCGTCGTATTCGGTGCGCAGGCCGAAGGGGGCGTTGAGGGCGAAGCCCAGGATAAGGTCCTTGCCCATCTGGTCGCGCAGATACACCTGCGGGGGATAGCCGTCGCGGCCGGCGTCGCCGCCGTCGGGGGTGTCCCCGGAGAATTCGATGGCGGGACTGACCACCGAGCCGCCGGCGGCCACCCCGGGTCGGGGGTCGGCGGCCATCCCGGCCGGGTTCCAGAAGGCCGCGGACAGCTCCTCGGTGCCGGTGCCGATGCCCGCCAGGGCCGTGCCCAGCGGCCGGGTGCCCTGCTCGCCCAGCTCGAACCCGGCGGCACCGGCGGTCCCGGCCACACCCAGCGCGCACAGACCGATCAGGCCGTTATAGAGAACCTGCATGCATCGCCCCTCCCTGGTCAGAGTCCCGCTTGCGGTTTCCCCGTTCGACACGGGGCCCCCTTTGCGCGGGCCAGGGTAGCGCGCATGAAGTGGCCCGTCCCCCCTGTCGCCTTTCCCGGCCACCCGGGCAACTTGCCCAACCCCCGTTGTGTTGCGGCTTTTCCGGTTTCCGTGGGGTTTCCGGGAGGGCCGGCTGTCGGCGATCCGCAACGCCTCACCCCACCGGCGCATGGGCAGGGCCGGCCAACTCCTTGTATGGCCGACCCATAGCGGTCTGGCACCGCGCTTGCTGAGAACCTCCGGCTCCATCGGAGCGATTCCGGATCACCTGTTCTGGCCACTGGGAGAGCAAGCCATGTGGGATACACCCGCCCTGGAATGGAACGCACTGCTGAACCGGGCCCGCTCGGCCCTGCTTGAGCAGGAGGATCTGTTAGCGGTACTGGAGAGCGGCCAGCGGCCCGGGCGCCGACGGGCCCTGGCCGATTGGGGGGCCACCCGGCGGCGCTTCCTCCACGCCTACTACCGCCTGGCCGAGCTGGCCGGAGAACGGTCCACGCCCACCCCGGTGGAGTTGCGTCCGGTGGTGGCCCGTCTGGAGGTGACCGCCCGGCACTTGCAGGCGCGGTACCGGAAGGTCTCCGACCGCGCCCGGCCCCGGCCAGCCGGGCAAGCCCGGCGCCATCGGGAGCGGCCCGAAGTGGGCCCGGAAAAACTGTAAGGTCAACGGTCTAGACGAGGCCTGGCTGGTCCCTTACGTTGGCAGGAGACACCAACGTTGGGGGCCTGAGACATGAATCCATCCACGGCGGATAACGTCGGCAAGCTGATCCTGCGCGTCGTTCTTGGCATCCTCATCCTGCTCCACGGCATCGCCAAGATTCCCACGGGCGCCGCGGGCCTCGTGGACAATTTCGGCGTCATCGCCTATGGCGTGTTCATCGGCGAAGTGCTCGCCCCGATCCTCCTGATCATCGGCTGGCATGCACGCATCGGCGCCGCTCTGATCGCGGTCAACATGCTGTTCGCCATCGCCATGGTGCACGCGGGCGAGATCTTCATGCTCAACCAGCACGGCGGCTGGCAGCTCGAGCTGCAGGGCATGTTCCTGTTCACGGCCCTGGCCCTCGTCTTCACCGGCCCGGGGCAATTCAGCGCCAACCAGAAGTAGCGCGACTCGCCTGGGGGCGGCGATATAACAAAAGCCCCCTCCGTCAACCGGAGGGGGCTTTTGGGTTGGTGGGCCCGGTCGGACTCGAACCGACGACCAAGGGATTATGAGTCCCCTGCTCTGACCAACTGAGCTACGAGCCCATGAGGGGCAAAAATTTACCCCAGAGCCGGGGCCGCCGGGAAGGGCGGGACCGGGCTCTGGGGTAATTTATTGCGCGCAAGCGCGGGCCGGCTCAGCCGGCGTTGCTGCTCTCGCTGTCCACCTCCATGAAGCTGGACAGGCGCTTGGAGCGCGACGGGTGGCGCAGCTTGCGCAGGGCCTTGGCCTCGATCTGGCGGATGCGCTCGCGAGTGACGTCGAACTGCTTGCCCACCTCCTCGAGGGTGTGGTCGGTCTGCATGCCGATGCCGAAGCGCATGCGCAGGACCTTCTCCTCGCGCGGGGTGAGCTCCTTGAGGACCTCGTCGGTGCACTCGGCCAGGCTGGCGGTGATGGCGGCGTCCACCGGGGCCTGGGTGTTCTTGTCCTCGATGAAGTCGCCCAGGGCGCTGTCCTCGTCGTCGCCGATGGGCGTCTCCATGGACAGGGGCTCTTTGGCGATCTTGAGGATCTTGCGCACCTTCTCCTCGGGCATCTCCATCTCTTCGGCGAGCTCCTCGGGGGACGGCTCGCGGCCCATCCGCTGCAGCATCTGCCGAGACGTGCGGTTGAGCTTGTTGATGGTCTCGATCATGTGCACCGGGATGCGGATGGTGCGCGCCTGGTCGGCGATGGCCCGGGTGATGGCCTGACGGATCCACCACGTGGCGTAGGTGGAGAACTTGTAGCCGCGGCGGTATTCGAACTTGTCCACCGCCTTCATCAGGCCGATGTTGCCCTCCTGGATCAGGTCCAGGAACTGCAGGCCGCGGTTGGTGTACTTCTTGGCGATGGAGATCACCAGCCGCAGGTTGGCCTCGGCCATCTCGGTCTTGGCGCGACGGGCCTTGGCCACGCCGGTGGTGA
>Ga0207797_1003401_pt1 | contig 10570 bp, 11 predicted proteins | sample PRCRCaboRojoPR_6_FD_187275 | JGI IMG/M metagenome (GOLD analysis project Ga0207797, IMG submission 187275) | Marine sediment microbial community from Cabo Rojo, Puerto Rico - PR CR 10% Liquid 1 (SPAdes) | ecosystem: Environmental > Aquatic > Marine > Coastal > Sediment | place: Cabo Rojo, Puerto... | reverse complement strand
ACTTTTTTCTTCTTCATCGATCTACCTCCTCCTTTAGTCTAAAAGAAAAGGGCTCCTAGACCAAGTGTCAATTCCTTCGGGAATTCAATCTTCCTTCAAGTTATCCCTGATCTGGATCAAAAACCTTCTCAATAAAATGACTTCCTCCCGGGTAAATCCGTCCAGACAGAGCTCTTCCATCTCTCGTTCGATCCGTTTGGCTTCGCTTTGGGCCTCTCGCCCTTTTTCCGTCAGAAAGATCCTGGAGAGACGTTGATCTTGGCTGTCGGCCCTTCTTTGTAGAAAACCTTTTTTCTCCATTCGTTTGACCGTCTTGGTTACTGTGGCCGGTTTCAAGTTAAGGGCTTCACAGATCTCCTTTTGGGAGCGACCGTCGCTCTCCTGCAGCAGATGCAGCAAGCGAGGTTGCCCCCGGTAGAGGTCGATTTCTTCCAACCGTTCCCTCGCCTGCAGGTAATGTCCCTTGCAGACCTGAATAATTAGGTGAAAGATCGGGTTATCTTTTTCAAACTCTTTCCGCGAAGACAAAGGCCTACCCCCTCTCAAATTCAAATATCGGATAAGCTCCAGGGAATAAGAAACGAAAAGCCATGAATTTATTTAGCCGACAAAATAATACGCGATGCCCCCTCCCCTTGCAACGTCTCCGTCGACGCTCTCCGGGGTCTTAAGAGTGTAATGGATTATATCCAATAATTTTTATAATAAGTGAACAATATAAATAATATAAGCCAAAAAAGTCTTCAATAAGAATATTTTTAGCTTAATACTTGAAATATGTCCAATAAGTATTATAATGACCACCGTAAAAAATCGACAATCTAAGCGGGAGGGTTTTATTACCTTGAAAACAGAGTACGAAACCAAGACAGAAGAAGGTAAGAGGACGGTCCAGGAAATGAAAGAAGACGGAGTCAGATTCATCAGATTACAGTTTACGGACGTAATGGGGATATCCAAGGACGTGGAAATAACTATCGACGACCTCTCCAAGGCCTTTGCCGAAGGGGTGCCCTTTGACGGTTCCTCTATAGAGGGGTTTGCCCGAATCTCCGAATCCGATATGTATCTCAGTCCCGACCCGGATACGGTGCGGGTTTTTCCCTGGAAGTCCCGGACCAGCGACGGACTGGAGTACAAAAATGCCAGCGTGGTCTGTGACGTATGTACGGTCGAGGGGGAACCTTTCGCTGGAGACCCCCGCTGGGTGCTGAAGCGGGCTCAGAAGCGGGCGGCAGACTTGGGACTGAAGATGTTCGTCGGACCGGAACCGGAGTTTTTCCTTTTCAAGCAAAACGGCGATCCTTCCTCCACCATCTTGCATGACCGGGCGGGCTACTTTGATCTGGCCCCGGTGGACAAGGGGGAGGAGACCCGCAAGGACATAGTGATCAGTCTGGAAAAAATGGGCTTCAAGGTGGAGGCCGCACACCACGAAGTCGCCCCCAGCCAACACGAAATAGATTTTCAGTACGACGAAGCGGTCAATATGGCCGACGACATCATGACCTTTAAGGCCACTACCAGAACTATCGCCTTGAAACACGGTCTAAATGCGACCTTCATGCCCAAGCCCTATTCCAAGGAGAACGGTTCCGGCATGCATACTCACATCTCGCTGGCGGACGTGGAAAGCGAGGAGAACGTCTTCTTCAGTTCCAGCGCTCCCTACAACCTCTCCGAGAAGGCGCTCAGTTTCGTGGGGGGATTGATCGAACATATCGGGGCGCTTACGGCAGTGACCAATCCGACAGTTAACTCCTATAAAAGGTTGGTGCCCGGTTATGAGGCGCCGGTCAATATATCCTGGGGGCAGCGTAATCGTTCCGCGCTGATCAGGGTTCCGGCCACCAGCACCCCGCAAAGTTCTACTAGAGTGGAGTTGCGCAATCCCGATCCGACGGCCAACCCTTACCTGGCTTTCGCCGCCATTCTCAGCGCAGGGCTACACGGTATTGAAGCGGGGATCAAGCCGCCCGAACCCGTCGACGAGGATATCTACAATATGGACGATGCAGTGAAGGAGAGCCGTGCCATAGGAGCTTTGCCCGGCACTTTAGGAGAAGCACTCGACGCCTTAGAAGCCGACGAAGTGGTGCGGGAGGCCCTGGGCGAGCACGTGCTGGAAAACTACCTGCGGGCCAAGAGGGCGGAACTGGAAGAATATCGGATCAACGTGACGGACTGGGAAAAGGAAAGGTACATGAAGTACTACTGACCTCTTTCGGAGTGACGGAAGGCTATCTTATATCTTACTAAACCGGAGGGCATAAAGATGAAGTCGTTTCAAGAACTGATCGGCCGCAAAAGTTTAAGGAAAAAGTTGACCGTCTTAACCGTCGCGTGTTTGCTGACTTTGCTTTTCTCGCTGGGTTCGGTCGTCTGGGCCAAGTCCGGAGACCCTTCCGGTGCCGCCACGATCGCGGCGGAGGCCGATCTGGCGATTGACTACGTCTGGGTGCTGATATCCGGTTTTCTGGTCATGTTCATGCAGGCGGGATTCGCCCTGGTGGAAGCCGGCTTCTGCCGGGCCAAAAACGTCGTCAATCTGATTAGCAAGAATTTGATCGATTTTTCCCTAGGCGCCTTGGTATTTTTCGCCTTCGGTTACGCCCTGTTGGTCGGACCCGATTCCGGAGGGTTGATCGGACTGGGTCAGCCCTTTCTGGTCGGCTCTTCCTATGACGTGGGAGAATATCTAAATTTCTTTTGGATGATGGTTTTCGCCGCGACGGCGGCCACGATCGTCTCCGGCGCGGTGGCCGAGCGGATCAAGTTTAAGGCTTACCTGATCTATACCGTCTTCGTCACCGGCCTCATCTACCCCTTGTACGGCCACTGGGTCTGGGGTGGGGGTTGGTTGGCCAACTTGCCCTTCGGCGGAGGCCATCTGGACTTTGCCGGTTCCGGCGTCGTCCATGCCGTCGGCGGCTTCGTCGGCCTGGCCGGGGCGGTGGTCTTAGGGCCCCGTTTCGGCAAGTTTCGCAAGGGGAAGCCCCAAGCGATCCCGGGCCACTCGATGACCCTGGCCGCTTTGGGCGTCTTCATCCTCTGGTTCGGTTGGTTCGGATTTAATCCCGGCAGTACCTTTTCCGCCCACGAACTGAGGATAGCCGTGATCGCGGTCAATACGACCTTGGCCGCTGCCGCCGGGGCCTTGAGCATTTTGCTTTTGGCCAAGTGGAAGACGGGCAGTTGGGATCTCGGTTTGGGACTGAACGGCGTGCTGGGTGGATTGGTGGCCGTAACTGCGCCCTGTGCCTGGGTAGAGGGTTGGGCGGCACTCCTCATCGGCGCGATCGGCGGGGGGATAGTGTATGGAGGGATGAGCATGTTGGAGGATTGGGGGGTGGACGATCCCGTCGGTGCAGTCAGCGTCCACGGCTTCAACGGATTATGGGGGTTGGTGGCCGTGGGGCTATTTGCCGACGGCACCTATGGCGGAGTGACGGGACTGTTTTTCGGGGGAGGTTTCGGTCAACTCGTCTCTCAGCTGATCGGAGCGTTGACGGTCTTTTGCTGGTCTTTTGGAACGGGTTATCTCATGTTCAAAGCCATCGACATCCTGATCGACGTCAGAGTATCTCCGCAGGTGGAAGTGGAGGGACTCGATCTCTGGGAGCACGGCGGGGAGGCTTACCCCGAGATGGTACGCAAGGGAGGTATATGACCGATGAAGAAGATCGAGGCAATTATTAGAGAGGAAAAGCTTGAGGACGTGACGGATTCGCTGACCGCTCTGGGATATCCGGGCGTCACTATCTCCAGGGTCAAAGGGCACGGAAAACAGAAAGGGGTTACGGAGCAGTTCAGGGGGCGAAAATATCGGATAGACTTTTTGACCAAACTGAAGCTGGAGATAGTGGCCGAGGAAGAGCGGGTGGAAGATATCGTGGAGACGATCGTCTCTCAGGCAAAGACCGGAGAAGTGGGCGACGGCAAGATCTTTGTCTCTCCGGTGGAGGAGGCCACTCGTATCAGGACGTTTGAGCGGGGCTCAAAGGCTCTCTAGCGGGATCGCGGTTTGGATCGTCTCTGCGGCTATTGAAATGTCCCCTGCTCCCGTCCGTGTCTAGCCAGGAATCATTTTTCTTCCTGGGGCTACGAGCGCGGAGTCTCTCAAGTTGCCTCGCTCAGTTGGGGCTGCCAGCGGGCGTAGATGAAACCCCCTACGATCGCCGTAGCCGGAGCGACCAGCACCAAACCGAAGCTGCCGACCATCGTATGAAGGATCTCGGCGGCGACGTAGGTCAAGTTCAAGATGTTGACGCCGGGGGTGCCCTGGGCCATAAAGACCATCAGCAGCGTCGTATAGCCACCTGAGTAAGCCAAAAGCAAAGTCGTCGTCATCGTACCGATGATCGCCCGCCCCACGGTCAAACCGGAACGGATATGTTCCAGAATCCCGATGCTGGGTCTTTTTGCCTTGACTTCAGCCATCGAGGCGGCGATGTCCATGCCGATATCCATCACGGCTCCGGAGGAGGCCAAGAAGATGCCGGCCAAGAATATGGAGGTCAGATTGAGGTGGCCGTAGCCGGAGTAGAGGAGAGTTTCGGCGAAAGGTTTGACCGCGCCGTGGATCTTCATCAGCTGACCGAAGGTAATGGCGAAGACCGCCGTCAGCCCCACTCCAGTCATCGAACCGATGAAGGCCACCAGACCGCGCAGGTTCAACCCGCCGATCAGAAAGATGATGACAAAAGTAAGCAGGCTAACGACGCCGAAGGCGATCAAGACGGGGTCCCATCCGGCGAGGAAAGCGGGTAGGAGAACCTTCCAGATCAATACGCCGGCGAAGACGAAAGAGAGTACGGCCTTGGCTCCTGTCCAGCCGGCAAAGATAACTAAGAGAACTACGAAGACTGCGACCAAAATCTTCTCTTTGTCTATCCGGTAGTGGTCTACGGCCGTGGCATCGACGATGTGACCGTCTTCAGGATGCAGACTAAGCGCTAGTAGGACTTTGTCCCCCTCGCTGAACATCTTGTCCAATTCCAGCTTGCCCATGAGAATGTTGGTCGCCTTTATCCTTCTGCCGCTAAAATCGCCCTTCTCCACCTTGGCCTCGACGGTCTGCTCGCCCGTTTTGACCATTCCGTACTGTTTGACGTCACTGTTGTCGACGCTGATTACCGTACCCTTGGTGCGGACTACATTTTGCGTGGCGGACTTGGGCGTATTGCCTGCGTCTCCCAGAATCCAATGGCCGGGTATCAGGACGGAGGTCAGTATCGCCGCCGCGATAAATAGGGCAAAGGCCAAATCGCTCTTCGTCAGTCTTTCTCCTCTCCAAAGCATTATTCACTCCTTTAACTGATGCCGTAAAAAATTGCCGCGCCGCGGTCCAAGCCGCGGCGCGGCATGATTGGCGTCTTTCAGAGGATTCACTGAGCGCTTACTCCATAGCTACCAGGGTCTTGAGATTGGCGGCCTCGACGATCTTGTGGAAGATGTCGGTGTTGTCGTAGTAGCCGTTAAAGAGTTCTTGGCCGACGCCTCGGGCGAAGGTGGGAACGGGAATTCCAGTATGGCTGTAACTGGTCCAAGCGAGCCCCGCCCGTTCATTGAGCAGGTGAGTGATCGTCACTGTCAGAGGTTCGTAGTAACCGTAAAGCAACCAGGTGAACTCGTCCTGTGGCCTCTCTTTGTCTCCCGCCATCGTTCGGGCAAAGGCGTCCTGGAGCAGTTTGGCTTCCCGCGGACTCCAATCCGTCAGCCCGAAGTACTCGGCTATCTCGTCTTTTAGATCGTCCAACTTTGCCTCTTCGGGATCGACGCTTTCCTTGTAAGGGTCCAGGACGTACTCGTTGAACCATTCGTAGGAGACCTTCTGGTTGGCGAGCGTCTTGAAGGCACTCTTGTAGGAAGTGCCGGCGAATCCGAGCGTCAATCCACCACATTCGTGGTCGCCCGTGGCGACGATCAAGGTCTCGTCGGGGTGTTCCTTGTAGAATTCGATGGCTTTGCTGACGGCCTTGTCGAACTCCAACGTGTCGCGAATGTTCGCCCCTGCGTCATTGGCGTGGCCGGCCCAGTCGATTTTGCCCCCTTCGACCATCATGAAGAAGCCGTCGGGATTGTCCAGCAATTCGATGCCCTTTTCCGTAAACTCACTCAGGGCGATGTCGTCTTTTTCGCTGTCGATGGCGTATTTGAGCGCGTCGCTGGCGAAGCCGTAGTTGTAGGCATAGACCTGAGAGCCGTCCTTTTGCAGGCTAAGGAACTCCTTTCGGTCCTCGACCAATTTCCAACCCTTGTTTTCCATTACTTCCAGTACGGTCGGTTTTCCTTCCGGAGTCTTGCTCAGTCTTACCCGTCCGCCTCCAAAATAGTCAAAGCCGGAATTTGCCATCTGCAGTCCGATCTCGTAATACTGTCCCCGCGCGGGAACGTGCGCGTAGAAAGCGGCGGGCGTGGCGTGGTCTATATCGACAGAAGAGACTATACCTACCTTCATCCCCGCCTCTTTGGCCATCTCGGCCAGAGTGGTCAGTTTGACCGTCTTGCCGGGGTCCATGCCCACGACGCCGATGTTGGTCTTCTGCCCGGAAGCCATCGCCGTGGCGGAGGCGGCGCTGCCGGTGATGTAGCGGTCCGCGGCGTAGGTGGTGGTCATTCCCTGAGCGGGAAATTGGGTGAAGCTAAGTTGCTCGATGTCCACTTCTTCTGTCTTTACTTCACCGAGATAAGCTTCGGCGGCCGAAATCTGGGGGTTGGCCATGCCGTCACCGATGAACAAGAACACGTACTTCGCGCTGTCGGCGGCAAAAGTTGCGATGCTCATAACACAGAGCAAAGCGACGATGATCGCCCCTGTACGGGCGAAGTTGTTGGGAGCTAGCTTCATTTTGTTACCTCCAATTTTCTATTTTGAGCGGGTCGGACCGATCCCGACCCTTTACGATATATATTATGTACTTTATCGCTTGATTTTCAAGAAAAAAAATAAATAAGTAAAAAAAGAATAAAATATATATACATACAGGGGAATGGGGGGAGGCCGGTCGAAAATTTTTCCAAAGGAACTCTTTCTCTTATCCTTAGGGCGATCCAATTCAAGGAGGAATGATGACAATGAACTCCGAAAGCGTCAATGCCCTCTACGGCTACTCGTCCGAATTGCCCCTTCTCAAAGATAAAACGATCGACGATCAGCTGGAATTTTTGCGTTCGCTAGGGGTCAATGCCTTGTTCGGGGGTTACGAAAAACCCGAGTTGGTGGAGAAAGCTCATTCCAAAGGGATGAAGATCTATGCCGAATTGAGCTGTTTCGTCGGCCAGGAATGGTGGGAAAAGTACCCTTCCAGTCGCCCGGTCACCGCCAAGGGAGAGAAGCTCCAATGTGAGGGCTGGTACTGCGGGGTCAATCCGTCGGTGCCGGCAGTGCGGAAAGAACTGCTTGGGCAATTGAAGGATCTATTGAAAAAGCCCGTCGACGGCGTCTGGCTCGATTTTATCCGCTGGCCCTGTCACTGGGAGGATCCCCACCCCTGTCTGCCGCGGACGTCTTTCGACCGCGGCACCTTGGACCGTTTCTCCCAGGAGAGCGGGCTAGATTTGGACTTGCCGGAAGAGCGCGAACGGGCCGCCGATCGAATACTTAAAGACCATCGCTCCCGCTGGATCGCTTGGCGCTGTGGAGTGATCGAGTCCTGGGTCGCCCAGGCTCGTCGTCTCCGCGATCGCCTCCGCCCCCGGCTGACTTTGGGCCTTTTCGGAGTCCCCTGGCGACCGGAAGACCACGGCGAGGCGATTCGAGAGATCATCGGACAGGATTACGGCGCTTTGAGCCAGTCGGTGGACGTTTTTTCGCCGATGGCCTATCACTTGATGGTCGGGCGGAAGCCGGACTGGGTGGGAAAGGTGGTGGATAAGACGAGAGAGATGACGGGCAGGCCCGTCTGGCCCGTCGTGCAGTCCGTGGACCAGCCCCGGACTTTGGCCCCCTCCCAGTACGGGCAAGTTCTGCGGGTGGCCAAAGAGAGCGGGGGAAGGGACGGGTTGATCGTCTTTACCGCCGAAGGGGTCTTGGAAGACCGGGATAAGTTGGAGGAGACGAAGAGAATCTTCGCTCAAGACTAAGTCTCGCTGCCGCCTGCCGATTGAAAGAGAAGTGAAAAGCCGGAGAATCAATTGGTTTCAAATTATTACTCACGTAACAATAAATTACCTCTAGAAGGAACGACTTCGTTAACTTAGTCACTTTCTCTTCCAGGGGAGAGGATTGATAATATTGTTAACCGAATTAACTAACCTTTTTATAAAAAGGAGGGAAGAATATGGCAGAAGTATCAAAAACCGCGACCGGTGGTTCTCTAGCGGAAGTAGTGGACAGAATTCTGGATAAGGGTCTCGTCGTAGATGCCTGGGCCACGGTTTCTCTTGTCGGCATTGAGTTGCTGGCGGTAGAGGCTAGAGTAGTAGTGGCTTCGGTGGAAACTTGGTTGCGCTATGCTGAAGCGGTCGGTCTGACTGCTGAAGCGGCGGAAGCTGCGTAGAAGATTAGCTCTAACTGGGGCCGGCTTTGCCGGCCCCTTTATCCTTTTAACAAATTACCGAGAAGTTGATTCCAAAAAACCGTCTGGAGGGGCTCGATGAGAACGGATTACTTTTATCCCGAGCCTGCTAGCGATTTTGTAAGTACTGAGGAGATAAGCAAGATCACTGAGCGGGGTCAATCCTATCTTGAGGCAGGCTTCCCTGTCCATTTTTCCGGTCCGACAGGGACGGGCAAAACGACTTTGGCCATGCATTTGGCTTCCCAGTTCGATCAGCCCGCCGTCTTAATTCACGGTGATGAGGAACTGGGCACCTCCGACCTGATCGGAAAAGAGAACTCCTACAGCAAAAAACGGGTAGTGGACAACTATATCCCGTCCGTGAAAAAAACTCAGGAGAGGGTATACAAGAGGTGGAATGCCGAACAATTGACTCTTGCCTGCAAAAAAGGATATACGCTGATCTACGATGAATTTTCCCGCTCTCGGCCGGAGGCAAACAATATTTTGCTTAGCGTCCTCGAGGAGGGTTTGCTTAACCTCTCTACGCAGGGCAGTAGGGATACGTATGTAGAGGTGCATCCGAATTTTAAAGCCATCTTTACCAGCAACCCCAAAGAGTACGCCGGCGTCTACGGAGCTCAGGATGCCTTGCTGGATAGGATGATAACGATAGACTTGGACGATTACGAAGAAGAAACCAAAGCAGTGATAACGGCCAGCAAAGCGGACATCCCTTTGGAGAGAGCCCGTAAAATCGTAAAACTGATCCGGGAGTTGAGGGATTCGGACTCTTCGGACCACCATAATTACACGCTCCGCTCCTCGATCAAGATCGGCAAAGCGACTAAGGTGCTTGATATTGCGATCGAAGAAGGAGACCCTCAGTTTAAGGACGTCTGTCTCGATATATTGCTCCATCCTTCCGACAACGGCAACAGGCCGCGGAAAAAGGAGTTGATTTTGGAAGGTATCGAGACACATTTCTAGGGAGGGTCAGGCGGGGACAGTGTAAACAGGCAGGAGGGCAAAGATGAAAAGTCGAAGAAAGACAGTCAACGACATCAACACGATCAACAGCCCTCGGGTGGGGCGTAGAAAAAAACAGACCTATCTACAACTCCATACGCTGGAAAATAGAAGAAAGAGGTTGCAAGAAGAGTTGGAGCGGCTGAGGACCAGAATGGAGAAGGCGGAACAGAATTTGCAGGAAGTGGAAAAACATATTCAAAATATTCTGGAAGACACGGAGGACGTACAAGAAATATGTTCCGAGGATTCCTCGGCGGATTCTAAGCTAAGTGGAGGCGGAAAGGGTAACTGTCTGGAATATTAAAAAATTCTGAGATGGTCGGAGGATAAAATGAATATCCAGGAAGTTCGTGATCTTATCCACGAGTTTGCGGAGGAGAATTTCGGAGAAGAGGGCGAAGTGACGAAGTTGACCAAGGTAGATCAGGGCTGGGAAGGGGAACTAGAACTTAGCCGGGTAGACGAATACAAGATCCGTCACGGAAGGCCCCAGACGATCGAACGCTATACCATAAAGATAGAGGAAGGAAAAGTGGTCTCTTTCGAAAAAGTGGAGACTAGGTCGAGGGGGGAAGTGGCTTGGCAACGGGAATGAGGCAGAGGCTAAAGGAGCCCTCTCCGATTACAGTAAATTCAAGTGGAACCTAATTGAAAACCCATCGAGAAAACTTAAAGGAGGTGCGCGATGAGTTTGGCCGATCAAATGGAGTCTTTAGCTGAAGATATGGCCGCTTCGAGAAAGGAGAGGAAGGAGTTATTGGGAGAGATCAAGGACCAAAACGAGGAGCGGAAGGCGGAACTGGAGGAGTTGAGAGAGCAATTCCGTTCAGATATAGATGGTTTTGCCCGGGAGAGGGAGGAGATGAGTGAGCAGATGAGGGAGGAGTTGCAAGAGGCTAGTGCTGCTAGGAAGGAGGAAGTGGAAGGGCTCAAGGAAGAGACGAGGGATGATATAGATGGTTTTGCCCGGGAGAGGGAGGAGATGAGTGAGCAGATGAGGGAGGAGTTGCAAGAGGCTAGTGCTGCTAGGAAGGAGG
>Ga0207797_1003400_pt1 | contig 10583 bp, 4 predicted proteins | sample PRCRCaboRojoPR_6_FD_187275 | JGI IMG/M metagenome (GOLD analysis project Ga0207797, IMG submission 187275) | Marine sediment microbial community from Cabo Rojo, Puerto Rico - PR CR 10% Liquid 1 (SPAdes) | ecosystem: Environmental > Aquatic > Marine > Coastal > Sediment | place: Cabo Rojo, Puerto... | reverse complement strand
CCTCGACGCCGTCGCGGAGGTCAGCTCCAGCATCAGCGAGGAGGTGGCGGCGGCCATCGAGGAGGGCACGGTCCCGGTCGTCCTCGGCGGTGACCACTCCGTCGCCATCGGCTCGATGGGCGGCGCGGCCACGGAGGGCGACATCGGCGTCGTCTGGTTCGACGCCCACGGCGACCTGAACACCCCGCAGACGTCCCCCAGCGGGAACGTCCACGGGATGCCCCTCGCCGCGGCGCTGGGGATGGGCACGTTCTCCAGCATGTACTGGGCCCGCACCCCGGGCCTCCGGGAGGAGAACGTCGTCTGGGTCGGCCTGCGCTCGGTCGACGAGGAAGAGGCGGAGGCGGTCCGCGAGAGCGAGGCCACCGCGTTCACCATGTCGGACATCGACGAGCGGGGCGTCATCGACGTCGTCGAGGAAGCCCTGGCGATCGCGGGCAAGGGCGTCGACGGGCTCCACGTGAGCCTGGACATGGACTGGCTCGACCCCAACGAGGCGCCCGGCGTCGGCACGCCGGTCAGGGGCGGGGTCAGCTACCGCGAGGCCCACGCGGCGATGGAGCAGGTCGCCGAGTGGGACGGCGACGGCGGGGCGCTCCGCTCGCTGGAGGTCGTCGAGGTCAACCCCATCCTGGACGAGCACAACGAGACCGCCGAGCTGGCGACCGAGCTGGTCGCGAGCGCGCTCGGCAAGCGGATCCTCTGAACGCCCCGGTGGCGCGGTCGATCGACCGAAACGGCCGGGCGTATCGTCGGCTCACTCGATGACGATCTCGTCGGCGTCCTCCGCCTCGGCGTCGCCGTCGTCGGCCTCCTCCCCGGAGCGCCGGCGGGAGGCCACAGCAGCGAGGACCGCCAGCACAGTCACGAGCCCCGCCGCGAGCAGCCAGCGCGACCGCGAGGACCCGGTCGGCTCCTCGCTCTCGATCGGCACCTCGGTCGCCGCCGACTCCGGGCGTTCGGCCTCATCTCCCGGCATCGAGGCCGGGCCGAACTGCGCGCCGTCGAAGTGCGGTTCGATGAGTGTTATCTTCGAGACCATGCCCGATGGTAGGCGACCAGCGGGGATATACCGTGCCGGTCGTTCCCGTGCGGGAGGAATCGAGGAGCGGAACCGGGCGGGACGCCGAGCCTGCGGACGGTCCGGGGGAGGGGCGACTACCCGTCAGCGCCCGCGTCGGTTGCGGCGTCCTCGTCGCCGCTCCCGTCGTCGTCGCCCCCGGCGTGGGTGCCCTCGGCGCGAGCGCTCTCGCCGGCGTCCGCATCGTCGGTGCTCTCGCCGGCGTCCGCATCGTCGGTGCCCTCGGAGGCGTCCACGTCGTCGGGCTCTCCGCCGCCTGGCAGCACCTCCACGCTCGCCACGGAGTCGCCCGGCTCGAGGCGCATCACGGTGACGCCCATCGTGTTGCGACCCTGCGTCGAGATGTCCGCGACGCGGGTCCGCATGATCTGGCCGGCGCGGCTCATGACGACCACGTCGTCGTCCTCGTGGACGGACTTGGTGGTCACCGTCTCGCCGTTGCGCTCGTCGGTCTTGATGTCGATGAGACCCTTGCCGTAGCGCGACTGGACGCGGTACTCCGACAGCGGCGTGCGCTTGCCGTAGCCCTTCTCGGTGACCGTGAGGAGGTCGCAGTCGTCGTCCTCGTGGGTGGCGACGAGCCCGGCGACGGCGTCGCCCTCCTGGAGCTTGATGCCGTTCACGCCGCGGGCCGACCGGCCCATCGCGCGGGCCTCGGTCTCGTCGAAGCGGATGGTCATGCCCTTGCGGGTCGAGATGACGAGGTCCCTGGTGCCGTCGGTGACCTCGACGTCCACCAGCGCGTCGCCGTCCTCCAGCTTGGCGGCGATGATGCCCGTCGAGAGGATGTTGTCGAACTCCTCGCAGGGCGTCCGCTTGACGTAGCCGTTCCGGGTCACCATCGTGAGCAGCTCGTCCTCCTCGAGGTCGTCGGTGTTGACGACCGCCGTGATCTCCTCGCCGTCCTCGAGGTCGAGGAGGTTGATCGCGGACTTGCCCCGGGCGGTCCGGCCCATCTCGGGCACCTCGTAGGTCTTGAGCTGGTAGACCTTCCCGCGGTTCGTGAAGCACAGGAGGTAGTCGTGGGTGTTCGCCGCGAACACCGTCGAGACGCGGTCGCCCTCCTTGGGGTCGACGCCGATGATGCCCTTGCCGCCGCGGTTCTGGGCGTCGAAGTCGCTGGCGGGCATCCGCTTGATGTAGTCGTCCTCGGTGACGACGACGATGGCCTCCTCCTCGGGGATGAGGTCCTCGTGGGTGACGGTGCCGGCCTCGGCGGCGTCCAGAATGTCGGTCCGGCGCTCGTCGGCGTACTCCTCCTGGATCTCCCGGAGCTCCTCGGTGATGACCGCGAGCAGCTCGGACTCGCTTCCGAGGATCTCCTCCAGGCGCTCGATGGTGGCCTGGACATCGTCGTACTCGTCCTCGATGTCGGCCCGCTCCATCGAGGTGAGCGAGCCCAGCTGCATCCGGACGATGTGCTCGGCCTGGGCCTCCGAGAAGTCGAACGCCGCCCGCAGGCGCTCGCGGGCCTCCTCGCGGTCCTCGCAGTCCTGGATGAGATCGACGACGTCGTCGACGTTCTCCAGGGCCGTCAGGCGCCCCTCGAGGATGTGGGCGCGCTCTTCGGCCTCCTGCAGGTCGTGCTCGCTGCGGCGGCGGACGACCTCCTTGCGGTGGTCGACGTAGTGCCGGAGGGTCTCCTTGAGCGTGAGCACCTTCGGCTGGCCGTCGACCAGCGCGAGGTTGATGACCCCGAAGGTCTCCTCGAGGTGGTGCTCCAGCAGCTGGTTCTTCACGACGTCGACCATCGCACCGCGCTTGAGCTCGACGACGATGCGGACGCCGTGGCGGTCGGACTCGTCCCGGAGGTCGCTGATGCCCTCGATCGTCCCCTCGTTGACGTTCTCGGCGATGCGCTCGACCAGCCGGGCCTTGTTCGCCTGGTAGGGCAGCTCCGTGATGACGATGCGGTCGCGGCCGCCCTCGTTCTCCTCGACCTCGAACTCCGCGCGCACCCGAATGCGCCCGCGACCCGTCGCGTACGCGCTGTAGATGGCGTCCCGGCCGACGATGTTCGCCCCGGTCGGGAAGTCCGGGCCCCTGACGTGCTCCATCAGGTCGCTCACGTCGCAGTCCGGGTTCTCGATCAGGTGGACCGTCGCGTCGATGACCTCCCCGAGGTTGTGGGGCGGGATCTTCGTCGACATGCCGACGGCGATGCCCATCGAGCCGTTGACGAGCAGGTTCGGGAACGCAGCGGGGAGCACCTCCGGCTCGGTCAGGCGGTCGTCGTAGTTCGACTGGAAGTCGACCGTGTCCTTCCCGATGTCTTCCAGCAGCTCCTCGGCGATGGCGGACATCCGGGCCTCCGTGTACCGCGGGGCCGCGGGCGGGTCGCCGTCCATCGACCCGAAGTTCCCCTGGCCGTCGACCAGCGGGTACCGCATCGAGAACTCCTGGGCCATCCCGACGAGGGTGTCGTAGATGGCCTGGTCCCCGTGGGGGTGGTAGTCACCCATGGTCTCGCCGACGATGGACGAGGACTTCCGGTGGGACGACCCCGAGGTGATGCCCATCTCGTGCATCGCGTAGAGGATGCGCCGGTGGACCGGCTTGAGGCCGTCCCGGACGTCCGGCAGGGCCCGGCCCGCGATGACGCTCATCGCGTAGTCGATGTAGCTCTGCTCCATCTCGTCCTCGATGAGGACCCGCTCGACGCGCCGCGCGTCGACGTCGGTCGGGTCGGGTGTCTCGGAGCTCACGTGTCGTCCTCCATCAGATGTCCACCCAGTCCGCCTCGGGGGCGTGGTCCTTGATGAACTGCTTGCGCGGCTCGACGGCGTCGCCCATCAGCACCGAGAACATCTTGTCCGCGGCGGCGGCGTCCTCGATGGTGATCTGCTTGAGCACGCGGTTGTCGGGGTTCATCGTCGTCTCCCAGAGCTGCTCGGGGTTCATCTCGCCGAGCCCCTTGAACCGCTGGACCCGCGTGGGGTTGCCGTCGCACTGCTCGGCGATGACCTCGTCGCGCTCGGCCTCGGTCATCACGTCGTAGGTCTCCCCGCGGTACCTGACGCGGTACAGCGGCGGCTTCGTCGCGTAGACGTAGCCGGCCTCCAGCAGCGGTCGCATGTGGCGGTAGAAGAACGTGAGCAGCAGCGTCCGGATGTGGGCCCCGTCGACGTCGGCGTCGGTGGCCATGATGATCTTCTCGTAGCGGGCCGCCGAGAGGTCGAACTCGTCGCCGATGCCCGTCCCGATGGCCGTGATCATGTTCCGGATCTGGTCGTTCTCCAGGATGCGGTCCAGCCGGTGCTTCTCGACGTTGAGCACTTTCCCGCGGATCGGCAGGACCGCCTGGAACGCCGGGTCGCGGGCCTGCTTGGCGCTATTGTGGACGAACACCCCGGCTTCGAGAGCGAAGTTGTGGGTTCCAGGAACCTCCAGGTCGTACACGTCCGCCGTCTCGTCGAGCGGTTCGACGGATTCGACGCTGTGGTTGTGACTTTCCACCGCCTCGCGGAGTTCCGCCTCGTCCTCGAAGAACTTCGCGATGGTCGTTTCCTTCGTCAGGACGTTCGGGTCGCTCTTCTCACGTCGCCGCTCGTCGTAGTTCTCCAGGTCCCCCTCCGTTTCGAGGACCGTCTGCATGAACGGAATCGTATTCTCGTAGTAGGTCTGGTTGTACGCCTCCATACGCTGCTCCCGGAACTCCTCGGTCCACTGTTCCTCCGTCTTCTTGCTCCGCCACTCCCGGAGATCCTCGTCGTCCCACTGTTCCTCCGCAGCCTCTCTGCGGCGTTCGACGGCTTCCGGATGCTCCTCGAAGTACTGCTCGACACGCTCGGCCTGCTCCTCGCGGTGCTCCTCGTCGGCCCAGTATTCCCGGGCTTCCTCGGCGAGACGCTGTCGAACGCGTTCCCTGTAATCGGGGTTGTTCTCGTAGAACTCCCGCCAGGCACGCCGCATGTACTCCCTGTACTCGTCGTCCTCCCACTGCTCCTCGGCTTGCTCTCGGAGAACTTCGACTGTCTCGTCTCGTCGCATCCGCTGGCTCATCATCTCCCGGAACTCCTCGGACTGTTTGAGTTCCCGGAGTTCCTCTTTGACGTCGTCGGTGTGGAGCGTCTCTGCTGCCTGGGTCCTGTGGAGTTCGAGATGGTCCTCTTCAGAGAGGCGCTGGATGTTGTCGGGCCGGTTGTTGTTCTTGTCGAAGTCCCGGTGATGCTTGTGGTCGCCCGCGTCGGCGTCGTACGCCCCGGCTTCGAGGTTGTACCTGTCCGCGAGGAGATGCGTGAACTCCCAGTGGTCACGCATGATTGGTTGCCTCACCATCTCGTAGCCGTCGATGGTGATGCTCTCCTCTGAGGTATCCGATTCCTTTCTGTAGAGTGGCATGAGCGACTGCCCCTCGTCGAGGTTCCGAGCCTCGCGGTAGGTACCGTCCCGGAGCATGAACTCGTGGTCCGGCGTGCATCGAATCGACTCGCCATCGTCGAGAGTGACTTCGACGAGCGGCGCCTCCTCCCTCGTGACCCGAGGGTGTTCGATTCGTTCGAGGGTAATCTTCCCGTCGTCGTCTACGGTATAGCAGTAGTGGTCTTCGCCGTTCTCGTGCTCGTTCACGAGTTCCTCGAACGTAATCGACCGGCCCGAAGCGAGTGCAACTTCCGTGTCACCGGTGAAGCACCCCCCGGCGCTGTCGCCCTCCACGATGAACAGCTCGGCCTCCTCGGGGTCCCGGCTCTGGCAGTCAGCCAGCTTCCCGGGCAGGCTCGTCGACTCCAGGGCGGACTTGCGCCGGGTGAGCTCCTCGGCCTTCTTCGCGGCCTTGCGGGCCTTCGCGGCCTCGACGGCCTTCGAGATGATGGCCTCGGCCGTGTCGGGGTGCTCCTCGAAGTAGGTGTCCAGTCCCGCGTGGACGGCCGACTCGACGACGCCTCTGACCGCGGAGTTGCCGAGCTTCGTCTTCGTCTGGCCCTCGAACTGCGGGTCCGGGTGCTTCACCGAGATGACGGCGGTGAGGCCCTCGCGGATGTCCTCGCCCTTCAGGGTGTCGTCCAGGTCCGCGAGCAGGTCGTTGCTCGTCGCGTAGTCGTTGACGACCCGCGTGAGCGCGGTCTTGAACCCCGTCAGGTGGGTGCCGCCCTCGCGGGTGTTGATGTTGTTGGCGAAGGCGTGGATGGAGCCCTGGAGCTCGGCGGTGGCCTGCATCGCCACCTCGACCTGGATCTCGCCGTCGGCCTCCTCGGCCGGGGCGGTGTCCTCGAAGTAGATGACGTCCTCGTGTAGCGGGTCCTTGGTCTCGTTGAGGTACCGGACGAACTCCCGGATGCCCCCGTCGTACTGGAAGGTCTCCTCGGTCCCGTCGCGCTCGTCCGTCAGGGTGATCTCGACGCCGGGGTTGAGGAACGCGAGCTCGCGGAGCCGGTTGGCGAGCGTCGTGAAGTTGAACTCGACGGTCTCGAAGATCTCCCCGTCGGGCCAGAACCGCTGGCGCGAGCCCGTCGACTCCCCGGACTCCATGTCCCGGACCCGCTCCATGTCGCCCTGGGGTTCGCCCCGCTCGAACGCGTGGCGGAAGACCCCGCCGTCGCGGCTGACCTCGACCTCGAAGCGCCGCGAGAGGGCGTTGACGACGCTGACGCCGACGCCGTGGAGGCCGCCGGAGACCTGGTAGGACTCGCTGTCGAACTTCCCGCCGGCGTGGAGGACGGTCAGGATGACCTCCATCGCGGGCCGGTCGTACTCCTCGTGGACGTCGACGGGGATGCCCCGGCCGTCGTCGGCGACGCTCACCGAGTCGTCGTCGTGGATGGTGACCTCGATGGTGTCGCAGTAGCCCGCCAGGGCCTCGTCGATGGAGTTGTCGACGACCTCGTAGACGAGGTGGTGCAACCCTCTGGCGTCAGTCGAGCCGACGTACATCGCCGGGCGCTTCCGGACGGCCTCGAGCCCCTCGAGGACCTGGATCTGCCCGGCTCCGTATTCGCGTTCCTCCCTGGACATGAAAACCTGTCGCGGAGTAGTAGCTGGGGGTCCTTAAACTACACGCACGCGCGCGCGAAAATCGGTATCCGCGAGAGGGACACGTCGGTTCGACGGCAGGAATGGCCGGCCCTGGAGGCCAGGCTCGGCGTGGCGCGTGGCGTCACCGCCACTGCGGTCGCCATCGAGGGGCCGGACCCGGACGCCCGCGTTCACTTTCACCGTGCTACCGGTGTCGTTTTAAGCCCGCCCCGGGTAGGAGTGGCCGAATGACCTCGTTCCAGTCGACCCTCGGCGAGGGAGAGGAGGGCATCGCCGAGGAGCTGGCCGAAAGCCAGCGGGAGATCTCCATCGCGGAGTTCTTCGAGAAGAACAAGCAGATGCTCGGGTTCGACAGCGGGGCCCGGGCGCTCGTGACCGCGGTCAAGGAGGCGGTCGACAACGCCCTCGACGCCACCGAGGAGGCCGGCTTCGAGCCGAACGTCCTCGTGAAGATCGAGGACCGCGGCGACTACTACCGGCTGGTCGTCGAGGACAACGGGCCGGGCATCACGAAGGAGCAGATCCCGAACGTCTTCGGCAGGCTCCTGTACGGCTCGCGGTTCCACAAGCGCGAGCAGAACCGTGGCCAGCAGGGCATCGGCATCTCGGCGGCCGTGCTGTACGCCCAGAAGACCTCCGGCAAGCCGGCGAAGATCACCAGCCGGCCGCGGGGGGCCCAGGAGGCGAGCTACTTCGAGCTGATCATCGACACCGAGACCAACGAGCCAGAGATCGCCGTCGAGGAGTCGACCTCCTGGGAGCGACCCCACGGGACCCGCATCGAGCTGGAGATGGAGGCCAACCTCCGGGCCCGCAAGCAGCTCCTGCGGTACGTCCAGCACACCGCGGTCGTCAATCCCCACGCGCGGATCACCCTCGAGGAGCCCAAGAGCGACGGGCCGACGGTGTTCGACCGGGCCGACGACTACGAGATGCCCGAGGAGACCGAGGAGATCCGCCCCCACCCACACGGCGTGGAGCTGGGCACCCTCCGGACGATGCTCGAGGACACCAGCTCGCGGACCGTCTCGGGGTTCCTCCAGGAGGAGTTCACGCGGGTCGGCAAGAAGACCGCAGACGACGTCGTCGAGGGGTTCCGCGACCGTCACTTCGGCCGCGAGCTGGCGTGGTCGCCCCCGGAGGCCCACGAGGGCGTCGCCCTCCGGCGGGTGGTCCAGGGCGCCGTCGCGAACAAGCCCGCCGACGCGACGAACGCCTTCGCCGACCGCGTCGCCGACCGCCTGGGTGGGATGGACGCCATCGCCCACCAGCACGTCGAGCGGGTCGTCGAGGAGACCGCCGACGAGATCGAGTCGGAGTTCGGTGACACCTTCGGCCGGACGGTCCGTGACAACGCCGTCGAGGCCGCCTGGAAGGCCGTCACGGGCGACGACGACGGTGAGGGGGCCGTCGCCGGCGACGCCGCCGGGGAGGACGGCGACGTCGGTCGACGGACCGCCGACTGCTACCGCGTCGTCGACGAGACGACGAGCAAGCAGAAGGACGACGCGACCGTCCAGGGGCTCGCCGAGCGCATCGCCGCGAAGTTCGCGGACGCGACCGGTCCGCGCGACAGGGCGACCCGCGACGACGTGGCGGCGTTCGTCGACAGCGCGGCCGACCGGATGGTCGAGTACCAGGACGCGACCGTCGGCGAGACGGCCCGCGAGAACATCGTCGAAGCCTTCTGGGCGCGGATGCGCACCGTGCCCGACGAGGTGCCGGGCATCGGGACGCTCGCCGACGACCGGGACGCGACCGAGGACCTCCACGAGGCCATGCGGACGACGGACATCATGGCCCCGCCGACCGACTGCCTGTCGCCGATCAGCGCGGAGCTAGTCGAGGCCGGTCTCCGCAAGGAGTTCGACGCGGACTTCTACGCCGCGGCCACTCGGGACGCGGGCGTCCACAAGGGCGACCCGTTCATCGTCGAGGCCGGCATCGCCTACGGCGGCGAGCTCGACGAGGAGGGCAAAGTGGACGTGATGCGGTTCGCCAACCGCGTCCCGCTGGTCTACAAGCGCGGTGCCTGTGCGACCACGAACGTCGTCAAGGACATCGGCTGGCGCAACTACGGGCTCGACCAGCCCGGCGGCAGCGGCGTGCCCAACGGCGCGGGCGTCATCATGGTCCACGTCGCCTCGACGAACGTCCCCTTCACCTCCCAGAGCAAGGACGCCGTCGCCTCGGTCCCCGAGATCGAGGACGAGATCGAGCTCGCCATCCGGGAGGCCGCCCGCGAGCTCAAGAGCTACCTCAACAAGCGGCGGTCGATGGAGAAGCGCCGGCGCAAGCGCGACCAGCTGGCGACCATCCTGCCGGAGATGGCCGAGAAGCTCGGGGAGGTGACCGGCAACGGCGAGCTGGACATCGACGACTCGCTGGCGCGCATCATGGGCAACGTGCTCGTCGAGCGCGAGGTCGAGGACGGGACCGTGCGGCTGACCCTGGAGAACAATACGGACAGGAACGCCGACGTCGAGGTGACCGACATCGTCACGGCCGAGCCGGCCGACGTCGACGGCGCGACCGTCGTCGAGATGGACGGGGAGTGGTTCGTCAAGTGGTCGCCGACCGTCGGGGCCGAGTCGACGACCACCCTGGAGTACAGCGTCGACGGCGACGCGACGTTCGACCTCGCCGTCGAGGGCATCGAGGACGCGAAGCTGACGATCACAGAACCATGAGTTCACAGCCAGACGCACGCGACCAGCTCATCGAGCTCGCCGAGGCGTTCTACGACCAGTTCGAGACCGGGGACGTCCCGACGATGGAGATGCCGACCCGGACGAAGAGCAACATCGTCTTCGACGAGGACGAGGGGGTCTGGGTGTACGGGGACCGGACGTCGACCCGGTCCGCGAAGACCATCGGCGGCGCCCAGAAGCTGCTGAAAGCCGTCTACACCATCGACTTCCTCGCCCAGCAGCTCGAGGAGGACCGCTCGTCGACGCTACGGGAGCTGTACTACCTCTCGGAGTCGTGGGACCTCGACGAGGCCCAGTTCAACGACCAGGACGAGTCGAACAACCTCGTCGAGGACCTCGAGATCGTCAGCGAGGTCAAGCGAGAGGACTTCCACATGCGGCCCGAGGAGTCCGGCGCGACCATCATGGGACCCCTGCGGATCCGCGAGCAGACCCGCCGCGGCGAGCGCGAGATCCACTGCCAGGAGGACGTCGGCGAGGGGGGCTACCAGATCCCGAACAACCCCGACACCATCGAGTTCCTCGACGACGACGCCGCGTTCGTCCTCGCCGTCGAGACCGGCGGTATGCGCGACCGCCTCGTCGAGAACGGCTTCGACGAGGAGCACGGGGCCCTCGTCGTCCACCTCAAGGGCCAGCCCGCCCGCGCGACCCGGCGCATCACCAAGCGGCTGCACGACGAGCTGGACCTCCCGGTCACGGTCTTCACGGACGGCGACCCCTGGTCGTACCGCATCTTCGGCTCGGTCGCCTACGGCTCGATCAAGTCCGCGCACCTCTCGGAGTACCTCGCGACCCCCGAGGCCCGCTTCGTCGGC
>Ga0207797_1003399_pt1 | contig 10583 bp, 7 predicted proteins | sample PRCRCaboRojoPR_6_FD_187275 | JGI IMG/M metagenome (GOLD analysis project Ga0207797, IMG submission 187275) | Marine sediment microbial community from Cabo Rojo, Puerto Rico - PR CR 10% Liquid 1 (SPAdes) | ecosystem: Environmental > Aquatic > Marine > Coastal > Sediment | place: Cabo Rojo, Puerto... | reverse complement strand
TCAAAAATCCGCCGCCCAGTCCGGAAAAAGAGGCCGCGCATCCCACGCCCAGGCCAAGAAAGATGAGAAGAACAGACTGACCGGGGCTCATGCACTCCCCTGATCCCAAGTGGTCGTATCCATACCTTCCGACATATCCCTAAGATTGCAGGGTGTCAACGCAAAGATTGGCACCCTTTTTTTTAACAATTTAATATTCTTAATTTTTTACTCGCTCTTCCCTTTCTGAGACCCACCGTATCTAGACCTGCCTGAACGGGTTTTTTTTAATTTCAACTTGTTGATTTATATGATAATACAACCAAAAGCCAGCCTTGCGAAGACAAGGAATCGATGCTAGGGTTTCATCGTTTCGTGGTGATGGATTCAGTCCTCATTCAGGAGTGTGTGTATGGCGTCCAGTATCGATCCTGCCCTTCTGGAGCAGGCGGCCGAGCAGTGGAAGAAGGCCGCTTTTCCCATCGCCTTTAGCGGCGCAGGCATCTCCGTAGCCAGCGGCATCCCGGATTTCCGCAGCCCGGGAGGACTGTGGGAGAAGTACGATCCCATCAAGGTTGCCACGGCAGAGGCCTTGATGATTAATCCCCATGGGGTTTGGGAGTTTATGCTCGACGCGGGCACAATCCTGGACAGCGCCCGCCCCAACCCGGCACACGAAGCTCTGGCCAGGCTGGAGCAAGCTGGAAGGCTTATGGGTGTCATCACCCAAAATATTGACAACCTCCATCAGCGCGGGGGATCGAGGGAGGTGGTCGAGTACCACGGCAACTTCCAGCGCTTCTACTGCCAGAAATGCCGTCAGGAAACACCCAGCGACCAGGTCCAGGAAAAATCGAAACAGTCGATTCCAGTGTACTGTGAAATCTGCGGAGGGCTTATCCGGCCAGATGCCGTGTTCTTCGGCGAAAGCATTCCAATCAGGGCCCAACAGAAAAGCGCCGCGCTCGTGGATAGGGCCGATCTCATGCTCATCGTCGGAACCTCTGGCGAGGTCGCACCGGCAAACGTGCTTCCCAGACAGGTTAAATCCAAGGGCGGATCCATAATTGAAATCAACCTCGGCCGAACCTCATACGGTGATATCACCGACATCCGTTTTGACGCTCCAGTGGAAGAGGTTCTTCCCAAGCTAGCCGATCTCGTGCTGTCCTCGTGTTAGGATCTGAAGGACTGGCTTGCCCCGCACCCTTTTTGGCGAACAGCCGGCATCCTGTCCGGACTGATCCGCCTGTATGGCTCTGAAGCCCTCTTGATCTCGGAGTTTCCCACGCATGCTCAGCTCTCAGAATCAGCCAGCACACTTGACAATTTCAGAGATCCATCGAGCCCTGCAAAGCTTCGATTCGAAGCAGGCCGATTCACCCGGCCAATCCTGGCTTAAATCCCTGACCCTGCAGCTCGACGACTCGGCAAACGTGCTGAAGGTCTTCTTCCCTCACGCCTTTTTCGCTGAATGGTTCAAAAGCCACCTGCAAAACGATTTCGAAGCCTTTCTGCTCAGGCGGTTCCCGGCACTCCAGACATTCAGCTACCATGCCCATAACGGTCAGGAGCTGCCCGTCAGCCTGCACCGATACACCCCTGATCCCCGCTTCTCCTTCAGCAACTTCCTCTACAACAAAAAGAACTATCTTCCCTACATGTCCGCATTGGAGCTTTCCAAAACGAGGCGCATCTCGTCAAATCCCTTCTTGCTGCTTGGAGAGAGCGGTGCGGGCAAATCCCATCTCCTTCGAGCCATCGCAAATCAATCACTCCAGGACCACCCAGGAAAAACAGTCGGTCTGTTCACGGCCGACGAGCTCAACTTCCTCTATCGGACGAAGATCAAATCGAATCAAGCCCTCCGGAATGAGCTCTACGCATTCGATGTCTTCATTTTAGAGGACATCCAGCAGCTTGAGCTCTATCCCAAACTGCAGGAGCAGCTCATCTACGTTATCGACTCCTTTTTGGAGAGCACCAGGCAAATGCTTTTCAGCTGCGCCGAAAGCCTCAATGAGCTGGATTTTATCAATCCCACACTGCGTTCGCGACTAGAGAGCGGCCTCATTGTCCAACTGAAGCGACCTGACCTCGATGTCAGACTGGAGTATGTCCAACGCGAGAGCGTCAAGCACGGCTTGAGCCTGAACCAGGAGCAGATGCTGACAGTGGCCAGACGGTGCTTCGACTTCCAATCTCTCTACCGCACCGTGATCCGCTTAACGGTGCACTGCCAGCTGGGTGGACATCCCCCTGGAGACAAGCAGTTCACCAGGTTGATTCAAGAAACTAAGGAGGAGAGCCTTGCGGATCCTGATCTCGATTCAATAACGGACACCGTCTGCACCTACTTCCAGGTTGACCGGGAGGCGCTCTTCTCTGGAAAACGCACCAAAGAGCTGGTCCTGGCCAGGCAGGTGGCCATGTACTTGGGCCGGAGCCTTTTGAACCTTCCCTATGTCACCATAGGTGCTTTTTTCGGAGGCAAGGACCACAGCACGGTTATCCACTCCGTGAAAAAAATTAAACAATCCCAGAACAGTAATCAAACTATGAAAAGCATGTTAAAAGAGCTGAAGAATCGTTGTCGACATAGAGAGCAGCCCTGAGCCACAAGCCCGTCCATGTGCACTCGGCTCCCTGACAGTTCATTTATTTGTACAAAAAAAGATACATAAAAACAATTCTTTATAATAAAAGCGCACAGAAGAACACCCCTTATTACTATGACAATTTAAAAGGAGATTATTGGATATGGAGATCAGAGTGAATAAGGAAGCCGTTTTGGGTGGTATCCAAAAGGCTGCAGGCATCATCCCGCAGAAAACCGGGGCGGCTTTTCTGCGAACCATTTGGCTTGAAGCCTCAGATGAAAGCCTCAAGGTTCTTTCCACTGATTCGAAGCTCGAGTTCTCGGGAACGTATCCGGCAACCGTTACCAATCAAGGGCTTGTCGGGGTTCAAGGCCGGAGCTTCTATGATCTTTTCCGCAAGCTGCCCCCGGGGGAAGTCTCTCTGATCGCAGAACCTGATGCGGAAACCATTCTGCTTCAGCAGGGTCGTCGCAAATATAAGCTTCCGACATATGATCCTCAGTGGTTTCAACACTTCGCTCCCTTTCCTGAAGAGAGGGCCGTTGCTTGGTCCGGGGCCTTTCTGAAAAATCTCATCGATCGCGTTGCCTTTTGCATAGCCGATGATGATACCGATAATATGAACTTTATGAAGATGGTTCCCAGCAATGGGCATGGCGGCATTGAGGCCTGCGGTTTGAACGGGCATCAGTTTGCCATGCAGCGCTTTAGCCACGAGGATGTCTTCGAGCTTCTCGGCGAAAACGGTATTCTGCTGGCTAAGCCTTATCTCCTGGAGCTGAAGCGATGGCTCACCGGTGAAGAGATTTCGTTTACCATCGATGAGAAGCGGCTGTTCTTTACGAATAAGGAGAAGAATGAACATTTCAGCCTGCCGCTGCACTACGATGTCTTTCCGAAGTACCAAGTTTTTCTTTCGTATTTCGAAAATGAGACGAGCACCATGAGCGTAGATAAGGCCGAGCTTCTGGACTCCCTCGAACGGATCGCCATCTTCAATACTGAGACGCAGCGCTGCACCTACTTCGTCTTCAATGACGGCGATCTGGTCTTGTACAGTCAGGGGCAGGATGTAGGAGAGGCCACCGAGTCCTTAAGCGTTGAGTACCACGGGGATTTGCAGCGTATAGCCTTCCCCACGCGCAACCTTATTGAGATCATGAATCACTTTAAATCCAACTGGCTTTACTTTGATTTTACCCATCAAGACGGGCCCTGCCGGATAACCGGACCGGATGATTCGGACTATCAGGTCATCATTATGCCCATTAAGATTCAGGAAGAAACCTACTATGATGTCGAAGAAACCGATTCAGTCGAGTAAGGGATAGCAGCCCTGGAAACCGCTTAACGATGCAGGTTTCCGGTGTCTTGTACCAAAAGCAGGCGAGTCAATAACGAAACGCAGCCGAGGCTGACCCAAAGGTTCATTTTTCTCTGAGGAAACCATGGAAAGAGATACACAGGCATATACCGCTGAAAGCATTACGATTTTGAAGGGTTTGAGCGCGGTCAGGAAGCGACCGGCCATGTACATCGGCAGCACGGACATCCATGGCGTGCATCACCTGATCTACGAGATCATCGATAACAGCATCGACGAAGCCATGGCCGGGTACTGCGACCGGATCACCGTGACCATCCATCTGGACAACAGCGTGACCATCTCGGACAACGGCCGGGGGATCCCAGTGGATATGCATCCCAAGGAGAACAGGCCGGCCGTGGAGGTGGTCATGACCGTGCTCCATGCCGGAGGAAAGTTCGACAATCAGAGCTATAAGGTGTCCGGCGGGCTGCACGGCGTTGGCATCTCCGTGGTCAATGCCCTGTCCGAGTACCTGGAGGTCACCGTGCGGCGGGACGGACGGAAGTACTATCAGACATACTCCCGTGGGCTGCCCAAGAGCGATCTCATCTGCACTGGCGAAACAGAGAAGACAGGGACAACGATCCACTTTCGGCCTGACGAGGAGATTTTCGAGGATATCGTCTCCAACTATCAGACCCTGGCCAAGCGATTCGAAGAGCTGGCCTATCTGAACAGCGGCCTGAAGATCATACTCTTTGACGAACGCAGCCACTCTGAGGAGCATTTCCATTTCGACGGCGGTATCCGTTCCTTTGTGGCCCACATCAACGAGTCCGAAACGCCGGTGCATCACGACCTGGTTTACGGCGAGGGAACGATCAAGGACGTTATCATTGAGTTTGCCCTACAGTATCATAGCGGCTTTAAAAGCAACATCTACTCCTTTGCCAACAACATCCGGACCAGGGAAGGCGGCACCCATCTGTCGGGCTTCAAGACAGCCCTGACACGGATGATCAACTCTTATATCCAGAACTCGGACTTACCCAGGAAGCTCCAACAGAAGATCTCCGGAGACGACGTTGCCGAGGGGTTGACCGCGGTTATCAGCGTCAAGATCCCCGATCCCCAGTTCGAAGGACAGACCAAGACCAAGCTGGGCAACAGCGAGGTATACGGCCATGTGGCCCAGGTGGTGGGCGAGGCCCTGAACACCTATCTTGGAGAGCACCCCAAGGAGGCCAAGGCTATCGTGGAAAAGGTGGTCGATGCGGCCAGGGCCAGGGATGCGGCGCGCAAGGCCAAGGATCTGGTGAGGCGCAAGACGGCTCTATCCGATTCGGCTCTTCCGGGAAAGCTGGCCGATTGCCAGAGCAAGGATCCCAAAATGAGCGAGCTGTTCATCGTCGAGGGGGATTCAGCCGGCGGCTCGGCCAAGCAAGGGCGGGATCCCAAGTGCCAGGCCATTCTCCCGCTGCGGGGGAAAATATTGAACGTCGAAAAGACCCGGTTCGATAAAATCTTGGAGAACAAAGAGATCCAACACCTGATTACTGCCATGGGCGCTGGCTTTGGAGACGACGGACTTGATCTGAACAAGCTCCGCTACCACAAGATCATCATTATGACCGATGCTGACGTCGATGGCGCGCATATTCGAACTTTGCTGCTGACCTTCTTCTATCGCCAGTACCTGGAGCTCATTGAGCAGGGCTATTTATACATCGCTCAGCCACCCTTGTATCGTGTGCACGCCAAGAAGTTCGAGAAGTTCATCGCCGATGAGCCTGAGCTCCGCTCGTTTCTGCTCGATCGGGTCAGCGGAGAGGTCAGCGTCGTCCCGGACAACGGTGCACACCCTCCAGAAGCAGAGGGCCAGGTCTACCAGGGCCGGGATCTTGTCCAGCTTCTGGAGCGGATCATCTTTCTCCAGGATAAGGTGAAGGAGGCGGAGAACATCGGGCTCTCCGAGGACCTCTTCCTCAAGATCCTCGACTTTGAGACCAGGCTTTCACCGATCATCTTCGATCCGGAGGAGCCAAGCCCCATCCTGGACGCCTTCCGCGGATACATGGCCGAGAAGGGCTATCGGGTGGAAGTGGAAAGCCAGGAGGTCGAGGAGCTCAAAAGAGTCTTTGTCCATTTCATCGACCGAAATGATCAGCGGGTCTTCCTCGGCGCGGAGTTCTTCCATTCCAAAATCTACCGCAACAGCTTCGACGCTTTGAGCGAGCTCAAGACGGTCAGCGACGATCTCTTTTTCTGGGTTCGGACCAAGAAAGGGGAGAGCTATCGCGTCGGCTCAGCCTTCGAGCTCCTCGAGGCCATTTTCAACGAAGCGGACAAAGGGCTTCAAGTTCAGCGCTATAAAGGCCTGGGCGAGATGAACCCCGAGCAGCTCTGGGAAACGACCATGAACGCCGAGAGGCGCAATTTGCTCCAGGTTCGGATCGAACAGGCCGAGGAGGCCGACACGCTCTTCAGCAAGCTCATGGGCGAGCATGTTGAACCCCGCCGCGCATTCATCGAGAAGAACGCCCTGTCCGTGGAAGAGCTGGATATCTAACGACGAGAGAGTAAGCCGTGAGCAAACACACCGTCAGCATTGAAGACGAGATCAAAAAATCCTACCTGGAATACTCCTTAAGCGTCATCATCGGGCGGGCCATTCCGGACGTGCGCGACGGCCTCAAGCCGGTCCATCGGCGTATCCTCTACGCCATGCACGATTTGGGCAATTACTACAACCGGCCGTACAAGAAATCGGCCCGGGTCGTGGGAGACGTCATCGGAAAGTACCATCCCCATGGAGATGCCGCCGTATACGACGCCCTGGTTCGGATGGCCCAGGACTTCAACATGCGCGCGCCGCTGGTTGACGGCCAGGGCAACTTCGGCTCCATCGACGGGGACGCCCCGGCGGCCATGCGGTACACCGAATGCCGTATGGCCAGGCTCTCAGGGGAGTTTCTCGCCGACATCGACAAGGAGACGGTCAACTTTCGGCCCAACTACGACAATACCCTGAACGAGCCGGAGGTTTTGCCTACCCGGGTGCCGAACCTGCTGGTCAATGGGGCCGCAGGCATCGCCGTGGGTATGGCCACAAATATTCCGCCGCACAATCTGGGTGAGGTCATCGAGGCAACCCTGGCACTTCTGGAGGACTCCCAGCTGAGCATCTCCAAGCTGATGAACTGGATACACGGTCCCGACTTCCCCACGGGCGCCTTTATGTATGGCTTCAAAGGGCTTCAGGAGGCCTATGAAACCGGACGTGGCAGTGTGCGCATCCGGGCCAAAATGGAGATCGAGCAGCGCGCCAGGGGGCTCGAGTCCATCGTGGTCAGCGAGATTCCCTTTGCCTTGAACAAAGCCAACCTGTTGCAGAAGATCGCCGCACTGGTCAACGACCGAAAGATTGAAGGCATCAACGATCTGCGCGATGAATCCGACCGCAACGGCATCCGCATCGTTATCGATCTCAAGAAGGGCGCCCTGTCGGATATCGTTATAAACAAGCTGTACAAGTACACAGCCTTGGAAACATCATACGGAATCAACTTTCTGGCTGTCGTGCACAACCGCCCCAAGACCCTGAACCTGAAAGAGTACCTGGAGCTGTTCATCCAGCACCGCAAAGAGGTTGTGCTCCGCCGATCCCGATTCGAGCTGGCCAAGGCCGAGCAGCGGGCCCATATACTCGAGGGCTTGCGGGTGGCCTTGGAGAACATCGACGAGGTTGTAGCCATCATCAAGAGCTCTTCCACTCCGGCAGAAGCCAAGCAGAATCTCATGGAACGATTCGGCCTGTCCGAGTCTCAAAGCCAGGCCATATTGGATATGCGCTTGCAGCGGCTGACCAACATGGAGCAGTCCAAGATCAGGGAGGAGTATGAGGAGATCCTTCGCCGCATCGAGTATTTGAAGAGCATTTTGGAAAACTTGGAGGTGCTCAAGGGGGTCATCCGCGAGGAGCTCGAGGATGTCAGGCAGGTCTACGCCACCCCGAGGCGAACCAAGATATTGGAAGAGGATCCTGAAGATATCGATATCGAGGACCTCATTGCCGACGAGGAGGTGGTCATTGCCCTGACCCGCAAGGGCTACATCAAGCGTACCCCGTTGTCCACCTATCAAAAGCAGCGCCGTGGCGGGAAAGGGCTTGCCGGAGCCAGCCTGGCCGATTCCGATCTCATTCAGGCCCTGGTCAGCACAACCAATCATCAGAAGCTCCTGCTGTTCACCAACCAGGGCCGCATGCTCATGCTCAAGGTCTATCAGATCCCCGAGGGCAGCCGGAAAGCCAAAGGTGTCCATATATCCAATCTGATCAACCTGAACTTCGAGGAGTATGTGGCCACAGCCTTGGGGCAGCGGGACATCAACTATGAGAACTCCTTCTTGTTTATCACCAAGAACGGCATGGTCAAACGCTCCGAGATTGAGCTGTACAAGAACCTCCGCAGCGGGGGATTGAATGCGGTCAGCCTGAAGACCGGCGACGAGCTTATAGCCGTGCACGAGGTCAGCGAAGAGGACGAGATCGTCCTCATCACCAAGCTGGGCTTCGCCATCCGTTTCTCCTGCACAGATGTCCGGCAGGTCGGGCGAAATGCCGCCGGGGTCAAGGGCATCAGCCTTCGCCGGAATGACCAGGTCGTTTCCGGGGTGGTTGTCGACGACACCCAGGCCTATCTCCTGACCGTGACCGAGCATGGCTTCGGCAAAAGGACGCATCTTGAGCAGTACCGGCAGCAGTTCCGCGGGGGCAAAGGTATCATCAACCTGAAGCCCTCCTCGAAGACCGGGCCGGTTCTCGGGGCCAAGCTGGTGCATGAGGACGAGCAGATCATCATGCTTACCTCTGGCAACAAGATGATTCGCTTCGAGGTGGGCGATGTGGCCGTGTACAGCCGGGCCGCCCAGGGGGTTAAGCTGGTGAACATGGAGCAAGGCAGGGAGGTGGTCTGCTTTGACTGCATTCAGCAGGAAGGGTAGCCGGCTGCGATCGGCTCAGGTGTATCACGGCTGAAAGCTTCTCCTGGTGGCAATGCCTATACGTCTTCTGTGAGCTCAGACGAAGAGATGAGGTGACGTCCATGGAGTACACCACAATACCCGGCATCGGCTTGGAGGTTTCCAGGATTGGGCTCGGCACCTGGGCTATCGGTGGCTGGATGTGGGGAGGAACGGATGAAGAGCAGTCTGTCCGCTGCATCCAGGCCGCTCTGGATCAAGGAATTAACTGCATCGATACGGCTCCGGTCTATGGATTCGGTCGTTCCGAGGAGATCGTCGGCCGGGCTCTCAAGGAGTATGGCCACCGCGGATCGATCATTCTGGCCAGCAAGGTCGGCCTGGAATGGGATGAACAGGGACGTGTTTTCAGGAACTCTCGTCCGGAGAGGATCAATGAGGAGATCGACGCCTCCCTGAAGCGCTTGGGGACTGAGTACATCGATCTCTATCAGATCCATTGGCCCGATCCCCAGGTGCCGTTCGAAGAGACCGCCGGAGCCCTGCTGCGCCTGCAGGAGCAGGGCAAGATACGCGCCATCGGGGTCAGCAACTACGCACCAGACCAGATGGATGCCTTTCGGAACGGCGCCCAGCTGTCTACCTGTCAGCCACCCTACAACCTCTTTGAACGGGCCATCGAGGAAACCGTTCTGCCATACTGTAAGCAGAACGGGGTGGTGCTGCTGTCCTATGGGGCTCTGTGCCGGGGCCTTTTGAGCGGACGGATGAACAGAGATCGGCGCTTTCAGGGCGACGATCTCCGCAAGGTCGACCCGAAGTTCAAAGAGCCTCGCTTTTCCCAGTACCTTGAGGCAGCTGGCAAGCTGCAAGAGCTGGCCAGGGAGCGTTTTGGAAAGGATCTGCTCCATATGGCCGTCCGTTGGATTCTTGATCGAGATGTCCAGATCGCCCTCTGGGGCGCCCGCCGCCCGGAGCAGCTCGAGCCCCTCCCGGACATCGTGCACTGGAACCTGAGCTTCGAGGATCTTCGCAGCATCGACCGCATTATTGGGGAGACAGTCAAGGATCCCATCGGACCCGACTTCATGGCGCCCCCCGCCCGTCGGGTATAGCCGGCTCCGTGATGAGCCAGGATCGTACTGGCTGAAAAGCAGAGTGAGGGTCTTGACCTTTTAATTAATAATAGTTATTATTTTTAAAAAAAGGAGGTCAGGATCATGGGACGCTTGGCTGATTTCAAACATCTGCCCATTGACTGGGAAATGACCCCGGAAGAGGCGGTCACCTTGTACCTTGAATGGGGTAACAACTGCCACCGAAATGGACGATGTCCAGTGCGATCAAAAGACGATGTGTCCTATTACTTCGTGGTCAACACCTGGGGAGAGAAACCTGTGGTCTATCTGCTGAAAAGGAACTCCGAGGACGTTGAGGAGCTGGCATGGCTGAATCTCCCGGAGAGCCTGGAGAAGCGCTTTATGAACCAGCACGGGGCGCCCAAAGGCGTTTTTGCCATTAACCATGAGATGCAGAGCTGGCTGGAGAAGGAGATGGAAAGCGCGTAAAGCTCTTTGGTATGCGTTTTTACAAACCGTCATGCCTGGGTGGGATCAACCAAGCATGAAAAAATCACGTTTCGGCCGGGGCGCCGAGCGCAGGTTCCATGGCGACACAGACCATAGAGACAGCCAACGGCTCAGTATGCGATC
>Ga0207797_1003398_pt1 | contig 10584 bp, 11 predicted proteins | sample PRCRCaboRojoPR_6_FD_187275 | JGI IMG/M metagenome (GOLD analysis project Ga0207797, IMG submission 187275) | Marine sediment microbial community from Cabo Rojo, Puerto Rico - PR CR 10% Liquid 1 (SPAdes) | ecosystem: Environmental > Aquatic > Marine > Coastal > Sediment | place: Cabo Rojo, Puerto... | reverse complement strand
ACCGTTCGGACGAGTGATGGGAGGGGCCGCGCCCACCGGCGAAAGCGTTAGGCGTGTGCCAGCGCAGACCACAGTACGAACGCGGTCTCCGGTCCGCCGGCGACCACCCAGCACACCGATGGTACTCACGGCACACGTCTACGCGGTACACGACGACCTCGTCCTCTCGCCCACCATCCGGTCGCTCCCCGACGCCGACATCAGCGTCGTCTCCGACGCCGGGACCGACCCGGAGAACGACGTCCACTTCTTCCGGGTCGAGGCGCCGGCGTTCGACGCGGTGGAGACGGCACTCACGGAGGACCACACGGTCGCCGCGTTCGCGAGCATCCTCGACGAGACCGACCGCCGGACCTACCGGGTGGAGTACAGTGGGTCGGCCAAACAGGTCGCGCCGCCGCTGACGGAGATCGGTGGCCTCATCCGCGACGTCCGGAGCCACCACGAGGGGTGGCGCCTCGAACTCCGGTTCCAGAGCCACGACGGTATCTACGCCCTCGACGAGTACGCGAGAGCCGAGGGCATCGGTCTCGACGTCCTCGAACTCACCCACGACGACGCCCCCGAGTACGGCCCGGAGTTCGGCCTGACCGAGGAACAGCGCGAGGCGCTGGTCGCGGCCTACGTCCACGGCTACTACGACGACCCACGGGAGACGCCGCTGGAGGGGCTGGCGACACTGCTCGACATCTCGCCGACCGCCGTGAGCGGGCGGCTGCGGCGCGGGTCCGCCCGACTCGTCGAAGAGGTACTGCTGGACGACGGCGACGGCGAGGAGCGGGCGCGCTAGGCGAGCATCTCGCCGCGCCACTCCTCGCTGTCCGACACCTGGTTGAACGTATAGACGTGGACGTTCCGGATGCGGTACGTCTCGTCGCCGGCGTAGGGCGCGAGCCCCTCCACCAGCGAGGTGGGGGTGTACTTCCCGCGAGAGCCGACGAGCTGCTTGACGAACCCGAGGACGCCGCTGGTCTTGCGCAGGAACTTCACCGAGTCGCCCACTCCCACCTTCTGTGAGATGGAGAGCAGCCGCTGGTACTTCATCACGCCCGGGATCCCCACGTCCACGGGGAGGTCGATACCCTGCTCGCGTATCTGGGCCACCCACTCGACGATGGCGTCGGGGTCGTAACAGAGCTGCGTGACGATGTAGGTGGCGTACGGCGCCTTCCGCTCCATCGCCGCGGCCAGCGTCTCCTCGGAGAGGAACTCGTGGCCCTCGGGGTAGCCCGTGATGCCGATCTCGTCGAACGAGTAGTCGCTCTCGTCGAGGGCGACGAGGAACTCGTACGCCGAGGCGAACTCGCCGGCCGGTTCCTCGCGGTCACCCCCCGGTACGAAGATGTCCGTGACCCCCGCCTCCGTCAGGCGACGGGCGATCTCCTCGAGGTGCTCGCGGTCCTCGACGTAGCGCGCGGCGATGTGGGGTATCATCTCGTACCCCTCGGCCGCGGCCTTCTCCGTCCACTCAATGGTGGCGTCTATACCCAGCGTCGGTGACGTGGTGACGGCGACGGTCGCCCCGTCGGGCAGGTGGTCGAGCTGCTCGCCCATGCTGTCGAACGGCATCAGTTCGAACTTCGGGTCTGCGAGCAGGCTGTAGACGCCGTCGGCCGTCGAGCGCGGTGATTCGAGTGCCATGGGTCGGGCTACCGGTGTCCCCCGCTTCGGGTCCGACCGGGGGGAACGTGACCGGTCGGTCGTACTCGGTGTTGCAGGCGGTTCACTCCTCTGCTTCCCTCTTCGCGTTCAGTTTCGCCTGCTCGCGGGCGCTCGGGTTCACCGACTCCTTGAACGGGACCCGTGCGGTCGTCGCGTAGACGGGCTCGCCCGGGTCCTCGGCGTACTCGTCGGGCAGGTGGACCTCGAACTCGATGTCCAGTTCGGCGTCGTAGATCTCGTCGTTCAGCGGCACGTCCGTCTCGGCCTGGAGCTTCTCGGCCGGGACGAACCCCATCCCGATGTTTGTCTCGAGGTCCGGGTTGTACCACGGCGAGGTCAGGTAGCCACACTCCTCGCCCGTCTCCGGGTCGGAGATGAGCCAGAAGTCCGGTGCGTAGTCGCGGATCGGCTCGCCGGCTATCTTCAGGCCGACCTGTTTCAGGTTGAACGGGTACTCCCCGTTCTCGATCTGCTCCTTCTGCCGTTCGAGCGCCTCCTTGCCGATGTAGTCGGCCTCCTTCTCGTCGCGGACGTGGTAGCCGAGGTTGACCTGGAACGGCGACGTCTCGTGGTCCATGTCCTGTCCCCAGGACTGGATGCCCGCGGCGATGCGGCGGTGGTGGCCGGGGGCGATCTGCATCCCGCCGTGGTCGACGACCGCCTCGTGGACGGGGTCCCAGACGGCCTCGCCGTTCTTCGACGCCTCCCTAACGTAGACCTCGAATCCCGCCTCGCCGGAGAAGCCGGTCTGACTCACCAGCACGTCACAGCCGTTTATATCGGCGTCCATCAGGCCGTAGTAGGGGATGTCCTTCACCTCGTCGCCGACCACGTCGACCATCACGTCCTCGGCGCGCGGTCCCTGGATCTGCATCGGGGCCACGTCGATCTCGTCGATTTCGACGTCGAAGTCCATCCCGACGTTGACGCCCTGGAGCCACTGCATCAGCGTGGAGTCCGAGATGGAGAACCAGAACTCGTCCTCTTCGACCCGGAGGAGGACCGGGTCGTTCAGGATGCCGCCGTCCTCGTTGCAGAGGATGACGTACTTGCCGTGCATCGGTTCGATGCTCGTCGCGTCCCGGGTGATGACGTAGTCCGTCAGCGCCTCGGCGTCCGGGCCCTTCACGCGGATCTGCCGCTCGACGGCCACGTCCCAGATGGTGACGGCGTTGGTCAGCGCCTCGTACTCCGCCATCGCGCCGCCGTCTTCCGGTTCGACGAGTCCGCGCGGGTGGTAGAGCCGGTTGTAGACCGTACACCGCCAGGCGCCGTTCTCGTTGAACGACTTGTCGAAGAACGGTGACTTGCGGACGCGGGTCGAGACGAGCATCTCGATGCCGGGGTCGCCGGTCTGCCGGAGGTTGCGCGGCAGGACGCGGTCCGACTGGTCGACGCTCGGGTGGTTGGGGTGGTCACCACGTTCGGCCGGGGACATCTCGTTGTCTGACATCACCTAACACCCTCACGCTAACCCTACATAAAAGAAGGGCGTGGGGCGCCCGGTCGGGTGGTCGAATTCGGTTCGCAGAAGCTCTCTGTCGCGTGAAATGGCGAATTCGTCGGGACCGGGAATCACGGCGACCTGCCTCCGTCGCACGCCTTAACCTCTCGGAATCCTGTCTGGTTATGGAATCCCGGTGCGCGCCGGGGTCCACGACGGCGCGCGACCCCGAGCATTGATAACGCTCTCTACGCTGAGTCAGCGGTGTCTCGCGCGCCGCGCGGTGGCGGGACGAGTCATCATGAACACAGCGACACTAACGGACGGTGCGTCCCCGTGACCCACGTCCTCGACGGCAACGCGGTGGGCGACCGCATCCGCGACGAACTCCGGAGCTGTATCGACGCGCTCGACGACGCCGGCGTCACGCCGGGACTGGCGACGGTCCTGATGAGCGACGACGCCGCCAGCGAGACGTACGTCTCCATGAAACAGCGGGCCTGCGAGGACCTCGGCATCGAGAGCATCCACCACGAGCTCGACCCGGACGCCTCGGCCGGGGACCTGTTCGACACCGTCCAGTCGCTGAACGACGACGACCGGGTGAGCGGCATCCTCGTACAGATGCCGGTCCCCGAGCACGTCGACGACCGGGCGGTACTCCGGAGCATCGACCCGGTTAAGGACGTCGACGGCTTCCACCCCGAGAACGTGGGCCGGCTGGTCGCAGGCGAGGCGCGGTTCAAGCCCTGTACGCCCCACGGCGTCCAGAAACTCCTTGAGGCCGCCGACGTCGACACCGAGGGGAAGGACGCCGTCGTCGTCGGTCGCTCGGACATCGTCGGCAAGCCGATGGCGAACCTCCTCATCCAGAAGGCTCCGGGCGGGAACGCGACGACCACGGTCTGTCACTCGCGGACCGCCGACCTCGGGGCCAAGACCCGCGAGGCGGACATCGTCATCGCGGCCACGGGCTACCCGGAACTGATAGACGGGTCGATGCTCTCGGAGGGGGCGGTGGTCATTGACGTCGGCGTCAACCGCGTCGACGCGGACAACGAGAAGGGGTACGAACTCGTCGGCGACGTCGAGTTCGAGAGCGCGAAGGAGAAGGCGAGCGTCATCACGCCGGTCCCGGGCGGCGTGGGGCCGATGACCATCACGATGCTGCTCTACAACACGGTAAAGGCCGCGGGCATCCAGCACGACGTCTCGCTGTCGCTCCCCTGACCCGGAGCGATTCCTGACTGGTCGTGGACAGGTCGTGTTTCACCGCGGCGGCGTACGCGCCCTGCCCGGAGAACCACCCGCAAGCGACCCGACGCGCCCGGTCCGGCGTGAGAGTTAAGAGCGCCACCGAGCGAGCGGTACGGGACACCGGGCGGGCGGGAGCGACGGTCGCTCTCGACCCGCCGGGGTGACTAACCATGAGTCAGGACGTCTCCGACCCGGTCGAGTTCGCCGACATCGAGGCCGCCCGCGAGCGCCTCGACGACCCCTCGGTGGTGAAACGTACCCCCGTCGAGCGGAGCACGTCGCTCGAGTCGATGACGGGCGCCTCGCGGGTCCACCTGAAACTCGAACAGCTCCAGTGGACGGGCTCGTTCAAGACCCGCGGAGCGTACAACAAGATCCGCACCTGTCTGGACGGGGGCCCCGTCGACGAGGTGGTGGCGGCCAGCGCCGGCAACCACGCGCAGGGTGTCGCGCTGGCCGCGACGAAACTCGGCGTGGACTCCACCATCGTGATGCCGCAGAACGCCCCGCAGACGAAGGTGAACGCCACCCGCGGTTACGGCGCGACGGTGGAACTCGTCGGCAAGGACTTCCAGGAGGCGATGGCCCACGCGAAGGAACTGGTCGCCGGGCCCCGGACCGAGTTCGTCCACGCCTACGACGACCCGGCCATCGTCGCCGGCCAGGGGACGCTCGGCATCGAGATGTACGAGGACCTGCCCGAGGTGGACACCGTGGTCGTCCCCATCGGCGGCGGGGGACTCATCAGCGGCATCTCGACGGCGCTGGCGGAACTCGGCCCCGACACCCGCATCGTGGGCGTGCAGGCCGAGGGTGCCGCGACGGTGGCGGACAGTCTCGCGAAGGGGACACCACAGACGCTGGAGGAGGTCGACACCATCGCCGACGGCATCGCGACGGGCGGCATCTCGGAGCTGACCCTCTCCATCATCGAGCGCAACGTTGACGAGGTGGTGACGGTGACGAACAGCCAGATCGCCGACGCGGTCCTCCTGCTGATGGAGCGGGCGAAGCAGGTCGTCGAGGGGGCGGGTGCGGCCTCCGTCGCGGCCATCCGGGGCGACGACCTAGACGTCTCTGGCGAGGTGGTGATGCCGCTCCTGTGTGGCGGGAACCTCGACATGACGATGCTCCGGGCTGTGCTCGTCCACGCGCTTACCCAGCGGAAACAGATTCTCAGGCTGCGCGTCCATATCGACGACCGGCCGGGGAAGATGGCCGAACTCTCGGGCATCATCGCCGAACACGACGCCAACATCCAGAGTGTCCGGCACGACCGTGCGGTGGCGGACCTCGACGTGGGTGACGCTTACCTCACGTTCCAGGTCGAGAGCACCGGCGAGGGGCACGCCCGGAATATCATCGAGTCCATCGCGGACCACGGGTACGAGGTGGAGGTGCTCTCTTCGGGCCGCGCGGAGTCGCGCCCGATGGGCCCCTGACCGTCGCTGGCGAGGGCTCGCCGGTCGCGTCGCCGACCGCCGGAGGGCCGGGCTTCAGGGGTCGTGTATCTTCGGTACACAGGCGTTCTGTGGACAGGTGTATATAAAAGTCGCCACCAGTACAGGCAAAGATTTATAGAAATTCCATCGCTTCATCCCCTGAGGATTCGTGGCATGGTTAGCGCTGACACGGCCGAGCGTTACAGTCTGACCGGTCCCACGGCGGGAGCGGTCGGCGAGTGGCTACCGCGGTACGGACGCCGCACAGCGGTGTCAGTACGACGTTCGGCCACGTCGGGTACACCGACGAGCGGTTCGCACGACATCCTTGCGGACGGTCCTCGGACCGTCCAGCGCGCAACCGGCACGAGACGCCCGAAGCGGTCGGCGTGGGAGGGCGTCGTGGGTGCCAGTGCCGAACCAGCCGACGTCGTCGGCACGGGCGCTCGTCGTGACGCAGGGGGCGTTACCGACTCGGGGCGCGTCGACGGCGTCGACACGCCGGAACGGACAGACGACCGCGACCTTCTCAGGAGTATCCAAGCAGGCAATCGAACGACAGGACGGCAGCAGCGTAGTGTGACAACTGACCCGGAAGCGGTCGTGCTGCACGGAACACCAGTACACGAACCAATGAACGACGCAACGCACGCAATCGGAGGGTATCGGGTGATCGACCATGGCTGACGGCGAGGACGACACGGTAGGCGAGACTTCACAGGGGCTCCAGGTGGAGTTGTTCCACCCCGAGTCCGACCGCAAGCCGGGGGACACGAACATCGAGCGGTGGGGCTTCGACGTCCATCCGGTCGTGTTCCCCATCGCGCTAGTCCTCATCGTGGCGTTCGTCGCCGCGACGCTGGGCCTTGGTGAGAGCGCATCGGCGGCGTACAGTGCCGTCTTCGACTTCATTAACGTGAACTTCGGCTGGTTCTACATCCTGGCCGTCAACGTGTTCATCGGCGCATTAGTGTTTTTCGCGTTCAGCAAGTACGGAAAAATCCGCCTCGGAGGGGTGGAGGCCGAACGCGAGTTCAGTACGTTCGCCTGGACGGCGATGCTGTTCAGCGCCGGGATGGGTATCGGGCTGATGTTCTTCAGCGTGGCCGAGCCGATGTGGCACCTCGGGACCGGTGGTGGCAACCTGTTCGATGTCGCCCCACAGAGCGGCCAGGCCGCACAGGCCGCGATGGGAGTGACGTTCTTCCACTGGGGCTTCCACCCGTGGGCCGTCTACGGACTGGTGGCGCTCGGACTCGGGTTCTTCTCGTTCAACCGCGGGCTCCCACTGACCTTCCGGTCGGTGTTCTACCCGCTGCTCGGTGACCGAATCTACGGCTGGCCCGGGCACGTCATCGACCTAGTGACGGTGTTCGCCACGCTGTTCGGCCTAGCCACCTCGCTCGGGTTGGGTGCCCAACAAGTGAACGTCGGGCTGTCACGGGTGACGGAGACGCTCACGGGGAGTTCGCTCGTCCCCATCGGCACCACCTCGCAGGTCGCTATCATCGCCTTCATTACTGCCGTCGCGACCCTCTCAGTCGCGGCCGGCCTCGAGGGCGGTGTCAAGCGACTGAGCACGCTCAATGTCTATATCATGATCGTGTTCCTCGCGTTCATCTTCATCGCGGGGCCGACGTTGTACCTGCTGGACGTCATCCCCCAGAGCATCGGGTTCTACCTGCAGAACCTGGCGTTCATGTCGTTCTTCACCGAGTCGTTCCTCGGTGAAGGGGTCCAGGGTGGCTACGAGAACTGGGCGCACTTCTGGACAATATTCTACTGGGGCTGGTGGATCGCGTGGTCGCCGTTCGTCGGGCTCTTCATCGCCCGTATCTCGAAGGGCCGCACCGTCCGCCAGATGGTCGTGGGTGTGCTGCTCATCCCGACGGCGTTCTCGTTCGTGTGGCTCGGTGCCTTCGGTGGCGCCGCCATATACGCCCAGCAGGTCCTCGGCACGGGCCTCTACGAGACGCTGACGGGCGCCGAGAGCTTCGGACAGGCACGCGCCATGTTCGCCATGCTCGAGGCGTTCCCGCTCACGACGGTCACGTCCATCGTGGCCGTCCTGCTGGTGACGACGTTCTTCGTCACCTCGTCCGACTCGGGGTCGCTGGTCATCGACCACCTGACCTCGGGTGGCAAGCATGACGTCCCGCGCGCTCAGCGTATCTTCTGGGCCGTCAGCGAGGGGACCGTCGCGGCGGTGCTGCTCATCGGGGGCGGGGCGGCGGCGACGAACGCGCTGCAGACGGCGGCCATCACGACCGGCCTGCCGTTCGCGGCCATCCTCCTGCTGATGGTGTACACGGTGTACCTGGGTCTCGACACGGAGTACGAGATCCTGCAGTCCGAGGAGTTCCGCGAGCGCATCGGCGAGATGAGCGGCGAGGGCGACGTCGTCGTCGGGCGGTCCGGTGGTGACGTCGTCACCAGCGTCCGCGAGGGCTCGGGCTCCGGTTCCGAGACGGACGACTGATCGACCGGCGCGGCACATTCTTTCGGTCGCCACGACACCAGCGGCAGCGCGCTCGAGCGGTCAGTCGGCGCGGGTCAGTGATAGCGCCACTCGTCGTCGTCGTCGTGGCTCCGGCGGACCGTGTCGTCGTCCTCGCGGTCCTCGGGCCACTCTATACCGCCGGTCATGCTCTTGTAGACGGTGCCAGCGACGGCCACCAGTATCAACACCAGGACGAGCGTCCCGGCGAGGCCGACGGCGTTCGTGAGCCACTCCGGGAGGCCCGCCTGGAGCACCGGTGTCGGGACGGGTGTCATCCCCTCGGGGTACGGGCTGGAGCCGATTGAGTGTTGCCCACACGTCTCACACGTCGTCCCGACTCAGGCCCGCCTGGCCTCCTGGAGCGCCGAGGCGTGGAACCACTTCCTGACGGCCCCACCGAGTCCCACGGAGACTACGGCCACCCAGATGCCACCCGCGACGGTGGAGGTGGCCACCGCGATGGCGCCGGCGATACCGGCGCCAATGACGAGCCCGGTCCACGGGTTCGGCGCCGAGACGATCTCGACGATGGCCGCCCCGACGACCGTGAACCCGAGAGCGGCGACGAGTATCACCACCACCACGCCGAAGACCAGCCCGAGGATAGCCGTGTTCCGCCCCAGCAGCTCGAACTGTGAGAGGCGCGCGCCGAGGTAGAACACGGCGAGCAGGATGACGACGTGAGCGGCCACGCCGTAGGCGGCCGAGACCAGCGGTCGGTCGCGCGAGGAGGCGACCGACCGGTCGACGAACGGTTCGTACCGCCACAGGTACACGCCCCCCACCAGCAGGACCGTCAGGAACACCCCCACGGCCCTGACCGCCGGTGGTGCCGCCGTCACGGCCGTCGGGTCGAGCGTCTGGAGCGGCACACGCGCGCCGAGCGACACGAACGCCGTCGAGAGTCCTGCCATCGCCAGCCCTTGCGAGTCGAGTGCCGAATAGCTGTCGCCGGTCCCGCCCTCGTCCTCCCGTCTGGACCCAGGGTCATCGCCGTGCCGGCCGTCGGATTCACCCGGTCGTGCGCCACCTACACCACCTCGTTGGTCGCTCAGGCCTCACTAACTGCCCGTTACGGGGAACTTATTGCCGTCGTTCCCCTACGTATGGGCAGATGGGGACTGCCGCGTACGTGTACGACCTCTGCAAACGGGGGCTGGACAAGATCATCGACCCCCTACGCAAGGACGAGTCACTCGAGCACTTCACCCTCGCTATCCCCGAGGCGCAGACCACGACGGTCGACAGCGTCCAGGGGTGGCAGCGCCGCCCGCCAGCCATCCTCGCCTGCCCCGGCTGCGAGGGAGATATGGAGCAGCAGAACGCCATCGGGCCAATCTCCTGTACCAGCTGCTGGCGGGAGTTCGCGAACGAGGAGTTCGCCAACCACGAACTCCGGTCGATGATTTGTCCGCGTTGTGATACCGACATGCAGTGGGGTCGCCGCCACCCGCAGATGTTCGACATCCCCGAGTGGGCGACCTGTCCCGACTGTCAGTACCACTGGGACCTCGACCACTGGTTCAAGCGACAGCGACGCTGACCTGACGAAGGTATAAGCCGTCCCCCGTGGAACGCCGAGGTAACGTGGTGTCGACGACCGTGCTAGATTCCTCGACGATTCTGGCGGTGCTCGCGGTGGTCCTGTTCCTGTTCGCACTCCTGCAGTTCGTGGCCGGCAACCTGCTGGTCGCCGGCGTCACGATGCTCGGCGTGAGCCTGACCATCTTCTACCGGGAGACCCGACTCTGAGCCGGGCCCCTCAGCCGTTGTCCTGCCGCCGGCGGATAGTCGTCACCGGGACCTCGGAGCCCTGGAGCACCTTCTCCGCGGTGCTGCCGAGTAGGTTCCCGAAGCGTCCCCGATAGCCCGACCCCATGACGATGAGGTCCATCCCCTCGTCCTCGGCGTAGCCGGTGATCTTCGCGTGGACGCGCGGGCCGACCTGCACCTCGGTGACCACCTCGACACCCGCGTCGGCGGCCCGCTCGGCCACCTCGTTCAGGATGTTCTGCCCGTACTCCTTCGCCTGCTCGGTCTGGTTCTCCATGGTCTCCGAGAGCCACGGGTTTCCGCCCTCCTCGACCACGTAGAGGAGGTGAAGCGTCGCACCGACGGATGCGGCCAGGTCGATACCGTGGGCCACACCGCGTTCGGCGTCGTCACTACCGTCGACCGGGATGAGGATTTGCTCGTACATGTTGACACCCTCTGAGCGGGGTGTTGACCAGTCACAATGATATAACTTTTGACGAGAGGGACACGAAGCCGACACTGTC
>Ga0207797_1003397_pt1 | contig 10585 bp, 7 predicted proteins | sample PRCRCaboRojoPR_6_FD_187275 | JGI IMG/M metagenome (GOLD analysis project Ga0207797, IMG submission 187275) | Marine sediment microbial community from Cabo Rojo, Puerto Rico - PR CR 10% Liquid 1 (SPAdes) | ecosystem: Environmental > Aquatic > Marine > Coastal > Sediment | place: Cabo Rojo, Puerto... | reverse complement strand
TCGATCCTAAAATCAATGAAATATCTTTGCCCTCTGCTCTTCGGCCTCTGCCAATCATCCAATAGTTGGCAGTTGGCAGGAAGCAGTTGGCAATCCCAAACATCGTAGGTCTTCAATCCTAACTTCAGTTAACTCTTTTGCCCTCCGCTCTCCACCCTTTGCCCTCTGCTCTCTGCCAATCATCCAATCATTCAATAGTTGGCAGTTGGCAGGAAGCAGCAATCCCAAGCATCGTAGGTCTTCAATCTAACTTCAGTTAACTCTTCTGCCCTCCGCTCTTCGCTCTCCGCCCTCAGCCCTCCATCCTCCGCCTCAAATCATATAGATTATTTATTCTTCCATTTCTTACCTTTTCATTATCTTTAAACCTTCTAATAAATACTTTTTTCACATCACGTCCTGAACGACAAAATGAACGGTTATGGCTAAAGTAATGGGTATAGGCAATGCATTGATTGATATTATGGCCGAGCTTCCCGATGAAAGCTTGCTGAAGAAATATTCCTTTGCAAAAGGGTCACAGGAACATGTCAGTAAGGAGGTTTTTGATCAGTTTTACGGGGAGCTGTCGCTTGCCGAAGCCCGGGTTATTCCCGGAGGCTCATCAGCCAACACGATCCATGCATTGGCTAATCTTGAGCATAAAACGGCTTTCATTGGGGCCGTTGGTAACGATGAGCACGGTAAGATGTTTGAGGATGATATGAGCGGGGCCGGGGTTTTTACCGATATGATCCATAAGGAAGGCGATACCGGGAAAGTGCTACACCTGAAAACCCCCGACAATACGATTACCAGGATTGGCTACACCGGCGTTAATGATGAGCTCACCCCGGATGATCTTTCAGATAAGTATCTGTCCAATTACAGCCACCTGCTGATTGACGGGTATATGGTCCCCAATGAGGATTTTGTCCAGGCCCTGGCCGATACCAACGACATCCAGTATATGAAGGTGATCTTTGACCTGGCCAGCAGTCACATTGCCGAAGGCCACCGGGAATTTCTGAAAAAGTTCATCAAAAGTACAGTAGATATACTTTTTGCCAACGATTTGGAAGCCTTTTCCTATACGAACAATGAACCTGAACGGGCCATTAAAAGCCTGGCCAAAGACTGTGAAGTGGTGGTTATCAAAAAAGGGGATAAAGGTTCATTGATTCAGCGGGGAAGTGAGTTTTATCCCATACCTACTGCTCCTGCCACTGTTGTTGAATCTAGTGGAGCAGGGGATTTGTATGCGGCAGGTTTCCTTTATGGGCTTTTAAAGAATTACCACCTTACCCATTGTGGAAAAATCGGAGCATTTCTTGCTTCCAAGATACTGGAGGTAGAGGGGGCAAGGCTTTCTGCTGATCGCTGGCGGGAGATAAAGAAGATGATATAGACGATTTCGGGACCAGCCAATATAATTTATTATTCCCTTTACGCCTCCAGGGATATATCCCCGGCATTGTAGGTCATTATAACATCACCCGGTAGATCGACAATCTCTTTCATAAAGGTTAGCAATACACCGCCCGGATCTTCATCTGCAGGCTCAAATCCCGCAAAGAGCACCGCAGAGGGTGTCATGGTATTCCGGACTGCTTCTAGTGGCTCTTCTGTAGGTAAAACCAGGATATCAGCTTCTATACGGCCTTTTGTCAGCATCTCCTGCATCTCGCGTTTTACGTTTTCCATATCGGCTTTGGGTTTTACAGGCCGAAGGATCCTTAACGGGCAGTCACGCCATGCCCTGTTTCTCTTCAGGAGATATCCCAGGAGCAGCATCATTGGACCATTGCTGGCATCGGTCCACCAGATATTGATGGCGCCTGACGGTGGGTTCCAGGTTTCCTCTTTATTCTGGCTGTGCAGGATAAGACAGCTGTATTCCATCTTTTTGGCCAGGCTTAGAATGGTGGAGAATGTCCTGTTTTTTTCAGGATCGTTGCTCCAGCCGAGAAGCAATGTGTTGGGCCTTACACCTCCGATACCATGGGTTTGTAAAAGGGCTTTCAGCCCGTCGGCAAAGCTTTCGTCCACTACCACAACGGGGAAAGCCGGCAGATCCTTTTCACGAATGAAGTTGCGCATCAGCTTTTCAGCTTCCCTCCGGCGGGTGTTTAGATTTTCCAGTTCGCCGCTGATGATCTGGGCAAGGGAGACCACACCTCTGCCTGCCGAAAGCAGCCGGGCATAACGTACAAGATGCATCCGGCTTCCGGCAATACCGCTGAGGGTGAGAATTGAAGGGCGCCAATTTTTGGGATGATAGCTTTCCTTTTCAAGACGTAAAAGAGCTTTTCGTGCCTGCTGATAGGCAATGCCACTGTGCACGTCACCCCACTGAACGATCAGCTCGGCCCGTGTTATTAGTAAAAACAATCCTCCGGCCAGTATGATGGCTACCAATGCCCACACCCAGCTGATCAGGAGCATGATGCAAAGGCTTCCAACAGCCCCTAGCAGGGAAACCGACCAGTGGTTGTATTTGAATGTAGGTCTGAAACTGGGATTTCCCGATATGCCTTCGTAAAAACTGGCCAGGTTGATGGTGCCGTAGGTTAACAGGAAAAACATGGTGATGATCGGGGCTATGGTATCCAAATCACCTGCCATAACACCCATTTGAGCCAGAACAAATGTAATCACTATGGCACGGCGGGGCTCATTAGAGCTTCCGCTTCCAAGGGCGAAATACTTTAGCCTTTTGAAAACATTATCCCTCCCGAAAGCCTGGAGAATGCGTGGTGCTCCCATCATACTTCCCAGTGCCGAAGACAGTGTCGAAGCAATAACACCCACATAGATAAGAGGTCCATACCAGGCTTTCTCATGCATTACCATTACATCACCTACCAGGTTTTTGCGTGGACTGCTGGCAGCCATCAAAATTGCAATTGCACCGTAGATTAAAAATGTAAAACCGATGGCAGCAAAAGTTCCTTTCGGAATCGAACGTCCGGGGTTCTTTAGGTCTCCTGACATGTTCACACCCGCCATGATACCGGTTACTGCAGGGAAGAAAAGGGCAAAAATGGTAAAGAAAGAATGGCCGGCGGTCCAGTCGGGCTGGAGGTTTTTGCTAAGCAACTCCGGTGAGGCCTGTTCCCAGGCACCAACAGCATAAGAGCCAAGGGCCAGAAGAAGCAGGGCCAGAATAAAATATTGAACCCGTATTGTCCAGCCTGCACCGATGAATACAAATATAAAAACAATTATATTTGTTAATGTGGCTAATATGGTAAAGGAGAGACCCAGGTCAGGGAATGCCAAAAGCAGGGCTTCGGTGAAACCTATAACATACATGGCAACGGATAAAGCCAGTGCGATATAGAAGAATACCGCAATTACCCCGCCAAACTCCACCCCAATGCTCCGACTTATCAGGTAATAGGAGCCACCGCCTTTGACCTGCATATTGGTAGAGATGGAGGATAATGAAAGGGTTGTGATGAATGTGAATAATTTGGCCAGAACCAGGATCATCAATGCACCCCACATACCCGCATTGCCTACCACCACATCATAGCGGAGGAAAAGGATAACCCCCAGAATGGTTAGCACACTTGGTGTAAATACCCCGCCGAAGGTTCCGAATTTGTTGGGTTGGCTTATTCCAGTGTCCTGATCTTTTGCCATAGATATTAAGTCTTGATTATTCGTATTTCGGGCTCACGATATTATATATTGTTGATAGGGTTTACTTGTTTCAGTCTGGTATGCTGATGTTATCCAGGCCCGATGGTGGTTCGGGATAGCTTAAGTTGAGTGATTTCATGCGCTCCAGTGTAATGTTGCCTACCATCAAATCCCTGGCCCATTTATGGTTGGCAGGAATTATATGCCAGGGGGCATGCGATGTACTGCACTCGTTCAAGACCCTGTCGAAAGCCTGCATGTAATCATCCCAGTGTTTTCTTTCCTCGAGATCACTTCTATCAAATTTCCATTGCTTATCGGGTCTTTCAATCCGCTTTTCCAGGCGATTCTTTTGTTCGTTTTTGCTGATGTGCAATAGGAATTTAATGATCAAAACATGATTTTCCGTCAGGTATTTTTCAAAGGCATTGATCTGTTCGTAGCGCTTTTCGATTTCTTCATCCGGTACCAGGCTGTGTACACGGGCAATCAGCACATCCTCGTAATGCGAACGGTTGAAAATCCCGATCATTCCTTTACGCGGGATCTCTTTGTGAATCCGCCAGAGATAATCGTGCTCCAGCTCAATTTCACAAGGTGCCTTGAAGTTAACCACACGCACTCCCTGGGGATTTAAAGGCCCAAAAACATGCCGGATGGTGCCGTCTTTGCCTCCTGTATCCATGGCCTGGAAAATAACCAAAACAGCATATCTGCCCTGGGCATATAGTTTTTCCTGGAGCTCTGCCAGTTGTTCGTGGATTTTCTCCAGTTCAATCCGGGCTTTTTTCTTATCATTTAGATCCAGGGTATCCGAAGGGTCTACATTCTTAAGAGTGAAACTGCTATTGGTTGGAACCGTCAGGTTTGTGATATATTTCGATTTCATATATTTCAATTTTGATTTCTATAATCAAATATAAGCATAAAATAATCCATCAGTTTTAGAAATATCTTCTAAATCCCTGTAAGGTACCAGAATTTTCTGAAGATTATAAAATTGTCATGAATCCTGGATTAAATGACACCAATTACCAGGATAGGCAATGAAAAGCCAGGCAATTACCTGCCTGGCTTTTCATTGAGATTAAAACAACTCAGCGGTTAGCCCTGATTTTCTTCTTTTTCTTTCAATTACCCCATTGGCTTAGGCTTCTGGGGTACCTTCTTCACCTTTGCCCGATGAGAAAAAGTGTTGGTAAGCATTGGTGATAGAGGTACGCATGGCTTTCACCTCATTGTTGATGTTCGTAGTGACTTTCTCCCAGTTTTCACCGGTAGTTTTCTGTAATTCTTTGGCCTTTTTGCGGAGACTGTCCTGCTGTTTTTTTAGATATTCCACCTGGTTCATTAACTGTTCCCGGAACTGACCGGATGATTTTCTGGCACGGTCTTCCAGGTCATTGATCCAGGCACCCATGTCATTCAGCCAGCCCTGTGTTCTTTCATAGAAATTCTGCTTTTCTGCATTGACTGTTTCTGCATACTCTTCGAACGCAGCTGAAGCTTCATCCCATTTGTCCTTTGAGGCACTGATCATATTTTGATACAGCTGATTCAACTTTTCCCGTTCATTGCTAAGATCCTTCATCTGTTTTTCCCAGTCACCCACCTTTTCATTGATCTCGTCCATGCTCTTTCGGGCGTTCATCCTTGATTCCAGATAACTTGCCTCCAGGGCATATATCTTGGAAAGCAGCTTCTTGGTCAAAATCTCCGAGCGCTTTTCGTAAATTTCTCTTTTCTTTTCCATGGTCTTGTACTCTTTTTAAAGTGTGTAAACATTATTTTTCAAAAGTGTAATATACGGATTTTTGGCTGAATATCCAATCAGGAATGGAGAATTATTGCCTCAAAATATGTTGTTTTACAATAAAAAGGTATTGAAGGTCTAAAAATCATTAATTTTAGTGGTTAACTTCCTTAAAAGTTTATACATTTGGACTGAATAATTATACCAGATCGCTTCGTCTGTCAATCGCTTAGATTTTGCCTATATTAAGTAACCAAAAGATTCATAAATTACATGAATTTCAAAAAAATACTTCAACATATTATCAATGGCCAGAGCCAAACTTCAAGTAATCGGGGCCAATCGCAAGAATATGGGAATCAAAGTCAAATCAGGGAAAGTGAAGCAAAATACCGCAATTTCTTTCAGACTTCTCGCGATGCTGTTTTTATTACCACAAAAGAGGGGAAATGGATTGACATGAATGATGCCACAGTAGAACTCTTCGGATATAGAAACAAGGAAGAATTGAAAAATATTTGGGTACAGAATATATATGCCAACCCCGAGGACAGGAAAAAACATATTCAGAAAATCACAGAGCAGGGATTTACTAAAGACTTCCCCGTGGATCTCGTTAAAAAAGACGGGACCATCATCAATTCCCTGATTACTTCAGTTGCGGTTAAAGATGAAGAAGGTAAGGTGATCCGTTTTCAGGGAACCATTCATGACGATACCCACCGGAAACAGATGGAAGAAACTTTAAGGGAAGAAAGGAACAAGCTGAAGCAGATAACCGAAACCAGTCCTGTAGCCATCACAATGCTTGATAAGGAAGGTAATATCATATTTGCCAACAAAATGGCTGAAAAGATGCTCGGATTGTCCAGGTCTAATTTTACTTCACGCACTTATGATGATCCTGACTGGAGAATAACGGATTTCGAAGGCAACCCTTTTCCTACAGAAAAATTGCCATTTATCCGGGTAAAGCAAACAGGAAAACCCGTTTACGGGATTGAACATGCCATAGAAAAGCCTGACGGGGCAATGGTATATCTGCTTATTAATGCTGCCCCTTTGTTTTCAGGTTCGGGAGAATTGAAAGAAGTGATTGCCACAATGGAAAATATCACCGAGCGCAAACAAGCAGAGAAAGAGCTTCAGGAAGCCAAAGAAAAAGCTGAACAGAGCGACCGTCTGAAGACTGCCTTTTTGGCCAATATGAGCCACGAAATAAGAACACCCATGAACGGGATTATGGGATTTTCCAAATTATTGCGAGAAAAAGAGTTACCAAGGGACAAGCAGATTGAGTATCTTGATATCATTCAATCCGGTACCCGGCAATTGCTCAAGATTATCAACGACATTGTGGACATTTCAAAGATTGAGGCCGGCCAGTTAAAAACTGAAATGCATTATTTTTCACTGAATGAAACCCTGGAGGAGCTTTATAAAATAATCGAAAATGAACTGGAGAACAACGGAAAGGCTCAAATTCGGTTGAAGCTTTATTTGGGACTGGATAATGAACAAAGCCACATTAAATCTGATCCGGCACGTTTAAGGCAAATCATGGATAATTTGCTCAACAATGCCATCAAATTCACGGAGGAAGGTTCCATTGAATTTGGATATGAGCTTCAAACTGATGATACATTGCTTTTTTTTGTTAAAGATACGGGCATGGGCATTCCGTATGAACAGCAGGAACAGGTCTTTGAACGCTTCCGCCAGGCAGATGAATCAGAAAACCGGGGATCTGAAGGAACGGGCCTGGGGCTGACCATTTCTCAAAAACTGGTTGAAATGCTGGGTGGACGTATATGGATCAACAGCAAAAAAGGTGAAGGTTCCGTTTTCTATTTTTCCCTGCCGTACGAAAGCAAGCGGGTTAAAGCAAAAAATGGGAAAAAGAATAAAAATAAGGAACAACTGAAAAATGTTGAGGGAGCGGGCAAGACCCTGCTCATTATAGAGGATGATCCCACCAGCCTTGAATATATGAAAGCCTTGCTTAAACCCTCAGGTTTTAATCTGATTGCCTGCATGACAGGTAATGAAGGATATAAAAAATTTATGAATCACCCGGAGATTGATTTGATACTCATGGATGTCAAGCTTCCTGATGTGGATGGACTGGAAATTACCCGAAAAATACGTTCTTCGGATTATAACGGCAGGGTTCCGATTATCGCACAAACTGCCTATGCAATGACCGGTGATGCCAGTGAAAGCCTGGAAGCAGGTTGTAATGATTACATCAGCAAGCCTATTGATGCGAAGAATTTGCAGGAGAAAATAAACAAGTATATCTGATCTTCGGTCTCCTGTCTTACCGTGAATTATTTCGTTTTCCTGTTACCCTGTGTCTCTCAAAAACAAGTGAAGTGAAATTTAGGAATGACCTGGATTAAATTTGTAAGATATTGGAATTTTGACTACATTGATCTTTTTTCTGAATTAAATGGTTGTGAATCCTATGCAAGATCCATTGAACATTTCCGATGAAGCCTGCCTGGAGCTCGACGAGCTCATCCCTTCCCATAAGTATACTTTTCAAAGTAACCATTTAAAGGATTTTTATGTTTTTTCCGAGGGGATGAAGACCATTCTGGAAGATCTAAAGAAACTGGGCTCAACCACGGGCGTACCGCTGTTAATTACAGGCTCTACAGGCTCAGGAAAAGAACTGGCTGCTATGTTCATGCATCACGAGGTGGATCAGAATTCCGGGGAGTATATTGCCATCAATTGCACCAACATGAATAAGGAAATGTTCGAAGCGGAGCTATTTGGATACAAAGGCGGAGCCTTTACCGGGGCCAGCAGGGAAGGTCATCAGGGATATATAAAACAAGCGGATAGGGGTACGCTTTTCCTTGATGAGATTAGCGAAATTGATCTTGATCTGCAAGCTAAATTGTTGAGGTTGCTTGAAGAAAGGGAATATTACCCGGTTGGCGGCAGCCAAAGGCAACAGGTCAATTGTCGCATGGTGTTTGCCACAAACAGGAATCTCGAGAAGATGTTGGAAACCGGGCGACTTAGAAGAGATTTGTTTTACAGGCTCAATGTGGTAAAAATGCACATACCTTCTCTGGAAGAACGGAAAGAAGAGATTATCCCGATGCTGGGTTTTTTTGTGAAAGAACTGAATAGGGAGTTTCAGAAAGAAGTGCGATACATCCAGGGAAAAGTGCTGAAATTTATGTACCTCTATAACTGGCCGGGCAATATCCGTGAGTTGAAAAATTTCATCACCCAGATCATGGTTTTTATTGAAGGAGATACCATAACATTTGAACACCTGCAGACCAAAGATGAGCTGGACCGGATGCAAACGCAATTTTACCAGGGTGATTTTGGCTCTGCAAAACCTTCCAGGGAAGAAATAATCAATGAACTGTTAAAGGAACCGTTCGATCTGGAAAAATTTTCCATGGATGTGGTGCGGGCTACATTGAAGAAATTCAATGGTAATAAAAGTAAAACAGCTCAATTCCTGGGATTAAAGCGAGAACAAATGTATAACCGTTATAAAACGGATTGATATGCATGAAATGATACCTCAAAGTTTTGCTTTTCAAGTCTGTGTGAAAACTTACAAAATGGACCGTTGTGAATGGCCGAAATTGTAAGTTTTTTTATACCTTCCACCCGTTTTTATATATATGATTTTACATGAGTGTTTTCATTTCAGTATCATATGAATTTTGGAACGGCAATTGTAGCCCCACAATTAAGTAATAAATAGGTCATGAGAATTCTGAACATAGACGATTCAACTATCAACAACATGTTGATGGAGAATTTACTGGCCGCACATGGGTACGAGACCCTTTCGGTGATAGAAGGTAAAAATGTGGAGGAATATATTGAGGAATATCAGCCTGATGTCATCATACTTGATTTAATGATTCCTGATAAGAGTGGATTGGAAATTTTAAAAGACCTTAAGGCGAAAAACGTTAACATTCCTGTGATAGTCATCACAGCGATGGAATCCAAAGAAATTTGCAAAAAGGTTGAAAGTTTCGGGGTCACGGCCTATCATACAAAACCCATTCAATCGGAAGAACTGATAGAAAGCATTCAAAAAGCTACAGACAGTTTGCTAAATCAATAAAAAACATATTTTTGGTGGTGTTACTCATGATTGGATAGAAGAACATTTATCCTGCCTTTTCATTAATTGTTATAAATATGAGATTTCTTACAATAGCATCCATCCATTCAGTCTTTGCTTTTTCTATATAAATTTGAATTAAACTCCCCATAACCGATTGGTCCATCTTTTCAGCCTGGTTCTGTAATCATATTTTGAAGGATGATTGAACAAATGAACCGCATGTACCGTAATAAATAAAAGAATGACAGAAGATGGAACCTCGTTATTCAAAAGTTAACATCCGCACAACCGGGGAAACAAGGAAAGTACAGATTGGTTCCGGTTTCAAACCCAATATTTATAATGAATTGATTGAGAAATGGCAGTCTATGCTGGACCTGGCTGCAGAAATTGTTGGTGTGCCCTCCGGCTTGATCATGAAACTCAATGAGGATAATATTGAGGTTTACCTGAAAAGCAAGACCAGCGGAAATCCATACAAAGCCGGGGAAAAGGAGGAACTTAAATATGGATTGTACTGTGAAACGGTAATTGGTACCCAAAAGGAGTTGCTGATTCCCGATGCACGAAAAGATCCGGTCTGGAAAGACAACAATCCCGATATTGACCTGAATATGGTTTCTTACCTGGGATTTCCCATTAACTGGCCGGATGGCGAAGTTTTTGGAACGGTGTGCCTGCTGGATAATAAAGAGAACCATTTCGGTGAATTATACGAGCGGCTTTTATATAAAGTCAAAAGCTATATTGAAACGGACCTGGAATTGCTGGTTTCCAATCATGAATTGAAACATAAGACTAAAGAACTGGAGCAGGCCAATAAAACCAAATCCAAATTCATATCACTGATATCCCATGATGTACGCAGCTCTATAGGATCCATGGATAAATTGCTGAAATTGATTCTTTCAAGCTTATCCTCCTATAGCAATGAAGAATTGGCCAATACGCTTGGTTCTTTAAATATATCTGCCAATAAAGTATATTTGACACTGGAAAATATGTTGCAGTGGGCCAGAAAAGACCTGGTTTCCGTTGAGGCAAATAAGGAATCCGTCAACCTGGTGAAAATGATTGAGGAGGTGTTG
>Ga0207797_1003396_pt1 | contig 10593 bp, 5 predicted proteins | sample PRCRCaboRojoPR_6_FD_187275 | JGI IMG/M metagenome (GOLD analysis project Ga0207797, IMG submission 187275) | Marine sediment microbial community from Cabo Rojo, Puerto Rico - PR CR 10% Liquid 1 (SPAdes) | ecosystem: Environmental > Aquatic > Marine > Coastal > Sediment | place: Cabo Rojo, Puerto... | reverse complement strand
GGGCGCGAATGTAGGCGGCGGGCGCAGTGCCGAACGCCTCGTTCATCCGGCGCGTAAGGTGGCGGCGGCTCAGGCCGAGGACATCGGACTCCGTGAGAACCGTGGCAACAATCGAATGTGAGGTCGCCCCGCCGGGACCGGCGGAGCGCCTCTCATTCGATGAGGTGAACGCGTTGAACGAGGTGCGTCACGAAACGCGCGGCTCGTCGGGACACCGTAGACCCGTCAGTCCATCTTCACCCGGATGGGTTCGTCCGTTTTTGCGGACTTGAGTGCGGCGGCTTGTAGAACGTCGGCTGCCTCAGCATCCTCTGCCTCTGAGGGCACCGTGAACTCCGGCGCCGGCATGAGGCTTGACATCGAGCCTCCGGCCGCACACGTCACTGTCACGCTCATGGGTGAGTAGAGATTAAAGGTCACGAACGTGGCCAGCTGGTTGAGGAAGCTCACCTGCGTTTCGACCATGGCCACGCCGTTCGAGCATTGCTGCGCAGCGTCAATCTTTGCTCCAGGGGTCGCAAGGCCGGCCACAAAACCGGTTGCCCACTTCTTCTCAATAACCTCTCCAGAGGGCTGCTTGTCGGTCGTCACCTGCGCGGAATAACAACCGGACAAGGCGAGCGCAACGATCGGAATGAGAAGCAGCGAGAACCCACGATTCGCGAGTTGGATGAACGTAGTGTAGGTCATGTACTTCGGGAGTTTGGTTGCGAAAAAATGGTGATCGAGATGGTCTTCAGAATGGCGCCTCCGAAGACCTGCCGTGCTCTAACATGAGCGTCGCGCATGCCACGAAGCCCAATGTGCAGCGGCCAACAACAGGACCGGCGATGTCGAATGTGGGACGATTCCTGTCGCTGTTGCGACATGTCCCATCCGCGACACGATTTGTCCCAACAGGAACAGGCCGCGGGCGGCGCCTCCGGGGTCAGCCGTCGTGCTCGCGGGCGTACGTCGTGGGCACCTGGCCAGTGGCCCGGCGGAAGGCTTTGGTGAAGGCGGAGGCCGACTGGAAGCCCACCGCCTCGGCGACGGCGGCCACGGAGGGCGGGTTGTCGGCCAGCAGGGCACGGGCCCGCTCCAGGCGGCGGGCGCGAATGTAGGCGGCGGGCGCAGTGCCGAACGCCTCGTTCATCCGGCGCGTGAGGTGGCGGCGGCTCATCCCGAGGGCACCGGCCAGGTCCTCGACGGCGAACTGAGACGCGTCGAGGTTGCGCTCGACCACGGCCTCGACCCGCTCAGGGAACGACGTGTCGGGGGCGAGGGACGGACCCGAGGCCGCCGCGGCGCCCGACTTGCAGACGGCCAGCCGGTGAGCCACCAGGGCCCGGAGCGCCTTCCGTTTGTCGGTGTCGAGCCCCGGCAGGTCGAGCACGGAGGTAGTCGCGTCGTTCTCGGGGGAGTCCTCGGGAACCGAGCGAGCGAGCAGCAGGGCGGGCACGGCCGGAATCTGGGGGTCCGACCGGATGCGGCGGTAGAGGGCCAGGGCGCGGTCGGCGGGGCGGAGGGGGCTAATTACGAGGTCCGGCCCGCTGTCCGGTCGATGTGCGGCCTCGCGCGACGAGGGGTCTCCCGTAAACGCCTCACCGAGACGATCTGCGTCCAGGACGCGGTAGGACGCATCGTCGCTCAGGGCCGCGCGGAGGTCGGCCGGGTCGGTGACGATGAGAACGATCGTGGACGGCTGCGACATGGGGGGTCCGCAGCGGGGCGGGGACGAATGCCGGGGGCTCGGGCACGGTCCCCGAGCGGAATTGCGTGTGGACCCTACAGGAAATGGATCGTCGGTGTCGATATTGGGACAAATCCTTGCGCTCACGGGACGTGTCCCAGATTCGACAGGATTTGTCGGTCTCGGTGGGGGGAGCGTGTGGGAAAGGGGGAAAGGGGGAGAGGGAGAGAGGACGAATGGAAGAACGGAGGTAGGGACGTGGACCTGTTTCTCTACCGAATACCCATACGCCGACACACCCGTACGCCGACACGCCCGTACGAAGAAAGCAACGACCGTCGCCGAAAAGATCTGCGTCTCGGGCCGGGGGGATGCGAAGCGGGGCTCGTGGTCTCGTCCTATCCTGTCGCAGGATGTACGTTGGCCTTCAGCCTCTCGTGGGTGCGGACCTGCGGTGATGTGGACGGAGGGAGGCAACACACACTCGGAGGCCTTCGGTGCACGTCCACACCTCCACACGTCCACACCGCCCTCCCCGAACGGAGCTTGCGCGTTCGGATCAGGCGCCGTGCTCCTTGACGTACTCGGTGGGGGTCTGGCCGGTCTCCTCGCGGAACGTTTTCGTAAAGGAGGAGGGGGAGCGGAAGCCGACCGCGTAGGCCACCTCGGCGATGGTTCCCGGATCGTCCGCCAGCAGCTCCTTCGCCCGCTTGACGCGGCGCTCCCGCAGGAAGGCCGCCGGCGTTTGGCCCACCGCGTCCTTCAGGCGGCGCGTCAGCTGGCGGCGACTCAGGGCCACCGCGTCGGCCAGGCGACTCACTGTGAGGTCCGGATCGCTGAGGCGCGTCTCGATTACCTCTACGAGCTCCTCCACGAACGGGAGTTCTTCCTCGTCCACGACCGTCTCGATCGGCGTCACCCGCACCTCCCGTCGGTGCCGCTCGCGCAGGTGCTCGCGGGCGGTGAGGTGGTTGTCCAGGCGCCCAATCAGCTCGGCGGGGTCGAACGGCTTGGCCACATAGTCGTCGGCCCCGCATTCGAGTCCTTCTAGGGTGTCCTCGTCTGCCGTCCGCGCGGTGAGAAGCACGACGGGGACCGCCCGCAGGTCGGGGTCGGACTTGATCTTCTCGCAGAGCGCAAAGCCGTCGGGGCCCGGCATCATCACGTCGCTGAGGACCAGGTCCGGCGTCGAGGCCTGAAGTTCGTCCCACGCCGCCCCGCCGTCAGCGGCCTCGCGGACGGTCCAGTGCGCGGAGAGCTGCTCGCAGAGGACCGTGCGCAACGTGTCGTTGTCCTCCACGACCAGGATCTCGGCCTCGCCGGTGCGAACGGCGGGTGCGTCTGCGGTCAGGACCGACGCATCCCCGGTCTCCGGAAGGGAGCCGTCCCCGCCCGGCGCCTCGCCGGGGGCGGCGTCCCGTCGGTTGGGGCCGCCCGTTGCCTCGGCGTCGGCCTCGACGGTGTCGTTCTCGATCGGGAGCAGGGGCAGCCACACCCGGAAGGTGCTTCCTTCCCCGGGGGCCGAGTCCAGCTCCACAGCGCCGCCGTGCAGTTCGACCAGTTCGCGGGTCAGGGCGAGGCCGAGTCCCAGGCCGTCGGTCGTTGCGCCCGCGCCCGCGTCCGAGGCCGTCTCCGCCTGTGCAAACTGGTCGAAGACGCGCTCCTGCTCGTCCTCCGGGATGCCGGCCCCGGTGTCGGCCACCGCAATACAGGCAGCGGCGGTGTCCCCCGCGAGATCGATTGCATCCGGGGCCGTCTCGCGGCGGAGGCGTACGGCCACGGTGCCCCCCTCCGGCGTGTGCCTCAGGGCATTCGAGACGAGGTTCGAGACGACGGTCTCCACCTTCTCGGTGTCGAGGCGGGTTGGGAGACCGGTCTCCGGGCGTTCCACGGTCAAGGTCACGCCCGTCCGATCCGCCTCCGAGCGGAAGGCTTCGGCGGTGCGCTCGACGAGGGCCGCGAGGTCGCCGGGACGGAGGTCCAGCTCCATGCCGCCGGCGTCCAGCGTCGCGAGGTCCAGGAGGCGGTCGATAAGGCGGCGCAGGCGCTCGGCACTCGGGAGCATGCGCTCCACTTGATCGGTCGAGAGGCCCTCCTCCTGCTGCGCGGCGTCGCGAAGGGGGCTAAACAGGAGGGAGAGGGGCGTCCGAAACTCGTGGCTCACGCGGGCGAAGAAGCGGCTTTTGGCCTCGTCCAGTTCCTGGAGTCGCTCGGCCTGTCGCTCGGTCTTCTCCTTCGCCCGCGCCAGTTCCTCCGTTCGCGTCTCCACAGCATTCTCCAGCTCTTCCTGGCGCCGCTCCAGCCGGCGCACGCGCCACCGGTACGCGGCGATGCCGAGTCCGAGAAGGCTCAACGCCACCAGCACCCGGAACCACCAGGTCTGGTAGAAATGCGGCAGCACGGTGAAGCGGAGCGGGGCATCGAGCGTGTACCACGTCTCCCCGTCGATTGTGGCCTGCACCTCGAAGTCGTGGGTCCCGGCGTCGAGGCTCGTAAACTCGGCGGTCCGGCGGCCGTGGGCGGGCGTCCAGGTCTTTCCGTCCAGGCGGTACCGGAACGAGAGGTCATCGGCGCGGCGGAGCGACGTGGCCGAGAAGTCGAGGGCCACACGGTAGGTGGAGGGGGCGAGCCGGAGCGAATCGAGCGGCTGGGCTGTGCCGTCGGTCCGGAGGCCTGTGACGCGGAGGGGGATCGAGTCGGGCACGGCGAGCGCCGGGGCCTGGGGGTCGATCACCCCTGCGCCTTTCACCGTCGAAAACCACAGCCGTCCCGCCTGGTCCTGGGTCATGGCGGGATGCATCGCGCCGTTGCTCTCCCGCGCAGGCATTCCGTCTTCCGGGCCGAGCACCTGGGCGTAGAGTTGGTCCCGCTGGCCGTCGGCCACGGCCTCCACCTGCGCCCGCGGCACGCGGAAGAGGCCGTCGTTCGAGGTCATCCAGAAGGTGCCCGCCGGGGCTTCGCGAATCGCGTGGATGGTGCCGGCGGGGAGGCCCTCCTCCGGCGTGACGGGCGTGAAGCGGTCGCCTTCGTAGCGCGCGATGCCCCCGCCGTAGGTGCCAATCCAAATCGTGCCGTCGTCGGTCTCGTAGATGTCCCGGACATTTTTATACGGCACCCCGTCGTCTCCGTCGAACCACCGGAGCCGCCCCTCTTCGTATCGGGCCAGCCCCCGGTTCCGCGTGCCGATCCACACGGCCCCACTCTGTCCGCGGTGCATCGAAAGCACCATCGACGGCATGCGGTCGGCCGGGAGGCGCCGTTCGATCGTCCCCGCTCGGTGGCGGAACAGCCCCTGCCGGCTCGCGATCCAGAGCGTGCCCGCCCGGTCTCGGTGTAACGCGGCCCGATCGTTGAAGGGCCTGCCATCGGGCATCTGCACCGGTTCGAACCTCGCCCCCCGGCGGCGGACGAGCCCATCATCCGTGCTCACCCAGAGGGCCCCGGTGGCGTCCTCCTGAATGCTGTGGACGGTCTCTGTAGGAAGGCCATCGTCCGGGCGGTAGCAGGTGCGAGTCCGGGTCGCAAATGCGCAGATCTTCTGGAAGCCTGTCCCGACCCAGACGGATCCCCGGTCGTCCGCGTAGACGCCCTGTGCACTCAGTCGAATGCCTGCCTCTTCGGAGACCGGCCACATCAGCCGGGGCCGGAGCCGCATCAGTCCGTTCCGGTGCGTGCCCACCCACCACTGTCCGGCGGGGTCCCGCTCGATGCTGTGCACCTTTGCGCTCAGGTGCGACGCCGCGTTTGCCGCCCGGAGGGTCCCCTCGTCAATGCGCAGGAGGCTGGCGCTAGTGGTCGCCACCCAGGCCCCTCCTGCCGAATCCCCCTGTACCTCATAGACCCCACCGCCGTCGTGGGCGTACCGTTCGGTGGTGTCCGGTCCGTGAACCACCACCTCCCTGGGCGTGGCGACCCAGAGACGCCCCTCGGGTCCCCCGTCAAGCGCCTGTGCAGGTCCCCGGAGAAGGGGCAGATCGGCGGACTGAAGCGCGCCGTTGTGATAGAGCAGCAGATCGTGTCCCGTCGCCACCCAGACCGAGTCCGTTCCCACAGGCGCCACGTCGCTGAGCGTGTCAATTCCCTCAAGAGTGTCCGGGAGCGCCACCCGCGTCACGCCCTCCGACGCGGAGTGGTACAGCCCCGACGGCCCGACCATCCACACGCGGCCGGCCGGATCCTCTCCGAACGCCCGGATGTGGGAGGGGCCCTCCACCTGACGAAATCGTCCGTCCCGCCGAACAGAAACGCCGGTGGGCGTCCCGATCCAGAGCGTTCCGTCCTGATCCTCGTGAAGTGCACGAATCTTGTTCGCGGCCAGTCCCCCGGTCTCCGTCCCGTCATAGGTCGTAACGCCGAATCCGTCGAAGGCGGCCAGCCCTTCCGCCGTCCCGACCCACAGCAGTCCCTCCTGGGTCTGTTCGAGCGCCCAGACCATGTTCAGCGGCAGGCCGTCCTGAACGGTCCACGATTTGGAGACGTACTCGGGAGACCCGCTGTATAGATCGAAGGCGTTGGCCGACGGGGTGGACTCCTGGGCCTCCACCGGGCCGGCCTCGATTCCAAGGAGACATACGACAACACCAAGGACGAACCGCAGCATACCAGGGGCATCTCAGAGAAGAAAAGGGAACGTACCCGGGCGGGCCGGCGGACCGAGCCCCGTCCAGCCCTTGGTGGACTCCCCGGGAAAAGACCCCGTAGAGGGGTGCCCCCTTTACAGACACATCACACACAAAAATCTAATGTCCAGGAGCCTGCTGCATTCCGAGAATCTTGTAAAGCACGCGTGAACGAGCGCTTCTTCAGTCTGAAATCCACCCCACTGGAAAGGAACGCGCCCCTCGCCCCATTCCTTCTTTCACGCGTCAGCACGGGCCTCTGCAAAGAGCGTCTTGCGCGCGTACGGCCCCGCCAGCGTCAGGAGACGCCCCGCCATGAGCGTCGTGATGCCCCACCACACCCCGGTTAGCCCCCAGCCCATCGGAGGCACGAGAAACAGCACGCTGGCCGCGGCGAGCGCGGTTCCGATCATAGCCTTGGCCAAGTACGGGAACTCTTCTGCCCCCATGTAGATGCCGTCCCACACGAAGACGAGTCCGTTGAGGGGCTGGAGGACCACCACGAACAGGTACACGTCGCGGAGGGCCTGGATTGTGTCGGGATCGTTCGTAAAGAAGCCGGGCAGCACGGGACGCAGGGCCCAGAACCCGAGACCGAGAACAACGCCGACGGCCAGGCCCCACTGCAGCAACCGATTGGACACACGCCGGGCCGTCCTCGGGTCGTCTGCGCCGAGGTGCTTCGACACGAGCGCCTGCGCCGCCACGGCCAGCGCGTCCACCAGCAGGGCGAGGAAAGTCCAGAGCTGGGCCGCCACCTGATGCGCCGCTACGGCTGTGACGCCCACTCGGGCGGCGATGGCCGTCGCTAACGTCATGGTTCCGACAAGCGAGGCGGTGCGCAGAAACAGGTCGCGCCCTACCTTCAGGAACGGCATCAGTGTGCGCGGGTCCGGCCACCGCACCTCAATGCCGAGCTCCTCGCGCCGGGCCTTCAGCAATAAAAACAGAAATGTAAGCGCACCAATCCACTGCCCAATGGCCGTCGCGGCGGCCGCACCCGCCAGCCCCCAATCGAAGACAAAGATGAAGAGCGGGTCGAGCCCGCCGTTGACGACGTTGAAGCCGAGGGTCACGACCATCGGCGTGCGGGTGTCCTGGTAGCCCCGAAACGCCCCGTGACTCGCCGTGATGAGGAGCACCGCCGGCCCCGCCAGCGCCCGGATGCGCAGGTAGGCGAGGGCCGGAGCCATCAGCTCCTCGCTCGCCCCCATGAGGGCAAGGATGGGCCGGGCCAGGGCCTGCAATGCGATCAGGGCCACGATGCCGGCCCCTACCGCCAGCGTGAGCGCCCGCATCACCACCCGTCCCGCCTCGTCCCAGTCGTCGTTTCCCACCGCCCGTCCCACGCGCGGCGTGGTGCCGTACGCCAGGAAGTTAAAGATGACGAACGTCATCGAGAAGATGGACGTGTTCACGCCCAACGCCCCGAGCGGCACGGCCCCCAGTTGCCCCACGAATGCCGTGTCGACCAGCGAGACGAGCGGCCCGGCGGCGAGCCCGGCGAGGGCCGGCACCGCCAGGTCCAAAATGTCGCGGTCGTGGGGACTTGTGAGGGACAGCCGCACGAAGGCAGACACGTTCGACTCGGAACAGAAACCGCCTCCCCTCCACGGCCCCCAACGGCGATAGATTCGCGTCCACTGTGGCCCCACAGCCCCAGCGGCCTGGAATTCACCGAAGCGCTACACCGCCCGACGCGCTCCGCAAAAAAGGTCATTTCGGAAGTGCGTGCCGGAGAAGACAAAGGGCTTTCATCAGAAATAGTGGCGTTTATTTCTTCATCCCTGGAAGTGCTTTTATCGGCCCTAATCGCCGTGCAAAGTGAATATGATCAAAAGCGGTTTCGGCCGTTTGGAATCGCTTCCTTCAAATCCTATGGACGGAAACCACGTCTTTTCCTACCAAAATACCACCACTTTTGAGAGTTGAGCTCGTAGCGGCTCGTGGATGAACGGTCGGACGCAGGTCGACGGTCGGGCCTGAGCGAATGACTGCTTCCGGTGAGCATCGCGGCTGTTTCTGCCGACACCACCGACCCTGTGAATCAGGTGGATACTGAAAAGACGGAACTCCTGCGGCTCCTCTACTCCAACTCCGTTGCGGAGCAGGAGCGCGCCGGGTCGCCGCAAAGAAGCAATAGCCCCCGAGAGTCGGGGTCCGCGGGAGACGTCGTCGAACTCAATGCGCCCCGTCGGACGGACCGAAGCCCTCTTGATCCGAGAACCGGTACGCCATCCGTGGACCGTTTCGGCCCGGCGGGTGGCGTTTTTTATGAGGGTTCTTCCGGTTTGGGCGATAATATGGACGCCCCCTGCGAAAAACCAGCAAAGGACGACACCGGACCGGGATGATAATAGTTCGATAACAACAGCAGTACAGATCTGGGTGTAGGATTGCAAGCTATACGTTCTCCGGGATTATCTGTCTGCACCACCGTGAATGCACAGCAACTCGGGTCGGAGGGATCAACGGTGCTCGTCGTCGACGACGAGGAGGACCTGCTCAGCTTGCTGGAGTACAACCTCGAGCAAGAAGGCTTCGACGTGGTGCTTGCCCGGGATGGGGTCGAGGCAATCGAACAGACGCGGGCCCACGAGCCGGACCTCATCATCCTCGACATCATGATGCCGAAGATGGACGGCATCGAGGTGTGCCAGAAGCTGCGCAAGGACGCGCACCTGCGCACCATTCCCATCATGATGCTCACGGCCCGGAACGAGGAGGACGATAAGGTGGAGGGCCTCGACGTGGGCGCCGACATCTACCTCGGCAAACCCGTCTCCGTGTCCGTCATCGTGAGCCAGGCCAAGGCCCTGCTGCGGAGTGCTCGCCGCTACGAGGACCCGCCCGATCAGATCAAGGTACACGATCTGCGGGTGGACCGGGACCGGTACCTCGTTTATCAGAACACCGATGATGAGGAGAAAGAAATGCGCTTCCCCCGCAAGGAATTTGAGCTGCTCTACTTTCTGGCCTCCCACCCCGGCCGGGTGTTCTCCCGTCAAGAAATCCTCGATGAGGTGTGGGGCCGCGACGTCTATGTCGTCGACCGGACCGTGGACGTGCACGTCCGCAAGATCCGCGAAAAGATTGGCAGCGAGTACATCGAGACCGTCAAGGGCGTCGGCTATCGAATGAAAGAATAAGTCCCCCGAAAAGGCTTTCCCTTGCCCCGCATGAGCGTTATGATACAATCTTATCGGCACCTCCCACTCACCCACACTTCCCGCCCATGATTTCCGCGTTGCGGTCGTTCGTCTCGCAGTGGTTCTCGTCCCCCTCTCTGTCGGCCCTCTCCGTCGCCCTTGCCCTGGCGATCGTGCTCGCCGGGTGCGGCGGCGGATCGGTTGACACGGTCAGCGTGGATGGATCCAGCACCGTCTTCCCGCTCACCGAGGCCGTGGCCGAGGAGTTCATGGAGGACACGCAGGGCGCCCGCGTGAACGTGGGCGTGAGCGGCACGGGCGGTGGATTTTCCAAATTCCTGCGGGGCGAGACAGCCATCAACGACGCTTCGCGGCCCATCTCGCCCGAAGAGATCGAAAAGGCCGAGGCCAACGGCATCGGGTACATCGAGCTTCCGGTGGCCTACGACGGACTGGCCGTGGTCGTCCACCCCGAGAATGACTGGGTGGATTGCCTGACCGCAGGCGAACTCGAAGAGCTGTGGCGGCCGAACAGCCCCATTGATCGCTGGAATCAGCTCCGGGAGGAGTTTCCCGACCGTCCCATCGACCTGTACGGCCCTGGCACTGCCAGCGGCACGTACGACTACTTCACCGAGGCGATCGTGGGGGAGAGCGGGGCGAGCCGCTCCGACTTTACGGCCAGCGAGGACGACAATGTGCTCGTGCAGGGCATCAAGGGCACCGAAACATCGCTCGGGTACTTTGGGCTGGCCTACTACGAGAACAACGCCCAGGACCTCAAGGCGCTGGGCGTCGACCCCGATCAGCGGGACAGCGGTGCTTCCTGCGTCACGCCAAGCGCCGAGACGGTACAGAACGGCACCTACCGCCCCTTGTCGCGGCCCCTGTTCATCTACGTGAACCCCGCGAAGATCACGCCCACCGTCGAGAAGTTCGTCGAGTTCTACCTCAACAACGCCGCCGAGCTGGCGAGCGACGTGGGCTATGTGGCGATGCCAGAAGACGCCTACGAACTGGTCCTCCAGCGCTTTCGCAGCCGCACGACCGGGACGGTCTTTGGGGCCGAGGGCATGGACGTGACCGGCACGAAGGTGGAGGAGATGCTCCGCTCGGCGATGCAGGACACGGCGGGCGCCGACACGACGGCCCA
>Ga0207797_1003395_pt1 | contig 10598 bp, 9 predicted proteins | sample PRCRCaboRojoPR_6_FD_187275 | JGI IMG/M metagenome (GOLD analysis project Ga0207797, IMG submission 187275) | Marine sediment microbial community from Cabo Rojo, Puerto Rico - PR CR 10% Liquid 1 (SPAdes) | ecosystem: Environmental > Aquatic > Marine > Coastal > Sediment | place: Cabo Rojo, Puerto... | reverse complement strand
CCGCCGTCACTGGCGTCATCGTCGGTGACAACGGCTGTTACACCGCCGCGCTCGACGAGGTAACCGTCGACGGCGACACGCTCGTCGTCGCCGTCGAGAGTTACGAGGACGCACTGCCGGGCGGCGGGTGCTCCGGCGCGCTGGTCTTTCTCGAATACGAGGCGACCGTCGAACTGCGGGGCGACCAACCCGAGGCCGTTCGCGTCGACCACGACGACCACCACGTGACGACCGTGGAGTGGTCCTGACCGCGCCGTCATACCACGTAGTTCGCCACCCAGTACGCCGCGTACGCGCCCAGTAGCAGGAAGCCGGTCGGCCGACCCACCTTCCCCCGGTAGAACGCGACGGCGACGACGAGCATCGTCCCGAGAAAGAAGGGCCAGTGGACGGTCACGACCGTCCCAGACGTGTTTAGCGGGTGGACCAGCGCGATCAGCCCCGCGTTCGCGCTCACGAAAAAGAGCATGCTTCCGACGACGTTGCCGACGCCGATGTGGGGCCGTCCCCGGCGCACGGGTTCGACGGTCAGGAACAGTTCCTCCAGCGACGCGATGAAGCTCATGACCGTCGCGCCGAAGGCGAGTCCGGTCACGCCGAGAATCGTGAGAATCTCCTTCGCCCCTTCGACGGCGAGTTCGGAGCCGACGGTCATGCCGATGGCGGCGACGACGGCGATAGCGAGGAAGGCCGGGCCCTCGTACCGCTCGGGGACGCGCTCCTCGACGAAGTCGTCCACGTCGAGGTCGAGATCGAAGTCGAACCACTCGTCCTCGTCGTCCGCCGCAACCTCCGTCGCCTCCCGCTTTTCCTCCATGATCTCGACCTCTTCGGCCGACAGATAGCGGGTGTCCGTGTAGCGTTCGAGCGTGTAGATGATGGCGAGGTAGGGGACGAACGTCGCGGTGAGCACGATGCCGTCGAACCGCGAGAGCGTGCCGTCGAGCGCGAGGCCAAAAAAGAGGAAGGGTGCGAGGAGCATGAGCCCCAGATAGTTCCGGGGCACCTCCGTCTCGAAGGGGACGAGGACGCCGGCGATGCCGACGGCGGCGCCGAGGATGAAGAGGGCTTCCCCGAAGACGGTGCCGAGCGCCAGATCGGGCAACTGGTCGTACGCCGCCGCTATGCCGAGGATGACGTTCTCTAGGTCGGTCCCCGCGAGGACGACGGTGAGAAAGAAGCCCGAGACGCCGAGTGCGAGGGCCCCCTCGGCCACCGCCTCGATGAACGTCTCGACGCTCACGACGACGATGACGACGCCGACCAGAAACAGCACGACCGAAACCAGCTCTCCCGACAGTCCGAGTACCATACGAATTGAAGGATTCTATGTAGAACATTACATAAAACCCCTCGCTACTTTTTCGACGGCCTACAGGTTCGAGGCGTGGTCGCCGCCGTCGACGGGGATGGCGGCGCCGTTGACGTAGCTCGCCCGCTCGGAGCAGAGGAAGGCCACCACGTCGCCGAACTCCTCCGGCTGACCGATGCGCTCGGCCGGGTTGCCGGCGCTCCACTCCTCTACGCCCGTCTCGTAGTCGGGGTAGTCGCCGCGCTCGACGCCCTGTTCGACGAGTTCCTCGATCCGCGGCGTCTCGTGGGTGCCCGGCAACACCGCGTTCGCGCGCACGTCCGGCGCGAGTTCCTCGGAGAGCGTCTTCTCGAGTCCGACGACGCTCATCCGCACCGAGTTCGAGAGGACGAGGCCGTCTATGGCCTCCTTGACGCTTCCCGAAGTGACGTTGACGATGGTGCCGCCGCCGTCCTGCAGGTGCGGGGCCGCCTCCCGAACGAGGCGGACGACGCTCATCACGAGGAGGTCGTAGGCCTCGTACCAGTCCTCGTCGTCGGTGTCGAGGAAGGGGCCGCTCGGGGGGCCGCCGGCGCTCGTCACGAGGTGGTCGAGGCCGCCGAACTCCTCGACGGTTCGCTCGACTAGCTTCACCACGTCGTCGGGGTCGGTGAGGTCGCCCCGGACGCCGATCACGTCGCCCGTCGCGTCCTCACGAATCTCCGCCACCGCCTCGTCGAGGCGGTCCGGGTCGCGACCGTTGACGACGACGTTCGCGCCCTCCGCGGCGAGCGCCGCCGCGGACGCCTTCCCGAGACCGCTGCTGGAAGCCGACACCAGTGCCGCGTTGCCGTCGAGTCCGAGGTCCATGATCCGTCCTGCCACGTCGATGGGCATAGTGCCACCGGAGGCGGAAATCCGTTCGTCGCCCTCCCGTCGTCGGCATTTATATCGGTGGGTGGAATACTACGCCCGATGCGATTGGGTCAGTTCAGTACGGCGGCATCGGATCGGCCGTGGTGTGGAGCGCTCCTCGACGACGACACCGTGATCGACCTCCCGACGGCGGGCGACGCGGCTGGCGTCGAGATTCCGCGACCCCTGTCGTCCCTTCTCGACCAGTGGAACTGGGCGGAGAAAGTGGAACTAGCGGTCGACTACGCGACCGAGACGGGCGTCGCACGGGAGTCGCTCGACGACCTCCACCGCCACGCGCCGGTGACCGACCCGGAGAAGGTCGTCTGCGTGGGGCTGAACTACGAGGATCACGCCCGGGAACTCGACCTCGACATTCCGGACGAGCCAGTCCTCTTCTCGAAGTTCCCGACGACGATCACCGGTCCCGGGGACGAGGTCGTCTGGGACCCGACGTACACCTCGCAGGTCGACTACGAAGCCGAACTCGTCATCGTTATCGGGGCGGAAGCGCGCGAGGTTGCCGTCGAGGACGCGTGGGAGTACGTCGCCGGCCTCACCGTCGGCAACGACGTGACGGCGCGCGATTTCCAGGAGCGCGACGGGCAGTGGATCCGGGGCAAGAGCCTCGACACGTTCGCTCCCCTCGGCCCGGACGTGGTGACGCTCGACGAACTCGACGACCCCCACGACCTCGACGTCTGGACCGAACTCGACGGGGAGCGCCTGCAGGACTCCTCGACCGCGAACTTCGTCTTCGGCGTCGACGAACTCGTCGCCTTCTGCAGTCGAGCCTTCACCCTCCGCCCCGGTGACCTGATCTTCACCGGCACGCCGCCCGGCGTCGGCACGTCCCGCGACCCGCCGGTGTACCTCGACGACGGCGACCGCGTGACCGTCGGCGTCGAGGGCCTCGGCGAACTCACGAACGTCTGTCGGCACCGGTAGCTACACGTCGAACCCGAAGACCTCGCGGGGGTTCTCGGAGACGACCTGCCGGACCGCGTCCTCGTCGACGTCGAGGCGGTAGAGCTTCAGAATCGGGCGTGTGACGCGACGATGGGACCCAGATTCACGCTGGATCAGGACCCCTCTGCGGTCGGCGACGAACCGAACGTGCCCGATTGGCTCGACGTCGAACGAATCGAGGAGATGCTCTCGCCTCCGGAGACGGACTGGTACGGTCGCCGTTGCCCGATGTACACGTCGGCCGATGATCGACTCCCAAACGGTAAAGTCGGTTCGCGTCCGCAGGGGTGACATGAATCGGCACACCGGCGCCGAGGACTCGCCGCTCGACGCCCGCATCGTCGCCGGGAGGGACGCATGAGCCTCATCGCCGTCGTCGAACTCGCCCACCCCGACCTCGCCCTGACGCCGACCATCGAATCGACCGACGCCGACGTGCAGGTGGTCTCACACACCGCGACCGACCCCGAGACGGGGATGTTCTTCTTTCTCGTCGAGACCGACTCGTTTCCGGCGTTCGAGGCCGCACTCGAACGCGATCACACCGTCGCGGAGTCGATGCTCGTCGCCGAGGCGTCGGCGACCCGCATCTACCGCCTCCAGCACACCGACGGCACCAAGCTCATCTCGCCGACGACGACGGAGATCGGCGGCCTCATGCTCGAAGCCGAGAGTACGAATCGGGGCTGGTCCGTGCGGATGCAACTCCCGGATCGCGAGACGCTCGGGACGCTCTGGGAGCACTGCGACCGCGAGAACATCGAGTTCGACCTCGGCCACATCTACTCGCTCGACGAGTTCTCCGTCGACGACCGCATCGGTCTCACCGACGCCCAGCGCGACGCCCTCGTGACCGCCTACGACGCCGGCTACTTCGAGGAACCCCGCGGCACGTCGCTCCAGGCGCTCGCCGAGGACCTCGGCATCTCGCCCACCGCCGTCGGCGGCCGCATCCGCCGCGGCACCTCCCGGCTCATCGAACGGACGCTGATCGACGACGAGTGAGCGATCCTCGCCGTCTCGACCCGGCGGACCGACGCTGACTCGGGCCCCGATAATAAACGTCACAGATGAGACACCCGTGGAGTCAACGTGCTTCCCGGGTACGGTCGACCATGAGCACTGCTACCACGAGTCGGGGTGAGGTTCACCACGTCCACCACGACGGGGAGGGGTGTCTGAGTGACACCCTCGTCGACGCCGTCGCCGACCTCACCGACACCGCGCCCGCCGACCTCCCGCCCCTCGGCACGCGGATCAACGTCGCGGCGCTCGACGCACTGTGGGAGACCGACGCCCCCGACCGTCCCTCTGCCGGTTGTCTCACCTTCACCTACGGCGGCTACGTCGTCGTCGTCCAAAGCACCGGCACCGTGTTGCTCCGGGACGCGACCGCCGACGAATAAGTCAGTTTATCGAGAGACAGCTGTAAACATATAGAAACCGATAGGTGGGCGATGCCCTTTCTCGACGTGATTCGTCGACTCGCACACTCGGTCTCGACCCGACTGACGCCGGAACGTGACCGTATTCGCCCTGTCGAGCGTTGACGCCGGCCCCCTCGCTATCCTGCATCGATGCCGACTACTTCTCGGAAAATGATGCTACTACGGAAACGAACTGGACGGCTATCCGTCCAGTCGCTCGCGCCGCCAGTCCTCGGTGTCGCCCACCTGGTTGAAGGTGTAGATGTGGAGGCCGCGGATGCCGTACTCGGGGTCGTCGGCGTAGGGTGCGAGGCCGTCGACGAGGGCGTCGGGTTCGTACTTCCCGCGCGACCCGACGAGTTGGCGCACGAACCCGAGGATACCGCTCGTCTTCTGGAGAAAGCGGATCGAGTCGCCGACGCCGACCTTCTGGGAGATGGAGAGCAGGCGCTGGTACTTCATCACGCCCGGAATCCCGACTTCGATGGGGAGGTCGACCCCGCGGTCACGGATCGTCTCGATCCAGTCGACGACCGCCTCGGGGTCGTAACAGAGCTGGGTCGTGATGTAGGTGGCGTACGGCGCCTTCTTCTCCATCGCCTCGGCGAGGGTGCGGTCGTCGAGGAAGTCGTGGCCCTCGGGGTAGCCGGTGATGCCCACCTCGTCGAACTCGTGGCCGAGGTCGTCGAGGGCGACGAGGAGTTCGTACGCCGACTCGAACTCGCCGACCGGCTCCTCGCGGTCGCCGCCGGGGACGAAGATGTCCGTGATGCCCGCGTCGAGCAGTCGGCGGGCGACTTCGTCGAGGTGGTCGCGGTCCTCGACGTACCGCGCCGCGACGTGCGGGATGGGTTCGTAGCCGCGAGCGGCGGCGTTCTCCGACCACTCGACCGTCGCGTCGAGACCGAGTTGCGGCGAGGCCGTGACGGCGATTTCGGCCCCCTCGGGAAGCTGTTCCATCTGCCCTTCGAAGCTGTCGAACGGCATTAGCTCGAAGCGTGGCTCGCTGAGCAGGTTCGATACGCCGCCGGCGGGTTTCGATCTGGTGAGTGACATGTCGTGGATGGTTTCGGGTGTCGTACGGCCTCGCCGCAAATAACTCCGTTCCCGGCGAGACGAGGGGTTACTCCTCGCTCTCCTTCCGGGCGTTCAGCTTCGCCTGCTCGCGGGCGCTCGGGTTGACCGACTCCTTGAACGGCACCTCCGCGACCGTCGCGTACACCGGTTCGCCGTCCTCCTCGGCGTACTCGTCGGGCAGGTGGACCTCGAATTCGAGGTCGAGGTCGTGCTCGTAGATTTCGTCGTTGAGCAGGGCGTCGGTCTCGCTCTCCAGTTTCTCGGCGGGCACGAAGCCGAGGCCGATGTTCGTCTCGAGGTCCGGGCTCCACCACGGCGAGGTCATGTACCCGCACTCCTCGCCCGTCTCGGGATCGGAGACGATCCAGAAGTCGGGCGCGTAGTCGCGGATCGGTTCGCCCGCGATCTTCAGACCGACGAGTTTGAGGTTGAACGGGTACTCGCCGTTCTCGATCTGCTCTTTCTGCTGTTCCAGCGCTTCCTTCCCGATGTAGTCGCCGTCCTTGTCGTCGGGCACCTGGTAGCCGAGGTTGACCTGGAACGGCGAGGTTTCGTGGTCCATGTCCTGGCCCCACGAGAGGATGCCGGCCGCGATGCGACGGTGGTGACCCGGGGCGATCTGGCGGCCGCCGTGGTCCTTGACCGTCTCCATCACCGGATCCCAGACGGCTTCGGCGTTCTCGCTCGCGTCCTTGACGTACACTTCGAAGCCCTTCTCGCCGGAGAAGCCGGTCTGGCTCACCAGCACGTCACACCCGTTGATCTCGGCGTCCATGAGGCCGTAGTACGGGATGTCGCTGACCTCCTCGCCGACGACTTCGACCATCACGTCCTCCGAGAGCGGCCCCTGAATCTGCATCGGGGCCACGTCGATCTCGTCGATCTCCACGTCGAAGTCCATGCCGACGTTGACGCCCTGTAGCCACTGCATGAGCGTCGAGTCCGAGATGGAGAACCAGAACTCGTCCTCCGCGACGCGCAGGAGGACCGGGTCGTTCAGGATGCCGCCGTCCTCGTTACAGAGGACGACGTACTTGCCTTTCATCGGCTCGATGCTCGTCGCGTCCCGCGTGATCACGTAGTCCGTGAGCGCCTCCGCGTCCGGACCCTTCACGCGGATCTGTCGCTCGACCGCTACGTCCCACAGCGTCACACTCTCGGTCAGCGCCTCGTACTCCTTCATCGCCCCGCCGTCCTCGGGTTCGACGAGGCCGCGCGGGTGGTAGATACGGTTGTAGACGGTACAGCGCCACGCGCCCTCCTCGTTGAACGACTTGTCGAAGAAGGGCGACTTGCGAACGCGGGTCGAGACGAGCATCTCGATGCCGGGGTCGCCGGTCTGGCGCAGGTTCCGCGGTAGTACGCGGTCGGACTGGTCGATCTCCGGATGGTTGGGGTGTGCGTCGAGCGTCTGGGATTCGTTGTTCGTCATCGACTGTGACCAACGCCCCCTATCTGCATAAGGGTAGACCACAGCTATCTCGGACGTATAAGAGGGCCCCGCGTCCACGGGCCAGATCTTAACAATACTATCTCTGTTAACGAATTCGCACCGCCGGACTCCCACCGGTATATAAACGGGTGTCGTCGCTGAGGTGTGATTATAAGGCGCCGGGGCCGAAGTGTTTCGGTATGAGTCACGGAAGCACACTTCCGAGCGACGCCGGCACCGTCGTCATCGGCGCCGGCATCGTCGGGTGCAACGTCGCGTATCAGCTCACCGAGCTGGGCCGGGACGACGTGGTCGTCGTCGACCAGGGGCCGATGCCGACGACCGGTGGGTCGTCGACGCACGCCCCGGGGATCATGTTCCAGACGGCCGAGCCGAAGGTCCTCTCGAAGTTCGCGAACTACAGCCGCCAGCTGTACTCCCAGCTCGAAGGCCGGGACGGTCAGCAGGCGTACAAGGAAATCGGGGGCATCGAGGTGGCCCGGACCGAAGAGCGGATGGACTTCCTCCAGCGTCGGGTCGAACACGCGACGGCGTGGGGGCTCGACGACCCACAGCTTCTCTCGCCCGAGGAGGTGACCGACCACCTGCCGCTCGTCGACCCGGACCGCATCCTCGGCGGCTACTACTCCCCGACCGACGGGCAGGCGTCGGGCGTCGTCGCCTGCGACGCGCTGGCCCGGCGAGCGATGGACGGCGGCGCTGACTTCGTCCCCCACACCCGGACCGAGGACATCGAACTCGACGGGAACGGCGACGTGCGGGCCGTCGTCACCGAGAACGGCACCGTCGAGTGCGACGAGGTGGTCGTCGCGACGAACATCTGGGCCCGACAGCTCGGCGAGAAACTGGACGTCCACCTCCCGGTGGCACCCGTCGAGCACCAGTACACGATGACCGAACCGCTCGACGAACTCGCCGACAACGCCCAGGACGTGACGGATCATCCGCTGTACGACGGGTACGAGAACGTCTCGGGCGAGAAGGCGAAGCGCCTGCTCGCCAACCCCGACCGCCCCATTCTGCGCGATCAGGACAACGCGATGTACTACCGGACCCACGGCGACGCCTACGGCATCGGCTCGTACAACCACGAGCCGGTGGTGCCTCATCCGGACGACCTGGGCGGGAACGACCCGGACGGCAATCAGGCGTCGGTCCACGACTTCTCCGAGCGGTTCATGAACGAGGCCACCCACCCGGACCGACCGGACAAGGCCCCCCGGACCGCGAGCGACGAACTCGTCCCCGCCACCGCCGGGAAAGAACTGGAGTTCAAGTACAACGGCATGTTCGCCGAGTCGCCGAACGGGCTCCCGATCATGGGGCCGGTACAGGGTAACGACGGCCTGTGGGTCGCCTCGGCCATCTGGATCACCCACGCCGGCGGCGCGGGCAAGGCGCTCGCCGAGTGGATGGAGACGGGCGTGCCGAAACTCCCCGACGGTCCCATCGACCTCGCGCACTGCGACGTGAACCGGTTCGACGCCCACGAGGGGTCGTGGGACTTCACCCACGACATCGGCGGCGAGGAGTACCGCATCGTCTACAACATCGTGCACCCGAAGTGGGTGTGGGAGGGCAAACAGCGGGACATCCGGCGCACGCCGATGTACCACGCCCACGAGCGACGCGACGCCGAACTATGGGCCTCCGCCGGCTGGGAGGAGCCCCAGTGGTTCGAGTCCAACGCCGACCTCGTGGATCGATACGAGGATCAGATCCCCGACCGCGAGGGCTGGGAAGCGAAGTACTGGTCGCCCATCGAGGGCGCCGAACACCTCCACGTCCGCGAGCACGTCGGCCTCCACGACATGACCGCGTTCAACAAGATGGAGGTCGTCGGCCCCGACGCCGGCGCGTTCGTCCAGCGGCTCTGTACGAACGACATGGACTTAGACGTGGGCCAGGTCCGCTACACCCTGATGTGTAACGAGGCGGGGGGCGTCCGCGCCGACATCACCGTGACGCGGACGGACGACGACCGCTACCTCCTGCTCACTACGGGTCGGGAGGTCGGGAACAACCACGTCGCGTGGGTTCGCGAGCAGGCGCCCGAGGGCGCCGTCGTGAACGACGTCACCTCCTCGCTGGCGGCGATGGTCTGTACCGGACCGGATGCTCGGAACGTCCTCTCGAAAATCGCGGATACCGACCTCTCGGACGACGCCTTCCCCTTCTTCACGAGCCAGCAGTTCTACGTGAAGAACGTCCCCGTCACCGCCCTGCGGGTGTCCTACGCGGGCGAACTCGGGTGGGAGCTCTACACCCCCTCCGAGTACGGCGAGACGCTCTGGGAGCACGTCATGGAGGCGGGCGAGGAGTACGACATCCGCCCCTACGGCAACGGGGCGCTCGACTCCCTGCGCATCGAGAAGGGCTTCCGGCTGTGGGGCGAGGACCTCCACACCGAACACAACCCGTACGAGGCGGGCCTCGGCTTCGCGGTCGACCTCGACACCGACTTCGTCGGGAAAGAGGCCGTCGCGGCCGCCGCCGACGGCGACAACATCCGACACGAAGTCGCCTGCCTCACCCTCGACGATCCCGAAGCGGCGATCCTCGCCGACCGGCCGGTGTTGGACCCCGAAACCGACGACGCCATCGGCTACGTCCACTCCGCCGAGTACGGCTACTCCGTCGGCGCCTGCGTCGCCTACACCTACCTCCCACCGTCGTTCGCGGAGCCGGGCACCGACGTGGAGGTCCTGTACGAGGGCGAGAAATACGCCGCGACCGTCCGCGAGGAGCCGCTGATCTAGATGAGCGGCGACCTTCCTTCCACTGCGGAGACGGTCATCGTCGGCGCCGGCGCCGTCGGCTGTAGCGTCGCCTACCACCTTTCGGAACTCGGCGCCGAGGACGTCGTCGTCGTCGACCAGGGGCCGCTCCCGGTCACGGGTGGCTCCTCGACGCACGCCCCGGGGATCATGTTCCAGACGTCGCCGTCGAAGCTCATGACGAAGACGGCCCACTACACCAGCCGTCTCCTGAAGGACGCCGGCGTCTACGACGAGGTGGGCGGCATCGAAGTCGCCCGCTCCGAGGAGCGGATGGACTTCCTGCAACGGCGGGTCGAACACGCCACCGCCTACGGTCTGCCCGACCCGCAACTCCTCTCGCCCGAGGAGGTGACCGACTACCTGCCGCTGGTGAACGAAGAGGAGATTCTGGGCGGCTACTACTCCCCGACCGACGGTCGGGTGGACGGCATCGCCGCCCTCCAGTGGTACGTCGAGCACTCGACCGCCGACTTCTACGGCCACACGTCGGTCACCGACTTCGACGTGTCGGGTGGCGAGGTGACGGCCGTCGAGACGGACCGCGGCCGCATCGACTGCGACCGCTGTGTCCTCGCGACGAACAACTGGGGGTACAAGACGGGGAAACTGGCCGGTCTCGACCTGCCCATCGCCCCCGTCGAACACCAGTACGCCGTCACGGAGCCAATCGAGGAACTGGCGGGCGC
>Ga0207797_1003394_pt1 | contig 10601 bp, 8 predicted proteins | sample PRCRCaboRojoPR_6_FD_187275 | JGI IMG/M metagenome (GOLD analysis project Ga0207797, IMG submission 187275) | Marine sediment microbial community from Cabo Rojo, Puerto Rico - PR CR 10% Liquid 1 (SPAdes) | ecosystem: Environmental > Aquatic > Marine > Coastal > Sediment | place: Cabo Rojo, Puerto... | reverse complement strand
ATAGTAGTAATCGCCATTTTTGCCCCACAGCTTGCTCCCTACAACCCAACCAGAATCGACGTAACGAACCGACTTGCCGGGCCTTCAGCCAAACACCCCTTCGGCACGGACCAGCTGGGCCGCGACCTGTTGAGCCGGTTGATCTTTGGCTCCAGAATCGCCCTGCTGGTTTCTTTACCCGCTATCGGCCTCGGAGTTCTGGTCGGAATCATGCTGGGGACGGTCGCGGGTTACAGCGGCGGAACCCTGGACAACCTTATGCTATTCTTCTTCGATACTATAAGGGCCTTTCCACCTTTACTTCTGGCAATTACGATAATTACGCTGACCGGTGGGTCCAACCTGATCGTGCTCATTGTGGTGCTGGGGATCACGAGATTTCCCGGGTACGGCAGGCTGGTCCGGGCCCAGAGCGCTCAGGTGAGTAAAAGGGAATTCGTCATGGCTTCGGAAGCGGCGGGCAGTTCCACACCCCGGACCCTGTTCAAGCATATATTCCCCAACGCGATCGGTCCCGTATTCATCAACGCGGCAATGGATATCCCGGTGATAATTACTTTCGCGGCAGCTCTGAGCTTCCTCGGCCTCGGGGTACCGCCACCGATACCGGGCTGGGGCAGAATACTTCGTTCCGGCTATTCCTATATTAGGACTTCGCCCTGGATGGTCGTATTTAGCGCGATATTCCTGGTAATGGCCACTCTTGGCTTCACCTTCCTGGGAGAAGCCCTGAGAGATGCCCTGGACCCGAAGCTGAAGAAGAGTCCGCAGCTCCAGTAAATTTTCGGCCTGATAATATAGCTTGATTGCGCTAATATTGTGTTACCAGAATCGCCGAGAAAGCCCTGTCCCTTGGGCGGGGCTTTTGACAAAAAAGCAGGTAGGTGAAATTACTAATTGGATAACAGTAATGATAAACCGCAGCTAAAGTTACTCTCGGACTCGGAAGTCGGTACGCTTCACGAAGCCTCGCTTGAAATTCTCAACCAGACGGGCGTGAAGATCGATAACGAGTACCTGCAGGAAATTTTGGCCGGCGAAGGTGCCGAGGTGGACGGAGAGGCCGACCGGGTCAGGCTTCCAGCTTCACTGGTCGAGTCCGCCATGGAAAGAGCCCCGGCCGAGTTCGATCTCTACGAACGGGGTGAAGACCAAAAGGAAATGAAGGTCGGCGGCACCAGTCTCCACGCACATACAACCGGAGGTCCATCTTACATCCGCGACCTCGAGTCCGGCGAGCGCCGTGACGCGAAGCTCCAGGACGTAATCCAGGGAGCGCTAATAGTCAACTCGCTGGATAACATCCACGCTTACTGTCCGGTTGTCTCTCCGACCGACGTGATTTCTGGAACCGAAGAAATAGAAATGGTCAACGCCGGACTGCGTAATACTGAGAAGGTGGTTGAAAACCCTGTTTCCTCGGGAAAGGAAGTCGATTACTTTTACGAACTATTTACAGCGGTTTCCGGAAGCGAGGCAAAGTTAAAAGAGAAACCGTCCTTTACCGTATCCGTCTCCCCGATAAGTCCTCTGACCTTTGATAAACAGAGCGCGGAAGCACTAAGGAAATCGGCAGAGAAGGACTTGCCGACCAAGGTACTCCCGGCCCCAATTACCGGAGCGACCGCACCGGTAACATTTGCCGGTGCTCTCGCCCAGCAGAACGCGGAGTTGCTTGCGGGTTTGACGATACTACAGACGGTCAACCCGGGACTTCGGACCGTAATGGGTCCGAGGTTATCGATCATGGACATGAGGTCTTCTTTCGTCTCCTGGGGGACGCAGGAACTCGGCCGGGCTTCCGCCTGCGCCGTCCAGCTGCTCGCGGAATATGACCTGCCTTCGGATGTCTACGGCCTGTCTTCCGATGCAAAGATAATGGATCAACAGCAGGGCTATGAGAAGTCCCTGAACGGTATTCTGCCGGCACTGGCCGGAGCGGATTTCCTCTCCGGTGCCGGGGGACTCGAGTCCCTGAAAAGCTGTAGCCTGGCTCAGCTGGTAATCGATAACGAAGTCCTCGGGATGATTATCGACACCGTGAACGGGTTCGAGATTGACGAGGAAACGATCGCGCTCGACGTTATTGATTCGGTCGGACCCGGAGGGGACTTTCTCAGGGAGAAACATACGGCCAGGTTTTCCCGGGGTGGAGAACAATACGAAGCAACATTTAGCAACAGGGACACCTGGGAATACTGGGTGGCGAAGGGCGAGAAGGATATTCGTGAGGTAGCCAGAGAAAAGGCGAAATCAATTCTCACGAATTCGAACCAACCGGAAATGAATCCCGCAACGATGAGAACGCTCGACGAAATCATGGAAGATGCGAGGAGTTACTTCAAAGAACAAAATTGAATTCAGCAAATTCGGGAGGTACATTGAACAACGAAAAACTCGAAGAAGTTACAATTTCCGGACCGCCCTTTGAACGGGGCGAAAAATACGGAAAAAAGCTAAAGCAAAGAATCGGGGAGTTCGTCGAATACCTGCTGGAGGAATTCAGGAAAGATGAAGGCTCGGACGAGGCTCCGCTGGACCATTCCAGAAAATATCTGCCTTTTATCGAGAGTTATGCAAAAGACATCTACTGTGAAATGGAGGGAATCGCCGCGGGTTCGGGGAGGAAACTGGAAGAAATCGCATTGATTCACCTGCACGAGGAGCGCCGCTCGTTCTCCGAGCTGGCGCAGAGCTGCACCACCTTCGCGGTTACCGGCGCGGGAACGACCGACGGTTCGAACTTAATCGGCCAGACCTGGGACATAACGCCCGATCTCTGTCAGAACGCCGACCCTTTTCTGCTCCGGGTGGAGCGTGACGAAGGTCCTAATTTCCTCTCTTACACCTATCCCGGGATGATGGCCGGCGCCGGGTTGAACTCGGCAGGTATTTCTATTAGCTGGAACTCCGTTCCCCGGCTTGACTTCGACTACGGCGTCCCGACTTACGTCATCATCGAGCAGGTCCTCCGACAGGAGAAAATCGGCGACGCCCTCGCGGCAGTCCTCCAGGCGAAGCGGGCCGGCTGCTTCAACTTCGTCATCGGCGGAGAAGAGGAAATCTACAGCATCGAGGCGACCCCCGATGATTCCGCGATCCTCTACTCAGGGAAAACCATCGGACACGCAAACCATTACGTATCGGATAAATTCCGGGACGAGCAGGACCTGGATCGGGCGGGCGGGCGCAGCTCAGCTTCCTCCACCGTCAGGCACAATCGGGTAAATCGGCTGCTGGAAGAAAACTTCGGGGAGATCGACGTGGAAACCCTGCAGGAGATCACGGAAGACCACGTCAACTACCCCCAGTCAATCTGCCGTCACCCGGAGCCGATACCGGAAGACGAACAGGGGTTCGTCTCCTGCGCAACCTGGATAATTGACAATACCAGTAGAGAATGGTGGATTGCGGCGGGACCGGCCTGTGAAAACGAATTCCGGAAGTACTCCCTGGAATAACTCATTTCCGATAAAAAAGGGGGGGGCGCTAAAGAGGGCATCCCGATGTCCTCGGCAATTATTTACGAAACTGCCTCGCTGGTTTCATGGTAATTATCCAGCCCGGGTCTAACTCGATAATTAATCCAACTATTTACTATTTGTGTCATGATTCTGGAAAATACATCTTTTGCTTAAGGTGATGAAAAATATCCGCAAATACGGTCGATTTGAGACCTCCGAACTCTTAATATCAAGTCAACTTTGAAAATAAGACTATTTACGCAAGAGGATAATTCTTACCGAGCGGAGAAAATGTGTTTTCCCGATTTTTTCTTTTTAGCGGAAAAGGGTTGTCTAAAAGTTCAGTAATTAGGTATAATAAATAATAGAAAGCATTGTATACCATTATATTACATTACAGGAGGTCTCCCATGAGAAGAGTTTTGGCCGTAGCAATTGCAACTATTTTGGTGTTCGGAACCGTCGGTATTCTGACGGTTGCTCAGGGTCCAGTATCAACTTATGACGTAGCAGAGGACGATGTAATTTTAGAAGACGTAGAAGGAATTGACGATCAAGTATTAAATGACGTAGATGAGGAAACAAGCGTGATCGGGAAGGAGCAAGTCCGAGTAATTAAACCTAAAGGCATCAAGGACGGTACTTACGAAGTCAAAAACGAAGAAAGCAACGGAAAAGTCTTAGTCATAGTAGATCCAATTCACGTCACTGAATAACCGGGATTCTTCCCGCCCTTTGACCTTTGAGATATCGGACTAAAAGGCCAGCTTTCGCTGGCCTTTTTTCATTGGTTCCTTTGAATTGAAAAAGTGGCTATTAACGGTTAAACTCCGTTATTACAGTCATGGAAAAACCTGACTTCATTCATAAGAAAGAAGAATACATAGACCGAGTTGCAAAGAGTAACACCGATATCCGGCTTCTGGCTCGGCATAATTCTCTGGAGGTAATGAAGCAAAAAATTGCCAAAGGAGCTACTTTTTACCTGGATTCTGCCGAGGACTGGCAGGGTTTCGAGTTTATATACCTGATAAAAGGGGAACTCGAATACATGAACAGCGACCCCCGGATCCTCATCGAGCCCGGGGATTATATATCCCGAAAAGGAGTCCCGGAAGAGTCCTGGTTCGAAACGAAGTCGGACGTCGTTCTGCTCTATACCTCTTCCCAGCCGGCCTTCCACCTCCTGCGAGAAGAAATCGAGGATTACCTCAAGCTGGCCCAGGAAGTCGAATCGACGGAACAGATGGACGGGCACTCAAAACGTCTGGTCCGAATGAGCTTCGAAGTCGGGAAAAGGCTGGGCCTTTCGACGGACAAGCTGGGGTATTTAAAATATGCCGCTTTCTTTCACGATATAGGCAAGGCCCGCGTCCCGGATCGTTTGCTGGAAAAAAAGGGGGAACTAACGGACGAGGAATGGGAGATCATGGAACAGCATACGAAGTGGGGCCGGGAGATGCTGGAAGGAACCGAGCACCTGGAGGAGGTCGGCAAAATAGTCGAACAGACACACGAACGCGTGGACGGAGAAGGCTATCCGAAAGGGCTGGAAGGGGGCGAAATATCTCTGGAGGCAAAAATAGTCTCCGTCGTCGACGCCTGGGACGCTATGAGAACCGACCGGCCCTACCGGGACGCCCTACCGAAGGAGGTCGCGATCGAGGAACTGCAGGAGAACAAGGGAAGTCAGTTCGCCCCGGAAGTGGTGGATACGTTTCTTAACGTACTCCAGGGAAAAGACAGCATCGAGGCAAACCTTGACGATCGAGCTAAATACAAGGAAGAGGTTACCAGGTTGAAACGCCGAGAAGAACTCTTCCGTCTAACGAAGACGATCTCCTCGGCGGGGGAACTGGAAGAAATAATGGAAAACCTTCTGGAAGCGGTAATCGAAGCCACTCCCTTCCAGCGAGCCATAGTTAGTATCTTCGACAAACCGGCTTCAATTCCGCCGGACGAATCGGAGTCTGTCCACGTGAAGAACTACGACCACCGGGGTCTAAGGGAAGAACAGGTCAACCGGATCGCCGACAAAAAAATGGTCGGCGTGGAAGTCGACCTGAAAAAGTTCGACCCGCGATACAGGGTCGGAGAGTCCTATTACGTACCCCACGGGGAAAGAAAGAAGAAGCTGGACGACGAAGCCAGAATAGAGAGCCAGCTCCGGCAGGAGGAAACCCTTGACTGGCACCCCGACGACGCTCTTTACGTTCCCATCACCAGCGGCGATAAGTTACTCGGGCAGGTTTCTGTGGACGACCCGGAAGACGGCCTGGTTCCGGAGCCGGAAAACCTGCATCCGATGGAAACATTTGCTTCGCTGGCGGGACTCGCAATAGATAAACTTCTCCTGGAAGAAAACTCCGCTAGCAGAAGAACCAGCTCAAAGCTCGATTAATTCGGACAAGCTGTATTCAGGTTCCCTTTCTTCGATCAATATAGATCCTTAATGTTGATCAGATCAATCCTGGCTACAGTTCAACCCGGGACTTTTAGCCCCCAATCACAATCTTCCTGCTCCAGTCCACACTTACATGCCCGGCCCCCATCAGGCAAAGCCAAGTGAGAGTGAACCAGGGCCCCCGCGCCCGAACAGTGGACTGAGGTAAACCTATTCACTAAAATAGTCAGTAGGTGAGGATTTTATGAAACTATGTAAAAATCACGCAAAATTTTCGCTCCTGATCGCTCTGGTCGTAGTTCTTACTTTCTCGGTCTCCTTACTTCCTGGAGCTAATAAACGGGCCGAGAAGGACCTGAAACCGGTGCTGGAAGCGTACAGGTTAATCCTGGAAAAGTACTACAGCCCGGAGGATATAGAGAAAGAGAAGTTAGTCCGGGCGGCAATTGCCGGCATGCTGGAAGAGCTGCCGGATAAACATAATACAGTATTTACGAAAGAGGGTTATCGAGACTACCGGGAAAGTCAGGAAGGGAACTACGTCGGTGTCGGTATGGAAATTGCGAAAGAAGAAGAGGAAATAGTCGTTCTTGCCACCTTCCCCGGCACTCCGGCGGGAAACAGCGGCCTCGGACCAGGGTACGTAATTCAAACCATTGCCGGTAAACCGACCCGGGAAATGAGCTTCGAGGAAGCATCAAAGGCGATAAAAGGGGAAGAAGGAACGAAGGTGAAGCTCGAGGTCAGGACTCCCGAAGGAAAGGAAAAAACGGTGACTCTTACCAGGCAAAAAATCAATATCCCTCCCGTGGAACTCGACTACCTTGCGGAAAATAGAATCGGTCTGCTCGACGTAAACAGGTTTACCTCGCGGGCTCCGGACGAACTGGGGAAACGGCTAAAGGAATTGAAGGGCAAAAACGTTAGTGGTTATATTCTGGATTTGCGCGACAACCCGGGAGGCTCCCTTTACTCGGCCATCGAGGTCGCAAGTTACTTCGTCGACGAGGGGTCAATCACGAAATTAGTCAGTCCGGAAGAAAAAGTAAAGAGATACGAAACCAAGGGTAACTCGACCCCCAACCTGCCTCTGGCGCTGCTGATCAACGGCGGATCGGCCAGTGCATCGGAACTTGTGGCGGGGGCAATCAGGGATCATCGGATGGGAGTGCTGGTCGGCAGAGATACTTACGGCAAAGGTCTGGTACAGACGACTCATTCTCTAAGCAACGGCTTCAAATTAAAGCTCTCCACCTCCGAATACTTAACGCCCAAGGGAGACAGGGTGCATGACACGGGCCTGGAGCCGGACATCGAATCCCCGGAAAGGTCTTCCGACCTGACTCTGGCCATAGGCTGGATAAAGAAACAGGAGGGCCAATTAGCCCCACTGGGAGAGGAAGGCGGTCAATAAATCCCGGATCTACGTGGCTTTTTCTAAAGGCCCCGCCCTTTAGGTGGGGGAATTGAATTCTCCCTGTCCTATAATTTAACGAGTATCGTTGAAACCCGTTAAAAGGAGGCAAAATCATGCAAAATAAGATCACGATCATCGGAGCCGGTTACGTCGGCTCTACAATTGCTTATGCAGCAATGAACCGGGGGATAGTTTCGAAAATTTCTCTCGTGGATATCGACGAGGACAAGGCCAGGGGCGAGGCCATGGATCTCAACCACGGCGCCGCCTTCGTAAAACCCGTAAAAGTCACCAGCGGGGGGTACGAAGGTTGTGAGAATTCCGACGTAGTTGTTATCACTGCGGGAGTTAGCCAGAAACCGGGAGAGTCCAGGCTGGATCTGGTGGAAAAGAACACGGAAATTTTTAAGAAAGTAATCCCCCGTGTTACTGACCGAACTGAGGAAGCCATCATCCTCGTCGTCACCAATCCCGTTGACGTCCTTACATACGTGGCGCAAACGGTATCCGAACTGCCACCCGGTCAGGTTATCGGGTCCGGGACGGTGCTGGATACTTCCAGGCTCCGTTATCTGCTTGGAGATCACTGCGGAATAAACCCGTCAAACGTCCATAGCTACGTAATCGGTGAACACGGAGATAGAGAGGTAATTACCTGGAGTCTGACCAACTTCGGCGGGATTCCCTTCGAGAGGTACTGCGCCAACTGTAAAAAAAGCTGCGACAGAGAAGCCTTCAAGGAGTCGATCGGGGAGTCCGTGAAGAACGCTGCCTACGAGGTGATAGATAAAAAAGGTGCGACAAATTACGCGGTCGGTCTTGCCGTAGCAAAGATCCTGGAAGCAATCATCAGGGACGAGAAAACCATGCTTACGGCCAGCAGCGTTCTTGATGGGCAGTACGGCCTGAAAGACGTAGCCCTGGGATTGCCCGGCATCGTCGGGGTGGACGGAGTTGAAGAGGTCCTGACTCATGACCTAAATTCGCGAGAAGAAGCCAAGCTGATCGAGTCCGGAAATTCCTTAAAGGAAATCGGCCATAACCTAGACCTGTAAATCAGGTGACGTATCGGCCGGAATTAATTTATCGAGTTCAGTCTCCATCCATCGGATGGGCGGAAATCCATTCCTTCCAGATCGATTTTTCGAGTCGCTCTTTTTTGTTTTCTTCCTCGTCGCCGTTATTTTCAAGAACCCGCCACTTTTTTGGAATGGGAAGTGCCTGCCAGTACTTCAGATCGTGCTTCTGCGCCCTTATTTTCATTTCTTTTTCACCTGCTCTTTTTTGTTATCTGATCTTAATCATATTTAAAGTTGATCTATATCAATTTAACACATGAGCTATATCATTTCAAGCTAAATTAGCCCGGGTTTTTTGATGTCAAGGTATTGGTGATCAAATCGCAATATATCTCAACTTCACCCGTATTAACTAGAAATATATAAACTCTTGCCGGATTTATATAAAATGTATTAAGTCAACAGGATGGACCTCGAGACCCTCCCCGGTATCAATCAAACCGAAATGGTGTGGTTCGGGGGCCACGGATTAAACGAAAGTGTCGGGCCGGGGGGCTTGTGATCGGCGGTGCGGGTTGAAAGTTTCGGCAAAGTAAGTGAACTTATTATTTCAGCTTACTTCCCGGTTTGAAGAAAAAGAGTCTCGCAAACTGACTAGGCTGGGTCTCGAAATAGAGAATCACACTAATTCGGGCAAAAAATTTACGGATAGTTGTATGAGGAGCCGATCTTGATTAGTCTTACTAAAGTTGACTTTTAGGGGTGATAAAATTGGCTGAAATAGATCTTCGCAGCGACACAGTAACTCGTCCGACGGAAGAAATGAGAAAGCGGATGGCTCGGGCAGAGGTAGGAGACGACGTCTACGGGGAGGACCCGACCGTAAATAAACTGCAGGAAACCGCGGCAGAGCTTCTTGGCTTCGATGCTGGTTTGTTCGTTCCTTCCGGTAGCATGGGAAATCAAGTCGCAATCTGGGTCCACACCGAGTCCGGCCAGGAAGTAATTGTCGAAGAAGAAAGTCACGTCTTCAACTACGAACTAGCCACTATGTCGGCGTTTTCGGGCGTTTCTCCCAGGCCGGTTCAGTCCGAGACGGGGGCAATGGAAATTGCGGATATCGAGCGAGCGATTCAGCCCGATAAATATTATCTCCCGGAAACCGGCATGATTGCTGTCGAGAATACTCACAACAACAAAGGTGGCAGAGTATACCCGGAGGGAAAACTCAGAGAAACGGTGAAGTTCGCAAATGATGTCGAAATACCGATCCATCTGGACGGAGCCAGGATCTTTAACGCGGCGGTCGCTTCCGGCAGGGACCCGAAAAATATTACTGAAGGTTTGGATTCGGTCATGTTCTGTCTTTCAAAGGGGCTTGGCGCACCTGTCGGCTCCGTGCTGGTCGGGAGCCAGGAGTTCATAGATCAGGCTCTGGTCGGCAGGAAAAGGTTCGGTGGCGGGATGCGCCAGGTGGGAATTCTTGCCGCGGCCGGTCTGTACGCACTGGAAAACCACGTCGACAGGCTGGAACTCGACCACGAAAACGCAAAAAAATTGGGAGAAGCCCTAAAGGAGCTTGGCTTTGGCCTTACCCCGGACCCGGTGGAAACAAATATCCTTTTCGTAGATACTTCCCCGCTCGGAGTTAACGCGAAGGAACTGGCCGCTTATCTGAAAGAAGAAGGTATCGTCATCGGTCCCAGGGACGAAAAGGTAATCAGGTTTGTCACTCACCTGGACGTGGACGAAAATGATATCGACAGGACAATTGAGCACATCGAGGATTATCTGACCCGGCGCTAAATTGGACTCCGGCATGGCTCAATCAACCCTGTCTCATTATTTCCCGATCGATCCGGGGAGGGAAGAAGATGTACGGAACCGGAACTCTAATAAATATTGCCACTGTCCTGCTCGGGGGCTCCCTCGGCCTGGCGCTCGGCGAGAAGCTGTCGGAAGACCTGCAGGATATCGTCATGAAGGGTCTGGGGCTGGTGACGCTGGTAATTGGTTTTCGCATGGCACTCGACACACAGAATATATTTATTCCCATGACCAGCGTCGCCTTTGGCGGGCTCCTCGGCGAGCTGGGGAGAATAAAGACCAGATTGGATAACCTGGGAGATAGATTGAAACGGGGATTTTCTCGGGTTTCCCCCGCGACCTCTTCCGGGGGTAGTTTTACGAAAGGGTTTGTCACGGCCAGCCTGGTTTTTGCCGTCGGGCCGATGACGATCCTGGGCGCAATCCAGGACGGTTTGACGGGAAATTTCAAGCTCCTGGCGATCAAATCC
>Ga0207797_1003393_pt1 | contig 10605 bp, 9 predicted proteins | sample PRCRCaboRojoPR_6_FD_187275 | JGI IMG/M metagenome (GOLD analysis project Ga0207797, IMG submission 187275) | Marine sediment microbial community from Cabo Rojo, Puerto Rico - PR CR 10% Liquid 1 (SPAdes) | ecosystem: Environmental > Aquatic > Marine > Coastal > Sediment | place: Cabo Rojo, Puerto... | reverse complement strand
GATGACCAGGTCGGCATCGCCGGGTTCGACGAAGGGACGGGCACGATGCGGGTGTTCGTCGATTCCGATTCGGCGATCACTCGTGCGTGGGCCGAGCAGGTCTTTGAAACCTACCGGGACAACTCCGACCCGATAGAACTCGTGACGAAGCCAGACTCCCATATGAGTCTCTAGTTTAGTGGGCCACCCGATATCGGTTTAATTCAAGATGGTCGTTAAATTCAGAAATTGGAACTCAAGCGGTGCTGCTGAAATACGAAACGTAACTAACAGCAGGACGTAATCCGTGACCTCTATCTGATCCTCTGGGAGAGAGTGGCGGTATTCCTCTACAACTCCAGATGAATGAGAGCGTTGCCACTCACCGCTGGTGTTCTCGATCCGGTTGACGGTGTTCAACCGGACCGCATTGTCACCCGTTCACCGACATCATACGGGCCTTCTGGTAATGATGTAGGCAGGCTGTCTCAAGAGGCATAGCAGTAACTACGCGGCCTTCTCGATGTCCTGCACCAACGATCATCACGGCCTACGTGTTAGATTGGTGGTGGTTTGTAGAACTCCAAATCCCGAACTTGTGATGGCGAATCCTTCGGGGAAATCGTGGAGTATCAGCCCGAAGGCGATGAGGTAGGCCGATTTGAGCTTCACACCGAAGACGCCCTCCTCTTTGACGATGTGGAAGTGCGCGATCAGCGGATCGGCGGCGGCGATGAGCAAGAGCCCCAGAAACGTGGCTCCAGCCGCCCGCCAGAGACCGGCCGCCGCCGTCGTCTCTGGAATCAGGTCGAACACGGAGATGATGATCATAATGCCGGTTGAGAAGCCGATCCCGGCGACTGCGCCGCGCTCACTCCGGCCCAGGGTGAGCGCCAGGGCGCCCCCGATAAGAGTCGTGAGACCGGAGAGCGTGGCCAGCACCAAGACGGTGACGTAGGGGATTTCAGACACGGGGAGAGCCGGGCTCGGGGGTCACTCGGTCAGTTTGATGACTGTGACCGGAACGTCGCCAGTTCTGATCACCTTGTCCGTCACACTTCCGATGATCGCTTTGGTCAGTTCCGGACGACCGTGCGTCGGCATCACGATGACGTCGATGTCTTCCTCCTGAGCGTACTCGACGATCACCTCGGCCGGATCGCCCTCTCTCACCGCCGGTTCGACCGGTATTCCTCGTTCCTGTCCCAGTTCTGCGACCGATTCGACGAGTTCGGTCCCCCGTTCTGTCATCCGTTCGGTGATCATCTCGTGCAGAGATGCTGCTGGAGAGAACGCCTCGACGACGTGGAGGACGTGAACCGTCGCATCCTGGTCGATAGCTAACTCGAACGCGTGGTCACGCGCTACCTCTGCCCCCTCCGATCCATCTGTCGGGAAGAGAATCGATTCGTACATTGGCCACTAGTGGATGTCGGGGGCGGTATAGATGCACCTGTCACTGCCGGCATCCGACACCGAGGGTCACCCGAGCGAGATGTCGAGGTAGAGCATCACGATGGCTCCGAGGATCGTTCCGAGCGTCGCGATCCGTTCGTGGCCCTTCGTGTGGGTTTCCGGGACGATCTCGTCCATGATCACGAACAGCATAGCCCCCGCCGCAAAGCCCATCGCGTAGGGAAGCAGCGCACTGACGGTCTGGACGGCGTACGCGCCGAGGACGGCCAGCGGAATCTCGACGACCCCCGAGCGAATGCCCGTGAAAGCGGCGTAGAAGCGCTTGTCGAGTCCAGCGTTGATGGCCGCCACCGAGACCGCAAGGCCCTCCGGAATGTTCTGAATCCCGATGGCGAGCATCAGGGGGATGGCGGTGCCGAGGTCGCCGCTCCCGAAGCCAACACCGACCGCGAGTCCCTCGGGCATGTTGTGGAGGGTAATCGCGAGGATGAACAGCACGACGCCCGCGAGGCGCTCGTCGTCGACCGGAAGGTCAGTGCCCGGGTTCGCCGTCTCCTGTCGTCGTCGCCCGGAGAGGAGGTAGTGCGCGTGCGGGACGAGGATGTCCGATCGGTCCAGGAAGAGCGCTCCGAGTGCCAACCCCAGCAGCACCGGGATCGGGTTCCCGTTCGAGTACGTCTCGATGCCGGGGATGATGAGGCTCGTGAAGCTCGCAGCGAGCATCACGCCCGCGGCGAAGCCGAGCGCCCCGTCCATCGCTCGGTCGGAGGGGTCCCGCCAGACGAAGACGAGCGACGCGCCGAGGAGGTTGAGAAATGCGATGACGAGGCCTCCGACGAGCCCGTGGACGACCGGATCGGTCCCGAACCATTGGGTGAACGGCTCGACTACCACGATTCACACCCTTCGTCACGCGGACGCATCGTCGTATGGTGTACCCATTATCTAGTTCGTAATGAAGCCGCCGACTGGTGAGGGAAGGCTCGGCGAGCCGACTCAATCTCGCTCGAAAACACCGCCGGGGATCAGTTGCTGAGTGCTGCTCCACGTATGTTCGTCCGATATGGCTCGATAATCTCCGAGAGCTCTCAATATCTAACATAGCGAGATATTTATTCGACCGGCAGCCAACCGTGGGTGGCGGCAGATCGGAGCTGGTCTGTACCGCCTGTCATACTGGCATCTGGCAGTGGACGTCTCCGTAAGTGCTTCATCGCCACCGGCACTACGGAACGCTCCACGTAGTACCCGAACAGGGGAATGAATACCCGCAGTCCGGTCATCCCACTGTTCCCCTGTTCCGTTCTGTCGAACGCACGTGTAGCGCGGACACTCGGCGAACAAATCGAGGCGAGAGGTAGGTGCGGTCACAACGCCGGAGGCCACTGTACTGCTTGTCGTCCGGGAACCACGGCGCAAAGTACCGTTACCGGGGGACGTCCGCGGGTGACATCTCGAGGATCCCACCGACAGGATGACCGGTCCGGCCCGAGCGCATCTTGGATCCTGGCGACACCTCGGTTCGGTTTCCTTCTGGATCGGTCGTGTCCTGATCCTTCCCTACGGGCAGTCCTCATACGGAAATTCGGTATTGTTGACGGTCTTGTTCAGGGATGGTTTCTCGAAGCCCTGTGCATTCAACGCGAGTATCTCGTCATCGTCTCCCTCACGCATCCGGCGAGATGTTCACTTGCGTAGTAACCGACTACGATCTATTCGGTCAACCAAGTAGACCCCCTTCGAGAAAAGGATGAATGTGTAGACGTGTTTACCACAACGGGAGCGATTCCCGCGTGATCGGGTTCGACGTGCCCCACATTCCTGCCAGATCGAGGTGTCCACTCTGGGGCGCGAGAGGATACTGTACGGGTGTCTCCGGTGTCAAGAGCAGTATATCAGTCTGTCGAGGGGACCACTTCTCCGTTCAACGCGATGTGACAGTCTTTAATCAAAATCCAGAAGATCAATACGATTTCGCCGACGGACGTGATCAACGCGAGTTCGATCGTGTAGCCCGAGGAAAGTACCGGGCCGAAGCTATCGATCAGATAGCCGAGTCCGGCAACGACGAGGAGGGTCCCCAGATATCTTGGGACGTACGCTGCCTGTATGCCAGATAGCCGAGCAAGAGTAAGTGGAAACTGAACAGGACCAGTCCGGCGCTCCAGATGGCTTCGGACGTGTTGAGCTCTAGGAGCACCTGGGCGTTGAGCTGTGCTGGACTCGACACGGCCAGCGATTGGGGGCCCTCGAGAACGGCGAGTGCGCGAACGAGGTGACTGATCGCCACCATGAGCATCCCGGCGTAGACGACACGAAACCACGCCGCGAGCAACGATCGATTCCTGTTCACCGGCGTGAACACCGTATACAACGCCCATGCCACGATCACGTCGAGGAGGGGCGCGACGAACAGGTCGCAATACTGAGGCAAAACACGCCTTCAGAATCACGTATAGTTGTCACTATCTGGGTGGCGTCTCCTTGCGTGACGAGACTCCCAGGGCCGACGAAATTGGCGAAGATGGCGAGAACAGCTATCACCAGGTATCCGATTCCCGCGATTACACTTGCCCGACGTACGTCCTGCTCAGAACGCTCCAAACCGTGCAGTTTGTGGTCTTTTACCGACGAGTTGGTTCCAGATATCGACAAAATATTAAAAATATCCATCTAGCTGCCTGAACGTGTGTTCTTCCCACCGGGATACCGTCTACGTTGGTACGCCCAGCCGACGAGCGCGCCGAGTGGCAGGAGTATCACACCGGCGAGCGGACTCCAGTAGACGATCCCACCTTGGGTGACCACGACGAACGACTGCAACGTACTCCCGAAGAGGGGGTAGCTTTCAGGGCTCCACCACGCGGCCCTGATGAACTCCCAAGCGATCAACAGCAGGCTGAACAGTATCGGCACGACCAACATCGTGCCGAGTGCCGTCACAATGCCCGCGAGCGCCCCTCGGCGCGGGCTCGATGTCGGCACCGTCATCCATCGCCAGACTGCCGTCCCGAGGACCAGCGCCACGAACGGGGCGACGAGCAAGGCGTAGAATATGAACCCAGTGTACAAGAAGAAGTATAGCTCAGTGGTGTGCGGCACCGCCGGAAATAGAGCGTCGAGGACCCACAAGCCAGGGATGTACATGACGGATGCGACCAGTGCCGCAGCCGCCGCGACGATCCCTGCGCCGACCTCAGGGCGGGATACACCACCGAGATTCAGACGCCATGCGACCATGCAGCAACGATCGACGCACGTCCACATAACGGAGCGCTTTTCATACGTGACGAACGCCGCCCCGGATGCGGTACGTGATCCACGTCGTGGTACGACGATTTCATACGAACCAGGACCTCAACCATGACGGTCCGTCAGGGTGACGGCACGACCGTAGGTGGATAGACAGCCGTAGCGTGGAATCGATACGCTCTCATCACTTCAAGAAAGTACTGCCCTCGCTTTCCCTGGAGATCCATTTCCGTCAGGGCCTGCTTCCCGATCCGGGCACCCGTATACAAGACGGAAATCGACACCCATCCTTTTAAGCATCCCTGGAATCGATAATTGTTGTCAAGTGTTCCCATCGCAATGATAAGGAGAAAGGTCCAGATAGCCGGGGGATCGACGTTCACAGTCTCACTCCCGAAACACTGGACGGAAGAACACGGAATAGGTAGAGGGAGTCTCATTGATTTCCACCGGGAAGACGATGCTCTCTGGCTTACTCCGCATCAAAATGGAGAACGGACGGAGGGGATTCTCGAAATCACTGGACTGGACGATGCGCAACTCGCTCGGGCCGTAACGGCCATGTATATCTCGGGATTCGACATCATCACCCTCGAAACCGGACGTCTCACGACGGCACAGCGACGCACCATCGGTGACACCGCTCAGGGACTCATCGGCCTCGAAGTCATCGATGAAACCGCCTCACGTATTCAACTTCAGGACCTGATGAACTCCTCGGAACTCTCACTTCCGACGGCCATCACTCGAATGCACCTGGTGGCAACCGAGATGCTCGCCGATGCGGTGACTGCTCTCATCGAGAACGATCCCGATCTCTCGACGAACGTCATTCAACGCGATGACGATGTTGATCGATTCTGGGCATGGGTCTCGCGGGCGTTCCGGTCAGAACTGCGTGCCCCAGGCAGGCCAACAGAACTCGGAATCGACCGTGAGACGTCGTTCGATTTCCATACTGCAGCCCGGCAACTCGAGCGCATCGCCGATCACGCCACCAAGATCGCCCAACAGTCCCACGAACTCGATGAGATACCCCCAGCGGTCACGGAAGCACTCGTAGAGCTTTACGAGGCCTCGGGAGACGTCATCGAGACGGCCATGGAGGCACTCCTCGAAGACGACTCCGATGAAGCGGTTCGGCTCGCGAACCAGGCTCAAGAGCAGGTCGAAGCCATCGAAACGACGTCCCGTGAGATTGATGCCCTCATCCGTACCCTCGACACACAACATGCCTCCGTTCTCGGGTTGGTCGCCGACTCTCTGGCGCGAAGCGCGAATTACGGTGGCAATATCGCTGAAAGCGCACAGCAGAAAGCCGCGCTGAAACCCTAACTCGAACGACACTGCGAGGACGCTTTCTGCCCCGTGCTCCAGCCGTCGAACAGAGCCAGCAGAACCTCGCACACGGAATGTGTCGTATCTGGTGTGCTAAGAGTGACTTGAACTTCCAGAAGGTGTGTTAGTGAAGCGATCTGCCGGGTTCGAGGAACACGGCCAGCCGACCGAAGAGTCCCTCTCGCTTGGCCTCTTACTATTAGAACGCAGGGTCAAATGGTCGTGTTATGAATTGCCTTCGAATCCTCGCGATGGGCGATAACCACGGCGACCAGACCTCCCTCCAGAGGGTGGTGGACGCAACCGAAGGAGCGGCGTTCGACTATGTTCTCCATCTAGGAGACATTACCGACACGTCGAAGACCGATTTCGAGACCGGTGTCGAGCAGCTCCGGTCCCTAGAACCGTACTTCGAGATCTTAGCAGAGCGAGGTGAACTCGTCTATATCCACGGAAACCGTGATGAAGAGGCCGGAACAACCTCGACAGGACGTCACGTGACCGATGGATTCGAGCTTACACCCGGTCATTGCCTCCGTGTCGGTGAGTCCATCGAGGTAGCCGGTCAGCGGTTCACGACCGATCGTGAAACGGCTGGCCGCGATGATATCCTCCTCACGCACCACGACTCCCAGCGCCAATTCTACGACCTGGATGCGCGGGCGTACTTCTGTGGGCACTCCCACAAGGCTCGCCAAGTCGATCGTTCGCTGAATACAGGGTATCTGTGGAAGGAAGGTACATCTCCCGGTGCGTACTTTCTGGTCGAGCTCGACGCGTTCGAGATGTCCGTCGCGGTTCACGGACTCGTCGAGCCCTGGCACGAGATGGTGTGTCCGGATCACGCGTGGTATGGCACACAGTTCTTGCCCGCGGCGGAGGAGTGTCGGCTCTGCACGTTTGGCCCGGACCGACCGTTCCGCGAGATGGCGACCGAGGCCTTCATCGAGGCCGTCGAGTCGCCAGCCGAACCCCGGACCGCCACGGTCGACGAGATCGTCACCCGAGCGAGAGAACTGTTCGTGGACACCGAGGACTACGGTCGTCAGCTCTTCGAATATCTCGACGCTTTGTTCGAGCGTGATCGACCCGCTCCAAAAGATCCGCTCCATCCCGTTGGAGACGGAACGGCGACGCTCCGACTCCATCCAAACCAGTCAGACTGACGTTCCTATAGTAGCGTTTGGAACCGATACCACACATACGTCGAGAGCGTGTGACGCAGTGCAGCGCTCGCCTGCGGTGATTCATCGACAGCGACGAGAATCCGAGTCGGCATGTTCTCGGTGTCACCCTGCAGCCGAGATAACTCTCCCCGGAGCGACTGTACGTGGACGGGTCCACCGGCACGGTTCAGCACCTGTACGCGTTTCGGTTCTTGACCGGAGCCCGCGCCGAATTCATGGATTGGCGACAGGCGTATCCACGCACGGTCACCAGTTTCCGCTCGTTTCTGAGGAGACAGCGTGTCGAGGCAAAGGCCATTCCGCTATCCATAGAGCTGTTCGAGCATCCGGGCAGCGCCCTCTCTGGTCTTGAAGTATCGTCGGTCGCCGTCGGGTGTTCGGACGGCGTACGCATACTGGTCACTGTCAGGAGTGTACCACCGATCCGGATGGGCCTCCAGCACGTCCCGACCGTTCGTCTCTGGGGTATCGCTGTCCTCTGGATCGGCGCTCGGTTCGATGTCAAGGCTCCCTTCGATGGGCTGGTCGTTCACAGCTATCCCGCGACGTTCCCTGTCGGCTCGTCCTGCACGACGTGTCTGCTCCATGAGGATCGACTGGGTATCCCGAACCGGTTCGTCGTCGCTCGGTCGGACCTGCTCGTACGTCCCGTCCGCGCGCATCACCCATCGCCGACGGTTGTCGGCGAGCATGGTTTCTAGGATGAAGCGGAGCTGTTCACGAATGTTCGGATCTTCGACTGGTGCAACGGCCTCCACTCTGTGATCGAGATTTCGCGTCATCCAGTCGGCGCTCCCGAGGTACCACTCGGGGTCGCCATCGTTCTCGAAGTAGAAGAGACGCGAATGTTCGAGGAAGCGCCCGACGACCGAGTGGACGGTGATGTTCTCGCTGACGGGCTCCAGGCCAGGGCGAAGTCGACAGATATCCCTGACGATGAGGTCGATGTCGACGCCGGCCATCGACGCTCGATACAGTTCGGCGACGAGGTCGGGATCTTCGAGCCCGTTCACCTTCGCGACGATCCGTCCCCCTCGTCCTGCGTCGGCGTGCTCGGCTTCCCGACGGATGAAGTCGGTGACCTTCTCGCGCATCGTCTCAGGTGCGATGAGCAACTTGCGGAACTCCTCGTCTAACGAGGGGCCGGTGAAGAAGTTGAACACCTTCACGAGGTCCTGTCCGATGTCACGGTCGCTGGTGAGAATACCCAGGTCGACGTACCCTTTGGACGTCCCCGAGTGGTAGTTCCCGGTGCCGACGTGTGAATACAGCCTGACGCCGTCGTTCTCCTGCCGGACCACCAGCGCGGCCTTGGTGTGCGTCTTCAGGCCGATGGTCCCGTAGGCGACGTGGATACCCTCCTCTTCGAGCCGGCGGACCCACTGGAGGTTGTTCTGTTCGTCGAACCGGGCTTTCAGTTCGACCATCACGGCCACCTGCTTGCCGTTGTCGGCGGCGTCGATGAGGCTCTGGATGACCTTCGAGTCACTCGCCGTCCGATAGATGGCGGTCTTGACGGCGAGTACTTGGGGATCGGTCGCCGCCTCCTCGAGGAATCGTTGGACTGTGTTCTCGAAGGAGTGATACGGGTGGTGGACGAGGATATCGCCGCGTTTGATCTCCTCGAAGATGGTCGGGTGGGCCTCGGATGTCTTGTTCCGTGATCGCGGTGTCTCGAGCCGCGGATGAGGCCTGGGAGCCCACGCGGGCGGCTTCAGATCCGGCCGATCGAGGTCCACGAGTTCGAAGAAGTCCTCGAAGTCGATCGGTCCCGATCGATGGTACACCTCGCGCTCGTCGATGTCGAGCTGCTCCAGGAGGAGTTCGAGACTCCGATCGGGCATGTCCTCGGCGACCTCAAGCCGAACGACTTTGGCAAAACGACGCTGCTCGATCACCTCCTCGATCATATCGATGAGGTCCTCGGCGACCTCCTCGGACCGTCGCACCTCGGCGTTCCGCGTCAGTCGGAACTTCGAGACGTCTAGAATGTCGAGATTCGGGAGGAGGAGTTCGAGGTTCGCCTCGATGACGTCCTCGAGGAGGACGTACGCGTAGTCGTTTCCGTCGTGGTGAATCTCGACGAAACGTGGTTGATTTCGTGGGATCTTCACCCGGGTGAACGTCGGTTCGCCGCTGGCTTCGCTGCGAGTCAGTATCCCCAGCGAGAGCGAGAGATTCGAGATGAACGGAAACGGGTGTGCGGGGTCGAACGAGAGCGGGGTGAGTGTCGGGAGGATCGACTCGCGGAAGTACGCGCGGAGATCGGCCTGCTTCTCGGCCGAGAGGTCCTCGTAGTCGAGGACGCGTATGCCTGCCTCAGCAAGCGCGGGCTTGAGCTCGTCTTGCCAGACGTCCGTCTGGCGTTCGAACATCGGTCGGGCCTTCTCGAGGACTTCCCGCCACTGCTCCGCGGGTGTCCGACCGTCGACCGTTCGATCCGTGACGTTCGCCTCGATCTGTTCTTTGAGCCCGCCCACGCGCTTCATGAAGAACTCGTCGGTGTTCTTCGTGAAGTACGCGAGAAACCGAATACGCTCCAGTAGCGGGTTCCTGTCGTCCGCCGCTTCGTGGAGTACGCGGCCCTGGAACTCGAGTTCCGAGAGCTCCCGATTCAGGTAGTATTCGGGAGACGAGAGGTCGATTGATACATCCGTCTCGTTGATACGACCTGGCTCTGTTCCGTTCATCCTTCTGGAAAAGCGCTAGCGAACACTCGTGTTCGAGTAGCCGAGGTCCGAAGATAAATTTTGAGATTTCGAAATTATTTGCAGATATATACTACTACATCGTAGGATTAAGTCACAGGATCGAATATATAATGATCTCAGATACGTGAGTGAGAGCTATCTAAACGGGTCGTCGGTTATCATGTAAAGGGAGGGCGTAAAATACCGTGTTGGCCATGGGACGTTATACATCTGGAAAAGAACCCACACCACATGGAGTACACCATCCAACCGGACGAGACGGTCTCTAACGGTCTCAAGCGGATCATCCGAGGGAAGGTGGAAACGGGCATCGATCACATCGACAGCGACATGGACCGACACGAGGCGGTCCACGAGGTCCGCAAGCGATGCAAGGAGGTCAGAGCGGCCCTCCGGCTCGTCCGTGGTGTCCTCCCGACCTACAGTTCGGAGAACGCCCACTACCGGGATGCCGCTCGAAGGATCTCGGACATCAGGGACGCACAGGCGCTGATCGAGACGTTCGACGATCACGTCGTTCCGGCGGTCGAATCGCGAGGCGCCCTCGACGACGAGACGCTCGGTGAGATCCGCGCGGTGCTCGTCGACCGGCGGGAGACCGTCGCCCTGGACCAGGACCTCGGAGGCCGGCTCGAGGCAGTCCGTCGTGACCTCGTCGCAGGCCGCGGTCGGGTCGACGACCTTCCGATCGCGACAGAGGGCTTCGATGCCGTGGCGGGGGG
>Ga0207797_1003392_pt1 | contig 10605 bp, 8 predicted proteins | sample PRCRCaboRojoPR_6_FD_187275 | JGI IMG/M metagenome (GOLD analysis project Ga0207797, IMG submission 187275) | Marine sediment microbial community from Cabo Rojo, Puerto Rico - PR CR 10% Liquid 1 (SPAdes) | ecosystem: Environmental > Aquatic > Marine > Coastal > Sediment | place: Cabo Rojo, Puerto... | reverse complement strand
CCGCCGTGACCACCACTACTACTCCATCCCGCTGGCGGCCGACGTCCTCGATCGATTCCTGGCCGACCTCGACTGCTACGACACCGCCGACGCGGTCCGGATCAAGGGGGAGGTGCTCCACGCCATCCTCTGTCACCACACCGCCGAGGACCCCCTGACGCTCGAGGCGGGGGTCGTCCGCGTGGCCGACGCCCTTGACATGGAGCGGGGCCGCTCGCGCATCCCCTACGAGCGCGGGGGCCGGGGCATCAACACCATCTCCTCGCGAGCGATCACGGGCGTCACCCTGCGGCGGGGCGAGGAGGCCGCCGTCCTCGTGGAGATCGAGATGAACAACGCCGCCGGGGTCTACCAGGTCGACTCGCTGCTCAAGCACAAGCTCGAGGACTCCGGGCTGGCCGACCTCGTCACCATCGTCGCGGTCAACCGTCAGGGGGGCGACGAGCAGCTCGTCGAGCGCATCGAACTCGACTGAGCCGCCCGACGCCCCTCGGAGAATCCACACGTATATGCCCTCGCGCGTCCAGGTCGCCGGCGTGGGCGAACGCGACGACGAGCCCGTTCCGTGGACGGAACGGATCCCGGGAGTGGACGTCGGGCGGGTGGCGTCCGCCCCGCGGGGTGGCCCGACGGTCGTGGCGGGGACGGCGCTTGGAACCCTGGCCGTCTCCGTCTGGAACTTCAAGCGACAGCTCCCGGCCGGCACGCTCGGGCTCGGGCCCGTCCTCGCCGCGGCGCTGGGCATCTCGCTGTCGCTTCTCTTGCTGTCCCTCGCGGTCCGGATCGTCCGGAGCGACCTGCCGCCCCGGAAGCGCTGGCTGGTCGCCGGGGGAACCGTCGGTGGCGGGGTCCTCGCCGGCGCGCTCATCTTCCTCACCGCGGCGATCCGCCTGGCCGACGGGCAGCCGGTCGGCGACCCACTGTTCGTCCTCGTCATGAACACCGCGGCGGGGGCCATCGCGGGCACGCTGGTCGGGGTCCTCTACGCGCGCGAGAGTCGGCAGGCGGCACGGGCCTCGCGGGCGCGCTCCCACCTCGCGTTCATCAACGGCGTCATCAGCCACGACGTCCGCAACGGGTTGGCGGTCATCCGGGCCCGGGCCGAACTGCTCCAGGGCGACCCGACCCCGGAATCGAGGGTCGACGAGAGCGTCGAGGCGATCCTCGAGCAGGGGGAGACCCTCGAGGGCCTGGTCGACCGGACCCACGCCACCATCGCCGCCCTCGAGGAGGACGGTGGGATCACCCTCTCGCCGGTGGACCTGCGTGGGACCCTCGAGCCCCGGCTCGAATCGATCGACGCCAGCTTCCCGGCGGCCCGGATCCTGACCGACCTGCCGGCGGACGTGTCCGTCCGCGCGAACGACCTCCTGGTCGACGTGGTCGGCAACCTGGTGACCAACGGCATCGAACACAACGACCGGGAGGAGCCCACCGTCCGCGTGAGCGCGACGGTCACAGACGGGCGGGTCCGTCTGCGCGTGGCCGACGACGGCCCGGGGATTCCGGCGGCGGTCCGGGACGCGCTGACGGAGGGGGGCGGTCGCACGGACCCCGAAACCGGCGGGTTCGGCCTCTTCTTCGTCAGGGCGATGGTCGCGGAGTACGGCGGCCACATCCGGGTCGAGGACAACCAGCCGCGTGGCTCCGTGGTGGTCCTGGACCTTGAGCGGGCCTGACGCGGTGTCGGCTACATGCTCAGCGTCAGTGCGGGCGGTTTTGCGCGTGGAAACCGCAGTTCGACCGCGCTCCCACCCAGGTCGCTCTCGGCGAAGGCGATGTCGCCATCGGCCGAGGCGACGATCCAGTTGACCAGCCAGAGGCCGAGCCCCTCGCTGTGACTCAGCGGAGTCTCCTCGTTGGTCGCGATGACCTCCTTCTCGTGGTCGGGGATCCCGGGCCCGTTGTCCGCCACCTCGACGGTGACCGCCCCCTCGGCGGGAGCGTCGGTCACCCGCACCCGGACGTGGGGGTCCTCCCGGGCGGCGTGCTCGATCCCGTTGCGGAGGAGTTCACGAACAGCCCGCTCGAACTCCTCCGGGACGCTGACCCAGGCCAACTCGGGCAGGTCGGTCGCCACGGTCGCCTCGGGGTGGGCGTGCTCGAGTTCGGCCGCGCACCTCCCGACGACGTCGGTGACGTCGACGGCCCGGAGCTCTGGCGGCCAGGCCTGGAGGAGGTCGTGGATGTCCCGGGCCTTCTCGCTTTGCTGGATGAGCTTCTCGGCCGTCGACTGGATGCGAGCAGCGTAGTCCCGGGGACCGGTCTCGTCCAGGCGGTCCTCGATGACCTCGGCGTAGCCCTGGATGACGTTGACCTTGTTGCTGAGGTTGTGCCGGAGGACCCGGCTGAGCACCGACAGTTCCTGCTGGCGGCGCCGTCGGCCCGAGATGTCCCGGGCCGAGCCGACGACGCCGACCAGGCGGTCCTGGAACCGGAGCACGGAGAACTTCACTTCGACGGGGAGGGGCTCGCCGTCTGCCGTCTGGAGGGTCGACTGCAAGGTGTGCGAGCGGCGCTCGGTGTCCTCGTCCAGGAGGTCGCGGATGAGTTCCCGCCGCTCGGCCGCGTCCGCGGAGTCGAGCACCGTCTCCGTCGAGGCGCCGACGAGGTCCGCACGGTCGTAGCCGGTGAGGTCCTCGTAGGCGGCGTTGACCAGGACGTAGCGACCGTCGGCATCGAGCATGTAGAGGGCGTCTCTGGACTGTTCGACCACCAGCATGTACTCCTCGAGGCGCCCGCCGGAGGGCCTTGAGGTCGGCACCGGCCCGGGCCGCTCCCCGTCCCCCGGCCGCGGCGCGGACTCGTGTCTGGCGAGCTCCTCCGGGTCCTCGACGTCGACGTCCTCCCACCCGGAGGCGACGGCGTCCGGATCGGCGAGCCCGTGGGCGAGGAGGAACCGCCACCCGCGCTCGGTCACCCCGAAGAACCGGTGTGGGTAGCCCGCCCGGCGCTCGGCCGGGTCGAGCTCGACGGCCTCGAGGACCTCGGCCGCCTGGAGGTCCTCCACGTGGGACGCCACGGCCTCCCGGTCGAGGTCCGGACAGAACTGGGTGATCTCGTAGAGCGTCGGGAGCTGCTCGGCGTGCTCGAGGACGACCTGGAGGATCCGGAACCGGTTCGGCTCGGTGATGAAGTGGTGGAGTTCCCGGTCCGTCCTCATTGTTCCCTACGCCGTCCCGGCGGGCGATATCCGCACGTTTGGAGACCGGTATGATAAATCAACCGGCCGCCGTGTGTCCGGCGGTGGATTTATGCCGTCCCATCAGGTCGGTGTAGGCGAGACCATGGCTGGCCCCGACACCTCCGAGGACCGCGAACGGTTCGTCCGGGAGGCCTTCACGGAGACGATGGAGGCGGACGGCGTCCCAGCCGTGGCCGAGTTCTTCGCCCCGGACCTCGCGTACTACCGATCGGCCGGCGACCTGGCGGGGTTCGAGAACCTGGAACGGGACGTCGAGATGTTCCGGACGGCCTTCCCCGACATGGAGGCGACGATCGGTCGGCTGGTCGCCGGCGAGGACCGGGTCTCGTTTCTGTACACCCTCACCGGGACCCACCAGGGCGAGTTCGACGGCATCCCCCCGACCAACCGCGAGGTGGACGCGAAGGGAGCCGCCATCGCCCGGATCGAAAACGGCCTGATCGCCGAGTACCGCATCGTCTTCGACAACCTCGGGATGCTCGAACAGCTCGGCGTCCTGGGCGAGTAGCGGTGGCTCCCGCCTTCGTCGTGACCGTCGGAGACCGCTCGGCCACCGCCTGTCCGGATGTACCAAACTATTAATACAGGTATCCGGATAGCAGGTGACATAACTCATGGCCGAGGGCGAGGACGGGTCGACGGGCGACCCCTGGTGGGAGACGGCCGACATCCACGAGAACGCCCGCCGGACCGCCCGCTCCATGGACGAGATCCTGAACCAGGGCGAGGTCGCCGCCGTCGAGGAGTACCACCGGGAGGACCTGGCCTACTTCCGCTCCTCGGACGAACAGGAGGGTCGGGCGGGCCTGAAGGACGACGTCCGGATGTTCCTCACCGCCTTTCCGGACATGACCACCACCGTCCAGGACGTCTTCGCCGACGGGGACGGGACCCACGTCTCGCTGCGCTACACCGTCGAGGGGACTCACACGGGGACCTTCGAGAACATCCCCCCGACGGGCCGGGACATGACCGCGAGCGGGATCGGCATCGTCGTCTACGATGGGGCGAAGATCGGCGAGTTCAGCCTGGTCTTCGACAACCTGGGCATGCTCCGGGACCTCGGGCTGATCGAGTGAGGGGCCGGGCCTTGAGGGGCGCCCGGTCGGGCCCCGCAGACCGGTCCTCGGCGAGGCCTTCGGGAAGGTAGATCCCGGGGCCCCTCACCCGGCGGCCGGTGCGGGATTGTACCCAGCTCTCGCCGCGCGCAACCCGATATGAAAGGCACTTTGTCGCCGGGCAATTTCCTAGTATCACGAGAACGGCCCGATGCAACCCCACCCCACCAGTCGCCCGGAGGTCCGTTCCCTCCCACCATGAGCGCCGCCGTCGACATCATCCAGATCGTGGTGACGATCATGGGGCTTGGCGTCGCCGCCCAGGTTCTCGCAGACCGACTCCGGATTCCGAGCGTCGTGTTCCTGATCGTCGCAGGCGTCATCGTGGGCCCGGAGGGGCTGGGCCTGATCACCCCGGCGGTCTTCGGGAACGCGCTCCAGGCGATCGTGGGGCTGAGCGTCGCGATCATCGTCTTCGAGGGGGCCTTCCACCTCAAGGTCGAGCGGATCCGGGGCGCACAGCGAGAGACCCTCCGGCTGGTCACCCTCGGGGCCCTCGGGTCACTCCTCGGGACGGCACTCGTCGTACACTACGTGCTCGGGGCCCCGTGGGACGTCGCCTTCCTCGTCGGGTCGCTTCTGGTCGCGACCGGGCCCACGGTGATCACCCCCATCCTGAGCGTCGTTCCGGTCCGGGAACGCGTCGCCTCGACGCTTGAAACCGAGGGCGTGGTCAACGACGTCACGGCGGCGATCCTGGCGATCGTCATGTTCGAGTACGTCCTGCTGGGCTCGCGTGGGTTCCCGACGCTGGTCCAGGAGTTCGCGCTCCGGTTCGGGCTCGGGATCCTGGTCGGCGCGACGGTCGCCGCAGTCCTGTGGTACGTCCTCCGCCACGGGACCCAGGCCGTCGAGAACGCGCCCCAGAACGCCCGCCTGATGGTCCTCGTGTCCTCGTTGACGATGTACGGGATCGCGGAGGTGCTGGGGGCGCAGTTCGGAGCCTCCGAGGCGGGAATCGCTGCGGTCGCGACCGGCGGGTTCCTCCTCGGGAACGCGGACATCCCCTACCGGGACACGATCGAACAGTTCAAGGGCGACATCTCGATGCTGGTGATCGCGTTCGTGTTCATCACGCTTGCGTCACTGCTCTCGCTGGAGGACCTGCTCGGCCTCGGCGCCGCCGGCCTGGTCGCCGTCGTCGCCATCGCGGTCGTCGTTCGGCCGGCGTCCGTCCTGCTCAGCACCGTCGGCGACCGCCTGACCGTCCGCGAGCGCCTGTTCATCTCCGCGCTCGGCCCCCGGGGGATCATCCCCGCCAGCGTCGCCACCCTGTTCGCGCTCGAACTCCAGGCGACGAACCCGACGGCGGCGACCACGCTCGTCGGGACGGTCTTTCTCGTCATCTTCGCGACCGTCGTGTTTGAAGGGGGCCTGGCCCGTCATATCGCCCAGACACTCGACGTGATTCCCATGCGTGCGATCATCATCGGCGGTGGCCGGGTCGGGAGAGACCTCGCCGAGCGCCTCGAGAGCCGGGGTGAGGAGGTCGTCGTCGTCGAAACCGACCAGGGAGTCAGCGAGGAACTCCGCGGGGCGGGGTTTACGGTCCACCAGGGTGACGGAACCGACCAGGAGGTTCTCGAGACGGCCGGGATCGAGAGCGCGAAGATCGTCGCCGTGGCCACGAAAGACGACGACGTCAACCTCCTGGTCGGACAGCTCGCGCGGAACACCTACGACGTCGAGACGGTCGTCGCCCGCGTCAACGAGCCCTCGAACCTCGACGCCTTCGAGGACATCGACATCGAGGCGATTTCGACGTCGATGTCGGTCGCCTGGTCGATGGACAACGTCATCGAACGGCCGGGAATCTCACAGTGGATGCGCGAACTCGACCAGGACGGCGACGTCCAGGAGATCGAAGTCACCTCGAGTGAACACGCCGGAAAGACCGTCGCAGAGTTGCGGTCCGAACTCCCCGAGGGGAGTCACCTGGCGCTGATCAGCCGCGGCGACACCAACCGCCTCCCACACCCCGACGATCGGATCGAGCTGGGGGACCACCTGACGTTCATCGGCCGACGGGAGGCCGTTCGCGAAGCGATCTCCTTCTGCACGACGTGACCCTCGGGCGGTGTCACTCCCCGGGGACGGCCCACCGCTGGCCTGGGAGTGACCCCAACCCCGTCTACCGCCTGTGGGAGTCCGGCGACGACGACCGCCGTGGGGCCAGTCACCATGGGCAGGGCGACGCTCCACGGCAGCCGTTGTCACGCGGTGGGAAGGACGCCCTGGGTCTTGGTGCTCGGCGCCCGACTGGGGAGGCATGTACGAGACCATCCTGGTGCCGACCGACGAGAGCGAGGGGTCCAGGGAGGCCCTCCGACACGCCATCGACATCGCAGAGAAGTACGGGGCGACCGTCCACCTCGTCCACGTCGTCGACGAGCGGGTCTACGCCCACTACGGCGGCGTCGACGCCATCGAACACGCCGAGGAGGCGCTTGCCGACGCTGGGGAGGCGGCACTCGATGCCGCTGCCGAGCGGGTCGAGGCCGCGTCGCTCCCCGTCCAGGTTCACGTCGAACGGGCGGTCCCCTGGGAGGGCATCGTCGACACCGCACGCCTGGTTGGCGCCGACCTCGTCGTCATGGGGACAGAGCCCCGCTCCGGGGAGTACCGACGGCTCATCGGGAGCGTCAGCGAGCGCGTCCTCCGGACCAGTTCGGTCCCGGTCCACCTCGTGAAGGCACAGGCGCCCGCCGAAACCGAATTCGAGGTCCGCGAGGCGAGCGAGGCGGACGCAGACGCAGTGCGGGCCCTCGCGCGGCGGTCCATGGAGCGGTCCTACCGCGACTTCCTCGACGCCGAGGGCATCGCCGAGGCCGTCGCGACCTGGTACGGGCCCGAGGCCTTCGAGGAGCTGCTGGCTGAGCCCGACACGGTGCTGCTTTTGGCCGTGGACGGTACAGAGCCGGTCGGGTTCGCTCAGGCCCATCTCCTGGTCCGGCGGGAGGGGACGACCGGGGAACTCCACTGGCTGCACGTCGACCCCCAGTACCGCGGCCGGGGCGTGGGCGCGTTGCTGTTCGCACGAACGAGGGCGGCCCTGGACGAGCGCGACGTCGACCGCTTCGCGGCCCTCGTCCTCGCCGAGTACGACCCGGGGAACGCCTTCTACCGCTCCCAGGGCCTCGAGCCAGCGGGCACCCGGACCGTCCGGATCGCCGGCGAGGGCTACGAGGAGCAGGTCTACGTCGATCCGGCGGCGCCCGAACGGGAGCCGGCGGTCACCGCCCACACCGGCCCGGACGGGGAGACGCTGTACGTGGCCCGCGACGAACGCGAGATCGGCTCGCAGGGGCCGTTCTTCGCCGCCTATCGCTCTCCCGACCGCGAGGACCGCTTTGGCTGGTTCTGCTCGAACTGCGAGGGCTTCGACACCGCGATGGACACGATGGAGCGCATCGTCTGCAACGGGTGCGGCAACCGCCACAAGGCCACGCGGTGGGACGCGGTCGCCACCGAATAGCGGGACCCGTGTGACCACTCCGTGGGGAGGGGATGAAGCCGTGTTCGAGGCCCCCGAGGTGAGCGATCAGACCGAACAGGCAGAGCCAGGGCACCGGCGCGATCCGGGGGATCCGGCCCAGAGGCCACGGTCCACCGGGGAACCGGCCGGGTCGGGCCCGACACGCGGCCGACTCCCCACCTCGAGGTCGGCGGACACCGCGGCCGCACCTGAGCGAACGGCAACCGGGAACCCACCAACCTGAAAATAGGTTTATCTCCGGTCCAGTGGTGGAGCCACTACCGAGGCATGTCCTACGGAGAAACGAACGCCGGCGCTCCGTCGCGGAATATCCTGGTTCCATACGACGGCTCTCCGGAGGCCGAGCGGGCTCTAGACTACGCGTGTGCGGCGTTTCCCTCCGCCGATATCGTCGTGCTGAAGGTCATCAGCCGGAAGGACGAGGCGGCCTCGCGCGGGTGGGTGGACGCCCCCGACCAGGTCACGGACTGGGTGGACGAGAGACGCGACCAGGCCCGGGAGGAGGTCTTCGCGGAGGCCCACCGAATCGCGGATCGGTACGACCGGACCCTCTCGACGGCCCTCGCCGTGGGTGGCGTCGTGCGGGGCGTCCTCGACTACTGGAACGAACACGAGTTCGACTTCCTCGTCATGAGTATCCGGGGCCGCGGTCTCGGACAGCTCCTCGACTACCTCACCGGCGATCCAGGGGGACGGCTCGCCCGGACGTCGACCATCCCGGCCGTCCTGGTCAGAGAGGGCATGGACCTGCCCCGCGAGCGCCAGTCGGAGGCCGACAGACGGATCCTGGTCCCCTTCGACAAGTCCGCGCGCTCGACGAACGCGCTGGAGTTCACCTGTTCGCGCTTTCCCGAGGCCGAAGTGACGGTGTTGTGCATGAACGTGGTCTGGGGGGCCTACCGGACCGTCCTCCTCGACCAGTTCGACGATGGAAACGAGCGGATGAACGAACTGATCGCGACCGTCGATCGGATCGCGGCCGAACGGGAGATGACGGTCGAGAAGGTGTTCGGCGACGGCACGCTCGACAGGGCAGTCCTCCAGTACCTCGAGGCGAACGCCGTCGATCTCGTCGTCGCCGGGACCGCGGGGAAAGCGACCCTCAGCGAACTGACCGTGCCGAGCGCGTCGGAGCGCCTTGTCAGGACCTGTCCCGTGCCGCTGGCGGTGGTTCCGACCCCCGTGGGGTCGTGAAGACCGGGCGGTTCGGGTGGCTCGGGTGCGCCCGGGACAGCGTCCCCGACTCCTCGCGGGTCCCAGCCCGTGGCGTCCCAGACCTCGGCGTGCAAGCAGATGCCGGAAACCCACGCGGAGCCAACTGGCCGATTGCTCACGGCTCACTTCGGTCGCCGTTCGCGTCTCCGAGGTCCTCACTCCGTTCGGACCTCGCTATGCGCCGGCCGGGATTTGAACCGGAGCCAGACATTCCTGCTCGCTGCGCTGGGCGGGCTGTGACTGGCAGGGCTCAAATCCCGGCCGTGCTCTCACTCACTCCGCTCGCTCGATGCGCCGGCCGGGATTTGAACCCGGGCCATGAGCTTGGAAGGCTCAGGTCCTACCACTAGACCACCGGCGCGCTCGCCTCGCTCGGTCCGTCGCGCCGAGGACCGCGATTCATCCGGAATCGCTCACCACCGGCGCGACCGGGACTTCTCGATGGGGCCCTATGGGCGTTACTGTTCCGGGGACACCTCGGCGTAGCAGTTGCCACTGGAGACGTAGGCCTCGTCGACCCGGAGGGCGCTTGCGGCGAGATCGGCCTCGAACTCCGCCGGGGCGTAGATGTGATAGAACCGCGGTACGGTCTCGCCGTCCGGGAGCGTCCAGTCGACGGTGGTGTCAAAGCCCTCGGCGGCGTCGGGACCCGGGTCGAAGCGGTCGTGGGCGGTGCTCCAGGCGCTCACGAGGGCGCGACCGCCGGGTGCGAGGACGCGGGCGAGTTCGTCGAGACTCCGGACGCGGGCAGCCCGGGGCCGGAGGTGGTGGAGTGTGGCGACGTAGACCGCGAGGTCGACCCGCCCTCCGGCGACCGGAAGCGCCGCGGCGTCGCCCTGGATGAAGGTGGCCGACCAGCCCTCGGCGCGGGCACGGGCCCGCGCCTCCGCGAGCAGCCCTCCGCTGAGGTCAAGCGCCAGGACGGTCCCGGCCACGCCCGCGAGCAGTTCGGCGTGGCGTCCGTTCCCACAGCCCAGGTCAAGCCCGACCCCGACCCGGTCCAACGGCGCCAGGAACTCGCGGACCTCCGGCCAGGCGTGGTGGCGAGTCTCGGCGAAGTGCTCGGCGATGCGGTCATAGACCGCGGCGATCTCCACGCTTCGGCGGTCCTCGGGCATCCGGCTACCCGCCGTGGGTCTCGGGGTAGGCCTCCGCGAGCAGGTCCTCGCGTTCGAGCAGGCGCTCGCGGACGGGGGCGATGACCTCGGAGACCGCCTCCCCGGCGGCGGGCTTCAGGTCGGCGGGATGCAGTTCCTCGCCCGTGAAGTCGGCCTCCAGGGCCTCGTAGTCCTCGTAGACCAGGTCGCCGCCGTACTCCTCGGGGCGGTCGACGCGGAAGGCCTCGCCGCGCTCCTCGAGGATCGGGAAGACGAGGTGGTCGAGGTACTCGAGGACGCCGTTGCCCTCGACCTCACCCATCGGGCAGTAGGCCTCCTGGATCTTCTCGACCACCGCGTCGCGGTCGTCGGTGAGGTTGATCTTCGACGCCGCCTCGGAGGCGGACATCTTGCCGCCCGAGAGCCCCGAGAGCAGCGGCGCGAACAGGCAGACCGGCTCGTGCCAGCCGTGGT
>Ga0207797_1003391_pt1 | contig 10607 bp, 9 predicted proteins | sample PRCRCaboRojoPR_6_FD_187275 | JGI IMG/M metagenome (GOLD analysis project Ga0207797, IMG submission 187275) | Marine sediment microbial community from Cabo Rojo, Puerto Rico - PR CR 10% Liquid 1 (SPAdes) | ecosystem: Environmental > Aquatic > Marine > Coastal > Sediment | place: Cabo Rojo, Puerto... | reverse complement strand
GGGTGCCCAGGAACTGCCCCGGACCGCGCTGTTTCAGGTCCAGTTCAGCCAGCTGGAAGCCGTCATTGGTTTTTTCCATGGCCTGCAGGCGCTGGTTGCTGACGTCTTCTGCATCGCCCGGGATCAGGATGCAGTACGCTTTTTGATCTCCTCGACCTACTCGACCTCGGAATTGATGCAGCTGGGCCAGGCCAAAACGGTGCGCGCCCTCGATCAGCATCACCGTTGCCCGGGGGATATCCACGCCCACTTCGATCACCGAGGTTGAGATCAGGATGTCCGTTTCTCCCTCCCGGAACTGGGCCATGACCGCTTCTTTCTCTTCCGGGTGCAGCCGGCCGTGCAGCAGGCCCAACCGGTAGTTGGCGAAGACCTGATCCTGGAGGCGTTCGTACTCCTCCACGGCCGCCCGGTCCTGGCTCTGGTCGCTTTCCTCCACCAGCGGGTAGATAATGAAAGCCTGATGACCGTTATCGACCTGGGCTTTGATCAAATTGTAAACTCGCTCTCTTTCCCGCGGATATCGGACATAGGTGTCAACTTCCTGCCGCCCCGGGGGCAGTTCATCGATCACGGAAATATCCAGGTCGCCGTAAATTGTCAGCGCCAGGGAACGCGGGATCGGGGTGGCGGTCATCACCAGCAGGTGGGGGTTATCGCCTTTCTGGCGGAGCGTGCCGCGCTGTTCGACCCCGAAGCGGTGCTGTTCGTCAATAATCGCCAGCTGCAGGTCGTCAAATTCCACCGGGTCCTGCAGCAGGGCGTGGGTGCCGATCACCAGTTTGACCGCGCCTGCTTCCAGGCCCCGGCGGATGGCTTCCTTTTCCGGTTCCGGCGTGGAACCGATCAGCAGCCTGATCTGGTCAGCCTGCAGGCTGCTGTCACCCTCGCTCAGCAGCTCCCGCAGCCCGAGATAATGCTGTTCTGCCAGGATGGATGTGGGGGCCATCAGGGCAGATTGCGCGCCTCCCCTGGCCACGATCAGGATCGCCATGGCTGCTACGACGGTCTTTCCGGAACCGACATCACCCTGGAGCAGCCTGTTCATCGGCTGACCGGACTGGAAGTCCTCCCGGATGTGCTGTAAAGCCCGCTGCTGGGCTTCGGTCAGGGTGTAGGGCAGCCGGCCTAACTGCCGGTCCATCCATTCCTCCGGGCTTTCAAAGCGGCGCCCCGGTCTGTTTTCCCAGAGCATCTTCTGGCGTAAAACGCCCATCTGGAGCTGGAAGATTTCGTCGAAAGCCAGCCGGGAAACTGCCCGCTGGAGGGTTTTCTGGCTGTCCGGAAAGTGAATGTGTTTGAGGGCAAAAGGCAGCGACACCAGCTCGGCGGCTGAGCGGACGGACTCCGGGAGCGGATCCTCTATCAGGGGCAGCACCGCTTTGAGGGTGCGGTAGATCGTTTTCCGGAGCCATTTCTGGTTGAGATTCTCGGTGAGCGGATAAACCGGGACGATCCGGTTGGTGTGCAGCTGTTCCGGGCTGAGCGGTTCCCAGTCCGGGTTGGTCATGGTGAGTTTACCCAGGTACTGCTCCACCTCCCCGGAAAGAACAATCTGTCCGGCACGCTTGAGCTGCTTTTCCAGCCACGGCTGGTTGAACCAGGTCACCTGGAGGGAGCCGCTCTTATCGGAGAGCACAGCTTCGACCAGGGTCATATTCCGGCTCTTAATTTTCCGGGTGGATACGTTCTGAATGGTGCCGATGATGGTGACCTCTTCACCGTATCGGAGTTTGTCGATCGTTTTCAACTGGGAATAGTCGTCGTGGCGCCGGGGAAAGGTGTAGATCAGGTCCTGGACCTGTTCCACGCCCAGGTTTTCCAAGGCCTGGGCCCGTTTTGCGCCCACGCCCTTGATCTCCGTGACCGAGGAGTCGAGATGGAAGGGCGGTGGAGCGGGTTCTGGTTCAGGTTCTGGTTCTGGTTCTGGCTCCGGTTTCAGCTCGGGTTCCTGTTCCTGTTCCGGTTTCGACTCCGGGGGAGCGGCAGAAGGCACCGGTTTGTCCGGAGCGGCTTCCTTCCGGGAAGGTACCTCTTCCGGTTTTTGTTCAACTACCGGCCGCTCGGCGGGCTTTCCGGCTGGACCGGGCTGAATCGGTTGGGGAGGTGGGGTGTCTCCTGTCCCGGAAGATTCCTTGATCCGCTTCCACACACCCCGCAGGGCGACTTTCCGGGATTCCTGGCTGAGCCGGTGGTAATCCCGCAGCCGGCTGACCACCGCCTGAATAAGCGGCTCCGGAAGCTGGTCTTCGCGGGCTTCCAGCTCCCAGGTGGAGAGAATGTTGCTCAATCCGCCCATGACGGCTTTGTTGTCATAGCCGCGGTCGGCTTCCAGTCGAAAGAATTTACGCAGTTTTTGAATAGATTTTTTCATGGGGTTATTTTACCATCGCCGCAAAACCAAGTCCGTGCGGTCCGACGTGGGTTCCAATCACGGTGGTCACGTGTACAAGCAGGGGAGGGGTGTCGACCAGCTTTCCGGCAGCCTGCAGGAAGCCGTCCCGGTCTTCAAAGGTTGGATCAGTGTGCAGCACAGCCAGGGAGGCAGCCTCCGGCAGCCGCTCAAGTTCAGCGAGCAGCTTCCTGACGCCGCTTGTCCGGGCCCGGGAAAGCCCGTTTTCCAACACGGCACCGTCCCTGAGCTCGACCAGCGGTTTGACGTTCAGCAGCGCGCCCAGGCGGGCCTTGACCCAGGACACCCGGCCGCTGCGGTGAATGTACTCGAAGGTGTCCAGCAGGGCATGCAGGTGGATCTTGGGACGGATATCTACCAGGTGGTCGGCGATCGACTGAACTGAGAAACCGGCCGCGGCTTTTTGGGCCGCTTCCAGCACCTGAAAACCCAGGCCGAAAGACAGCTGCCTGCTGTCAATCACCCGGACCCGATCGGGGAATGATTCAGCGGCCAGGCGGGAGGCATTGTAGATCCCGCTGAGGGTGCTGGCGGCGTGCACCGCCAGGATCTGTTGGAAGCCTTGGGCCAGGATGTGTTCAAACTGGTCCTGGAAATCACCCACGGAAGGAGAAGCTGTGGTGGGGAGCGGGTGATAGTCCGGCAGACGGCTGTAAAAAGCTTCCCGGGTGATTTGTTCTCCGTCCCGGTAGGGCGTGCCGTCGATGACCAGCACGGCCGGAACCTGGAAGATCGGATAGCGGTTGAGAAAGCGGTCCGGGATATCCGCCGTGCTGTCAGTTACCAGGGCAATGCTCACGGGTCGCTCCGAGTCAGTGTGTGCAGGTGACGCCCGAGCGCCGCCCGTGCCGGTAGGATTCCCGGAGCAGGGCTGCAGGGCGCTGAGTGGTTAACACGCCGTCAGCGTTCACTCAATCGAGATGATAAATTGGTAGTGGGGCTGACCGCCGTACTGCAGTTCGATAATTTGATCGGGATAGTGTTCCCGGATGAGATCCGCCATGTCTGTGGCTGCACCCTTGGAGATGTTTTCTCCGTAAAAGAGGGTGATCAATTCATATTGATCCGCATCGGCAGCGTCCAGAAAGCTCAAGCAGCCGTCCTTGAGGTTGTCTGCTGAACTGACCAGGCTGCCGTTGTGCAGGGCAATGATTTCGCCCCGGTTGATTTTGATCCCTTCAATCTCGACGGTGCGGACAGCGGTTGTGATCGCTCCGGATTCTACCTCCTGAACGGCTTCTTCCATTTCCTGAACGACCTCATCCATCTCCTGACCCGGGATCAGGCGCAGCATGGCTGATAATCCCTGAGGAAGGGTTTTGGTCGGGATTACCCGGACGTTCTTGACCGTCAGCTCCGCGGCGGATTCGGCGGCCATGATGATGTTTTTGTTGTTGGGCAGGATCACGACCCGGTCGGTGGGCAGATTTTCAAAAGCCGCCAGCAGCTCCTGTGTGCTCGGGTTCATGGTCTGACCGCCTTCCACGATGGCGGCCGCTCCCAGGCTGGCGAAAATTCTGGTGAAGCCGCTCCCGGGTGAAACTGCCACCACGGCAATTTGACCCGGCTCGACGGTGGTGAGCTTGAGGGGTTCATCAGTGATGTCGGGATCTTCCTGACCTTCCACCTGCTCCATCAGGTTTTCAATGTGGACTTTGGAGATGCTGCCCAGCGACATGGTGTAGTCGATCGGTTCGTACCGCTTATCGGTGGGCACATGAATGTGCATCCGGTAGATGCCGTCACCCTCCCCAACCTGGATGGACGTGCCCATTTCTTCCAGATCGCTGTAAAAGTCTTCCAGATTGAGCGGGTTGTAAGGCCGGAAGTCGACGATCACCTCGTAATCCTGGCCGGGTTCGGCGGCGTTTTGAGCCTCCTGTTTCCCGATTGAGGAAAGCGGCTTGACCGAGACCGGAGCTACATCGAGCGGCTGGTTGTTCATGTATCGGACCATACCCTGGAAAATGCACAGCAGCCCTTTTCCGCCGGCATCAACCACCCCGGCTTCTTTGAGCACATCAAGCAGTTCCGGGGTGCGTTCTACCGAGCGGTGGGCCGCTTCGGTCACTTCATGGATGATTTCATAGGGATCGTTGGTATTCTGGAGAGCATCCTCAGCGGCTGAGGCCGAATCTTTACAGACCGTGAGAATAGTGCCTTCTACCGGTCGGACCACACCTTTGTAAGCGGTCTCGCGAGCCTGGGTCAAGCCGTGCACCAGGCTCTGCCCGTCCAGCACCTCAATTTTTCCGATGCCCTTGGAAAAACCCCTCCAGATCTGAGATAAAATCACCCCTGAGTTCCCCCTGGCTCCCATCAGGGCGCCGTGAGCCAGCTTCTCGGCCAGCCTGCCGACGCTGTCCTGGCTGGTTTTCTCGATTTCATCATAAGCTGCCTGCAGGGTCAGGACCATGTTGGTGCCTGTATCCCCGTCCGGCACGGGAAAAACGTTCAGGGCGTTGACTGCTTCCTGGTTGGTCTTTAACCAGGTCAGAGAAGCTTTGATCAGGCGGCTGAAATACGGGCCGTCGATCACCTGGGGTCTTGTTTCTGGTCTACCGTCACTCATCGAGTTACTCCTGTCATTACCTTCCTGCTCCGGCTGAGCGGTTCAGCCCGGGATACCGACTTCAATCCGAATTGCTGATCCGCAAACCTTGCACGTGCACGTTAATTTCATTAACAGGAAGTCCGAGAGTTTTCTCGACCTGATAACGAACAGTATTGGCCACACTGGCTGCTACGGATTTTATTCTGGTGCCGTATTCAATGATGATATAGAGATCAATATTGATTAAATCATTTCTGTATTCCACATCGATCCCGTGGGTGGGATCTTTGACCAGGGCGTTGGTCAGGCCGTCAACGATGTTTTTGGGAGCCAGCCCCACCACCCCGTACGACCGCTGTACGGCTTGGAAGGCAATCGTTGCTATGGTTTGTTTGGAAATGTGAATGTTGCCCTGCGGTTGTATATCGTTTGTCATTTGATCTGCCTCCATCGTTTCCAGATGGGCGAATTATAAAGGATAACGCGGTGATTAGCCAATCCTATCCGCCTCAGGTCAATCCGAAGCCTTATTCTATCATCCTGGCTTGTGGATCAAGGGATCTTATGGTAAGATTGGCGGGCTTGACGGAACGCCGGTTTCATTTGTTATAATAAACCAAGTTCAGAGATGAGTAAATGAGTAAGTGATTTTTTGAAAGGCCGGGCTGGAACTGCCCGGAGAGAGACAACGAGGTGAGCAGTTATGGCTAAATGTGAACATTGTGGAAAAACCACCCAGTTTGGACAGAACCGCCCCTGGTCTAAAAAAGCGACCAAGCGGAAGTTTAAGCCCAATTTACAGAAGGTGACGGTGTACGAGGACAATAAAAAGGTCCGTAAGACCCTGTGCACCCGCTGCATCCGCACGCTGACCAAAGTCTAGCAGCGAGCCCGGGCAGCAAGTCCTAACCCAGCAGTTGAAAAGCTGTGGGAGCTCCGGCCGATGGTCGATCCCGCAGCTTTTTCACGTTAAGAGGAAGCGGCGGTGGGAAGTTTATCCCGGAGGGATGCTACCCCGGCGGCAATGCCTTCGGGATGAGAAAAAATTGCGCTGGCTGCCACAAAAGTGTCCGCGCCGGCCTTCAGCACTTCGGTGATGGTGTCCGGACCGATCCCGCCGTCCACTTCAAGCCTGATGGGCAGGTCCCTCCGGTCGATTTCCTCCCGGAGCCGGGCGACCTTGTTTACCATTTCCGGCATAAAATCCTGTCCCGAATAGCCGGGGTGCACGGTCATCACCAGCACCTGATCGATCAGGTGAAGGTGGTCAAAGGCCGCTTCGGCAGGGGTATCGGGATTGAGGGTCAGGCAGGGCCGGCAGCCGAGTTCCCGGATGGTGTTCAAGACCACGGGGATTTTTGGGCCCAGCTCGACATGCACGGCAAGGGTATCGGCTCCGGCCCGGACGAAATCCTTGACCAATTTTTCCGGGTTTTCGATCATCAAGTGCACGTCCAGGGGGAGATCAGTCGCTCTGCGGCAGGACTCGACGATAAAAGGGCCCATGGTCAGGTTCGGCACAAAGTGGCCGTCCATCACGTCAACATGGATCCAATCGCTCCCAGCCTGTTCGGCAGCGGCGATTTCTTCTCCCAGTTTGGTGAAATCCGCGGAGAGAATGGAAGCTGAAATGAGGTACTTGGTTTTCATCCCTACCTGCCTTTTTTCACGGAGTTGTTGATCTTCGTTCCTGGTTAATTGAGCTGAAAATAAACCCACAGCCAGAATGGGATCAGCCCTCCCACAGCTGCCAGGGCCAGCAAGCCCAGGGCGATGGTCAGCCATCGGCTGGGGTGCGGTTTGGTCTCCGGCTCCGGCACCGGCTGACCGGAAATCCGGGGAGCAGCCCGCACTGCGGATCGGTCCTGTTCTGCCGGGGCGGGTCTTTCCGCCGCCGGACGGGCGCTTTCCGTAAAGGTGATCATGATCCTGCCCAGCTGGTCCGCCGTCCGGTAGCGGGCGGAAGGTTCTTTGGAGAGCACTTTGAGGATGATTCTTTCCAGCTCCGGGGTGATGTCCGGGTTCAAGGACCGGGGGGAAGGGGGATTTTCAAAGCGGTGCTTGAGGGCCATGTCCTGGGGAGAGGAGGCTGAAAAGGGAAGCTGCCCGGTCAGGATTTGGAACAGCACCACCCCGAGGCTGTACACATCAGAGGCCGGGGAAGGGGGCCGCCCCGCGGCCAGTTCCGGCGAAAAATAGGCCGGAGATCCCCAAATTGCGTCCGAGCGTTCGTCTGGATTAATGGAGGCCAGGGCCCGGGCAATTCCGAAATCGGTGACCTTCAAGCGCTGGTCCGGGGTGATCAGCAGATTATGCGGCTTGATGTCGCAGTGGACCAGGCCGGCCCGGTGCGCGTAGCCTATTCCGGCGCAGGCCTGCACAAACAGCCGGGAAGCCTGATCGACAGGCAGGCCTCCGGACTCGGGGATGAGCTCTTTGAGATCAGCCCCTGGTACATATTCCATGACGATAAACAGCTGCTGATCGTCATAACCGAAGTCATGCACGGTGACCACGTTGGGGTGGGTCAGATTTGCCGCGGCCCTGGCTTCCTCCTGAAAACGCTTCTGAAATGCCTGGGAAGCTGAAAACTCTTTTTTGAGCACCTTGACCGCAATCGTGCGGTCGAGGGTTAAGTCGCGTCCTCTGTAGACGACAGCCATCCCCCCCTGGCCGAGTTCTTTCTCCAGCTGATAACGTTCGTTCAGGGTCGCGGTCATCATGAATCCTGCCACAAGAGCACGGTGTCTGGGCTGCGGTTGGTTGTGGTCTGGTACTGCGTTTGAATTGTACCACTATCTATTTGACGGTGATCAGGGCTTGAAGTACACTGGAGGGTGTCAACCGGACCGACAGCGGACGGTAAGTTTATGCGAGCAGAGATCCTTTTTAATCCCATGGCAGGACGATTTCCTTCCCTGCCGCTGGTGGAGCGTGCGGCCGAGGTGTTCCAGCGCAATGGCTGGGATATCCGGCTGACCAAGTCCGGGAGTGTGGAACAGTTTGCTGAGCTCACGGAACGGGCTGCGGCAGAGGAACTGGATGTAGTGCTGGTCGCCGGAGGAGATGGTTCGGTCAACAAAGCGGCCTCCAGGCTGCTGGGAACCGGCACCGCCCTGGGGGTTCTGCCTGCTGGAACGGCCAATGTCTGGGCCCAGGAAATTGGACTGCCGGTTTTATCCTGGACGAACTGGAACGCTCTCGAAAAAAGCGCCCAGAAGCTGGCTGAGGGCGAGATCAGGACAGTGGATGTCGGATTGTGTCGAGAGACCCCATTTCTCCTGTGGGCCGGGATCGGACTGGACGGATTTATCGTGCATCACCTGGAGCCCCGTTCAAAGCTTGAAAAGCAGTTTGCGGAAATCCAATATGCAGCCAATCTGGCCTGGTACGCCAGCCGGTGGGAGGGCATGGAGCTCGAAATCTCGGCGGACGGCGAGTATATCAAAGGAACCTATGTGCTGGCCCTGGTTTCGAATATCGGTCTGTATGCGGGGGGATATGCCAAGGTCAGCCCGGGAGCCAGAATCGACGACGGGATGATGGAGTTATGGCTGTTCGCGGGCGACAGTCTGGCTGAAATTATTCAGCATGTCTGGTCGGTGATTTCCGGAACCCATCAGGCATCAAAAAAAGTGCGCGGGATCCAGTGCCGGAGGGTTGAGCTGTCTTCTACCGCGGATCTTTACCTGCAGGTAGACGGCGAACCTCTTCCAGCGGGGGAAGAGGTGGTGGTTGAAATTCAGCCCCAGGCTTTGCAGGTGCTTGTTCCGGAGAAAATTTCCCGACCGATGTTCAGCGAGGACAGCCCATGAAAACCATTCTGGATCCGCTGGTGCTGATCGGTTCGCTGGTGGTGGCGCTGCTGCTTGTGGTCGGGATGATTGTCGTGCTCGGTCCGATTCAAAGATCCGCTCCTGCCCCGGATCAGGTGGAGGCGGTGATCACCGTGATCCCCAATCCGACTTCCACACCGCTTCCCACCCCGACCAGACCGGCTCCGACTGCCACGCCGGCCGCGAACGCTGCCATTCAAACCGGGGCCTTCGTCAAGATCCAGGGAACAGGCGGGGAGGGGCTGAGGCTGCGGGCTGAACCCTCCTTATCCGCTCCAACGAATTATGTGGGGTTAGAAGATGAGGTATTCCGGGTGCTGGAAGGTCCGGAAGCGCGGGACGGTTACCAGTGGTGGCTGCTTGAAGCCCCCGTCAACGCGGCCAAGAACGGCTGGGCGGTCTCCAATTACCTCGCAGTAGCCCAGGGCCCTTAACCAAAAACAGGACGGTCTGATGGCCAGACCGCCCCGGAGTTATCCTTCCGTTTCGTGCTATTAATCCTTGGTGAGGTGAACCAGGTGGTTGCGCAGGTTATGCTTGACCGCATAAGCTGCTGCTTCCGCCCGGTTGCTGACATCCAGCTTGGAGAGGATGCTGCTGACATAATTGCGGACGGTGCCTTCTCCCAGATAGAGGGTTTTGGCGATTTCACGGTTGGTTTTGCCCTCGGACACGTGGATCAGCACGTGTTTTTCCTGGTCGGTGAGGTCTGAAAAGGCGGAGGCTTCTTCTTCCCGGGCAGCTTTTCGGACTTCTTTGAATACCCGCTGGGTCACGGCGGGATCAAGGAGCGCTTCACCGCGTCCGATGGCTTCAATGGCATCGATCAGCTCGTCGCTGCCCACCTGCTTGAGCACATAGCCGGAAGCTCCTGCCCGGATGGCAGAGAAAAGCATCTCATCCTCCGCGTAGGAAGTCAGCATAATCACTTTGGTGTCGGGGAATTTCTCGGTGATCGACGCGCAGGCTTCGATCCCGGAGCCGCCGGGAAGTCTGACATCCATGACAACCACATCGGGCTGGTACTGCTCGACCTTGGCGACCGCTTCATCTCCGGTCGCAGCTTCCGCTACCACCTGAAACCGGGTGTGCCTGTTGAGCAGGCTTTTCAAACCCAGGCGGACAACCTCATGATCATCAACCAGTAAGATCCTTTGCATGGTCATAGTGATCCAACGCTCCTCAAGTTAGGTGAATTCAGTATAGCCCAGAGTGATCAGACTGGCAAGGAAGTTCGGGCCCTGCCCGCGGCGCCGTAGGACGGGCCGCAGACCGGGTGCCTGACCTGCCAGGACCGGTTTCCGGCGGCTGGCGTGCGGTTGGGTGGAATCACCAGGCCGCCAGCGCCCTGCCAAGAAACAAATCACCCGCTCCGATGGATTTGCAGAACGGGTGGTTGATCGCAGCCGGGGGAAAAATTACCCTGTGTCAGGCATCCGGCGGGGCATCTTCTTCCCGCCGGTAATCCACAAAGCGGTATCCCACGCCCCGTTCGGTCAGGATATATTGCGGGTTCGATGGATCCTTCTCGAGCTTCTTTCTGAGATAGTTGACGTACAAGCGGACATAATGCGGTTCATCCTGGTATTCAAAACCCCACACCTTGGTGAGCAGCTGTTCGTGGGTGTTCACCCAGCCGGCGTTTTTGACCAGGTGGTAGAGCAGCCGGTATTCTGTCGGCCTGAGGTCAACTTTTTCACCTTCCACCCAGACTTCCCGCCGGGAGAAGTCAATCGTCAGCCGGTCGTCAACATCGATCACATCTTCCTGATCCTCCTGGAATGATTTGGTCCTTCTCAGGACG